>Ga0207011_1014_pt1 | contig 36423 bp, 31 predicted proteins | sample Alteio_BWMinCont_79_FD_153466 | JGI IMG/M metagenome (GOLD analysis project Ga0207011, IMG submission 153466) | Enriched cells from forest soil in Barre Woods Harvard Forest LTER site, Petersham, Massachusetts, United States -... | ecosystem: Environmental > Terrestrial > Soil > Temperate forest >...
AGAGTCGAAGTACCTGGGGTCGTCCTTATAGATGAAATCGATGTCCACATGCATCCGAACTGGCAGAGGCACGTGGGCATTACGCTGACAAAACTCATGCCCAAGATCCAGTGGATCGTCAGTTCTCACAGCCCGTTCGTCTGCCAAGCAGCAAGTCAAGGCTCAATATTCCGGGTTAGTGTTTCCGATGGGGTCAGTATCGGCGAGATGGTTGTGGGAGACGAGTTCAAAGAATTGGTATATGGAACAGCCGGTGATGCCCTAGCAACTTTGGCTTTCGGGTCAGTCGAGACCCGCTCAGATGATGGTGTCGGAATGCTCGAAGAGCTCGCTGCATTGAATAACCTGGAATTCGAACGGCCCTTAACGGCGGCAGAGGGATCGCGTCGTACTGAGTTGCGCCGCTTACTTCCAAAGGACGCATATGTTCTTTCCGTCGGGCAGGGTGTATAGAAAAATGGTGCCATTTCGACCTGCGAACCCCGTCAAGGCGGACCGCGCCCGTCTGAGAAAGCATCGCCGAAATCTCAATGGATTGGGCTCATTTGCAGCTCAGAGACTAGTTGCTCGTGACCGATTCAAGAGCGTCAATAGTGGCACGCGACAGTGGATTCAGCGATTAAGAGGCCAACTAAAGGCAGCCTGCCACCAGGGACGGTGTCCCTATTGCGAAGACAACACAGTCCACCAAGTCGATCACCACCGCCCTATAAGCCTAGATCCCCGAGGAACCTTTCTCTGGGGCAATTTCGTCTACGCGTGTGGTATCTGCAACGGGAAAAAGCTCCATAAATGGCACGTCTTCGATCCAGCCACAAGCACAAATCAGAAGGCTCTCGATCCCCTCACGGCAACCCTCGCGGACTTGAGTCTGCCACCTGTATTCATCGACCCCCGAAGAGAGGATCCAGCAGACTTTCTCAAGATCGATCTTACGGGAACCTTCACTCTTATTCCTAGGTACCCGGCGGGTTCGCAGGAGGCGATACGAGCCATATTCACACGCGATCAGCTAGCCCTGGACGAGGGTGAATTGCCAGCTCATCGCAAGAGGGCTTACTCTTACTTTATTGAACGACTCGATCGGTACACGCAAGCCAAAGCTGCGGGAGTTGCCACCGAGATCGCGCGCTGTCGAGGTTTGGTAATGGAGCAAGATCACCTGGGCGTGTGGCGTGAGATGCAAAGGCAACACGGGAGCGTTCCAGCACTAACCACCCTATTTGGTCTTGCCCCTGAAGCTCTGACGTGGTGATGAAGATCGTGGCGATTCCACGCATCGACATATCGGTCGATCCACCCGTGTGAAACATGATCGTCATAATTTGCGAGCTGATGAGGCTCGCCGGGCCGAACTGGATGCCGCCGCCGTCTTGATAAGCACAACAAAAACGGATTGAGTTGAGCGGTTGATATGAAGACTGTTTTCATCCTAGGTGCCGGAGCTTCAGTGGAGGCTGGTCTGCCATCCTCCACTGGGCTTCTTAAGTCCGTTCGTGAATATGGTCAGCAGTGCGATGGCTTGTTCACACCAATCCGAATCGCGATCGAGTGGGCAGACCGGCAAATGATGCGCCAAGTGACGAATGTTCAAGATGCAAATATCGAACTGCTATTCAATATCTTGGCCGTTGCTGGTGCCCAACCACGTCTACCTGAGTCTGCTGTTTTTCGCTCAATGCACCGGCCTGCACGACGTGCGCATAGGCAATATCAACAGACTATATCTCGTCCAGAGCCTAATCCCTTTGCAGTAGGAAGCGAACCGAACGTGTTCATGGAGGTTGCTTCTCAGCTTCGAGAAGGACTGGCTTCATGGCTTACAATTCAGAATCCTGAGGCTGCGGCCTACATAGTCCCGCTCCTGGAGTATTGCGTTCGGACGGAAAGCATTATTATTTCCCTAAACTACGATAATGTTATTGAGTCAGCATCCCAATTATCGGGCATTCCTGTTACAGATGGAGTTGGGAGTTGGACTGAGTGCCGAAAACTAGTTTTCACTGATGGTGCTATACCGCTGATTAAGCTGCACGGCAGTTTGAACTGGTTCGAAAAGGATGAAAGGTTAGACGGCGGAAAAAAGCGACGCCCGACCATTGTCAGGGAGCAATTTTCTCGAAGCCCGGGACGCCAGAGAGTTCTAATTTTTGGCGGGCAGAACAAGCTAACTTATTTGCCTCCGTTCCCAGACCTCTATGCTGAGTTCCGTAAGGTCATTTTGGGGGTCGATGCGGTCAGTGTAATCGGCTATTCAGGCAGCGATCCACACGTAAATCAGGTTCTCTTCGACTGGGCGTTTACGAATGACGAGCGTGTTTACTCCGAAGCGACATTCTATGGCGAGGTGTACAGTCAAATATTTGGAGTGGGCCCATTCCATCGTCATGACGTCGCCAACGAATTCGTATCTCGACCGGGCGGACTAACGAGAGCAAATCGGACCCTCAAGCTCAAAATCCACGAATGGCCGAAACGGCAGAAGCCACACACTGCTACATATCTTCAAAATTTGGATCGACTGTTCAAGGATTAGCTTTTGTCGGTCTCCGCATATGCGCGCATTGACACATAGATCACACATAGGCATCAGCGCTTTCAACTGGATTCGAACCTTCGACACCCTCCTTGAGCCGGAGGCTGCCTAATATCTGCCCAAGAACGACCAACAATACTTGCAATATCGAAGGCAAGGCGACAGGATTAGGTTCAAAACTGGCGACCTCGACCGGATTCGAACCGATGACGCCCTCCTTATGACGGAGGCGCATACAGGCTCTTTACGGCCCATTTGAACCTAACTCGGTCTTCCCAATGCCACCAAATCCTGCCCAATATCGGTCAGTCTGCCCAAAGTTTGGGCAGAAAGTGTCTCGCAATGATATTCTAAGTAGCTCATTCCGTACCGTTACTGTCTGGCCCTTGTCCGGCTGCACGCTTGAGAGGCGCTATGAAGGTGCTCTCCCATACTCGGTAGACCCGCCGCTCAAGTTCTTCGTGAAGCCGGTTGTTTTCCTCGAACCATTCTCTAAGTTTCTGCTTTACCCCCTCGCGGTAGTCGCCTTGGCCGCGCCCGTACGGGTCCTCACAGGCGTCCCAAAGTTCTGCCGAATTAGCAAGCGGCTCAATGTAGACGGAACGGGCCTCGTGGCGGACGGCGTCCAAAAAGGCGGCTTCCCATCTGGGCATGTTGGCAAGGATCTGGCTCAAGAAACCGTTGGTTGCGGTGAGGCTAGGATCTCCCATATCGGACTGAATGATCGCGGACAGCCCATCGACCACTTTCGTGGACCGAGCCCTGGCCACGGTGGCAGCACCGTCTCCGAGGTACTGGAAGACATTGAAATTCCAAAAGTGGCCGCTACGCCGAGTGGTTGCCCAGACCGTGCGAGCGTGGCGAACTCCCACCGCATCTAACAGCAGCGTATAAGCCCGTCGTCCGGCTAGGTCCAAGGCTGAATGCTCATTAGCGAACCGATCGAGTCTGCTGCTCACCAATTCGAAGGCGGCCACCGTTTCGGCCCCCTCTTGGTTTTCGATCATTTGATTAATGGCACCTATCGTCGCAAACGCCTCATCGGCTTGTGCCTTTCGAAGATCAACGATGCGACCCAATACGAAATCGATCAGCTTTTGGGGATGATCGGCGGCGGCGTCGAAGGCTACCGAATGGAGGCCCGGAAGTCCGATCTTATGCAGTTGGGCCTCAACCTGGGCGAGCTTCAGATCATAGCCTTCCTCAACGTCCTCTGGTGATTCACCGGAATCGTGCCTGGTCGAGAGAGCTTCACCTGCTCTAGCTAAGACTACGATTGCTACGCGGTGCAGTAGAGTAGGATCGGCACCCGCGTCCAAGACGTGTTTGAGAAGGTCTTGCCCGGTGGAGTCGGGCGCGCTGCCCCACTTCGAGCAGAGGAGCGTGAGAGCCCGTGGATTGTTGAGGTGGGCCGCGATGTCGGTACGAATCGCGCTTCCGTCCACTCCCTTCGTGTCCACTATGACGAAGGATTGCGGAGCTTGCGGGACGAGGGAGAAGGGAACGGTAACCGTAATGCGGGCTGGCAGGGAAAATTCTTCGTGCCGCCCGTTGTTGATGGAGGTAAAGGTCGACTTTAGCCACTGCCGGCCGGCAATAGGATCAGCACCGTCAAATGCGAGGGTTCCGCGCATTCTTCTCCAGAGGCAAAGTCGGCTGCAGAACTCATCCACCAGCTGCTTCGGAGAGTCGAACTGCTCGGCTAGCACAACGACCGGGTCCGGGGTGGCCGGTTGCCCTTTTCTCGGTCTAGGCCGCACCAGGCCGGCCATGTTGCGGAGGGCACGCTCCACTTCCTCGGGAGGCTTAACGTCGGGCGGGTCGGAGCTGGCCTCGCCGCTTTGCCTTTCGACGATGCCCCGGCAAAGCTCTTCGACGAGCCGGTAGATTTCTGGTTCGCTGACCGGGTGGACTGCCAGGCTGAATCGCTCTCCAGGCTCGATGCGGACCTCGCACTGGGTCGTCCGCCCGCCACCGGTGTCAAGGAGCATCCCTTTCAGGTCTTTCGCAGACTCCTCATCGAGGACCAGACCGGCTTGGCGACACAAAGCGGTTGTCTTGCCGACTCCGATATCGCCTACGTAGACGACTTCGTAATCGAGGTTTAGCAGATCTTGCCCCGCCTGCTTCAGCCGCTCTTCAAGCAGTTGCGCATGGCCTGCAAGCACTTTGCTCACGCCTTCTTCCTCAAGTAAGGAACGCACCTGGTCGAGGCCCCCTTCAATTGCCACAAGGACTCTAAGGTCCGAGTGAAGGTAGGAGGGACGAGGAAGGTGCTTCCAATCGGCGTTCAGCGCTTGCGCAAGCCACTGAGCGTCGGACGTCCCAATGGCTTCCAGGAAGGCGGCATTGTCCGCTGGTGCACCCTCACCGGACTCGATTCGTGAAACTCGCGTCTGATTGCCTCCCATCCGTTCAGCTACCTCGCGCTGCGTGAGGCCAGAGGCTACGCGCACCTGTGCCAGCGCCTCTCCAACGTCGGAGCTCATGCTTTCCTCAGTTCATTCATAATGAATCTGAATATACTCGATTTACTCTTGAATAAAACCACAGGTCGTCGAATTCGCCTTGTGGGGCCATCCTGATTGTTGATGCAGCGCCGAGCTGCCGCCGAACAGCGATGCCAGAGGCTGCCCTCCTTCAAATATCGTGCTTTCTGCCCAACTTTTTTGGGCAGAATTGCAGCTAAGGAAACGTCCTAAGCTTTCTGCTTCGGAACTCCGCAGCCTTGGCATCAGGGTGATCCAATACTCGACTCCGCTCCTTTTCAGAGCCCAAAAGGCAATGACCGAGACTTTGGAAGAGTTCTTCGCCCATGATGGCAGGCTGGAGCACGATCGCGCGAACGATGACATCGGAGTACGCGAGTGCGCAGCCTTGCTTGAAACAAAGAGCGCTGCCCTTCGATGAGAAGTGTTGCCTATCACTCCCTCCTTAATAAGGAAAACAAGCCCTAGCCTTTTGCTAGGATTTGAACCTAAGAACCCCAGAATGAGAAACTTGTGGTCTACCGCTGAGCTAATCGCCCCCTTCCTTATTTGGTCAACCCTCGGCGTGAACGAATTACTCGTCAGGATCATTTTGAGCCCTTTCAGCAGGGTCAGCTTGGAGACGAACTCTCCATAAATATTGGTCCACCGAGTGAGCTACCGGCGCCCTCCGTGCGCGGGAGGTTGCCTAATATCTGCCCAAGAAAATCGCAAGTCACTGCAATTTCGAAGTCAAACTCTCAAAACTAGGTTCAAGCAGTGGCGACCTCGACCGGATTCGAACCGATGACGCCCTCCTTAGGACGGAGGCGTACTCAAGCTACCAAAGGTCGGTCTTAAATCAAATCAAGGGCTTAACTTCCCGGCAGGACGAAATAGAAGGTGGCGCCTACGCCTACTTCGCCTTCGGCCCAGACGCGGCCTCGGTGGCGTTCGATCGCCCGACGGACGTTGGCCAGGCCGATGCCTGTTCCGGGGTATTCGGAGTCGCGATGAAGACGCTCGAAGGGGACGAAGAGTTTGTGTACGTAGGCCATGTCGAAGCCTATTCCGTGGTCGCGAACAAAATAAACCTTCTCGCCTGATCGCTCTTCCGAGCCGAGTTCTACTTCAGGGGACTGTCCGGGTCGGATGTACTTGCAGGCGTTCTCGAAGAGGCTGTTCAGCGCCATACCAAGAATTCTGGAATCACAATTCACCGCTTGGTCTTCGTTAAGAGTTATATTCAGGTTGCATCCACCCCGATCGGCGTTAAGCTCCGCCGCCACTTGCCGGGCGAGGTCCCCAAGGTTTGTGGGCTGAAGTTTCAACTCCTGCACGCCCAGCCGAGCGTATTGCAGCAAGTCATCCACGAGTTGAGCCATTTTGATCGCGGCTTTTGCCAGGCGGCGGAGTTGATCCTTACCTGATTCACTAATTCGATCACCCTCCTCCTTCAAGACTATGTTCGCGTTCCCGACGATTGCCCGAAGCGGGGTTCGCATATCATGGGAAACCGAGTATGTAAAGCCCTCGAGTTCTTGGTTTTTCGCGACCAAAGCTGCAGTTCGCTCATCGACGCGAACTTCTAGTTCGCTCACAAGGAGCCGCGCCGCGACGATATCGGTGATTTCTGTCACTACCATGCAGAGTTCGGTGTTGCCGTCCAAGATTCTTTGTAAAGCGGCGAACGTATGAACCCAGCAATTGCCGGGCTTCGACAGCATCAGTTCACCCCGACTCGAACCCCATTGCGCTTCATTCAGTAAGGCTGCAGCGATTTCGGGATTCTCAGCAAGATCCGGGAAAGGCTTTCCCACAAGCTTTTGCATCGGCACACCGACGATCTCGGCAAATCGGCGGTTGCAATACAAGATGGTTCCGTCAAGAGACATGGCAACGGCGCCTTCGAGCATGTGCTCAACGAAAGAGCGGTACGGCGTCTCTGCGCCTTCCAAGGTGTAAACCAGTGGCTGGCCATCGGCGGGCAAGATCAGGGCATCGACGTTGCCCGATCGAATCGCTTCGATCGCTTGCTCTGCCTCCTGAAGTCGGAAACGGAGTTCTTTCATCTCGGCGACTAACGCCTCGGTGGTGTGCAGCTCAGCGGAAGATTCCATTCGAGGTCACCTTTCTTGAATATCGAGGCCGAATAGCACTTGGCCTTCGTCAGACATATCGCCGATGACTCGGCGCACTGGCTCGGGGAGAAGCTTGATGAGGGTAGGGGCGGCGACGAGGTTATTGGTTTTTGCCTGTTCTGGATGCTGGTAAAGGTCGATCACCTCAAGCTCATAATTTCCGCTCAAATGTTCCTCGCAAATTTGCCGCAAGTTTGTGATCGCTTTGATCGAGCGAGGCGTCGAGCCGGTTACAAATAGGCTCAGGCGGTACTCGCTCACGAGTTCTCCGTGGTAGTTGCCATTCCACCTCGACTTCGAGCCATTTGCTCGCGCGCATCGCGAAATTGATCGATCGAGACCTTCGTCTTTTGCCTCTGTCGCTGATGTTCGATTTTCTCGGCGGCTAATTCGGCCTGCAGCGCGGCGATCTGCGCCTCGATCACGGTGGCTCGACGATCCGAAAGCAAGCTGCTCCTCTCCGCCTCTTCGGCGCGGTCGGCTGATTCGGCACGATCTTTCTCTTCGAGAACCCATCGCGCAGTCCCTGTCAGCATTCCTTTGGCGCCAAGGTACACGTGCCTCAACTGAATGCCTTCGCTGGTAATGAGGAATTCGCGCACCTGGTTCGAATGGGCCATGCCGCGCGACTTCAATACATAGAGCAAGCGGTTACGCTCGCCGTCCGCTTCTTCATCGCGAACGAGCAGCCAAGTATCCATGAGGCTCGACATACCCACTTCGGCCCCTTTAAAGGAGTCGCCACCGTGGATTAAGCTTGTGAAACATGCCGTGATTCCTCCTGCTTTAAGAACGTCGACTAGCCGTATGAGCATCGCTTGGGCGTCCGTCGCCGAACCAGCCGCCACGAAAGTGCTTATCGGATCGATCACCACGCACTGCGGTTCATATCGCTCAATGGCCTTGAGCATCGTCGCAAGATGCATCTCCAACCCGTAGTGGCTCGGGCGGGCCGACACGATGCGTAGCTTTCCGGTATCCAGGTGCGCACTGAGATCAAGCCCAATTGAAGTCATGTTCCTAACAATCTGTTTGGGCGACTCTTCAAAAGCGAAGTACAGGCACTGGTCGCCACGGTCGCAAGTTGCATTGGCAAAGTGTGCAGCGAGCGAACTTTTCCCGGTTCCAGACGTTCCCGAAAGGAGGACGCTCGACCCCTTAAAAAGCCCTTTACCGCCAAGCATTTGGTCAAGGGCCTCAATACCCGTCGGAACGCGTTCTGTGAACGATTCATGATCCAAGCTCGTCGAGCTCAGGGGCATGACCATAATGCCGTCTTCGTCAATGAGAAAGGGATACTCATTCGTGCCGTGGAGCGAGCCGCGGTACTTTACGATTCTAAGCCGGCGAGTGCTGACCTGATCGTTAACGCGATGATCGAGAAGAATAACGCAGTCTGATATGTATTCTTCGAGGCCTTGACGCGTAAACGACCCGTCGCCTCGTTCTGCGGTGATGACCGCCGTGACTCCCTTTTCCTTCAGCCAATAAAATAGACGGCGCAATTCCGCACGCAAGATTCCTTCGTTTGGAAGTCCTCCGAAAAGCGTCTCCAGCGTGTCCAGGACGATCCGCTTCGCTCCAATTGAGTCGATCGCAAACCCTAGCCGCACGAACAGGCCTTCTAGGTCGTACTCTCCCGATTCGCTCATCTCCGACCGGTCAATCGAGATATGATCAATTTGGAGGAGCTTCTTCTCAACTAGGTCGTCGAGGTTGAAGCCTAGCGAGGCGACGTTCTCAACCAGATCGTCTTCCGTCTCTTCAAAGGCGACAAACACGCCGGGTTCCCCGAATTCAATGGCTCCGCGCACAAGGAATTCCATTGCGAACAGGGTCTTCCCGCAGCCTGCAGACCCGCAAACCAGGGTAGGACGCCCCTTTGGCAATCCACCGCCGGTTACCTCGTCAAATCCGTCGATGCCCGTGAGGGACTTTTTAAGCGTGCGCTTAACCTGCATATGGAAATACACCGTCTCGGAATGGATCCTTGAGGAGGTGTCCCCACGTCGGCTGGGGCAAGTCCTATAACGAAGTATGGAGCGCTTGCCAAGGTGAAGTCATGTCCTATATTACTGAGACAGATGGTGTGCCAGCGAAGCTACCACCCGGCAAAAAGCCCCTACCGCCGTCCAAGCGAGTAGGGGCTTCGCCAAAGAGTTATGGGTAGGGTTTAGCTCGCGACCGGCATATCCATGGCGCAATTCATCATCATCTTCGCCATTGTCATCTTGCGCATCATCGGCATGTTCATCATCATGCCGCACATCATGTCTCGCTCCATGGGCATCATGCCTTCGAACATCATGCTCGTCAATTGGCACTCGTTCATCATCATCATCTTGGTCATGTGCATTTTCATGCAAGCCATGCAGCCCTTGATCATTCCCACCATCTGATCTTTGGACATCTCGCCCATCATCGTCATGGCCATCTGCATTTCGCGGGGCCCCATGTCCTGCATCATTCGCATGCGCATCATGCCCATCTGCTCGGCGGACATCATGCCTTCCATGCACCTTTCCATCATTGCGGCTCCTGGGCCTTCCATCATCATCTTGTTTGCGGTCATCTTCTACTCCTGCCCCTGAGTCGGGGCTCTTTGCATTCATTATGACACGCGGGGACCTTGCTTCCCGAAACAATCGTTCTACGTAATAAACAACGAATATTATTAGGATAATATGGTCTGCAGCCTAATTCGACTGTTTTTGAATGGGTCTTTGGGCGGGTTCTCCAAAACGATCATCGGACCTCGCTTCGCCCTAACGATCGAAGCTGCTCATCATGCGTTTCCTAACTGTCAAAGCTATGCCTGCTTTTGGGATGGTGTCTGTGGTGCGATAGGCGTACGCTGATCGTGTGTGCGATCAGAACGGTGCGGAGTCTTTTGCTGGATGGTCATTCCGAACCCCCGCTCGCTCGATTCTCGGGCCGAGTTTGGCCTTGATTTACGAGGAAGCCGTTCGGACAGGGCAGTTCCCGCCTGCGGAGAACGATCGGCAATCAGCGTTGTTCAGCTTTGCGGGTGCAATAGGGCGCGATCCTTCTCGAGTTCAAGAAGCCGCGATAACTTGGCTTGAGCCGCACTTCACACAAGAAGATACTTGTGCCCTTGTGGCCTTTGTCGGGGCCCTTCGGCTTTATCCGTCGGTCTTCACGATGAAATCTGCAAAGTGACGCGCTCCTCGATTCAGTCGCATACCCTCTTCGTCGAGCAACCTCGTGCAACCTCCAGGAATGCAATATTCTGCATGCGGTCTCGGAAGACTCGAATTGAACTCTGGTCCGAAGCCGGAATGTCACACAAAAGACCTATCATCTCATTCTCGGAGCGGTAGGTTAGGTACCAATCTTGGACGCACTCCATAAATCCGATGCCTGCAGTGTCCGGAGCGAAATTGGCCAGCAGGAGCCTGCCTCCCGGATTTAGCATCGAAAATAAGGAGGTTGTTAGCCGCTTCGCAGTCCGATCGCTAAGGTAGTCGTACAATCCGGCGCAATAGATGCCGTCGAATTTGCCCAAATCTACGCGGCCAACGATGATTCGACGGACGTCGCCTTCGACGGTGCGGATTGGGAGGTGCGAGTAGTCGCGCCTAAGGGTGGCTAGACTTTCTGGATCTTGGTCGAACGCAACTAGTTCCGAGCAGGAGCCTTGGCTTAATGCCAAAGATGATCCTGCTTCACGGAGATGACCACTCGCTATCGAGAGGAGGCGAGCGGATTTTTGAGATTCACAGATAGCGTCGATGAACTCGGCCAATACCATCGCACGATCGCGCACGCTACATGCCGGAGGTCCGCCGAACTCCGCTGCGTACAAGACGGGATCGATACCGCCGCGATTGCTGGGGCAAGTCACGGCGTAGATCAAATCCAGCGTCTCCGCATCTCCGGCATAGCCTCGTGGCTTGGAGTTCGTTCTCAAGCTGAGTGGAGAGCGCGCTATATTCGGGATCAGTCGCTGAGAGGCTCGGGAGTCAACAATGTATGCTTTCCACTGGTCCCAAGTCAGCGAAGCCCGGACGAGATCGAGTCGGCGAGCTAGAAATTGGAGACAATTCCCGTAGTCCTCGCGTGCCCACATCCTTTCAGCCATGATCCAAAATTCGTCACGACACCCATCGGGATCAAAAGGAGATTCAATCGGCGGCGCAAGTTCCAAGTCAGACATAGGTAGCCTCAAAACAGACTTGCAGCATCGGATCGGCTTGGCGTGAGACGCCGCCTTTTGTCTCTTCCACATCTCCAACCAAGATCTCCAATCTCTTTCCGAGAGTGTCGACGACCTCGCGCGGACACCATGCCTCCGTGCGAATGGGCTCTACCAGCAATTTATTGAACGCCTCTTCACAGAGTCGGACGGCTAGCTGATCTTCGGAGCTTTCACTCGCAGTGTGCCGAACGCAGGCTAAGTAGAGCGTAAATGCCGTCAGCGTCCCGAGACCGTACTGGAGGCGTTGGATTTCGGTTCGATGTCGCTGCCAGTTTCCGGGATTTCGAGGGTCACCTTCTGAGAGTCTGTCTCGAATTCTTTCGAACAGGTCAGTAGCCTCCCACTCTGCAAAAGTGGAAGCGATTAATTGCGGCTTAAGCGAGGAAAACGATCCCAAGTACGAGGTCATCGCTTCGGTCGGGCCCTCGAAGATCCGCAAAACGCGGGCGTCCCGTGCGATCCGGGAGACCGTGTTGGGCTCCATGTAGCCGCGTCCACCTAGCAGTTGAACGACCCTGTCGACTTTTACCCACGCCTGCTCGGGCCCAACGATTTTTGCGACCAAGCACATCACATCGCTCGGCAGACTGCCTTCGTTAAGCCGCTCGAAATTCGTCTCCAAAAACAGGTTGAGTGCGTGGGTACGAGCAGTTTCTTGAGCCAGGACGTCGACAACATACGGGTTCTCCGACATCGGACCGGACCCAATTCGACGTTGGGCGACATATCTGCGCAATGAGGAGATACTTCGCAGCATGGCAGCATTCGCGAAGACGGCCATCGCGAAGCGGCTCGGCATCATTGTGCTTTGGGCGACGGACAACCCTTGGCCGACTTTCCCCAAGACGTGCTCTGCAGTAAGTCGGACACCCTTGAAGGTCAGTTCGCTTTGAACAACGGAGCGCAATCCCATCGTCATCGCCTCGGGTCCGTGGCACACACCGTCTAGATCCAGCGGCACGACAAACGCCGTGATGCCGAGTTCGCTACCGTCAAAGCTCTTTGCAACCGCAAAAACGGCGGCGACGCTTGCCCAGGCGGCAAGACCAGACCAGATTTTGTGCCCATTCAGGATCCATGTGCCATCTGCTTGCTGGTCCGCTGTGGATTGGATCCGCCTGGGATCGGAGCCCGCTTCTCGTTCGGTGAGTGCGAACGCTGCAATCTTGCGTCCGGAGGCAAAGTCCCTCTCATACCCTTGAACGACCTCCTTGACTGCGTGTTTTAGGATTACGTGCCCGCCGAGAAAGTTGTGCATTCCGATCGCGTTGCCAAGCGACAGGTCGATGAGGGATATTTGGCGCAGAACCATCAGCGCGTCTCCCAAAAGCAATCCACAGCCCCCAAGTTCTTTGGTGGCGGTCAATCCGAGAAGTCCCCGATTGCCAAAGTCAAGGAATATGTTTGGAGGAATACACGCCCTCTCGTCGGCGAGCAATGTGTTGAGGCGATTCCTTGCGTATCTACGAACCCACTCGATGCAGTCCTCGGCTTCGATCCGGCTCTCGCTTGATGAATACGTTTTCATATCCACCGACGCAGTAAGAGAGACACGTTGTGCCCTCCGAATCCGAACGAGTTGGACAATGCGTACTCAATCGACGAATGCCGAGCAATGTTTGGGATCGTGTCGATGGCGCACTCGGGATCTGGATACTCCTGATTGATGGTTGGCGGCAACATCTCGTCTCTCATCGCTAGGAGGCAAAAGATGGCTTCGATCGAGCCAGCCGCCCCGATCATGTGACCAGTCATCGACTTGGTACTGCTGACAGGCACGTTCTGAAGTTCTGCGCCAAACAAGCTTTGCAGCGCAGCTACTTCGATGCGGTCACCCAACGGAGTTGACGTCGCATGGGCGTTTACGTAGCCGACGTCCTTGCAACAAATTCTCGCCATGTTGATCGCTTCCCGCATAGCTCGAATGGCTCCCCTCCCAGAGGGTTCCGGCGCAGTCATGTGGTAGGCGTCCGAGCAAGAACCGTAACCGACAATCTCCCCGTAAATTTTTGCTTCCCTCGCCCTAGCCTGACTCAACTCCTCCAAAACCAAAACGGCGGAACCCTCGCTAATGACAAAGCCGTCCCGTTTGGCATCGAATGGCCGCGATGCCTTAGCGGGAACTTCGTTTGCAGTTGAAAGCGCCCGTGCTGCCGCGAACGCCGCCGAGTGAACCGGCACCGTCGCATCGGCAGCGCCAACTACCATGGCTTCCACCGATCCCCGCTTAATCATATGAAATGCTTCGCCGATTGCGCTGGCGCCTGAAGCACAAGCGCTAACGAGGCAATGGTTAGGCCCCTCAAGTCCGTGCTGCATCGAAACATAGCCGGAGGCCATATCGCAAATCGTAAACGGCACTGTCATCGGAGAAACGCCATTCGGACCTTTTCTCAGCATATTCGCCTGTTGACTCACCAACACGTGAACACCGCCGGTCGCAGTAGCAATGCAAGTGCCTGTGCGAGCGCCGGCGCCGGGATGATCCAGCAGCCGACTATCGGCGATCGCCATGCCCGCTCCCGCCACCGCGAAATGAAGAAAGGGATCGCAAAGGGCAGCGTCGCGTGGCTTCATCCATTTGTCAGGGCAAAAGCCCAGTATTTCGCCTCCCACCCGCTGAGGGAATCCCGTACATTCCCACTTGGTGATCGCTCGTATTCCAGATTGACCGGCCTTGATCGCCGTCCATGTGGTCTCAATATCAAGCCCCAACGGCGATAACGCTCCGATGCCCGTAACGACAACCCTCCGATCCATCAAGCCGCCTCAAGCTTTGGCTGCAAATACAGGACAATGTCGTCCACCGTCTTGAATCGCGGCATATCATCCTCAGGAACTTCCACATTGAACTTCTCCTCGAGAGCCATGGCAAGTTGAATGACAAACAGCGAATCAACGTCGAGGTCTTCGATTAACCTTGCACTGGGACACACTTTATCGAGAGGGACTCTCAGTACTTCGACGCAAAGCTCGGTAACGGATTTTAGAATAGTGGGATAGGTGGCATCGTTCATGGGATTTCTCGTTCAATTTATCTAGGAGGTATTGCTGGGTTGGGGACGAATTCGGTGCGAGCTAGACAGGCAACTTGAGCATCGTCTTCATAGGCATTAATCCGCTTGGCGAGCGACTTTACCGAGTCCTCCAACTTGCCATAGTCAAGGCTCTCAAACAAGGTTGTTTCTCGAAGTCGTCCTTGGGAATTCGGGATAAGACGGCAGCGCTTGACTCCATCGTCAATAGCGGCTAGATTTGCGACGCCGAGGTTATCAAATACCGTCTTGAGAGTATCGACCACGTAGTGTTGGCGCACGCGAAAGACATCTGCCTTTGCGAGGGCTTGGCCAAAGCTCTGATAGTCGGGAAGAAGGTCTCTCCCTGGCATCGAGTAAAACTTGACGACGTCCACCAATGCCTCGGCGGTCTCCTCTGGTTTGTAGTAGAACATGAGCCGAGCGCCTTCCAGAAAGAAGTTGTAGTGAGCAGCTTCGTCGATTGCGATCAGCCTCGCGCCTTCCGCCAGAACTGGATCGATATCGGAAGTCAATTGGGAAGTCGGATGATCGCCGCGCGCAATTTGTGCGGCGCCGAGGTAATTGAGCTGAGTGGCCCTTTCCTGCACCACTTGATAAAGCAGCATTCGGGTGGGGTCGTCCCATGGCGCCGTCCACTCGCCCTGCCGAAGTAGGTCGACATAGTTTTCAACCCATTCCAGCGTTCGTTGACCGGAGGCCAGAAGACAGTTTCGCCAAAGATCGCTGTGACGCATCTCCTCTGCTCCCCAAGTCACCTGAAATCCGCCTCGGCCGTACGACTGTCTCACGACATGCGTGATGTTGCCGGTGACATCCGGATTGAACTGCTCGACTCCGAAGAAACCCTCTAGTATCTGCAGCATCTCCGGGGAGTGAGTCTTGCTAAAATCGCCCCAGCGGAGAGTTCGGTCTGCACTCCACGAGCGAGTTCTTTGCGACCTGTCGATGTACCACTTGTAGAGCCCGACAAATGACCGCTCAAGGGCACGCTCTCGCTGGGCTTTGCTAAGCAACTCGGGGCATCGATTCGGCGTCTCGTCGATGACGAACTGCTTGACGCTGTGTTCAAGATTCACGATGGCTTTCATGGTTAACAGTTCATTGCGAATCGGCGCAGACGATCTCGCTGTCTTGAAGCTTGAGAGCTAATCGGTCGACAGCCCGGGCAAGAAACGGGCTTTCGGAAAACACTTCGCCGCCAACGAGCCCGACTCGACATCCGTAATTCGGATCGAAGTACATCTGCTTTCCGTTCCGCGGATAAACCGGGACGGCGCCGGTACGCAGGAGTTGGCTATGGGAGCCGTGCCGTTCTGAGCATATTGCTAGAGCACACGCACATCGGCTCCTGCGGATCAGCGCCCAAGGCGCTAAGGCGAGTATCGCTGCCGCTGCCGAACACGTGTCATCCGAAGCCCACCCGCCAAGCACGTAGAAGTGAGGGCGTGAGTCACCAAACCGCAGATGTACGTTGGAAAGATACTTTTCGGCGGCGAGTTTTCTCCATGGGACCAAGTCCGCCCTCGCCAAACTCTCGTCGACATGTGGCAATCGGCCTTTCCGCTTGGACATCGAAAGGGGGGATTCGGTAATGCGAAGCGTAGCCGTGACTACTTCATCGCCGTTCATCGACAGCAATTGCCACGACGACCTATCGATTGGCAACCGGTACCCTCCATCGGCGCCTATCTCATGCGGCCCGATCGCCTTGTCGGCCAGATAAACTTTGCCGCGGAGCCTGCAGGCTTCACGCTCCAGCTTTTCCCACCGATCGCGGTCGCGAGTGACACGGCCGAATGCAGGCACGAATCCAGGAGGTGGAAGCAAAACGATTCGGGTCTCCATATGCTTACCAGTTAAGGTGAAATAATCGCTCTTGAGCCCTGAAGTGAGCGTTCAAGATGGTCGATTTGGTTCAAAAAGTGGGGACGCACCCCATCATGTCGCGCTCCAAGGAAGCCCACCCTGCAACCATAGTTGCTGTCAAAAAACATCGATTTTTCTTGACGTGGATGGAGTGCTATATTCCCCAACTTAGAAAGTATCCGATGGGAGTTATTGCGTTCGGAGGCAACAAATAGGCCGCCACAATAATCGATAAGCCTTCCAAGTGCGTACGGGGCAAGTGCCAGTTGTAAACCTAAAGCCGAGGATCTCCAATCTTCTGCAATTGCCCACCCTCCAGTAACCAGAACATAACGGTTCTTCATGGGAGATTCCAAAGCAAGGGTGCAGAGAAACTTGTTGATCTCGAGCCTATAAGCTAGATGTTTTTCTTGCGGCATTCTCGCAAGCGCTTCGTCGATCTGGCGCAACCGAGGCCGCTTTTTCCAAGAACGAATGTCCACTGGTGAAACTCGTATACAGCCCACGACATCCTCTGCTGCGTCGACAGCCAAGATATGCCATGAATCCGCATCGTGCGTCGAGTTATGGCGCCCCTCGGAATCCACTGAGGAATGCTGAATTGCTCCGTCTGCGAGGTATATCCTTGCCCTCAATCTCTGTAGATCGCCTAGGTAGCGAATATAGTCTTCGCCATTCTGCTCAAGTGAAACTCTGTGAGCTGAAGGCAAATGCGGCACCAAGATGAGCCAATGAAACGATCTGCGGTTCATCGGTTGGCTGTCTGCCGGCAGTGCGGTCTTCGCTCCCTTCATTAAGTCCCGCTAACTTCGGTCTTTGCCATCGCCAAGGCGTGCTCCCAGATTGGTAGGGGATACACCTGGGTAAAGCATTCGAAGCCATACAAGATTTCGGCTTTAGCATCTGGATAATCTTCGACAACGCGCTTAACCATGAGGGCGAGAAGGTTCGCGTGGCCGATGTCTTCCTCGGCATGAGTATCGATGAAGACCTGGGCCTCCACCGGGAACCCGTGCATTTTCAAAAACCCTTGAGCACGCTCCGTGAGAATCGGCGTGAGCGTTTCGAAGGGATACATGTAGCCAAGGAAAGCAAAGGGGTTTTCTCGCTCACCCAACATACGGCAAGTTGCCGCCATCGCAAATGAGCAGGGCGAGATCTTCCTGCTTCGAGCCCAAGCCTCGTTCCCACCCAGTTTGATGAAATCGGTCAAAGCCATTTCCCCGTGGTCGACTTCGGAGAGGTCATGCAACACGAGGGGCTTCATCAAATCCGGCCTTGTCTTCGGAAATCGCCCGATCGCTGTAAACGTGGCCTCGGTAACGTGAGGCCCGTATGAGAACACCTCGAGCAAAATGTACTTGACGAGGAGAGCGACGAGGCCGGATGGAGTTTCCGGGCTGCTTACCAATCTGTAGATCTCGGACGCCTCGACTTTTTGGAGGAGGCCGTCTACCATCGAGTCAAGTCTTTCGACGAACTCGTCTGCTTGTTGGCTGAACGGGGCATTTTGCGATGAATCAAGAATTGCACTCATATCTGCTCGTTGGCTGCATTGGCAACCGCCGATCAAGATACAGGCAAGCCCTTACAAAACCCTTACGCGGCACTCCCGATAGTTGCCAATAGATCCGCGATCGATAGTTGAGAGTTAATATCGGGCTGACTAATACTTCGCATTGTTTCGGCGGCGAGTCCCGCGCTAATGAGGTTTAGCATCGCTTTCAGCGTCCGCTCATCAGCGGGAGGAACCTTCGCGTGGACTCTGTCGCGCAGCAAAACCGCATGCTGGGCAAGCCTTGCCGCATCGTGCAGTTGGCCACTGTAGGCCATGGCCAGGGCGGCGGTATCAAGGGCTTCGGCGGTTCCATATCCGTTGCCTTGCCGATCGCGAACCTTTGCGAGTCTAATAGCGATCTCTTGAGCCTCGCGGTAGTAACCGCGGCTGATGTTTAGATGCGCCGTGAGCCAATCCCTCGCCTGCCCGTAAAGTGGAGAATCGAGTTGGTCGATTTCCACCGACGCCTTATGGAGCCAGTAGTGAGCGTCTTGTTGATCGCCGGCATAGAACGCTATGCGTGCTCGGTTAACGGCTGTTGCGGCCAGATAGCCTGGAAATCGAATCTGCTCCCGTCGTTGACCGGCTTCGATTTCGTGCTCCAGGGCTTCGTCGATCATGAGGCATTTGCATTCGATCGCGGCCAATCGTGAGAGCTCGTTTGCTACGGCATACTCAAGCCCCAGTTCGCGGCAATGCTCAATGCCTTCGAGCACGATTTGACGTGCCAACTCCTTGTTGCCCAGATAGAGCTCCACAGTTCCAAGCATCGGCGGGAGTGTCGTTCTCGTATGTGGCCCTGTCACACGTTTGCTGAGTTCGAAGTAACGCATGATTGAGGTTTTGGCTGACAAGAGCTCAAATGCTTGGACTTGCATATAGGAAAGCTCGTAAAGAGCGAACGCGATCAACCACTCACACCGGGTAGCTTCTGCGATTGCCACGGCGCGCTGAGCCAGCCGATTGCCCTCAGCCCATTCTCCGGCTTGCCATGTTGCGACCGCCTCCTCGACCTTCACAAGGGCAAGCCATGGCACAGCCGCGCTTTCAGCCGCTGTTTCGGCCTCGGACAGCAACGCTCGACGGTTTGAAGAATAGGTTGGAAAGCTCAGGAGTAAGGCCGACGCTGCGATAGATTCTGGGTCTCCTGACCCAACAGCTCGCTCATAGGCAATCTCGATGACCGGCTTCGCCTCCTCCAACCGACCCATAATGTGGGCCAAAAACGCATAGGCGCGGAGTGCCCGCGAGGATTCGGGCAAATCGAGGAACGCGACTTTGCGAAACCTAGGAAGAATTTCCGCCTGTCGGTCCCTCATCCTCCAGAAATGCTCCAAATCGACGAGCATTCGTATTGCGGACGAGGGATCCTCGACGCTCAGGAAGTCGATAGCGGCAAGAATTTCCGCAAAGTCCGAGTCGATTGCTTCTGCGGTATCTATGGATTTACTGGATAGGAGAAGAGGCCGAGCCAGTGCGCTAAGGCGCGCGAAATGAGCCGCATGGTTGGCTCGCAACTCCCTTAAGCGTGCCGGTCCGATGCGAGTGTGGACGACATCCCGGATCGTTTGAAGAACAGAAAAGCGCATTCGTCCATTTCGAGGTTCGGCGTGAAGCATGGACAGGCTGTTTAGTTCGTCTAGGCTTTCAACGAGAAGGTCCGTTGGAAAAATCGCGCGGAGTTTCGGTAGGTCGCACGGACCTACGAATACGCACAGATGATCCAGTGTCTCCTTGGCGTTTCGACTCAGAGTCTCATAGTTCCAGGCAACCGTCGCTTCGAGCGAGGCGTGCCTGGTAGCCCGATTGAGATCCGCTGATACCAGCAAGCGTGAGGGACGCGCTAGTTCTTCCTCAATCTCGGACTCAGCAAGAATGCTAAAGCGAGCGGCAACAAGCTCGAGGGCAAGAGGGAGACCGTCGAGCCGCGCACAAATCCTAAGCAAAGCGGCAGAGTTCAGGTCGTCGGCCACATATCCGGGCCGCACGTATTGAATCCTGTCCAGTAAGAACTGAAATGCCTCGTACCGACCTGGGTCTGGCACTTTCTTATCCTTCGGCGGCAAGCTAAGGGGCCGACACCGAAACACAGCCTCACCCACCAGCCCAACCGGGCGCCTAGAGGTAACCATGCATTTCATGTGCTCTGTCGCGTTCAAAAGGTGACCCAATACCTGAGCGCACTGCTCGTCGAGATGCTCAAAGTTGTCGAGAGCCAGGATGACTTTGCGCTCTCGCAATATCGATGCGGCCAAATCAGGTCCACGGCCGGATGCATCCCTGTATCCGAAGGCATCGATGATTGATCGAATCATCCCAGATGCATCGTCCACCTCCGCAAGCGAAATCCACGCGACCTCGACTCGTTCAATCTCGGCTTTTTGCCGGGCAATTTGCTGCAGCAGACGTGTCTTTCCAACGCCCCCGATGCCGACCAGGCTGACTAAGCGGTGCTTCGCAATGAGACTGTTTAACTGCCGAAGTTCTCGCTCTCTGCCGACGAACCGATCGATCGGCTGCGGGATTGGCGCCGAAGTGTCCGGCCCCTTTTGCAGCGTCCGGATGCCACCTTTTGCCAAGTTCCGTCGAGCTGTCTCGACGAGTGCAATTGCCTCCGGGGATGGATTCGTACCTTGACTTTCGGCAAGGTACTTCACGTAGCGCTCGTAGCCACGGACGGTATCGGCCGGCCGCCGAGCTTCGGATGCAAGCCGCAGTTGGGCAAGGTATAGGGCCTCGCTTTCAGTTTTCGCCAACGTCTTTTGGACACAATCCAAGGCTGAAACGACATCGCCGGCGAGTCTAAGATTGCGCGAAAGCGACAGAGACGCCTGGATAACTGCCGATTCGAAGCGAGCGGACTCTTCGTCAATCCAGTCCGCACGCAAATCGGAAAGCAATGGTTGTGTCGCGACGTCTAGCGCGTCGACAAAGACCGCAAATCGTTGCACAAGTGGCTGATTATCTAGTGAGGAACTGGCCAGGAGCCCGTAGGCTTGAATCAGATCGATGCTCAGGGAATCAGTTCTCAGTCGAATGAATTGACGATCGACCTCTAGGAGGCGAGTCGAAGCGGATGCCTGTTCAAGTCCCGATCGAAGATAGGACATTTCCGTGTTCAAGCGATTGCGTCCAACCGATAGCTCTGCATCTGGCCAAATAGCGTCTATTAGCGTCTCGCGCGTTACTTCTTGACCGTTCTTGATGGCCAAGTAAGCGATTAGCATTTGGCTGTAGCGAGTGCGAAAACGCACCGGTTCGCCGCCCTCTAGGGTGAGCACCAGCCGACCGAACAACTTAAGACGCGAAGAGTGGAGCATATAGTCCGGGACTGCACGTGGAATCTACCAACTCACGTGCGCCAGGTCAATGACCATGTAAGGGTTTCGTAGGTCCCGTCCATAGGGTCGCGGCATAATCAGTGCCTAGTGACCCTCGGACTTATTCTTGCAGCTTCGGTCTTTACCGGCAATCCGCCGATCCGCATTTTGAATCTTCGAAATGGCGATCAGATTCGATACCCGGTCGCCCTTCTAAGAGGGGAGGCCGAAGGCGGACGAGTTTCCGTGGAAAACCCTCAAAATCCATCGCCCGATGGCCGAAACACTGGGAGGGTCGTTAACAAGCGATTTCGTCTGCTGATCGAGTTGGTTCCTGGGATAAATCATCTAAAGGTCAGCAATGCAGGAAGCCGAACTACACTGGACTTAGTCTATAAGCCAATCACTTCCCTGTTCAAAGTGAACGTGATCTACCTAACGGCAAGCGACGGGGATCCGTACTACATCACGCAGAATCCCCAGGATAAGCAGAACTATCGCGAGAAACTCGATACCGCCGCCAAGCTGATGCAGACTTTGACTGCTGAGAGCCTAAACGACTCGGGATTCGGCCGAAAGACGTTTCCCCTCGACTTCGACTCCTCCGGCCGAGTGAGAGTCCGAACTTTGAAGTATCCGGCAACCGCCGATCAGTTGCGAGCAAAGACCGGCAACGAACTTTACGATCTCATTTATCCGTGGTTGGGAAAACAAGGGCTTTTTGATAACCAAAAGAACATCGTGGTGATGGCTTTCTCGCGCTACGACCCCGATACGAAGAAGGCCTTCGCCCACATTGCTTGGGGTGGCGGCGACATGGGGCTGTTCTCTTCGCTTTCGATGTGCGGGTGGCCAGACAGCATTCGCGATGTTGAAAGGGCGTTTTCGGACCCTACGCCGCTTGACCCCAAAATGCTCTACGACGACAGCATGGGCCGGAGCAATATGTGGGGCCTGGCGTCGACAGGTCTGGGTGCCGTTATTCACGAGTTGGGGCACACGTTTGTCGGCGCAGAACACTCGGGAGATCCAGAAAGCATCATGAGTCGAGGCTTCGACCACTTCAATCGGTTCTTTTTGCCGGTAGAGGCGCCATCGAACATCGTGCCGACAGAATTCGCATTTGCTGACAACCAAGTCTGCCGCTGGGACCCTTACAACGCCTCTCTGCTCTCGTGCGATAGATTCTTCCAGCCGGACGCAAGGCGCTTTCGAGACGATCTTCCCCCGCGAATCTACCTCGATTGGGACACCGACGAGATTGTAGCTGCAGCTCCCAACGGCATCAGGCTGCTGCACTTGTGGAAGCAAACAGACCCGCCAAGCCACACAGCCTATAAGCAGTTTAGCGACCTACCGATGGTAATCCGATTCAAGCGATCGGAACTGCGAGACGTGCTCTCTGCCCCTGAGGGAGCTGCAATCCACGTTACGGACGGGGAGGGACAGGTCTTTTCAGTGAACGAGGGTGCCTATAAGTCCCGAGGCGATCTGCCTCCGATCACTTCTGCCGAATATGATGCGCAACTGAGGAAGTTTGTTGCCGATTTGCACGGAACAAAGACGATTCGTTGGACTCCCCAAAGCAATTAACCAATTCCGATTCCATCTTGGCGAAAAGGATATCGAGCTATTACGCATCACGTAATAGCGTGGTACGATATACCGTGTCATGAAAGAAGAACCTCAGCGCCATTTCGAACTCAGCCGGTTCGGGGAACCGGCGACCCTTGTTTTGCTGGCTTTGGCCTCCGGGCCGATGCATGGCTACACGATGATGGTATCGATTGAGAAGGACCTTGGGTTCAAGCTGGGTCCAGGAACACTCTACGGGGCTATCGCAAAGCTGCTCAAGCTCGGCCTGATCCGAGCCCTCGAAAGCGATAATCGGACCAAGCCATACGAGATCACCTCGGAGGGGCGGGAGGCGCTCGCCGAGTTCATCCGCCAATGGGAACCGGCCATTCGATTCGGTCAAGCGAGGCTGGCATGAAGAAGCTCCGCTGGTCTGCCCTTTACCCGCTCGCATGGCGGAAAGAGTTCGGCGACGAGTTCGACGCCATGGTCGAGATGTCCGGTGTAACTTGGCGGGAAGCAGTGGACATCATCCGGCACGCATTGCGACTTCGGTGCTCTAGTGCGGTTCGTGGCCTACCCTTCCTTGGCGCTTGGCTGATTGTAGCCTGGCTAAACGTCTTTGCGCGCGAAGTCCAATGGCCGGCAGGCGCCCTTGTCTTAACGGCATTTATCTGGTCGATTTGGCATCGGGAGCGGTGGTTGCGGAATACATTGGTCTTGTTCTGCTCGATCCCGATTTCGAGTCTTTACTACTATCAGATCCCGGGTATTCACCATGAGCCCCTCTACAAGACAGCAGTCGCATTGATCCCGGCGTTTTTCGGAGCCGGCATGGGACTGCTCATGGCGCCTGGCAAGCCGCCATCGGAGATGAGGAAACTTCAATGACGGTCTTTGTGCCGATCTTTCTCCTCGTGTTTCTGCTCGCGGTCACGCTCTTACTTCGCTGTGCCTACCAGTTAGCCCGGCGCCGGTGGGCCGACGCGCAGAAAACCGCCCTCGTACTCACCGCATTTGTTTTCGTTTATACGATGACTTTGATCGGAGTTGGTCTCGGAAGCGAAAGGAAGCTGCTCTCAATGGGAAGTGATAAGTGTTTTGACGATTGGTGCGTGAAAGTCGATAGCGCTAGCCGAAACGGAAATCAAGTATTGGTCCGACTTGACGCGATCAACCACGGACGCCGAGCCCAAGCTCCGGATTCCCCTCACGCCTTCGTCGTCGCTGACGGCCGCACGATCCCGGTGAACGTGCCGAACTTGACAAACAAGATTGAAGGAGGCTCGACCAACCCGATTGAGTTGCGAGTTACGATTCCAGATAACACTCGAAACTTGGCCCTCTTGGTCACCGAGGGCGGCAGCCCTTCTGAATTGGTGATCGACGACGAGAACAGTCCGTTTCATGCGAAGTCGGTGTGGAACCTTTCGGCGCCGCCGACGACGAAGTAGCATTCTATATGGAGAAATCGCATAACTTCGACCAAGGCAGTTCGGTCCCAACCGCGGAATCTTGTAGGAACCGTCGAAATTGGCGTGTCCCGCGCGACCAACAAGATGGAGGAATTAATTATGGCAACACAAACTACCGAGATCCCACAACCAACTGTCGTCTCCGAACAAGAGTGGCTTGCGGAGCGAAAGAAGCTCCTGGCACTCGAAAAGGAACTCACGCGCCAGAAGGACCTTGTCAACTCACAGCGCCGACGCTTGCCCATGGTCAAGGTGACCAAGGAGTACACCTTCGACGGACCGGAGGGAAAAGTCAGGCTGCTCGACCTCTTTGACGGAAAGAGACAGCTTATCGTCCACCACTTTATGTTCGGCCCTGATTGGGAAGCCGGCTGCCCCGGTTGCACCGGTCACGTCAATGCGATCGGAGACATCTCTTCTTTGGAAAAGCTCGACACCAGATACGTGATCGTTTCCCGAGCCCCGCTCGAGAAGCTTGAGACGTACAAGAAGCTCAAGGGCTGGAGTTACCCCTGGTATTCCTCGGGCGAGGGCGATTTCAACTTTGACTTCGACGTTTCATTCAAAGAGGGCGTGACCGACGCAGAGTACAACTACGCGCCGCGCGGCAGAGAAGACGAAGGCGAAGGGCCAGGAATGAGCGTTTTCTTCCGGAACGGCGATGATGTCTTCCACACCTACTCCGTTTACGCGCGGGGTCTGGAGGCTATCACCGACTCGTACGACTTCCTCGACCTGACTCCATACGGTCGCCAACAGGAATTTGAGGATTCGCCCGCTGGCTGGCCCCAAAAGCCCACCTACGGCTAGGAAAATAGTCATCGGGGCCACACCCCGTAGGCGTTGTCTCCGTGGCAACGTCCGGAATTCCGTAAATGCCGCCCTTTCTGTTAGGGCAACCTAGTCGACCTGTGACAGCCAGCGCCGCCTGCGTCGCCACGGAGACGACGACTACGGGGGCTGATGATGAATGTGTATTGAGCGATTCACACATTCGTTTTGGAAAAAGCCTGCCAATATTTTGGCAGGCTTTCGAGGGAGTTCTATAGCCCTACAGGGGAACTTCCCTAACCGCCGGGGGGCTTCTTGTCGTGCTTCGGTGGTGTCTTCTTGTCCTTTGGCCCAGGCTTCGGCGCCGGGTTAGGCGGCTTAGGAGCACCCCTGGCAGGTCGTACAGGAGATGCCGGTTTCGGAGGATTCGGCTGGCGGACCACAGGCGGCGGAGTGACAGGTCGACCTGGACGGACAGGATTTGCCGGTCGCCGAGGGTTCGGTTGCCGCGCAAGTGGAGGCGGAGTGGGAAGTCCCGGAGTCACCGGAAGGGGACGGGCCGGATTGCGCCGAGCCGGTAGACCGGGAGTCGGCTGTCGAATCGGCAAAGTTGGCCTCGCCGGCGACCGGGTGATCACTCTCGTGTTTGGCATCTGCTTTGCGACGGCGGCAGCGCCGGCAGGAAGAGGCGCGCGAACAACCCGCCGGCCGATAACGGCTGCGCTTGGGCGTGCGGATGTAAACGCATGAGCGGGCGTGAACGAAGACGCCGTAGGCTTGACGTTAGTCGGGCCGGCGTACCGAGCCGATCCGCGCGTGGGCGGGGCAAAGGTCTGCCCCTTCACAAAGATGTCCGCGTTCGGAGCAGCTTGGTGGTTGGCGCTGCCACCGCGCCCGAATTGTCCGGCGGCGACCATTGCCGCGCCACCGGGGATGCGTGAGTTTCGCGGCACAAAGCCGTTGCTCGAGACATACTCGGCACGGATGTTCGTGACGTTGGTCACGTTGAACACGTTCGTCGAGTGGCTAATCTCGGCATTGCTCCACGGCCGGGGCTCGCAATAGTTTGAGTTCGAAGGATAGTAGCTAGCGGCTCCCCCGATCGAAAAGTTAAGCGCCCAATCCCCAATCCGAAGTCCGAGGGAGACGGCCGGCGAGTGCACTTCGGTGGGCGACAGCGCACACCAAGCGATAGACCCGTTGTAGGTCGAAAAGTGAACGACCGCCGGCGACCAATACTGTTGCGCAGGACCAGGAACCCAAGCCCAACCCCCGCCGGTGTGGATCCATGTTCCGTAGTGATACGGCGCCCAACCCCACGGCTCAGCCGCACACCAAGTCCAACCAAATGGATTGACCCAGACCCAGTGGCCGGTGCGGTAAGGACCCCAATTTGGATCGGAGACTCTCGGCCGCCAACAACGGCCATACTGAGGATCGATGATCCAGGTTCCGTAGCTGTCCAAGTCGTATCCGACAAGCCTCAAGCTCGACGGAAGGTATGGGTTAGGTCGTTGGAACATGCCGTCGCGGTCATCCCAGTAGCTATCCCATTCGTCTCTGGTCGGCATGGGCGAAAGTTGCCACCTTGAACCGCCCTCAGGCAGATAAAGGTATCCGCCGCTATGCAGCTTCGTTCCTCCGCCGCCGTATTGAGCGACCGCCTCACCGGATCGAACTGCGAGGCGCAGCCCATCATTGTCGTCGATGCGCAGGTACGCAGGACCCGAGGCGGTAACCGATGCCAAAGGCGTGTCGATCTGATAGCTCGAATAGGAATTGGTCAAACGCATCGTTGCGGTTCCCGAATTGAGTCTAATTTCGGTGAACTCGCCACTGTCGTCGGAGAACATCGTTTGGAGGATGGCCACCGCGCCGTTTCCAAGCCGCAACACGCTGCCATCGTCGAATTGAAGCTCGGCGCGGCCGCCGGGGTTCACCCAAAACTCGGCGCCCTCACGAATCGGCATGTTCACCGCCGCGATCGACCAATCGGCGTCGTCTCCCGGCCGCCAAGTAACGCCACCATCCATGAACGAAATGCGGGCCATTCGAACCGGACCTGGATTGCCGCTAGGGGCAGGTTGGGCAGGCGCCTGGTCAACGCTCGCGGTGATCCCAACCAACTGCTGGGATTCGTTCCAACTAACCTGCGCCCCCATCGATTCACTGACAAACCGGATCGGCACCATGGTCGAGCCGTTGATGATCCGTGCCGGCACGTCAAGCGTTACCGGACTACCGTTGACGGTCGCATTGGGATTGCCAATTTGAAGCTGTACCGAATTCTCCCCACGGGTTGCGTTTATCCGCTGGTCCGCTGCATTCCATTGAACGGCGGCGCCCAGGGCCTCGAAAATCCCGCGCAGCGGAACTAAGACGCGGCCATCAACCATCTGCGGGCCGGTGCCCGAAAAATTTACGGGCGAGCCATTTACGGTCACCGAGATTCCGCCCTGGACGGCGCGCGGCGGACTGGCTAACGCGCTTGCCGTGCTTACCGCAAGCACTGCTAGCGCCAATATCATCCTTCTAGGATCAATTATCATATTTTCTAGTTTCCTCGGCAGGATCAGTTCAGTCTATCCACCAGAAAACCTAAACCATCGATCGTTGGAATGATCACGTGCTTTTACCGGTGTCGATCAATCGATCTGATCTTCTGACTCCACCCTCTGCTGATTGGTGAGCTCCTCCAAATCCGCAGTTAGGCCGATGAGAGCTCCCCGAAGCTCCTTTAGGTTGCGTTCGCTCAAGCGATAGAGGATCTCGGTCCCTTTTGCAGTTAGCGTGACTCTTACCACACGTCTGTCTTCGGTGCTTATCGCCCGCTCGACAAGCCCGACAGCCTGGCAACGATCCACCAAGCCGACGGCAGCATGATGCCTAAGCTGGAGAGACTCGGAGAGTTCGCCGATGGTCGCCCAGTTCCTCCCTACGTGTGCCTCAACCGCCAGTAGGAGTTGGTGCTGCTGGGGAGTTATCCCGGCTTCAACCGCTCCGAGCTCCACGAACCGGAGGTATTTCCTAAGCACCATTCGAAAGTTCGCCAAAGCAACCAGGTCATCTTTATCAACCATGAAGCGACATTTTACGCCTTGGTGTTTTGTATCGCGTTGTGATATAGTTTCAGGGCACTGGTCGGAGTGGACGTGCTGCCTGGGATCGTTTTATGAAAGGGGAAGCCTTAGTCTTGGTTCTGCTTGTTCAACTCGTCGTGATCATCTCGATCGCGAGAGTCGCCAGTTACGTCAGTAAACGGCTAGGTCAGCCGATCGTGGTTGGCGAAATCATGGCCGGCCTTCTGCTCGGCCCCTCGTTTCTTGGGCACTATTTCCACGGAACTTTCACGCGGCTATTCCCCGAATCGACTTCCCAATACATCTACGTTCTCAGCCAGATCGGAATGATCTTCTTGATGTTCGTGATTGGGCTCGAATTCGATTTCGGGAAGATCAAGTCGTACGGTCGAAGTGCCGGAATCATCTCCTTTTCAGGAATTGTGCTTCCGTTCGGCATGGGCTACTTGCTTGGCCACTGGATGCATGGTTACTTCCCGCAAACCAACATCACTTCGTTCAGCCTGTTTATAGCCGCCGCAATCTCGATCACGGCGATCCCGATTCTGGGACGGATCATGATCGAATTCAACCTGCATAAGACGCAAATGGGCGTTTTAACAATAACCGCCGCTGCGATCGACGACATCCTAGGTTGGGTTTGTCTAGCAGTCGTGAGCGCAATTGTCGCCGCTCACTTCGACGCGATGATGATCGTTCAAATGTTGGGGCTCACCGCCGTTTTTGCCTTGGTAACGCTTAAGGTGATTCGCCCGCTCACCATTCGGTACATGGTCGCCGCCGTCGAAAAGAATAATGGCCAACTAGACCTCACGACCTTTGCGATTCTGCTCGTCACAATCTTCGGTTGCGCAGTGACAACCAACCTGATCGGTATCTTCTCCCTGTTTGGTCCGTTCATCCTCGGCGCAGCCATATATGACCAAGAGATTCTTAAACAAGCGATCTTCCATCGGCTCAAAGATTTCGTCACCGTGTTCTTCCTGCCGATCTTCTTCACCTACACCGGCTTGCACACTGACATGGGGAGTCTCGGCTCGGGCGTAATGTGGCTTGTGCTGCTGGCACTTCTAGTCGTTTCGTTTTCAGGCAAGTTTGTCGGGTGCTTTGTTGCCGCACGTCTAAGCGGATTGGACAACCGCCAGGCTGCATGCGTGGGGATCATGATGAATACGAGAGCTCTTATGGGCCTCATCGCTGCCAACATCGGCCGCGAGATGGGCGCGATCACCCCCGAGGTCTACTGCATGCTCGTCATTATGTGCGCCCTAAGCACGGTAGTCACCTGGCCCATCCTCCGCCGCCTTATCCCCGGTACCGAAATGGGTGAAGCGTTCGAGCAGTCCGAGTACATGCAGAACAAGCGGCGTTCGCTAAGGCCGGCTGAAGTCCCAGTTTAAGACTCTGGCCAAGGAGGTTGGGTGCCACTGGAAAATGGATGGTTCGTGCCGTGCATCCAGTGAACGGTAATTCCGGTCAAGACGTTCGCTCGTGTGGTTGTAGCACTGGGCAAAGGGGCACAAACATCCTCTTTGACCTGTGGCACCCAAGTAACGGAACTCTCGGTCAATGATATTCGCGGATTTTGAGCATCGTGTTGACCGACTGCCGACCGGCGTCCAAGCCGTATGGCTTGGTTGGCTTGCTGTCGACCCACTCGCGAAAGACGGCGGCGACGTAGTCTAACCGTTCGCCGGTTAGCAGGGCCAAGGGTGCCGAACCCAGCATAAGGCGGCTAGGCTCGACGAAGTCCATTGAGATTTCGCCTTTAGTGCCGGTAACCCGAAACGCCCGGTCGTCGCCACCCACGATGTACTTGCCGACCTTGATGCTGAAACGGATTCCTGAGGTTGAGCGCATCTCGACGGCGCCATAGGTCTCGGATGGCGACGGCGGGGCTCCGGGAATCGTGCTTCGCTCAACAGAGATTATCTCAAGCGGTTCGTTGACCATCGTGAACCACATAGCAAGATGGTGGTATGCCATGTCCCACAACACACCGCCGTGGATTGGGTCCCACAGCCATTCGCGGTTGGTGAAGCTCGCGGGCGGGCCGACGCTCTCCAACAGAGTAGCCTCGACGGCGACAATATCGCCAAGGCTCTCTTTCGCGCCGCGATTCCATGCCTCAAGCGACTCCGGAGGAAACTCCATATGTGGATCGAGGCACTTGGCGGTCTCCATCCCGAGCCACTTCAAGAGTTGAGCGCCCCAAACGTCGACATAGAAATCCGAGCAGTAAAGAGCGGGGTTGACGAGAACGCTCTCTTCGATCTGCTGCATGGCCACTGCAGTCGTGACGAGGGGCTTCTCGACGAATACCGGCACCTTCAACTCCATCATTTCGCAAACATGCTCCGCATGGAATCGATTCGGGGTCAGGATCATCACCGCATCGGGCGAGTAGCCGCGCACCAACTCCCTCAAAGCCCCCGGTTTGGGTTCAAAGTCTGGCTTGTCGACCTTGACGACGGTATCAAAGGCCATGTCGATGCCCGGCGATACCATACGATAAAAATCACCGACCCCTACAACGGCGAGGCGAGGTTTGTTTGAGAATCCCATGACCAAAAGATGATGTCCTTTTCCGTGGTCGTTTGGCGTAACCGGCGATAAACAAAAGAGGCTTTAGCCGCCTATAGCCGAATGTCAGCAATATACGTTATAGTGAAACTGCATCGCTAGGATCGAGGCTCTTGAGGACAGAAGTGGCTGCAAAATTGAATGAACCAACGGTGGACGACAGTGGAACGATGGTTCCGCTTGTGGGAGATTGTTTGCCAGGATGGCATTCGCCTGAACGCAAGAACATTCTGACCAAGCGGCCGTACTATATCATCCCATTTGGAGATCCCCGCTACGAAGCTGACCGCTCCAAGATTCGTGACGACATCCTGGAACGCATCAAGTCCGGCCAAAACGACAAGCCGATCTCAGATATTTATGTTCTGTCGCATGGATGGCACCGCAATCTGTTTGCCGGCGTTTCGGCGTACGACCGCTTGGTGAGCCGACTGTTCGTGCTTTTGGCCCGGGGGCGAATTGATCCCGGCGAATTTGGAAACCCTCTTTTTCTGGCGATCCACTGGAATTCGGATCCGGAACCAGACGCATGGATCGATCGCGGAGGCCGGAGAGACAAGGATAGCTTCTTAGCAAACGCCCGAGCATTGTTCGTGCCTCGAGACTCTCCGCAGCCGTCTGCCGCTATGGCCCCAGAAGTCTCGACGGAATCCGCAAAAGATAGGGCCGTAAAAGCGCCAGGCATCGACAAACCTGCCATGGGTTTGCGCGATGTACACCTTGCCCAGTTCACTACTGACATGGAGAGCATTTTCGCTCTAATGTCGAAGATTTCGGCGCCAGATACGCCAATGGCACAGTCCGAGATTACAGCTCAATCGTTGGACCTTCTCAGTCAGTTGGAATACTACGAGGTCGCCGGTTTAGAAATTCCCGCGACCCCCGAGGCCAAGGTTTCAACCATTTGGAGGTGCTATTTCGAAGCTCAGCCAAAGGGTTTCCTTGTCGACCAAAGTGATGCCCCCAAGGCGGTCGGATGGACCTGGACCAATCTGACGACGCTTTTGAAATATGTCATCGGCATAGTCGGGTTCGGGTTCGCCATCACAGGGCTGAAGTCCGGCATTTCGAAATACTTCGTCTTTCCGAAACAACAGATTGCGAATGACTGGAGTAATCCGCTGCACAAATTCCACCTTCCATCCTATGATGGAAAGGCCTGGCTTTCGATCGTCGTCGCCGCGGTTGTGGGCTATTTGCTGCTTTGGCTCGCAGTTATTTTCCGGGAGGGCACGAAAAACCAGAGATCGGCGAAGGGCTTTCCGCCTCAAACCGTTGGATGGCTTCCCACCCAGTTGCTGGTTACAACCCCCGCCCTCCTGTTTCTGCTGCTGACTTACCTTTTCCGGTCGTGGATGGCAGTTTTGAGCGTCGCTGCAATTGCCTGCGGTTGGTACACCCTGGGGATCGGAACATTAATTGTGCTCACCATCATGTCCTTAATTGCTTCATCGATGGATTGGCGGCTTTCGGGAGTCTTTCGCGAAAAGCTCAAGGCGCCAGGCGATCACGCGGTCAATGTAAGAGACTATCTCGTTGGGCCGGCACGACATGTTATATCGCTACTGATACGCTCCGTTCCCGAGGACAGCGCCGTATATCGCATCGTAACGACCCTTGACAACCAACTCGCATTTTTCAAGATGCAAAGGGACGGAACTGAAGCTGGGTGTCAGGTCGGCGGGTGGATACATGATTTGGCCGTCGAAGTGGGTCGCGATCCTCGCCCTCGACCCGAAAAGATCCGGCTGCATGCCATTGGACACAGCTTTGGCGCGCTGGTCGTCCAGAATGCCGTGAGAACCTGCGCCCTGACGATCAAGGGTATCACTTCGGATCAAATCAAAGGAATGAAGCGCCGCTTTTGGGCTCAAAGTATGCAAACCACCCGGCCGATGGGTGACGTAGATCTGCCCTTTGAACTTCAAACCATTTGCTTGATTCAAGGGGCTTCGGCAAGCGATTGGTTCCGCTACGAGGAGGAGACGCTCAGCCGCGTAACGGGGACGATCGCTTGTATTTACTCAGGCTATGACACCGCGAATGGGGTGTTGTATCCACTGGCCAACAATGGACGAATGGCGGCGGGCTATGTCGGCCTGTGCAACCTTGGCGGTGGTAAGCACGCCAACGGAACACGTGTTCCATTCCGGCAAGCCGTTTCCCTTGGCGGAGGAGGAGATTTTGCTCTGTTGATTGAACCACCTAGTTTGTCCGCCGTTGCCATGACTGAGAATAAATTCGTGCCGACCGACATTCCTCGCCTGCTCAACCTCGACGCCAGCAGGATTGTGTATCAGGGAAGCATCCCCCTTGGCGGCGGTCATGACGATATTTTCAAGGACGACGTCATCCACCTCGCTTGGGCGGCTTGTCACTATCGGTAGACGGTTAGAGTTTCTTCAACTTCTTCCATCGGGCAGTAATCTTACTTTCCATGTTAAAAAGGCGCGTTAAGATGGCCTAAGCATGAACAATCGTCTATGGCTTTCAGCGGGGGTTGCCCTTCTCCATATCCTTGCGCATGCGCAGGATACAAGCAAGCACATAAGCTTCGCCGCCCCCGCCTCGAGAGCTTCGGTCCTCCTGCCGGAATTATCTAAACAGTTTGGATTCCCCCTCCTTACCGTCGCGCAAACTGAAAACGAAGTCCTCCTGATCCAGGTTCACGACGTATCGATCAAGGACCTAATGGACCGGATCGCCGAGTGCGCCAACGCTCAATGGAAGAAGGAAGGATCCGCGTATCGGCTCGTCCGCCCTGCCAGCCTGAGCAATAAGGCCGAAGCAAAGGAAACCGCCCATCGCGTCGAGGTGATCCAAAGATATCTGAGTTCACTCAATGAAGCTGCTCAAGCCACCCCTGAATGGACCGCCGATGAAGCTCGGCAGTTGGCCCAGGCGATGAAAACGGCGGTCGAGAACAGCGATCGCGATCATATGTCGTCCAAGGAGTTTCGGACCGCATCGAGGTTTGTTCGCTCTCACGCACCGACGGGTGCAGCATTCCGCCTCCTGGTCAACCAAATCGGCGCGCACGATCTGGCACAGATCCACCAGGGAGAGCGCGTGGTCTACGCCATGCATCCAACTGCCATGCAGGTTGCCATGGGTGGCGACTCCGCGAAGATCATCGAGCGGTTACTCGAACAGCAGCAGCAGTTCGCCCAGGCTTACGCAGACCTCGGACCGATCACCCGAGGCCCTATCCGGATCCAGGACTTGACCCCGCCGACCGTAAGGACGGGAAACTCCGCTTCAGAAGTGGGACAAGCCATTTTGGTTCTCACCCCATCCCCGGTGACTCAGGAAATAGCGTCGGAGGTCATTTCATTTCAAGCGGAACTCATCGTTGCCAATGCTGCCGGTGAGACAATTCTATCAAGCTCCGAATCCCTGTATAAGCAGTTGTCCGATGAGAATTTCGAGGTCCAGTCGGCTGGATCTGACCCGATCACTCTTAGCCCAATCGCCCGCGAATTCTCCTCCATCGCCAAGATCCAGCCCTTCTTTCCCTCAAGTGACGAGAGACCGAGCATGTTTAGTCAGATCGGAGGTCTTTCTTTACGTTTCATGACTAAAGCCCAAAGCGGCACTCCACCGAGACCGATCTCGGATGAGCTTAAGTCTCGCATGAATCAGCCTGAGACCTACGATCCCCTTTCGCTGTTGGTGGGCGAAGCCTTTACATCGGCAGCGACTGCCCTCCATCAGAACTTGGTTGCCGACCTTCCCGACACTTGCGTTGTGCCGTTATGCCGGATTTTTCAACTTCCGAACACCGCCATTGGCTCCAACGATCTGCTGAAGATCTACGCTCCTCGAATCGGGCTTACCGCCGTACAAGCGGGCGCATGGATCACGGTTGAGCCAAGAAAGCCGATTGACGCGGAACTTCACCGCGTCGATAGGCCGGCATTGGGCAAGCTTCTCAGATCGTTCGAACACCAAAAAACGGTGTTGCTCGAGGATCTGGCATCCTTTGCCTTACATCAAGCCAAGGCTGTAGAGGATTCCGACCTCGATGGCTTGTACCTGATAACGGCTGGAGGCTCGCTCGGTCGTAGCGCCCTTTCGACTTTGCACAATACCGACATAGTGAGAATCTATGGCACTCTCACTTCGGCGGAAAGGAGCGCGATGGAGTCGAACGGCGCCATCTCTTTGGAGATGCTTACAAACGACCAAAAGCGCTGGTTGGGAGACGACGTGTTCAGCAGCCTGGATGGGCCACAAATTAGAGAAGTGGGGCCGGCGAACGCGGCCTTCGGACGACCCGGCCAAGGTCGACAGTTCGGCCCGGCCGCCGCTTCGATCAAAGAGGAGCGAACTCAATTCCTACCGGACGGGATTCGACCAGACGGAAAGCTCGCCTTTCAGTATGCGACGACGGCGGGTCTGCAAGGTCAAAGTACTCAGGGGTCGTTCACCACCTTCCTGAGCCTCGCAGACATCGCGACGCGCATGTTTCAGAAGGAGCGCCCAGAACTGGGCACCCCCATCGAAAAGGTTGCCTGATCGTGCGTCAATCTCTCGACGCCGATTCGGCTTACGCCGATGCCGCGCTTCACGGCGACGGTTTGGCCGCGCTTCAGTACCGCGACAGCAAGGGCGAGACTACCCACGATATCCACTCGAACATCAACGGACCCAAGCGCCTTCGAATCGAGAAGCACGGCGACACCATCACCATGTCGGTTTCGGGAGAGGGCGGAAAATTGCAATTCGCCGGCGGCTCGGTTCACGTCGAACTGAAGGGTAGCTATTACGTTGGGATCGGCGTGTGCTCACACGAGAAAGATCTTATCGAGACCGCTGCGTTCTCAAACGTCGAACTAGCGACGCCGCACCCAGACGCGGCGGAGCCGGTCCTGTTCAGCACTCTCGAAACCGTTTCGATTTCTTCCACCGATCGCCAGATCGTCAGCGTCGTTCAAGACCATATAGAAGCCCCGAATTGGACCTCGGACGGCAAGACCTTGATCTACAACGGCGGTGGCAAGCTATATCGAATTCCCGCAGCCGGCGGCAAGCCCGATTTGATCGATACCGGTTTTGCAATCCGCTGCAACAACGACCACGGCATTTCGCCGGACGGAACTCAACTGGTAGTCAGCGATCAATCGCAGGATCCGCACCAATCGATTATCTACACCTTGCCCATCAGCGGGGGTGCGCCGAAACGTATCACCGATAAATTCCCGTCCTATTGGCACGGCTGGTCTCCGGACGGAAAGACCCTAGCTTTCTGCGGTCAACGGGACGGGAAGTTCGGAATCTTCACGATTCCCGCTGCCGGCGGCGAAGAAACGCGGCTGACCACAACCGATGGTTTGGATGACGGCCCCGACTACTCTCCCGACGGGTCGCACATCTACTTCAACTCGGACCGCACCGGCCTGATGCAAATCTGGCGAATGGCGCCAGACGGCTCGGGCTTGGAGCAGATCACCAAGGACGACGCCAACAATTGGTTTGCCCACATCTCGCCGAACGGAAAGTGGATGGTGTATTTAACCTATGACAAGAGTGTTAAAGGCCATCCGCCGAACAAGAACGTCGTGCTTCGCCTAATGTCGGTAGCCGACGGAAAGATCACCATCCTCGCGAAGCTCTTCGGCGGTCAAGGCACAATCAACGTGCCGTCGTGGTCACCCGACAGCACCCACGTTGCGTTCGTCAGCTACGAACTGCTCAGCCCGACTCGTTATTAAGAGTTCTGGGCGCCACTGGTCGGCGAGGATTTCCGTGCCTCGACGCCGAGTGTTGCCTCCTTAGGTGGTAACAGTGGAT
>Ga0207011_1011_pt1 | contig 35802 bp, 27 predicted proteins | sample Alteio_BWMinCont_79_FD_153466 | JGI IMG/M metagenome (GOLD analysis project Ga0207011, IMG submission 153466) | Enriched cells from forest soil in Barre Woods Harvard Forest LTER site, Petersham, Massachusetts, United States -... | ecosystem: Environmental > Terrestrial > Soil > Temperate forest >...
TTGATATCGCCGGTACGGATGAACAAGTCGTCCTTTTGCGAAGGATCGAAGAGCAGATCGGGGTAAGTCGCGTTTGCAGCCGTGATTCCCAGTGCGGATGGGGTGACGTACTGCGGGCCGTTGCCGGCGTCGTGCCACTTCTCGGTACTTATCTGCCCGATCACGTAGAACGGAACCGACGGATCGTAGATCGGAATCTCAGCTTGGAAGCTGTCCCCGGCTCTCACGAGGTTGATTCGGTGCCAAGTTTTTCCCATCCAGTCGCCAGGATGTCCGTAAGCGACCAGGGCCTCGGCGTGCACAAGCGGATACTTGCTATCGATCGAGCAGGTGTAAATGGCCTTTCCGCCGACATTGGCGACGGTACCTTCGCTGATCGTCGATGGTTTTTCGCCGCCGAACTGCCAATACTGAAGCCAAGCGATATGGCTGAGCATCTCCTGGCGCGACGTTTCAGAATGGTGCCGGTCGGGAACGTACACAAACTCTTTTGGACACTTTAGGGTCTTGTACGTCTCCATAATCGCGTCGAGTTTGGTGTAGTAGTCGTCCAGGGCCGTACCCAAAAAGAACGGCTTGGTGCCGTACTGGGCATAGGCGGTTGGACAGTACATCTCGTACTTCTTCCGTGTGAGATAGACCGGGTTCGAACCCTCTTGGCTCAGCAAAACCGGCGCACCGGCCGAGTTACCGTTTTGGTCGACGTAGGCTCCCAAGCCGTGGAACAGGATGAATGCGGCCTCTCGGTCGTCGAGGGCGTGGAGCAGTGCGACCATGGTCCCCGCCCATGAATAGCCCGCAACCGTGGTGATCGAAAGATTGACCTCGGGGCGTGTCGCCAGATAATCCATCGCTCGAAGGAGAGCTACCGTGTATTGATAGATGTAGCTGTCTTTGGGGTCGTCGGTGTAGGCGTCGCTAATGCTGAACGTGCCCGGAGTTAATTTCGGACCGCCGAGGGACTCCATCCGCTTTGGGTCGGTGTTGCCAGTCGGCGCCATTACGGACATGCCGAGGAAGCCATTGGCGCCCTGCTCGATCAGCGGCTTGGCGCCGAAGCGCTCGACCTTCACATAACCGGCCAAGCCTTTGGCATTGTCCTTATAGGTGAGGATCGCGTAAATGCGAACGCCGGGCAAAGACGTGAATCGAACCTGCTCGATGTTCACGTCCCCCTGCTTGGTCCTTTGCAGAATCTCGGGGTCGAGCGGAACGGCACGGATCGCTTTGAGGTCGAAGATGCCGACTTTGTCCGGAATCTGGCGGGTGCCCGCGAACGCCGAAGTCAGCAATCCCGCGAATGCGAGACCTAAAATGGCTAAGGATTTGTGAGCTAATTTGTACATAACAGAACGATCCAATGAACCTAGTTTCCTCGTTTTAGATTACCTTTGCTTTAAGGGCGTGCCCTATTTGATGACGGGCACCTTTGACCATCCCTGCCCCTCGGTGAATTCTCGAACCGACAAGCACCAGATCACCATTTTCTTTCCGGCCATGTTATCCGCTCTGCGCATAAGGTTCACCCGGGCGCCAGTCGCGCCGGAACCCTTCACTGCGACCACGTCGGGCGCAAAGCCGATCTTGGCGGCAAGATTTTCAGGAAAGCCAGAACCAGTGGTGAGCATCTCGCCACCTATCGAGTAGATAAGGCTGTGGCTGTCGCCCAACAGAACTAAAGGACTTTGTCGCGACGACTGGACGGAGGCGCCCTTGTCGTCCTTGACCGAAGTCAGGATAACCGATTCAGGTCCCGGCGGCGGAGTCACTCCGGCTGCCAGATCTCCTGTTAGGTTTATCGGGGCGGTACTCGTGGTGAACTTTGTCTGGGGAACACCGACGTACCAGGCTTCTTTCCGAATTTGAGCGGCGACCAGATCGGCTGCCACATCGATTCCAATGCCCGACCAGTGGGTGTCTTCCTTGGTGTACAGGGGCTTGTCGGGATGATCCTTCCGATATTGAATGAATGGCGGCGCCAGGTCGAGGACGTTCACGTCGTTCTTCTTTAGAACGCCTAAGAACTCCGCGTCGGATGCATCGAGGCGGGAAGATTCGGAGTTCATCGTGCCGGGATCGATCTCTTCCGGGTAGATCGCGGCCTTTGCAGGAACCGGAACAATCAGCAGGTCGATACCGGCCTTTTTAAGCTGGTCTCGGAAGTCTAAGATCGGTGGAAGCGGATCGGCGTGGTCCGGCGATGTCGCCATGCTCACGGCTTTGGCAGCCTCACCCCAAAAAGTGCCCACGCTTAGGTGTCGAAGTTCAGCGGGAAGGAATAGCCAGCCGTCCTGACCCACAATCGTAGTTGCTCCCGATTTTTTCGCCGCGTCGACCTTTGCCGCGAGATCTTGTTGGAAGTCGCCGGCGCGAATGGCGCCAAATACGGTTGCGGCAACGGTCATCGCTGCAATGGCGCTCAGTGTCTTGATTCTCATCACTTGTTTATTTCTCCCCAATACGCTTCCCACGACATTGCATCGTCCGATGCCAACTCTTGGCGGTTGTATCCGCCGTACTTCGAGTCAACCGACGCCCACGGCGTTAGCTTGAACCGGATGGTTTGGTCGACTGTGTAAGCGCCATCCACCAACTGGTTGTCTTTCATGCCCCAAACATACACGACGATGTTTTGTCCCTTGACCGTGCCACCTGTCACCTTCAAATCGGTAAGTTGCAGCGCGATCAAGCAATCCTTGTACGGCACTGAGCCCGGTTTTGGCGTCGATGCTCTCGATGCAATCCGTCCGGTGACGATCAAACCTTGCTCGACCGGGTTCGTCGGCTTCACCGTATTCGTGGCAGGCGGGCCAGTTGGCTTGATGCCGGGCGTCGGTTTTATCCCCGGCTGTGCCGGCTTGGTACCACCGCCTGAAGGAACAACCGGCGTCGGCGGCTTCTGAGCTCCGTTGACGACAGTGACGGTCTGGGTCACCGGATCCAATGCCGATTTGTCGGGGCGGCTACCTTCCGCCTTCACCGTGTAAGTTCCGATTGGAACCGGCTTTCCGTGGACGTCGGTGCCGTCCCAAGAATCTTTGAGCGTGTAGTCGATGACGGCAGAAGTTCCCGCCAATCGACGGATTACCTTTCCGCTCTGATCTTCGATCGAGATTGAGCCGCTGCCGGCCGGCGCCGGCACTGAGATCTGAACCTTGTCGTGCTTGCCGAGGTCAAGCGTCTGCGGCACGACCGATAGGGTCTTGAACGCGGTCACTGGCTTTGCAGGCTGGATCGGCGTGGGTTTCACGATTGGTGCGGTGTCCACCTTTGGTGGCGCGGGCGGCAACTTGATCATCTTCCAGTCCCCCTGGGCGAGGTCTCGCATCGAGAACTCGTAAACCACGATCTTCTTATTCGCGAGGCGATCGACGCCACGGGCAAGTTGGCTCGCTAGGTCTCGCCGGGAGGCGAAGGAGCCGCCGGCGTTGATCACGATCTTGTCGATGCCGCGGCCGATGGCGTAGCTAAGGTGTTCCGCGAACCCGGCGCTCGTTCCCCAGCCCATGCCGTCGAGCGAATAGATGTTCGAGAAGCTGTCTCCAAGCAGCAGTACTTCGCCGGTGCGATCTGCTTTCCAAGGTGAACCATCGGGCGCAGCGATCTTTTGCGTGATCACCGTCTGCTTTGGAAATACCTTTTGGTTCTTTGGCAGTTTAAGCATCTCCGCGATGTCGCCCAAGTTCGTAACCGGGTGTGAATGCATTGCGTAGGCGTCTTTCGGCGCCGGCGACAAGCCACACTTTTTCTCAAGGAATTCGCCGAGGTCGATCGCGACCTTGTGCATTGCCTCAGGCGTCCAGTGGGTGTCGGTCTCAAGATAGAGCTTGTCAGGCGAATCCGCCTTCATTTGAAGCATGCCTGGAGTTGGATCGTAGACGTGTACGCCGGTGGCTTCAAGCGTCTGCTGGAATTTCTCAAACGAGCCGTTTTGTAGGATCGCGCCATCCGCTGCCGGTCCTGCGAGCATCTCGGGATGGATCATCGGCTTGGTGCACATCGGCATCACGACGAGCTGGATCCCCCGCGCGGCAAGCTGCTCTTTGAAATCGAGAATCGCCTTCACCGGATCGGGCTGGATGGCAGTCGCGCCGTGCTCCCTGTCTTTAAGACGGGAAGGATCGAGGAAGCCGGGTGTGGTCAGATACTCGACGTCGGGGCGGTAGAACAACCAACCTTCTTTGCCGACATAAGCCTTTTCGTTGCCCGCACCTAACCAGCGTGTCATCACCAACTGTGTCGGCGACAACAGCGAAGTGGTAAGAACCGAGTTTTCCTTCAGCGAGGTTTCAAAGGCGCTGATCCGCTCGACGCTCGGGATCAGGTCCCAATATCCCCAGAATCCTTTGGCCTGCTTAACCTGATCACCGGTTGGAAGCAGGCCGAATACGTCGTAGATCTGCGGCGCCAGTCCCGGCTTCGGCGCACCGCTCGACGGGCTCCATTCGGCTTGCTTTGCCATGTTTTGCCGAATCTCGACGATGTGCTGAGCAACCGGCACGCCGAAGACTACAAGCAGAAACAGCAGGATGGTCAGAGCTTGCGAGCCCTTTGAGTACACGGTGTGGTTAAGACAGCGATCCGCCTCTTCCTCACGGGTGATGTGCTGGCGCCGGGTTACTTTGGGGGTTTCGGTTTCACTCATGGCGTCAGAAGATGAAGTAGATGAACGGGTTGTACTCTTGGGTCACGAGTACGACGATGGAGACGACGAACACGGCCGCGCAGACCACAACCTTTCGCTTGGACAGATTCTGCGTCCACTCCCAAGTGTCGGGCACGAACCAAACCGCGACGGCAGCTAGCACAAAAGCAATCATGTAGAACGGCTTGTAGATCAGGCCGGGGAGCAGCGACGCGCTCGCCTCGTGCCTGCCTAGCCCGAACATCGAACCCAGGTAGGCAACCGCGTTCCCGAGGTCGTTCGCCCGGAAGAAAACCCAACCGACCAAAACGATGCCGTACGTGACGGCGCCTCGCACGATCTTCGGCAACTTGAAATATGGATGGTTATCGCCGAGACCTCGCTCTGCCGCGAGCGAGCTGCCATGGATGCCGCCCCAGATGACGAAGTTCCAGGACGCGCCGTGCCAAAGGCCTCCTAGCAGCATCGTCGCCATCAGGTTCACATAGGTCCGAACTTTGCCCTTTCTGTTGCCACCGAGCGGAATGTATAGGTACTCGCGAAGCCAGGTGGAAAGCGAGATGTGCCATCGACGCCAAAATTCGGTGATCGACGACGAGCGGTAGGGTGAGTCGAAGTTTCGGGCAAAAACGAACCCGAACATCAACCCGAGGCCGATCGCCATGTCCGAATAGGCGCTGAAGTCGATAAAGATCTGAAACGAGTAGCTGATCGCGCCGAACCAGGCGTCAAACGGATGGACTGAATGCGAGTTGAACGTAAGGTCGGCGACCTTGCCACACGGGTTTGCCAGCAGAATCTTTTTACCCATGCCGAGCATAAAGAACGCGGCGCCCCGGGCAAACTTGTCCATCGTCAGCGATCGCTGCTCGAGCTGATCGGCTAGAAAGGAAAACTTAAGGATCGGGCCGGCGACCAGGTGTGGAAACATCGACACAAAGCAGGAGAAGTCGATGAAGTTTCGCATCGCCTTCGCATCGCCGCGATAGACGTCGATGATGTAGCTGAGCGATTGAAAGGTGTAGAAGCTGATACCCAGCGGGAGGATCACCCGGAAGAACGTATCCCACTGGAGGTGTTGTGCGCCTGCCGTGAGCATTAGTCCGTTATAGCTGTCGAGAAAAAAGTTGAAGTACTTGAAGAACCCGAGCATCAACAGGTTCGAAATAATCGACATCGCCAGCGCCGACTTCTGTGTTTTCGAGCGTTCTCCCGGCTGTAATTCTAAGAGTTTAGGTTTCCAATCTTTCCAGAACTTCCAAGAATTGTAAGCGATTACAATGCTGAGGGTCCAGTCCAGAAATGTCGTCCCGAACATCAGGAAGATGAATTTCGGATTGGCCCAACCGTAAAAGATATAGCCTAAAAGCGCCAGGCAGAGGTTACGTACCCGCTGATGCGTTTTGGCCAGCGCGTAGTAAACGACGAGCGCCACTGGCAGAAAATAGAATACGAATATTTGAGAACTAAATACCACGCGTCTAAATCCACCACTCAGAAATCGGTCGTCTTGTCTGCTTCATGCTCGATCGACGCCTTTTGAGGAGACGCAACGGACCAGCGATAAGGACGATACCACTGCCGGTAAAGCGGCAGCCGTCACACTTTTCGAGAACACATAAAAGCGTGACGACCTTTAACCGAGGGTCGCGAAGATCTTTCGCATGCTGGCGGCGGTCAAGTCCAAGCGGGCGGCATCGTTCGGCAAATCGGCCAATTCTTTCTTGAACGGCTCCGGAACGACCGGTCCGGAGTATCCGATGCTCTTCAGCGCATCCAGAAATCCGGCAATATCGATCACGCCGGTCTCTCCCGGCATGCACCGAACGTTGTCGACCAGTTCGTCGATCGGGCCGGAGGGCGCGTCGTTTACATGGACGTAGACGACATCGGTCTCATTCAGCTTGGCAACGTCGGAGGCTCTGCCGTGCGACGTATACAGGTGCCAGCAGTCGAGCAACAAGCCGACGTTATCGCCGATCTTGCTCGTCATGTCGAGCATTCCCGGCATGTCGTGGACAAACGGATACTTCGCGTTCGCTCTCAGGGTCTTCGGACCGATGAACTCAAGTCCAAGCCGGTGTCCGTTCTCGCCAAGGATATCGGCAATCGGCTTGAACCGCTCGATGTGATGCTTCAAGTTTTCGTCGAACGGGCGCTCGTTTGACGCGGGACCGACCCACGTGGCGCAACGGAAACAGCCGATTGCGGCAGCGGCTTTTGCTAAGCGGGGCAGTGCCTCTAAATCTCGCTTCCAGTTTTCGTCACTCGATCGCCAATCTGTCGGGAGCCCCCAGCCGCAGGCGATAACGTCGGCTTCTTCGAATTGCTGAGTGATCGAATCCGCGCCATGAGAATCGACGATATTGGCAACCTCGAAGACGTCGATGTCGACTCCGGCAAAGCCGTGATTCTTCGCGGCGGCGATTCGCTGGGAAAGGTTCTCGACGCGGACATTGACGCAACCGGGACTCAAAGCGCTGTACATGCCCGAGGGTTTACCGCATCGCTTTTACGATTTCATTCGGTTCCTAAAAATGTTCTTGGATTTCATCGTATACCGTGGTAGATTTACCTCGGTGTATGGAGATTCAATGTCAGAGAAGGAAATGAAGCTCGGAAAGGTTCAACTCGAAATTATGAAGGTGCTTTGGGCGCGGAACGAAGCCACCGCCCGCCAGATCACGGACGACTTGGGTGATGGCAAAGAGATTGCCCACAGCACGGTTCAGACGCTCTTGAGGAAGCTTGAGGCCAAGGGCGCCGTCGAGCACATCAGCGACGGAAGAACCTTCTTGTACCGAGCGTTGGTTCACCAGGCGTCGGTGGCGGAGTCCACGACTCGAGACCTTCTCACACGTGTCTTTCATGGCTCGGTTTATAGCCTTGTGGCCCATCTGATCAAGCACGAAGAGGTTTCACCCGACGAGCTTCGCGCCCTGCGAGAGCTCATCGATTCCAATTCTGAGGATGGAGGCAAGAAATGAACGGACTTCAAACGGTTGCCGGCGCGGCGATGGTGCTCTTGGTCCAAAGCACGATTTTACTTATGGCAGTCTTTCTCATCTCGCAGCGCTTGCGCTCCAAGGGCCCGGCGGCGTCCGCGCTTGCCTGCAAGGCTGGACTCATCGGATTGGTTGTCCTATGCGCGGTTCCATTTATTCGCCTTCCGGAAGGACGCGCGGTCGTCCTCGTTCCGGCTCCGCCAAGCGTTGCCATGTTCGGAAGTACTCAGCATGCCTTGTCCCCTGTGGTCCCCGTATTGAGAAAACCCAATGCGGCAATCGTACCAACTGCGGTCAGGCCGTTAGAAGAACCTGTCAACTCGCCGCTGGATCTGTCGCAGACGAAACCGGCACCGGAGGCGCGAAAGACTCTAAGCCTTTCCATGGTCCTTCTGGTCACGTGGGCAACGGGTACGTGCCTGCTGCTCACATGGGTGGCTTGGGCGCAACTGAGCCTATCAATTCTTCGCCGGCGCAGCAAGACGCTTACCGACGGATTAGCCTACGAGCGGCTTTCGGCCCTGTCGGCGAGTAGAGGCCTGCCGATTCCTGAATTGAGGGTCGATCCGAGCGTGGACGGGCCTTTTGCAATCGGCACGCTTCGCCCCGCGATCCTGATGAATCCTTCGGCGGCCGAAGAGATGGATTCGGCAACTCTCGATCTCATCTTTGAGCATGAGCTAGCTCACATACGGGGGAAGGACTGCGCTTGGCGGGTCGTCGAACGAATGCTCTGCGCCTTGCTGTGGCCCCAACCGCTGTTGTGGAGGCTGTGTGCGCGCCTCGATCAGTCCTCGGAAGAGGTTTGCGATCAGATCGTTATCGCCAACAGCCCGTCTCGCCGGCAATATGCAGACTGCCTCCTTTCCCTTGCCAACAGCTCATGGTACAGCCCGGCAGAAAAAACACTCGGCGTTGGCGTCGTTCCGTTTCGCTCCGGAATCGGCAGGAGGATTGCAAAGATCATGGACAGTTCGCAACAAATCTCAACTCACGTCTCCCGCCGGAACCGATTTGGGATAGCGGCTGTCACGGTTGCCTTGGCGGCCGGAATAGCTACGATGGTTTCGGGAAGCGCTCCCGTTTTACGTCACAGCCACGGGCCCCTAGGTGATGGTCAGAATCAGTCCGATCAGCAAAGCGATCCCGAGGCAGAGGCTCTTTGGACCAAGGTTCAGGACGCATATAGAGGTCTGAGTACGTTCGCGGCCACTGTCAAACAGTCTGGAAACGGCAATCCTGTCGTTTTCAAAATTCTTTACAAACAGCCTGGACACGCTGCCTTGCATGTCATGGCGGAACGGCTCATGGTGGTTAACAAGGTCGTGTATATCGACCCATCCGGGGTCACGACAACGTGGCCGAAGAATCCAAAGATCTACCAAGCCGATCGACCCGAGGATATGAAATTTATCGGCAAAGACGGTGTGGAGCAAACCATACCCAAACTCAAACCCTGGTCCTCTGCGTTCTTAAATGGCGCAATCAGAAGATCGATGGTTGGACCGACACCGGCCTACTTCCTTCTCTCGGGCATCCCCGACATCGGAGCGATCGCTTCATTTACGACAGGGCGCGGAGGAGAATTAAAGCTTGGCCCCGACGAGGTTCTGAACGGCGAAACCGTCAGGACGATTGTTGCATCGCAGAGCGGCACCGGCGCAAACTCAGGTCTCCATACGACTGAAACCTACTATATCGGCAAGACCGACTACTTGCTCAGAAAGGTGGAAAAGACGAATTCGAACCCGAGAAACAACCAAACTTGGGGCGCCACCGACGTGTACGAGAACATTCGGATCAACCTGCCGATTGAGGACCGCGAGGTTGTATTCCACGCACCGGCAGGGGCGACTGAACTGAAACCGTTCGGCGGTTCGCCGAAGCCGCCGGCGAACATCCAGGCGCTGCTCGACAAAGCCAAGGACGCCTATAAGAACCTGAACTCGCTGTCCTTCGTCGCGAAGACGATCGGTGGGACAAAAGGAACGTTCTCGGCGGCTTTAAAGAAGCCGAATCTAACCAGCTTGTCGCTCACATACGACAACTATCCGACTCAAAACCTGTATTCGGTCTCAGACGGGACGAGCGTATATACGTGGCAAGGAGTGCATGCCGAAAAGTATCTACAAGACAGGGCTACTCAGTCGTCGGTCGACAGATTTGGCGGCATGGGCATACCTGTTAACAGCTTTTACACCTTGATCGACACCGTTCGATGGGCTCTATTTGGGCTGCGTCCGAACTTGATTCAGGGTGAGATGAAGATGGGTCAACCGGGTTTCGTAATGGGAGTACCGGTAGATAACGTGATCGCTTCGACTCCGTTATACGATTCCGCCGGCATGCCCAGCAACGAGAGCTACGTTCGAACGACTTACTCGTTCGGGCAGAAGGATCACCTCCTCTATCAGGTACTGACTCACGACCATAGCGACAACGATGGAAAGATTTGGGACCGCCAGATTGGCGAGACGCTCGTGAAACTGTCTGTCGACCAACCGCTTGCCGACGACACATTCGCGTTCCATCCAGGTTCGATGACCAGGGCCACGACGCTTCGGCAGGCTTCACCTCAGGTCCTTGCACAGCCCGGAATCGAAATCGGCGACCGATTCCCGGCCTTCACTGCTGTCGACAAGGACGGCAAGCCATTTTCTTTGGATCAGTACAAAGGCAAGGTGCTTCTCATCCACGCCTGGTCGTTTGGCGTGACCAACTACAAAGCGGACGTTCCGGTGGTCAATGCGCTTTACAAGAAGTACAAGAAGCTGGGCTTTGAAGCCGTCGAGCTTGCCTGCGACGGGCAGAGTGAGCGTCCTCAGATAGAGAAGTATCTGGCCGCCAACGGCATCCAAACTCGCCAAATCATCAAGGAGATGGACGCCTACCATGAGTTTGTCAAAAAGATGAACACACACGAGTTCCCGTTCACCTACCTTATCAGCCGCGACGGCAAAGTCTTCGCCGTAAACCCCTGGATCCCCAAGCTAGAGCCCGCATTGAGAGCAGTTCTCGCTGAGGGTGAGTAGGTTGTATTTCCTGGAGCGGCCGTCATGGAGTTGCTGAAAGGGCTAATCTCGTAATGCTTGAACGAAAGCGCCAACCGAAATTCCCGCAGTTCGAATCAGAGCCCGGAGAGTTCCGCGTGAAAGTTCCCTCCTGTGAGGAACGGAGAGTACGCCTGGGTGGCCAGGCTTCACCAGAATTCGGTGGCTTCCAACCTGGCGATCCTCTACCCAGCCAAATCGCCCAAAGGCACGAATTGCCTCTGTCGAAGTGACAAGGGGAATCTCGGGCATCAGGCTACAATTTCAAGCAGGCGAATCTGCACTGCCGTTGACAAGCCTCGCTCGCGGCGAACCTGTGCACAACCTGCTGCAGCCTCGGCTACATTCCTTAGTGCTTCATCTTCAGTCAGACCATCGCTCACGCAGCCTGGCAAACTCGGGACTTCGGCGATCCATACTCCGTCTTCATCTTGGTAGAGCTGAACTTCAACGACCATATACTCATTATACGGTTGGAAGGCTGGGGAACGAAGCAGGGAGCGCGATCTGTGGCAACTATGCGTGGGAGCCTTGAAATGAGATTTTCGCCTTGCGTCTTAAGCGACCACCCCAACCGGCTTGGGATCGAAGTTCTGAAATACCGCCGAAAGGCGGTCGTTTCGCATCCGTTTGGCGAGGACTTCGCACAGGACGTCGCGGTAATCGGTGGTGACCCGAAGATCGCCGGTTTGATCTAGCTGGTGATCTTCGATTCCGGGCCACTTGCCGTAGATGTGGCCCCCTAGGGCGCTGCCTCCCATGACGAACATGAAGCTTGCACGACCGTGGTCGGTTCCAAGGCTGCTGTTTTCGGCAACGCGGCGGCCGAACTCGGTCATCACAACGACGGTTACGTGCGCCATCTCGCCACCCATATCGGAGTAGAACGCGGCAAGCGACCGCCCAAGATCGTCCAAGGAAAGCGAAAGGATCCCCACCGTACTTCCCTGCACGAAGTGGGTGTCCCACCCACCTCGATCCAAGGCCGCGACCTCCAGGCCCAGATCGGCACGAATCAAGCACGCCGTCTGACGAAGCCCTCGTCCAAGATCGGTGTCGGGATAAACCGCGCCATGTGATGGACGATATTGCGCCGGATCGATTTTTCGCAACGATTCCAGCACGGCCAAGGTCTCTCGTCCTGCGTGGGTGACCTCATCGGTTCCGGGACCATACAGGTCGCGCAAGGCTGCCTCGAAATGCAGGCGTTTATAGTCGGGAGTTTCCAGCTTGAAATCGGTCAGTGACTCAAGCGCGACCGTATTCGATGCGCCGTGCAGCGAATCCGGAAGAGTTCCCCCAAATGCGACGGCGCGCAACGGCGAGTCGTCCGAGCGTTCGGTGCTGGCCAGATGCCGGGCGATCCACCCGCTGGCGGGTCCTGGCCCCTCGGCGGCAAGACCTCGCTCAATGGCAGCCATCGCCTCGAAATGAGAGCGGGTGGAATCCTGGGATCCGCAGGCATGGACGATTGCGAGCTTTCCTTCGCGGTAAGCGGAAATCAGGGGGCTCAGGGCGGGATGAAACCCGAAGAACCCATTCAAATCTACAATTCGGGAAGAAACGCCGGTCCGGAGATCCTTGGGCCCGGCGATCGAAAGATTCGGCCGATTCCGGTAGTAGGCATCTTCGGCGTAAGGAACGACCGCGTTCAGGCCGTCGGCGCCGCCACGGAGGAAAATGGTCACTAGTACGTCGTGCGGTTTATCCTTGTCCTTTCCCGCAATCGCCAAGTCTGCGAGCGCCGAATTGCGTCCCGCCCATGCGGCGAGGCTGAAACCAGCGCCCAGAAGCAGGCCGCGTCGAGTCGGTGCAGAAAGCCGCGCCGCCTCCGCCTCCAAGTGGCCTTCGCATCCGATCGGATTGAATTTCTTCATCGCCATTGGAACGAAGGCGCCGCCAGGCAAAGAAAGCCTGCCCCAGCGACGCCGTCGTCTCCTGTTTTGAATTCTTTTGCGACCTTGTCAACCAGTAATTTGTCGGACGCGGACGTCCGCCTTGCGTGAGTAAGTTCGAACATTTTTTCCGCGTCGTGGCCGTGCTGGAGACCGCCCCAATCGACGTGGGTTCCCCCAATCTCGCCCGCAGACAGAGCGTAGACAAAATTCCATCTGGGCAGCATCGTTCCCGTCCACGCGCTCGTACGCGATGGATATCCGTCGGGCATCGGCCACTCGTAAAGCGGCTCACCCATCTTTGCCAAGTGCTCTTGGATAGCTGCCCCTCCATCCGTGTCCGCGTCGAGCGCCCGGAGCGCCGAAACCAAGTAGTCGAAAGGTCGTTTTAGAATCGGAGGCGAATCGGTCAATTCCTGAGATAGGAGGATTGGTCGGAGCATTGCGCGAATGTCGCCGCCAGTCTGGTTATAAGTTTGCGCCGTGCGGTCGACCCATTTCTCGCCAGCTTCCCCAAGGAAGTAGGCGCAAAGCTTCTTGGAAATAAAACGGGCTGTCGCCGGATGCTGTCCCAGAATCTGAAGAACTCTATCAGCGTCCTTCTCGCCTCCGCCGGCAGGCATCGAGTGTCCCAAAACAGTTTTCGCGCCATTATCGTGCAGGGATTCGTCGAACCGGAAGGCCCACCTGGCGTGTAAGAAGCGCTTCTCGATGGTCCATCCCGTGAAACATCTGGCGACTTCCTGCACATCCTTCTGCGTATAGCCGCTTTTTACACCCATGGTGTGCAACTCCATGATTTCGCGAGCATAGTTTTCGTTTGGCCTACCCAGGACGTTGCCTTGGTTGTCCAGATACATCAGCATGGCCGGGCTGTGAGCGGATGCCGTTAGTAGCTTCGGAAACGTGTCCATGGCATGCTTCCGAATGACGGTGGACTCGTCCGCCGCCTTTCGGTAAGCAGACAATCCCTTGCGGCTGTAGATGTTGAAGTGGTTAGTCCAAAAGTCGACCAACCGCTCACGAAGCTGATGCTTTCCGTAAGTTGCCCGCAAGATTGCGGACTGTTGAAGTTGACGCAGCACAACTCGCTCCGGAATATCCTGACTCTCAAAGGAACTCGTCTGGAATACGTCCAGCCTTCCCAAAAGGAATTGCAGCCGGAGATCCTCACTCTCGTCAGGATCCAGGAGGCGGTCGACGTACGCAGTGCGTCCGGCCGACTTCACTTCGGCCACGTCGCCCGGGCGCGGACCAAATGTCAGACGGTTGACCAAGCGCGAGGTCGCATCGACGTCGCCAGATGGCAGAGATGCGTCGTCGTGATGCTCGGCGAAGCGGTTTGCCAGGTGCGCGCATCCGCCAAGAGCGGTGACGGCGCCACCCAGCAGGCCCAACCGAACGCAATCCCGTCGAGAAAAATCCATTACGCTGCTTCGGCTTGTGAAACTTCGGCGATTTGTCTTGCCCTCGAGAATGCAGCCTTGGAACCGGCGCCGATGGCTGCGATGAAAAGCAGCGGTCCAAATGCAAACCAGCCGACCAAAGGCAGCACGCATCCGAGGGTGAGGAACGCCGCACCGCGAGCGAACGCGGCGTAGGCGTTCATCTCCGGCGCCAATCGACGCAGGCGCTCACCGGCACTCATCGCGATTCCCGCCAAACCTAGAGCTGCGACCAGGAACAGAGCCATCAGGATCGTCCATCCGAATAGTTTCACTAGCGGGTTGTGCCCGGCGCCCACGAGAATGGCGCCGAATAGACCGGCAGTAAGAAAGATCGCGGCCCCGCGTCCTATGCAAGTTAGTGGCCGCGTCGAAATTTCCAGTCTCGCAATTTCGGTCCTTTCCGGGAACAGGAGCCCGTAGGCCATCGTTAAGGCCCATGCCGTTATGCAAATTCCAATTAGCGTGTAAATCGTCGCTGAAACATCGCCCTGACTAAGCATCGTCTTTCCTCCGCGCGCGAGTAAGAGCGCTAATACTAGTGCGCTCCGCGCAGTTGGATGGTTGCACATCCTCGGAAAGATTTGAGCTTTAAGTGTTTGGTTCGCCGTTTGGTACACTGCCTTACCATTCATGCCCGAAATCCCTTTGCCGGTCCGCGTAGCGGACGACATTCGCCATCGTATACAAGCGGGTGAGTTTCGGGTTGGCCAAAAGCTTCCAAGCGAACGTCAGTTGGCGGACCAAAGCGACGTGAGCCGGCAAGTGGTTCGGCAGGCAATTGCCGACTTAAGTCGCCAGGGAATATTAGATTGCCAGCCGCGTTGCCGGCCGGTTGTGATTGCCGGTCCAAAGTCGAACGGCAGAGCCAACATTAAGGACAAGACGATTTACTTGATGGTCTTTCCGCATGTGAGCGATTTTATTTCGTCGCAGTTGCTCAAGGGCGTTCAACAGGGAATGACAGGTCCTGGCGTCCACCTCGCAATATCGAGCCCTCCTGGCGGAAGGTCGGTTTCTTGGATCGATTCCGAGAGGCAGCAGCTTCTGAATATCGCCGCCGATCCGATGGCGAGCGGGGTCATTATTTGGTATCTCGGCGGACGGCGAAACGTTAGCGCTCTCAATGCTGTTCGCGAGGCGGGCATTCCGGTGGTCTTCGTGGATCGCGAGCCGCCACCGGGCTTTGAATCGGACTTCGTGGGTACCGACAACTTTGAATCGGCACGAAATGCTGTCCGCCATCTCGTCGAGCTTGGGCATCGAAGGATCGGCATGCTTTCGAACGTCGATACCGCTTCGAGCGTTGGAAACAGGGAAGACGGATATCGCGCTGCGCTTGCAGACGGCGAAATACCGTTTGAATCCAACTTGGTGGCAGGCGTGAACTTGGAGGGAAGAACCTTTGACGAAGCAATTCGATTTGCGCTGGATAGCCTTCTGAATCTGGACAATCCGCCGACGGCAATCTTCGCCGTCAACGACCAAATCGCCCTTCGAGCGCTCTCTATTTTCACTTCAATCGGCATCAAGGTTCCCGAAGAGATGTCGCTTGTTGGTTTCGACGGTTGGATGCGGTGGATGCCTGGAGGAGGAAATCTAACTTCCGCCGGCCAGCAGTTCGAGCGAATTGGGCACTTGGCCACCAGGCTTTTGCTCGAGCGAATCGGCCAGGCAGAGCCGAAATCGTACCGACATGTCCTTCTGGAAGCGCCATTGATCCTAAAGGACTCTTCCGCGCGACCGTAGACCTTTCCGTTAAGACTCAATCACACTACACTGGTGGTCCGATGGCGAGAGTGATTCTCGGAGTGTTGCTCGCGTGGCCCCTTTTGTGTTTAGGGCAAGCGCCTCCTGAGGACTTTCCGCATTTCTTGGTTCCGGGACACGAACCAGAAATGGAGTCGCTCCGAAACCTATTCTGGCGTCACTACACCGATGCCGGTCCCGGTCCCACCCTTTGGGACGAGTGGATTCCCTCGGCGACACTTTGGCCGGCCGTGTCGACCGACGCAAGAATGATCGAAATTCGAGATCGCTGGGATAAAGCGCTGTCGGCTCGAATTTTGGATAACGAAGGCTACGTGGCGACCCATCAACACGGATCGATCGCGCATCCGTTGGGTTGGCCGTTTCCATTTTGGAACCAGGGGGTCGGCGGGTTCGGCTGGCACTTTTCGTTTCGAGGAATGGTTGGCCCACCGTGGCGTCCGGACAAAATCAGCGACATCAATGGCTGGAGCCTGTCCGGAGCGACAAACCTCGGCATGACGGCCGACGGTTGGCAGCTTCAACTGGATGCGACGGGAGCGAAACTTGTAACACCCGAGCAGCCGATCGATACTTTTCAGGCGCCGTTTCTGCAGTTAAGGTGGCGAGCGATCGGCCTTGTCAACGCCCATCCTTACATCGAATGGGCCAATGAAAGCGAATCTGGTTTTTCGGAAAAGCGGCGAATGTATTTCGACCCAGCCGACCCGGGCGCCATGACGTTGACGGTCATACCCCTCTACCAACACCCAGAATGGTCCGGAAAAGTCACGCGGTTACGAATCAGTTTCGATAATCCCCCTGCGGCAACGGTGATCATCCAAGGACTGTTCACGCAGTACGACACCAGGCAGAACGTCAACAACGCAAGCTTCATCGACGGTTGCGCGACTTACTTCAACTGGACCGGAAATGGTGATTTTCTACGGTCAAATATTGCACGTATCCGTGCCGCCATCGCTTATCTCGCCACGGAGCAGCACGGCATCGAACGGAAGGCGATTGAGACAACCTGGGTCGGCCACAACGGCCGGAGTGGAATCCAGTTTGTCAACGGCAAGAAGCAGTTGATTTCCGGCCAGGGAATTGGTGACAACTATTGGGACCTGCTGCCATTCGGCAACCTGGACGCTTACGCGTCGCTTCGGTTCTACGGGGCGCTCAAGACCGTCGCAAAGCTGGAGCGCGAGATTCGAAACCACCGGGAGTGGAAGGTGGAAGCCCCACCGAAAAACTTCACCGCCGAGAAGCTTGAAACCTATGCGGAAGAGGTCAAGCGCGAAGGCAATCGGATTTTTTGGGATTCGAAAACGGAGCGGTTCGTGGCTTGCATCGATACCGCCGGCCAAAAACACGACTACGGCTTTACGTTTCTGAACCTCGAGGCGATTCATTACGGATTTGCGGATGACCGGCATGCGCAGCAAATTTTAGAGTGGATCAAGGGGCAACGGACTGTTCCGGGCGACACCTCTACCGGGACTGACATTTATCGTTGGCGCTTTGCTCCCCGTGCGACCACCCGTCGCAACGTCGATTGGTACATTTGGTCCTGGTCGGCGCCCGAATCGGTTCCCTGGGGCGATCAAGTTCAGGACGGCGGCGCGGTTCTCGGGTGGTCGTACCACGACGTCATGTCGCGGCTACGCGTGCTTGGGCCGGACGATGCCTGGAACCGCCTCCGGGAGATCGCCTTTTGGTATGCGGAGGTCAACGCCGCAGGCGGATATCGGTCCTATTACAACGGCACGCGACCCGGCCGCCTCCAGGGAAGCGGAACTCCCGGCGGTCTCGGCCTCGACAGCGAGTTCACGGAGAGCATTCTGCTACCAACCACTCTCCTTGACGGCTTTATGGGCTTCGAGCCCAAGCCCGACGGGTTCGGCGTATGGCCGCGAATGCCTAAAGACTGGCCCGAATTCACCATCGACCACATCCACTGGCACGGGCTCGTGCTGTCGATTCATGCGACCCACCGGGAAGTGGACATCACTCGATCGGGGCCACCCGACTCGGTCCAGGTCATCGTGGAAGGCCGAAAGCCCATTTCCTGGTCTGGCGACAAGCCACTTAAAGTGCAGCTTTAGGTTTCATATCGCCAAACAGAGCTTTAGAGCTTGCTTAATGGCATACAACTCTTCTTTGCTTACCTTGCCCAGGGAGTCCTTCAATTCCTCTTTGTCCATCGTGAATATTTGATTGGCGATGGCCCAACTCGTTTGCCTCAAACCGTTGTCCGCTGATGGCTGAATGCTGGCATACGTGGGGCTTTGCTTTTGCTTTGTCGTGATCGGGACCACGATGACGTTTGAATACCCTTCCATCTTGTTCAGTACGTCCGTTTGGACGACTACTACCGGTCGGGGGCCTTCTTGAAGATGATTCTGACGGGGACCGAAGTCGTGCCTATAAAGATTGCCCTGTTCAATCGCCACGTACGATCACCCTATCTTGTGCCGCGGCAAAGTCGGAAATATCGTTTGCTTCAGGGTCGTCCGCCAGACACTGCATGGCGGCAACGACCTCCGCTTCTTCGTCTCGGCTCAGCTTGTCAAGTACAGCTTCAACTATGTACGGGGCTGTGTTTTTTGCTCGGCGGTTCAGGCGCGCAACGATCTCTATCGGCACGCGAATCGTTATCTGTTTTGTCGGAGACATGCGAAAATGATATCAGAATCGTCATCTCTGGCGCATGTCATATTTGATGTCAAGTAGCATGAACCTGTTGGACTTCGTCTAAACTAACGCTGGACCCTAGCATGACCCCAGTTCTTCTTGCCTTTTTGATATCTAACCCTTTCGTCCCGAAGGTGGACGTGCTGGCGAATGTGCGTCATGCCTTGGCGGTGACTTCCAGCCAGGGGCCATGGCGAGAGACGGTGTTGACGGGGACGGCCAACTTTCGGGGCGTCGACGACCAATATCGACTGCAATTTGGATCTAGCGGTCAGTTTTGTCAATATATTGACGGAAAACTTGGACAAACGCTTGGGTGCGATGGGAAGAACTATTGGGAGATCGACTCCAGCGGCGCGACGAGGCACTTGGCGTTCGAGGACGTCGACAGAGTGGCGACCGTTCTACTGCTCTTAACCGATCACTGGATAGACCCAGGCGCCCCGATCGATGTCACCGTGGATCCGCTCGATCCGGCAAAAGGGTTTTACACTGTACACCTCACGCTGCGAGTCTCCGGCCTTGAAGAGTTGATTCGGATCGATCCTTCGTCTTGGCTGCCGACTTCGGCTGAGTTTGAGATCGCAGCCAGCAAAACCACGATCGCTCTATCCGACTGGCGCGACGCCGGGTCGATGAAATTGCCGTTCGAGGCAAAGGTCACCGACGAGGGACTGACCGATGTCTATCGCGTTGACACGGCACAGGCCGGAGTCGAATCGAAGCCAACTGCGTTTACGATTCCGAACCTCAGCCCGTCCGACATCACATACGATTCGACTGTCCCGGCTACGGTTGAAACGAAGCGGGCAGTAACCGGTCACGTTCTCGTGCATCCGAGGGTCAACGGAAAGGACATCGGGTGGTTCATCCTCGACAGTGGCGCCGACTCCATGATCATCGACCAAACGATCGCCGATTCGCTGTCGATGCCAAAAATCGGCAAGGAATCGGTCGTCGGGGTAGGAGGCGCCGTCCAAGAACCGTTCCGAACCGCGAATGCCTTTTCGCTGGGACCTGCGACCATGCAAAACGTCACGTTCTTGGAGTTTGACCTTCACCAGCTCAGCGACGTGTTCAAAGTTCCCCTCGCCGGAATCGTTGGGTACGACTTCTTCCGCCGGTTCATCGTTCAGGTAGACCTCAAAAAGCCGTCAGTGGAAGTCGATAGCGTTGCTGACTTCCACCTTCAGCGCGGCGAATGGTCAAAGATGGAGTTCAGTTCCGGAAATCCGGCTGTTCAGGCCACGTTCGAGGGCGACCGGAAAGGCTGGTTCCGCCTGGATACCGGTGCGAACGGCACCGTGACATTTCACGCTCCCGCCGTCAAGAGCATGCATCTACTTGCCGGAAAGGAGACCACTGCGGGCGGAATGCAGGGTGTCGGAGGTACGTCAGAAGCTCGGATGGGCAAGCTCGCCTGGTTTGAGTTGGGCGGTCACCGATTTCAGGGCCTCACCGCTACCTTCTCGTTAGCAAAGGTCGGAGCTTTCGCCGATAGGTACTTGACAGGCAACATCGGCCAAGACTTGATGGAACCGTTTACGATGATTTTCGACTTCGGCGGCTCACGAGTAGCGTTCGTGCCGCACTAACAGATCATTCCCTTCACGCTGTTTCCGCCGTGGCCAGGAGGGTTCTCACCCACCCACCGCTCATCGAGCGGCTCTGAAGCTAACTGATATCGGGAGTCGGTCGAGAGGCGGATCTCCTTCGAATGGTTGTCGAGCGACCCGTGCACCAAGTAAACGCTGAAGATGAGCAGGTCGCCCATCTTATATTCCTTCGCAGTAAGCAGCCTGCCACCGACTGAGTTCCTCATCTCACGCATGTCTTCGCTAATCGCGCCTGAGTTGTAAAATCCTGCTGCGCGCAACGGAGTCTCTTCCGGCCGGTTTTGGCACGACGTGTCGTAGTCCAGGGTGCAGTAGCAGTCTCGAACCTGCTGGTTGTGGTGAGACCCTTCGATCAGCAAAAGCCCACCGACGTGAAGCGGGACGTCGCCGAACGGAATCCACGCGGTGTATAGGTTCTTGGTGCCCCTGCCCATGAAAATGACGTCGCAGTGCGCTTGGCTGCCATGTCCAGGGGCGATGGTGCGCATCCATGTGAAGTCGTAATGCGTCGCTTCGCCCCCTAGAAAGTGGGTGAAGAACTCCATGATTCGGTCTCCGTAGATGACCTTCCTAATCAGTTCACCGGCCCGGTGGCCATTAGCGATATCTGGGCGAAACGACATGTCGACTCCAGGTTTTGCAATCGCGAGTTCGATCGGCGCTTCCGGATCGAGCAGTCCTTCCTCAAACAGTTCCTCGCAGACGGCGACCCTGGCCGCCTTCACGTCCTCTCGATTGAGGAACCCAGGGAGGTAAAGGTAGCCGTCCCGTTCCATCCGATGCCGAAGCGCCGTCGCATCGGTGATGACGTCGTTGCTGTCCAGCAAGAACCCGAATCGCTCAGGACTCGGGTCCAACTCAATTCCGCTCGACGTCAATGCAACAGACTCGACCGCGCTCATTGACTCTATTATGCGATTGATTTTCCCAACGGGGGCAATTCGCGTAAGTGTTGATTTTTTAGCAGTAAATTCTCGACAAATCGAAACTTTTGTAAAATGCCGCGCGTATCGTTCGCGGACTTTAAGAGAGTCAAGGGTTGATTTTGATTTTCGTAGCTAAACCGAGCATCATTTTTAGAATAATTTTGACGTGGACGTGCCTCGTCAGCATCGCATTTGCCCAGTCGCAGTTCACCAAGCGGCACATTGTAGCCGTCAAAACCGACGCTCCACCTAAGATTGACGGCGACTTGAGCGATCCGTGCTGGCAGAAGGCGCCGAAGGCCGAGAAATTCGTCGACATACAAAATGGGAATCTCGTAACCGACCAAACGTCGGTTTGGATTCTTTATGACGAGAAGTTCATCTACGTCGCGTTCGATTGCCGCGACACTCACCCGGAAGGGATTGTGGCTCGAGAGACCGTCCGAGACATGAAGTTCCAGCAAAGCACGAGCAACGGCAACCCAAACAACGAAGACAATGTTGAGGTCGACTTTGACCCTTTCTTGACTAAACAGGGGAACGACGTCAGCATGTTCTCAGTGAACGCCCTCGGCACTCGATCTGCCGCCCTCGCCGGCGGACGCGGGTCAAAGGCAGAGTGGAAGGGTGACTGGGACAGCGCCTCCAGGCGGACGTCGACCGGTTGGACTTGCGAGATGCGCATTCCTTGGGCCAGCTTGAATTACCCATCGGGAACGAAGCCGATCACGATCGGCATCGACTTTCAACGGTTTCAGGATCGAACCAAGGTGAATTCGATCTGGAGCAATGGGACGACGCAAGGGTTCATTGAGTTGGAGGGCCTGTGGGATGGCGTAAACGTTCCGCCGGCCGCCTTCCACCCTAAGCTGTCGCTACTGCCGTATCTCCTCTCCGGCATTCAGGACGGACAAACTAGCAGCAAAATCGGTCTCGACAGCCGGTACACCGTAACGCCCCAGCTTACGGCGGTGGCCAGCTACAATCCTGACTTTTCGACCATTCAAGATTCGATCGTCAGCATAACGTACTCGCACGTCCCGCACTCTGTGCAGGATCAGCGCCCGTTCTTCCTGGAAGGCGGAAACTATTTTTTCGATCAAACGAACATCAACGACATCGGCTTGTACTTCTATCCGGTAAGTATTCGCACCTTCGACCTTGGGGCCAAGCTGTACGGCAAGCTCGATCCAAAGGATACGATCGGTCTTCTCGATACCGTGTCTTTTGGCGGAAACAACGACTTTGTCGGGAGGTGGGAGCATTCGTTTTCCGATACTTCCAGCGGCGGAGCAATGATCGTTCAGAACGATACTCCACAAGGGAACAACACGGTCGCGGTTCTTGACGACCATATGCGGTCCGGTAAGGCGGCGCTCGAAATGATCGCGGCGAACTCCTCCGGTCCAGGCGCCGGGGGAGGCGCTCAGAATTTCAGCACCTATTACGCGGATAAGTTTCTTACAAGCATGATCCAGTTCTCCGGCGTATCAAATGACTTCCTCACGCCTGACGGTTACATCCCCTACACGGGCTACAAAGGCTTCACCGAGGTTGAAGACTGGAGCGCGCAATGGCGAAGCGGTCCGCTGCGAAGCACGGAACTCACTATCGTTCCGCTTTATTGGTGGCAGGAGACGGGCCAGCTTTACTATCGGGGAGTACAAGGTTCGTACAACGTCGAGACTCGTAGCGACTGGCATCTGGAACTAGACTATGCGCACCTTCAATTCTTGGACACGACCGACAACACGTTCGGGTTCAACATCATTCGGGGGGTGACCAACCGCTTCTGTCAATACGGATTGCAGTTTTCGACAGGCGAACTGGGAAGTGTTCCGTCAACCTTCTTCGGGCCGGTTATGACGCTTCGGGTCCTGAAAAAGATGGATCTCGCCTATAACGGCGTGCTTCAGAACCGGGATGGATTAGTCCAGCAGCATATTGCGACCGTGAACTACGAGTTGTCACCAACGCGTTCGGTCGGCGGACGAGTGGTTGTCCAGAATGCCGATACGAATGCCTACCTGTTCTATCACAACTCGGGCGGCAAGGGCACTGAATACTATCTCATTCTCGGCGACCCGAACGCCCTTCGAACGGTTAAGAGCATTCAGGCAAAAGTGGTGTTCGCCTTCTAAAGTGGAGCTAGAATAGGCGCTCATGGTCGAACCTATTCTTCTTAATCTTCCCGATGAACTGACAACGGAGCGGATGACGATACGTCCTTACCGAGCAGGCGACGGCGCTGGGTTGTTTGCCGCCGTTGACGAATCTCGCGAACATATTCTGCCCTGGATGCCATGGGGCCCTGTCCATCAGACTCCCGACGACTCCGAGAAGCTGGTCCGAACTTGGACTTCGAAGTGGACCCTTCGAGAAGACATGCCGCTGGGCATGTTCGACCAGATCTCGGGTGAGTTTTTGGGCGGTATGGGGCTACATCGAATCGACTGGAGCATTCGCTCCTTCGAAATTGGTTACTGGATCCGAAAGAGCGCGACGGGAAAAGGGTACGTTACCGAGGCCGTCAAGCGGGTAACCGAGTTTGCGTTCGAGGAATTGCAAGCGAACAGGGTATTCATCCGCTGCGCAGCGGGCAACCTTCGGAGCATCGCTATTGCGAAACGAGCCGGATTCATTTACGAAGGATCCTTGCGCAACTCGATCAAGGACGCCAACGGGGAGCTTCACGATGTGCTGCATTTCAGCTTGATTCCTGAGGACTGGGCGGCCTTGAAGGGGTAGTCTCAAGTTTCGCAAAGTGAGGGGCGCCATATGGCAAAGATCGTCGGTTTGGATCTCGGCGGAAATTCGATCAACGTAACCGCGTACGACGGCAAACGGTTTTTGATCGAGGAGATGGCGGAATTGCCAAGTCTCGTAACTCAAGGCCCAAAGACATGTATCAGTCAACTATCGGCCGGCTTTCAAAAGGCGCTTGACCTCACCGGGTGGGATGCATCAGAAATCGATGCCGTGGGCCTCGACACCCCCGGCCCGATCAGCGCCGACGGCGTTTTATGCTCCAAAGGCGCCACGAACTTCTCTGGCGAGGGGTATTGGAATTTCGATCTGAGGGGCGCGCTTTCCAAGGCGCTCGGGCTCCCCGTCAGCTTTCTAAACGACGGAAATGCCGCAGCCCTTTATGCTCACTGGAGGCAATTTGGCGACGATCCGTCGAAAACATCCGTGTCGCTGATCGTTGGTACCGGCCTTGGTGGAGGAGTCGTCGCGAAGGGTCAAGTATTGGTTGGCCGCGTTGGGTTTGCCGCGGAACTAGGTCACGTAACCCTTCCCGGGGATTGGTATCCGAATGGTACGATCCCCGCCCGATGCAACTGCGGAAAGAACAGTGACCTTGAATCCATCGCAAGCCTCACGGGAATCGAGTTGAACCTCCTGCCTTATTTCTTCCCGAAATACCCCGATCACCCGCTGTTATCGGTCCCCATCAAGGACGCGGCCAAAAAGGTGCGTGGGTTTGCGGAGAAGGGGGACGAAATGTGCCGGGCGATCTTTCGAGCCCAAGCGTGGGCGCTTGGGGCCCATATCGATCAGATGATCAACGTTTTCGATCCTGATGCGGTGTTTATCGGTGGCGGCGTCATCGAGGCTTCCGAGGAACTTCGCAAGTGGTACCTTGCCGCCATCCGGGAATCGATCCCTTTTCGGGACGAACAGTCCGACCTGCTCATTGAAATCGTGCCGGATGGCGATAAGGCAGGCGCACGCGGCGTCGCCGTGTTCGCGAATCAGGCGTTCCCTTAAACCGAAAAGAGCGCGGAGGTGGAAGAGAAGGGCTTCCAGCCTACGCGCTCAATTGATCCCGCTAGCGGGAGGATCTTACAGAGTGAGGGAGAACGACATCGGCGTCCAAGTGCCGCAGTTGGTGCCAACTGTTGCAGCAACGGTAGCGGTGGTGGCAGTGGATGTGATCGTGTAGCCGGTGTTGGTGCCTGTGCAAGGGTTGAGCGGGACTGTACCGCCGAGGTCCGTTGCGTAGTTCGCCAAAGTCGTGTTGTACGAACCGTTCTGAATCGCTTGCGATTGAACTGCTGAAGCGAGTGCTCGTGCATTGGTATTGGCAGCGCCTTCTCGACCGGCGTTTACCGAACTCAGGTAGCTAGGAAGAGCGATAGCGGTCAAGATGCCCAAGATCAGGACGACGACGAGGAGTTCGATGAGGGTGAAACCCTTTCGGCTGGTGTTTTTCATTTTGTGGTTCCGGTTTGCTTGTCTTATGGCAGTTCGATCTGCCTCGTGCTTATAGATTGTCCTTTTCGATTTGTTCCTTCAAGTCGCAGTTAAAGGGTCGTTAGGACCAGGTAACTCAATCTCGGGACGCCGTCATGTTAACTTAACGGCAATAGAGCTTTGTGCCCAGAACTTGCGGTTATTCAAGCCGATTTCCAGCGATCAAGGACGGAATACAGATCGTCCGGGCGGACGGGCTTGACGATGTAATCGTCCATACCTGACGAAATGCAAAGTTCGCGATCTCCGGGCATTGCCTTCGCCGTCATCGCGATGATGGGGGTGTGAAGGCATAGCGGCTCTTCGAGTTTTCGGATCGCATCGGTAGCAGTGTATCCATCCATTTCCGGCATGTGGATGTCCATCAATATGACGTCGTATCTAGCGGACCCCATCGCGTTGACGGCATGCCTTCCCGTCTCGACGATGTCGACGTCGCACCCAAACCTCTCGAGCATCATTTTGGCGACCATCTGATTGATCTCGTTATCTTCCGCAAGTAGCACCTTCAGCCCTAGGGGAGATTTTTCATCGCCAGCGGCGGCGGAAGGCAAGGTTCGCTCAGACCGCCGTTCACCGAGCGCCGCCAGCATCGCGTTGAAGAGCTGCGATTGTCTTGCCGGCTTTGATAGCACCGCCGCAAATCCGAGTTCGCGCATCTGCTCGGACGAGCCATGCTCGCCGATCGAGGTGTAGAGAATCATCGCCATCTCGTCGTACCGATTGTCCTCTCGAATCATTCGGCCCAGTTGTTCCCCGTCGACGTCCGGCATCTGCATATCGAGAATCGCTATCCGGAACGGCTCATTTCGATCCGCTGCCGCCGCAAGCATTTGGAGCCCATCTTGCGCTGAAACCGCCTCTGCCGGTTCGCAGCCCCAAGAACTCAGTTGTTCTCGGAGAACCCGCCGGTTGGTGGCGTTATCGTCGACGACCAGAACTTGAAGTCCAGACATCAGCTCAGGCGAAGCCATGTGGCTCGGGTTGTCGGCTCCCTGCTGGATCGGCAGCGTTAGCTCGAACCAGAAAGTGCTCCCCCGGCCTTCCTCACTTGTCATGCCGATCTTTCCACCCATCAATTGGGTGAGCTGACGACAGATTGCAAGGCCAAGTCCGGTTCCTCCGTATCTCCGCGTCGTCGTGCCGTCCGCCTGGGTAAAACTTTCAAAAATACGGGTTTGTGCTTCCTGAGTGACACCAATGCCGGTATCCACCACCGCGAGCCGAATCGTTGCCTCTTTGTCCGTCTTCTCGATAAGCCGGATCTCCAGCGAAACTTCTCCGGTATCGGTGAACTTAACGGCATTGCCCATCAGGTTTGTGAGCACTTGCCTGATTCGAGCCGGGTCCCCTTGCAAATGTTCGGGCACCTCCTTTTCAAAGAAGCATGCCAGCTCGAGCCCCTTTCGAAACGCATTGCCCGCAACGAGATCCGTGACCTCTTCCGTCACCGTTCGGAGGCTAAAGTCGGTGAAATCGATCCGCATCTTTCCTGCCTCGATGCGGCTGAAATCGAGGATGTCGTTGATAACAGTGAGTAGTGCGTCGGCGCTGCTTTTTACGGTGAGGGCCAAGTCGTATTGCTCATTCGTAAGGTGGGTGCCGAGCATCAATTCGGTAATGCCAAGGATGCCGTTCATCGGCGTCCGGATTTCGTGGCTCATATTCGCCAGGAATTCCGATTTCGCGCGCGTCGACGCCAAAGCTTCGTCTCGTGCCGTTTCGAGCTCGACCGCCTGATCTTGAAGCTGCCGGGCGTGGTGTTCCGCAACGGCGCGAGCCTCTTCAACCGCCTGCATTGCGCTCTTGAGTTCTTCCTCCTCTTGCTTTCGGGCAGTAATATCCCGGTTGACGCCGACGATTCCGATAATCTTGCCGGCGCGATCGAGGAGGGGAACTTTTGTCGTCCAAAACCATCGTGGTTGTCCGAGTCGATCCTGCGAGACTTCCACTCGATTGACAACCTCTTTTGCGCCCGTCACAATCTCCTGTTCGTCCTCGAAAAAGGGCGTCGCGATCTCCCTCGGAAACAGGTCAAAGTCCGTTTTGCCGGTCAACTGATCCTGTTTTGTCACGCCAAGATGTTCCAGGTGAGCGGCGTTATCCAACACGAATTCGCTCAGCGTATTCTTAACAAACACGGGATCGGGCAAAGTGTTCATCACGGACTGAAGAAGGGTTCGCTCTTCTTCCAGCTTCGATTCCGCGTGCTTGAGATCGGTGATGTCCACGCTGGCGCCCATGACGTAGAACTTGCCAGGCCCTTGGTGCTCGATCAGAACATCTTCGAAGAACCAGCGGATCTCTCCCGAAGCGAGGCGACATCGGTACTCGTTGTTATAACCGGGCAAACCGTTCTTGAACGCATTGATCGACGATTCGTCGCTTCGCATGCTGTCTTCAGGGATCTTGCTTTCGTACCACGAATCGGCCCAAGTTCGTCCGGGGGGCACCTTGATCGGCAAGATGCGGCATGCCGCTTCCTCGTGGGAAACCTTCATTTCCCACAAATATTCTCCGTTAACTTCGACGACGCTGGCATGCCACAAAAAAAGCCTGACCGAGTCCAAAATATGTCGAAGTTCCGTTTCTAGCCTTTCGCGCTGTTCGCTTGCCAGTGCAGCGCGGCGTACCAGCACACTCCCTCGGTGTACAGCCAGCCCCGCAAGCACCCCAGCCACGACAGCGCAGAACAGAATGGTAACGACATGCCGTGCATCGGGGACGATTTGAGTAAGCCACTGATCCTGGACGATATCGACCAGAAATGCACCGGCAAGCACGGCGGCAAGGGTAAAAACGCCGATCGGAATCGGACCCAAGTCCGGATACGGCTTTAACGAACGCTTATTTCCCTTGGTACTCGATGCGGAATCTTTCACAGGTCTTCCTTGGCCCACTTCCGACGGAAGACGATCCCCAAGATACGTCCTCCCACGCGATTGGTAACCGCGCTAACTACATAGTACGGCTTAATCGTCCGCTTGCATAGTTATTTGGGAATACGTATCTTGAAGCTTGCCACTTCACCTATGTCATGCCATTTCTGTCCACCGAAATATAGGCAAAGACGGCCACTTCCGCTCCGGAGGTCTAGCCGCCTTTGGGAGGGGCGGAGCCGGTCGACACTGGTGGCACGGGATGCTTTTTGATTGAGCCGTCCGCGTTTAATTGGTCCAGAATCGCTTTCGTCGATTCAAAGTCGGCGCGCGCCCGTTCAACGCGTGCTCGGGCTTCGTCGAGGTCTTCGTGCGAGGTGAAGCCTTGCTCATAGAGCTTCGCTAAGCGCTCGTATTGCTTCATTAGGTCAGCGAGCTTGATCTTGGAGTCCTTTATCATCCCTTCCGTCCGGATTTTCCGAAGCATGTCGTCCGTCTCCCTGGAGACATTCTTCTGGTGTTCGGCATCCTCAAGTTGCTTACTCAATTGCTCCATCCGGACTTTAAGGGCCTGGGTCAGTTGTTTCGATGCTGCGTTTTGAGCGGCCATGTCTTGTTGCGCCCTGAGCTTCTCCATCTGCTCCTGAGCCAACTTCAATTGTAGCTTTGCATCACTAGATTCCATCCATGCCGAAGACGACTGCTGCCACAGCGCCATTCGCTTGGCATCCAACAGGTTCTCTTCAGCTTTTTGCAACTCTGCAAGCTGCTTCTTTGTATGCGCATCGAGCTTTACCTTGGTGAGGATCGCTATTTGCTTTTTCTCGATCGCCAGAAGCGCCCGCCGTTGTTCCTTGAGCATTTTCCTGGCAGCTTCTAACCGCTGCTGGGACATTTTTAGCGAACCTTGCGCGTCGGCGAGCAGGAGCTCTCGCCGCTTCTTCTCGTCAGGCGTCTGACCTGCCTTCCAGTAACGCGTGATCCGCCCCCCGTCGTACGCCATGGTCTCGGTGAACGATCCGTCGTCCCTTTTTCTGGAAGTGAACGTCGCCGAACTTGACGCTGCTGCAGACCCGGTTGACTGGGAACTGACGAACGTCGAAGCGGAACTGCCTGTCGAAACCGCTGAACCTGTGGAAGACGACGTGGAGGTTGAACCTGTTGAAGAGGAGGTGCTTCCTTGCGATGATGAGGATGCTTGATCTTGATCCGTTGGCTCGGATGGACTCGCTTCCGCAACGGGATCCACTTCGGGTAGGGCGCCAGAATCGCCGGCGGTTGTGACACTTTCTGGCTTGGTTGTGCGAGCAACGTGGACGGCTGCAGCTGTAGTGTGCTTTGCATGAGACGTCGAGGCCTTGATCGCCGCGCTCTTTAGCGATGAGGAAAAGCGATCGAAGCTTGGTTCGACCGGGACATTGGCTGAAGTGCCGGGATCGCGAACGATCGCGGCACGAATCGAGCTAAGGGGGAAGATTGCGACGGCGGCAACGCCGACAATTGCGAGTACTTCGATGCCGGTGACGCCGCGACGACGGCGCGCAGTCGGGTCGAGAATCGCTTTGACACGTGATTCGATCTTGGATTGTTTCATGACGGGAACTCCGATGTGGGTAAACGGTTGCCGCCGACGACCAAGCTCGGCTGCAATTTGCAGGAGCTCCCGTGCATAGTCGGAGGGTTTGACACCCATCCGGATCACGGCATCGTCGGCCGCCTGTTCTGCCTCCGCCCGCATAGCTCGCGCGCAGAGCCATACCGCCGGATTGAACCAGTAAAGGGCGCTTGCCGCGACGACTATGAGCTGACTCAAGCTATCTCGACGGCGCACGTGGGCGAGTTCGTGAAGCAGCACTGCTTCAAGCCGCTCCTGCGACCAGGTGACGGAATCTTGGGGCAGCAATACCACGGGCCGGATGAGGCCCCATGTCATTGCCGCCGGTGGTTTGGAATTTGAGCTGACGCATAAATCCCAACTTCGTGTGAGGCCGACTTGCCGGGATAGGGCCGAACGGTCGACCCTGGTGCTGTCGGCTAGGGTGCTGACCCCGGTCTTATTCTTAAGGGAACCAACCGCCCACAAGCCAAACAAACTGTAGCAAAAGGAGCCTGCAACGCCTGCCGACCAGATGGCAAGCAGCACCATCGATGCGCCATGCCAATCGAACACTGAGTTGGTCAGATCAGGCTGTCGGGTGGCAAGCGATTCTGGTTGGGGAGCAATTTGGGAAGTCTTGCCAGGCGACTTGGGCATTGACTTCAAAAGAAGGTTGATCTCTTGTTCAGAGAGTGAGGGCGAAACGGCTTTGGCGGTAACTGGTGGCGCCGCTTCTCGGATGACAGCAATGCGGTGCGCGGGCATTAAAAGCGAAACGAAGGGAAGCAGAAGGAGTACGCAGAACGATGTCAGCCACACCAGATGCCTGGCGGCTGCCGATCCCTTCCGGAGCATCAGCGTAAAGAGCCATGCGCCCAGGAGAATCAATGTCGACTTCGCCGCCAGATCGGCCAAGGCGAGGGCTGCCCGAAGAGTGTCGTGGTTGTTCAACGCCCTTCCCTCCTGGCCTCGTCGATGATCTTGGCAAGCCGATCGAGTTGCTCTTGAGTGACGGTCGACTCTTCGCTGTCGATGAGGGTCGAGACCACACGCTCGATCGAGCCTCCAAAGAAGTTTTGGAGTACTCCATCCATAACGCTCTTTGCCATCTCGTCGTGGGGAACAACGGGTTCGTAGATGTATCGCGTTCCGTCACTCTCAAACTTGACATGCCCCTTCTCCTGAAGGATGGCGAGATGGGTGCGGACGGCGGTGTAAGTGGGCGGATCGGGCAAAGCTTCCCGGATGTCCGCAGCCGAGGCTTTGCCCAACCGGTAGATCGTATCCAGGATCTGCCGCTCCCGGCGACTGAGCCCCTCACCCTTCGATTGCTTACCCATGCCAAATTATTGGCATGGGCTTTGCGAGTTGTCAAGGGGTACGCCAAAATTTTGGCATCGATTAATCGCGTCCGACGATATCTTCCCATGTCGAGACCGGCCAAGTGTCTTGGCTGGGGCTGTCGATGGGTCCTCCGCGGCCAAACTGGGGGACTGCGCCGGCGGCGGGAGGAGGCGGTTGCGGGTACTTGCCGTCCATGATAAGGTTGATCACGCGGCGAGACTCGCGGAGGTGACGCGCGGTTGGTTCGTCTGTCGTCTTCGCGACCGCCTTGTCGATTGACTTTGCCAGCTTCTTGAGGTCGTCGCGCTCGATGCCACCCAAGTCCGACTTGGTCGCGCCCGAACCGTTGATTCGCGAGTCGATCAGCACGAGATAGTTCGATTGCAAAGCGCGGCGGAATACGTCGATCTTCGGATGAGCAGCCGTCAATTCGTCCCACACGCCGTCTTGAACATCGGAAGCGAGCTGAGCGACCGTGTAGGCGTCGGCGCCATTCTCGGCCTCATTGTCCAACAGCCGTTGGATTCGCGCCTCCGCGAGCAAGGAGCTAACCAGAGCGCTCTCGCGTCCGACCGCCCGGCCAAGGTCGCCGTCCGGATAGATCTTTGACATGAGCCAGCGATTTGACAACGACTCGGGGGTATGCGTGCCTGCCGTCAACAAGAAATGAAGGGCCGATGCCTGTTCCGCCTTTGAAACCGGTTTGAATACCGGCTCACCGTGGCCCACGTGGTAGTTCGTCTCGCGGACACCGCCGACATAGCGCTGAAGCCGGTTGATCTCGGTCCATCGCTGACCGACAAGGGTCGAATAGACTTCGCGAAGGTTGTCGTAGTTATCGCCGAACTTCGTGGAAGCCGGGATCAAGAATTTGGCCACTCGGTCGATATTCTTCAATCCTAGTTCGCTGGAACGGACGGCGTCCTTACCGATGCACTCGCTCTGGGTCTCCGGGTCCTCGTTGTACAGGTAGTTGCCGAACTGCAACTCCGGATGGGCGACCTGCTGCGCCGCCCACTTGTCGAGGGTCGGCTTCTCGTCCTCTGGACCGTGAGCGCCCGCGATCGGTGTGTAGCCCCACGCGATGGCGAACTTGTCGTATGGTCCGATGCGGCCAATCATGTCGGAGTGGCTCACGCCATCTCCCGGCTGAGCTACATAGTTAAACCGCGAATAGCTCATGATCGACGCGGCGACGCCGTGATCGGTAACAAAGCCCGGAGTCCGAAGCTGGTGGGTCGTCCACGCCGCGCTCGCCTTAAAGTTGTGCTCCAAGCCGAGGGTATGCCCGACTTCGTGGCAAACCACGTACTCCATCAGCGGACCCATGATCGAATCGGGGAGAGGAAAGTGGCGCGCACGCGCGTCGTAACCGGCCGCCTGCGAGAAATACCACTGCTGAATGAGGTTGAGAACGTTGTGCCATACGATGATGTGGGCAGAGATCGTTTCTCCGCTTCTCGGGTCGGCCACGTGGGGGCCCATCGCGTTCGCGGTCGTGGATGGCGCCCAGCGGATGACGGAATATCGGGCGTCCTCCGGATCCCAGTTAGGGTCATCCTTGATGGATGGCGCATATTTGCATTGGATTGCGTTGCTGAAGCCGGCCTTTCGGAACGCGATGTTCCAGTCTTCCACTGCTTTTTTGAGCCACGGCTTCCACTTGCTCGGCACTTCGCGACTGACATAGAAGGTGATCGGAGTGACAGGATCGGATACCTCGGCACTCGGATCCTTCTTTTCCAGGCGGAAACGGTCGGCGTAAGTTAGCGTGATCGCCTTTTCTTCGGCTCGGCCGTAAGTCGTGAAGGTCGTCCCGAAGAACCCGACCCGATCGTCGCGGTAGCGCGGCATCATCGGCTTTTCAGGCAGGAGGTCCAAGCTGTAGTGGATCAAGGCAGTCCTTGCTGCTGGGGTTTGGAACGTCAGCATCGAGCGTGTTTCGATGTTCTTTGGGAAAACGGAGATGTGCTCGATGTACGACCGCGACAGATCGACGCCAGATCCTCCAAAAACGGAGCCGGCGGCAAACGGCGCCATGTCGGACGTGAACAGGCGCGTCACATCGATAACGGCGGCTTTGTCCTTGCCTTCGGCCTGAATTGGGAAAGCGGCGAGGATGGGCGCGATGTTAGTTGAGGCGACGCCAAGGGCGAGACCGTCTTTTGCCTCGGTTCTTACATCGTAGTGCTGCTCACGAAGGTAGATCGTGTTCTCGTGCCTTTCGAAGTAGATAACGTGAGTCCCGGCAGCGGAACCCGGATAGGCTTGACCGTCCGGCACTTGAGCGACCTCAGTCTGCCAAAGAAAGACCCTGCCGTACTTGTCCTCGGGGATCTCCCAAAGCACGTTGTCTTTAATACGGTGAACCTTGAAAACGCCTTCTTGGGTCTTGGCTTCCTTGGTGACGACCTCTTCGTAAGGCTTGATCGCGGCTTGCGACAGCGAGCCCTGGGGCCCGGCTGGGCCTCCTGGACCGCCACCGGCCTGAGCGCCCCCTCCGCGGGGACCTCGGCGTGGTGTTGGAGTTTGTGCGCCGACCGGCAGCACGAGAGCCGTACCGAAGACGGCGATGAGTGCGAATAATAGTGTAGATCGCATATATTTCACGGGGGGATCCCTCGACTTGGGAACTTACTCGAATGATGAGTCGAGGAATTCGAATGGTATGTAAACTCTAAGACGACCGTGCTGTCAAGCGCAAAATTCCAATGAAGTCAAAAATCGTTCTCTACCATCCCGTCCCTCAGAGCCTCCGCGACGAACTCGACGCACATTTCGAGGTGACCGCGTTCGACAAAGTCACCGACTCAAACCGGGCCGAGTTTTTAGCAGCAGTCTTCGAGGCCGAAGGCCTGATAGGCATGGGACTGCCGGTACCGACTTCCGAATTGAGCGGGGCCACCAAGCTTATGGTGATTGCAACCATCACGGCGGGATACGATGCGTTCGACGTCGCCGAGTTGACAGCACGAAAAATCGTGTTGATGAACCTGTTCGACCCCTTGACGGAGACCACCGCCGACCTGGCGTTCGCGCTGATCATGGCTGCCGGCCGGCGAATCGTCGAGCTTGATCGCAAAGTGCGACTAGGCCAATGGCTCAAGCCGGTCGAGACGCCCTGGTTTGGACTCGACATCCACGGCAAGACTCTCGGCATTGTCGGCATGGGCAGGATCGGCGGCGCGATCGCGCGTCGAGGAGCGCTTGGGTGCGGAATGTCGATCCTCTACACGGCTAGATCGCCAAAACCGGAAGCAGAGAAGGCCTACTCGGCAAAGCATTGCGAGCTTGAAGAACTGCTGCGAGAATCCGACTACGTGTGTCTTGCCGTACCCTTGACCGCCGAAACGAAGGGCCTGATCGGCGAGCGAGAACTTGGCATGATGAAGAAGACGGCCATCCTCGTAAATATCGCTCGCGGTCCAGTCGTGGATGAAAAGGCCTTGGCCCAGGCGCTTCAAAACGGAACGATATACGGCGCGGGATTGGACGTTTACGAGAAGGAACCGCTGCCAATGGATTCCCCGCTCTTGGCGTTGGACAATGTGATTCTGGCTCCGCACGTCGGCTCAGCAACCACCCAGACCCGCGATGCGATGGCTGCGTACGCGGCGGAGAGCCTCATCGGTTACCTATGCAAGGGCGTGTCGAGAAACGTGGTCAACCCCGAAGCGTTAGGCGGTTGAGCCGGCGATAATACCCACGGCGGCACAAGCAGCGATCACCGCCGCAACCGGAATTCGCTTGAACCAGCCCAAAGTAAACGCCGCCGCGACGAGGACAAGCTTCAGATCGTCGACACCCGATCCCTGAAGGATTTTTACGAGGACGGGTACGAAGACGCCGGCGACGGCTAGGTTGAGTCCCCGAATAAACCCCTCGACGGCGGGGTGGTGCTTCACGCGGCTATACAGCTTCTCCACACCGACGACCAGAAGGGGAGGAATGAGAATCGCAGCCAACGCTGCGACTGAGCCCCATGGTCCAAGCATGAGGTAGCCGAGGCTAACGACCCAAAGACCAGTTGGTCCCGGACTGAGCTGGCCGACGGTAAGCGCTTGCACGAACTGAGCGTCGGTCGCCCACCCATTGGGAATAAAGCTATCGTGAAGATTCGATAGATTTCCGGTACCCCCGCTCGATAGGAAAGAGGCGCGAAGCACGTAGAAAAACATCGCTAGCGGGCTCATGACCTGATGCCATCCAGTTTTTGCGATTTGGGCTGTTTCTTAATTCGAATGCGCCGCGTTTCGACGGTTTCAACGGCCCCGAACCTCGACCCTCCGAGGGAGAGGTCGGTGAGGAACGAACCGGGAGAGGGGGAATTCCGGTTCAAACGGTCCCTTCCTCATTCAACTCGCGTTGAAATGAATTCCATCCGTCGCATTCAAAATGGACTGAAACAGTTGCAACCGGAGGCCCCTCTCTCCCGGTTCGGCCTCGTTCCTCGGCACTTACCGACCTCTCCCCTCCCGACAAGTCGGGACAGGCGGAGGTGGAGAGGTTCGAGGCGATTGCCTTCCGAGTCACTGCCGCAACCTCTACCCTGCAATATCTGGATGGCATCAGGTTCATTGCTCGCGGTCCTCTTTCCGAGGATAGAACTTCGTCACCAAGTAACCTTCTACCGCCCCGACGAAACCGGCAGCGAGCAAGACGGCCGTGACGCTGATTACTCCTGTCCAAAATAAAAT
>Ga0207011_1015_pt1 | contig 35535 bp, 35 predicted proteins | sample Alteio_BWMinCont_79_FD_153466 | JGI IMG/M metagenome (GOLD analysis project Ga0207011, IMG submission 153466) | Enriched cells from forest soil in Barre Woods Harvard Forest LTER site, Petersham, Massachusetts, United States -... | ecosystem: Environmental > Terrestrial > Soil > Temperate forest >...
ACAACGGACGATCGGATTCGCCAGTTTAGCGACAGTCGAGATCCCGGCTTGGCGGCTCTTTATTTTCAGTACGGCCGATATTTAATGATTTCCAGCTCCAGGCCCGGCGGCAAGCCTGCAAACCTTCAAGGAATTTGGAACGATAGCCTGACCCCGCCTTGGGGCTCCAAATACACCGTCAACATCAACACGGAGATGAACTACTGGCCGGTTGAGACGTGCGGCCTCGGCGAGTGCCATGAGCCTCTCTTCGGCATGCTGAAAGAGGTTGCGGTGACGGGCGCCAAGACGGCCCAAGTCGAATACGGAGCGAAGGGATGGGTTTTGCACCACAACACGGACGCCTGGCGAGGTGCGGCGCCGATCGACGGGGCCTCTTGGGGGCTTTGGCCCACCGGCGGCGCTTGGCTGAGCACACACATGTGGCAGCACTATCTGTTTAACGGCGACAAGCACGTGCTGCAGCAGAACTACCCGACGATGCGTGGCGCTGCTGAATTCTTCCTCGACACGTTGGTGGAGCATCCCGCAAAGGGTTGGCTGGTGACCTGTCCCTCTGCTTCCCCCGAGAATTCGCATCATCCGGGCACCGGCCTTTGCGCCGGCCCGACGATGGACATGCAGATTCTTCGGGACCTCTTTGAAGCCTGCGTTAAGGCATCAGAAATCCTCGGCGTCGATTCGGAATTGCGTGAAAAGTTGCGCACTACCCGCGAATTGCTTGCGCCGATGCAGATCGGCCATGCCGGGCAACTGCAGGAGTGGCTTGACGACTGGGACATGACCGCGCCAGAGATCCATCATCGGCACGTTTCGCACATGTACGGCCTGTTTCCCAGCCAGCAAATCACGGCGGCGACGCCGGAACTGTTCGCGGCGGCTAAGAAGTCGCTGGAGATTAGAGGCGACGCCGGCACCGGCTGGAGTCTCGCCTGGAAGATCAACCTGTGGGCCCGCCTCCTGGACGGGGATCACGCCTATAAGCTTGTGTTGGAAGCGCTACGGCCGCAAGGCACGCTCGGCGAGGGTGGCGGAGTGTATCCCAACCTGTTCGACGCCCATCCTCCCTTCCAGATCGACGGCAATTTCGGGTTCACCTCCGGCGTAGCCGAGATGCTCCTGCAGAGCACTCTCGAAGAGATCCACCTCCTCCCCGCCTTGCCTTCCGCTTGGCCCAACGGCACAGTCCGCGGCCTGCGCGCCCGTGGCGGGCATGTCGTTTGGTTTAGGTGGAAAGACGGAAAAGTCGTGAAGGGAGCAGTCACCCAAGGGTGGCTCAGCAATGTCAACGTTTGGTACGGCGGCCACATGGTGGTGTTAAACGGCAAACCCGGACAAGTCCACAGCCTCTAAATTCCGGGACCCCGAAGTGGGTCCCGGCCGAGCGCAGCGCCCCGCCCTAGGATCTACGTGCCTTCGTAATAGATCGGATTCGTGCGCCAATCGTTGTCGATGTCGAGCGCCATCTCCTTCACGCGGGGGCGGCGTTCTCGGAGGCGGACGGACTCGATCATTAGGGCGGATCCGCTGGATAGGTGGTTCTTGCCGACGCACTCCAGGCGTAAGGTGTAGTCCCCGGGCTCGGGCCAGAAGTCGAGGAAGTGGTACTCGCGTGCCTCGACTTTGGCCGCGTAGAAGTCCATCTGGACCCCGAGCTTCACGCCGTCGAGGGACACCTCATAGACGCCTAGATCGGGACCGTGCCCCATGTTCATCAGCAGCCTCAACGGCTCTTTTTCGTTGACGTGAAACGGCACCTCGAGAACATTCTCCCCATCCGCCGAAGCAGGAACAAACAGGACGGGGCGGTCAAAATGCTCCGGATAACGATCTACGACCTTGTCGATTCGCACTTTGGCCCTTCGCCCGTCGTACTCAAGCCTTGGCAGTGGATCGGTCGCCAAAGTGTTGATTTGGCCGTAATCCAGGTCGGCGACATAAATAACCAAACGCTCGATGTTTGGAAGCTTACGGTCGCGAGCATGCGGCGCACGCGCTTCAAAAGTCGGAGTTCCCGTTTGGTACCAAAACGCGACGCTCGCGTAGTCGTCCTCGCGCGGGTTCCAACTCATCGCTCGCTTGTGGACGCTTTCGTCTGGAGCGATCCATCCAAACGTTTCGAACTGCACCTTGATCGATTCATTGAAAAGAAACGGATCGTTGACGTGCCAGCGGTAAGCGCTGGTGTGGCCGCCGACGATTCCCCATTGGTCGAAATACGGAACACCGAAATAGGGAGTAAGCACCTTCTCCAGACCCCACGCGCAGAGGAAATAGTCTTCGGTGCCGGTACCCCAGACCGATGGAATGGCCTCCCCGTCAATCGTCACCATCTCGTCGCCTTCGCCAAACCAGTAGGGACTGCGAGTTCTAACGCAGAACACGGTGCCGACGTAGTGTCCCTTGCCCGTGGTTTCGAGAAGCGTGTACGGCTTGCCCGTCACAAGAGGGTAGGCCTGGGTGTACTGAGCATAGAAGTAAGGCGTGTCCTCGGGCAGGCTCTCTCGTTTGATCCAGTCGATGTTGTAGTACAGCAGGCTGATTGGCTTGTCGCTCTCATTGACGATTTCGACGCGGGCCGACTTGTGAAACGGCATGGTCCAGAAGCAGTTGTAGGAGTCGCCCCCTTCGACGATGACCGGCATGCTGATCAACTCGCTACGCTTGCCAAAGCATCCACCGAAGAAGTCGCCAACCGGCGCTTCGACGCCGGGCCGATCGCTGCCGTCCCAATAGATTCGCAGCAGCATCTCTTGGTGGTTCGCCGAGCCGTCTTTCGCCCATGGATGGGCCTCGGGGCCGAGGAAGGTGATCCACATGTGGGTGATGAGGCCGGGACCTTCCACATCCATCAGCACGTGAGTCTGTCCGGCCGGGATCCTAAAATTGTCTCGGTTACTCTTCTCTTCAAAGTCTCCTTTCGGAGGGGCATTCGGGTCGTAATTTCCGTCGGCGCCCTCGCGAAATGTCGAAGTGGCGCGCATGCTCCGTCCATGCTGTGGCGCCGCCAAACTGCCCATCGGGCCGGTAAGAAGTGGATATTGGGACATATCCGAAATCATGGCATCGGTGGGCAGCAGGTTGACTCTAACGTCCACATTGGTTTAGCAAGCGGTGGTTCCTATCTGAGTCTTTGGCGTTGTCTCCGAACCGCTGAAAATATGCAGCCAAGCACTGTCTTGCCTCCGCATTACGCCCCGATCGATGGAGATCGTCGGCGAGATGAAAGTAGTTGCGTTCGTATGCCGGAAACTTGGCGCGAATCGAAGACCGGAGGCTAATCGCCTGTTGAAGATTTGCCGAAACACCGGCCGGGACGTTGGGCACAGGCTTGCCGTGGGGGCTAAGCGTCGACGTGTGGGTCTCATAGGTCGCGGCGCAGTACTCGATGAGTGAAGGCGTATCATGATACAGAACGATGCAGTTCCGCATCACTTCTCTCGCCCGTTCGAGCCCACCGAGGCGCAAGGCAATTTCACAGCTTGCGAATAAAGCGAACTCAAGACCCGTGTGACACTTTCGGTGTTCGGCAGCGGTGAGAACTTCGGTTGAAGGCTGCGGGGCAGTTTCATCCGAACTCCTTGCTTCACGAAGGATCTTGACTCCGGCCAACTGGTACGCCAGCGGAAGCTCCTTGCCTTTCTTCAACAGTAGGGCTGCGTAGCGTGATTGGGGCTCTCCGGCGATGAAGCCGACTTCGTAATCGATGTGCGCGGTGAAGTACGCCTTCACGTCCTCTTCGCTCATCATTGAGACGATTCGGCGCGCTTCGATAACGTTTCTTTGCTCCAAAGCGGCGCATGCTTGATTTGTCAGAGCCGCCGGCACTGTAGTGACGTCTTCTAGCTTGACCCAACCCAGCTCATCGATCTTGCGAATCGACGAGGCATTTAACGGCGGACGTCGTGGAACAGCCTTCATGGGGAGCTGCTGCGCCACTGCTATGCTGACGCCGGTCACGAAGACCAGCGCCGCGCGACATATCCAGTCACCCGCAGGCGTGTGCCTGAGGGTGTGAAGGGACTTTGTCATGGGATCGCCTGACTTATGAACTGCACGACGTACGGAAGCGGAGGTACGTCATCAAATACCAGGGTTGCCGGACCCGTATATCCACTAGGGCCATACCCATCGCAGGTTACCGTTAGTCGCTGCGAAGCAGTGAAGACCTGAAATGCGCCTTCATAGCCGGCTGCAATCGGACCACTATTCCAAGTCATTGAAACGGTATTTGTAGTGCCATTCGCAACCGAACCGCCGATGTTGAAACCAATACTTGAGAGCCAGCATTCGGTAAGGTTCCTTGCATGTCTTCAGTGTTGGTCTCGGGGTTGGGCAACGCGGTTGGTACTCCGTTAACATATCCTTTGTAGTAGGTCGGATCGTATTGGGTGATGACGGCGGCGCCACGGTTGGCAATGACGCACGTCGCATTGTTGGCGGAAGCCGAAACTGCGCCGTTTACAATGCTTCCATTCCCGCCCCATGACACATTCGCCGACGGGTTAACGAATGTCGTTGCAACACCTCCGTTCATCGCAAGCCTTCTGTAGACGGAACCGGACGAGACCATGCCTGTCCCGACCTGGACAGGTTCGTCCCCCAAGCCGTCGTAACCGCTGCCGCTACAGCCGCCTGCGCCACCGAAAGACGCTTTGCTTGATACCTGTACGAAAATTGAAGATGGCGCCGCAGATGCAGGGATGCCAATCCATGTTATTGTCCAGGTGATATTTCCTCCGCTCATAAAGGAAATATTTTCGGCGACGTTCACTTCGGTACTTGAGACGGGGAATTGGGGCGGTGTGACCCAAGGACTACCCCATGAATGCGTAGATGCTGCATAGGTGATCACACCATTGACCAGACTGTACGAGCCTCCGTCATCAAAGCCATTCACGGTGGCAGTAATTTGATAATTTGCGGGGTTATATGGGTTGCTGTTTTGCCCTCCTCCGCCTCCACCACCTTTAACTTGAGCACTCGAAAGTGCACAAATACCAAGACAAACAAGGGCCATAATACTCTTCATAAGTAGTTTCGCTCCAGTATTTCTCCAGTCGCAACGCGACTGAAATTAAGTCGTTATGACAGCGAGAGTTCGTTCGAGCTATTTTCACCTTTGGTGATTCTCCAGGTTTAGCGGAAAACCTTAGGTAGCATCTCGAAATGTCTGCGCCCTGGATCGACATCAGCTATCCGATCGTCAATGGGGTTCCCCAATGGCCGGGCGATCCGCCTATTCGGATGAGCCGGCTCAAGGAAATTGGACCCGACTCACTGGCTCAGGTCACAAAGCTGGAGTGGCTATCGCACTTCATGACGCATGTCGACGCTCCTGCCCATTTCATCGCGGGAGGAGCCAGCATTGATGAACTTGGGTTAGACCATTGGTCGGGTGATGCCGTCGTAGTCGAGGTGGACGGCGATTTGATCGAAGAACGCCACGTCCCCAATCAGTGCGAGGGACTCTGCGTGCTGTTCAAAACCCGGAATTTTGAGCTTTTTCAATACTCTTCGTTTCAAGAGAACTACGTATATGTCTCAGGCCCAGCGGCCCGGTTGTTGGCGGCCCGCAAGGCCAAACTGGTTGGGGTGGACTACATGAGCGTCGACCGCTACGGGGACGACCAAGTCCCCGCGCACTACGCGCTTCTCGGGGCGGGAATCACGATCTTGGAGAATATCGATCTTCGCACGATTGCACCTGGCAACTACGAACTCGTAGCGTTTCCCCTCAAGATCGTCGATTGCGACGGCTCACCCGTCCGCGCCGCGCTGCGGTCTCGATAGTTCGGTATTCTTGCGGAAATGGACCTGACCTGCTGTCACGTGATGCTGAGCGTGTCGGATATCGACGCCGCAAAGGAGTTTTATCTGGACAAGCTTGGGCTCATGGTGATCGAGTCCTATCCAAAGTTCTTCGCCGTTAAAGCAGGCGATGTGCGATTTTCGATCTTCGCCGGTGGTGTGAAGCGGCCGCTCGGTGACGACGGGGATTCTCCTGCCTCTATCATCCTCCGAACGGCGGATCTCGCCGCCACCATGACGGAGCTAGCAGCAAGAGGCATCGAATTTGAGGGCGAAGCCGCCGAAGCACCAAATTTCATGCGCTACGTCTCCCTCCTCGACCCGGACGGCAACCGTCTCCATATCGCCCAATACCTTGCCGACCCCTTCGCAGCAGCGTAGTCTGCAGGAAGGTAAAATCTGACCAGAACTGCAATATGGTCAGTAAGATGCTTGTTAAACCCAAAGATAGCCTAGACAACCGGGAGCTCATCCTGGATGCGGCAGCGGAACTTCTTCGCGAGGTCGGGTACAAGAGGATGACCATCGACGAACTGGCGAAGCAAGCCGGCCTTGGAAAAGGAACCGTTTACCTGTATTTCGACAGCAAACAGGACGTCGCGCTTTCGTACATCGACCGCCAAAACGTCCGCCTGGAGGTGCACCTCAAGGAGGTTCTGCGACGAAAAGGCACGGCAAAGGAACGTTTGCGCGAAATGTTGATCCAACGCGTCATGTACCGTTTTCAGTGCGTGCAGGGCCACAAACAAGGCATTGACGACCTGCTGGTCGGACTGCGTCCGCAACTGTTTGAACGTCGATTGAAGTATTTGGCGGATGAGGCAAGAATCTTCGGTGAGATCCTGATCGAAGGGCGTACTGTTGGGGAGTTTCGTATGGAAGACCCATTTAGAGTCGCGGAAGCCTTCCTGGATGCCACGAACTCGTTACTGCCGCACAGCTTAAGCCCAACCCAGTTAGGTGAGCGAAGTCAACTTTTGGAACGAACTTCAGTCCTGACCGATTTGCTGATCCAGTCAGTGGAGATTTAAAGAAACCGATGGCTACAACCGCACAAAAAGACCCACAAGCCGCAGAAATGTCCGGCGGTCAACCCGCTTCGAATTCGATGGACGGCGAAGTACCGGCTAGTAAGCCGAATCGGAAGCCGATTATTTTTGGCATTCTCGGCGTTCTGCTCGTCTTGGCTGTTGTTTATGGCGTCCGTTTCGTCATTTGGTCTTCTGGTCACGTGAGTACAGACGATGCCACGGTTTCGGCCGACGTCGTCCAGATCGCGCCGCAGGTGGTGGGCACCGTTGTCGAGGTGGACGTCAAAAACAACCAACACGTCAAGAAAGGAGACCGGCTCCTTGAATTGGATGCGTCGTCGTTTGAGACGGCGTACCTTCAGGCAAAAGCCAACTTGGACCTTGCTATTGCCGAGGCAAAGGGCGCGGCGGCGAACGTAGATTTGACCAAGGGGAATACCCAAGCTTTGGTGACGCAGGCAGAGGGCGCGGTCGGCCAGTCGTCGGGCGGTATCGAGAGTTCGATGGCAAGCGTCGCAAAAGCTCAGGCTACGGTGGCCCAGGCTCGTGCTCAAGACAGTGGCGCCACCGCAAATATTTTCGGCGCGGAATCGAACGTGGCCATCGCAAACGCGAACAAGCAAAAAGCTCTCGACGCGGTGGTTGGCGCTCAAGCCCAGTTGGATACATCTCTTGCCGCCGTCAAGACTGCTCAGGCGAATGTGGACGCGGCGATTGCAACCGCGGTAAACGCCTCCAAACAGGCGGTGCGCAACGAGACCCTGTTCAAGCAGGGCGCGGTCAGCGGCCAAGTCGCCGATCAGATGCGGGCGGCAGCCGATGTCGCAACCGCTCAAGTGAATTCGGAGCGGCAGCAGCTTGCCCAAGCAGTAGCCGTCGTAGCGCAACGCAGGTCTGACTTGCGCTCGGCAAGGAACCAACTACCGGCGGCTGACGCGGCAATCCAACAGGCTAAGGCCCAACTCACGGCGGCAAAGGATACCGAGAAGGCAACTCAGGAAGTAATTAGCCAAACTCAGGCCGACGTGGTTGCCGCCAATGCCGCCGTAATGCAGGCGCATCAAAGGAAACGACAGTCGAAGGGCCAACTTTCGCAAGCCAACACGGCCCCGAGCCAGGTAGCGGTGAGCGAAGCAGCGGTCAGTCAGGCTCAAGCAAAGGTCGAGCAAGCCCGTGCGGCATTGAGGGACGCTCAGATCAATCTTGACCGAACGAAAATTCTTGCACCGGTAGACGGAAGGGTGAGCAAGTGCACGGTGGAGGTGGGAAACCTCGTCCAGCCGGGTGCGACTCTGATGTCGATCGTTCCCGACGAAGACGTGTGGGTCGATGCGAATTTCAAGGAAACCCAACTTCAAAACGTCCGTCCCGGTGAACTAGTGGATATCGATGTCGACGCGTTTCCCGGAACGGTCTTCAAAGGGCATGTCGGCAGCATCTCCGCCGGCACGGGTTCGACGTTTGCTTTATTGCCGGCTGATAACGCAACTGGCAACTTTACAAAGGTCGTTCAGCGCGTTCCTGTAAAGATCGTATTGGAACACGGACAGCCGCTGATGGATCAATTGAGGACGGGAATGTCGGTCATCGCTACGATCACGATCACGACCCCGAAGACAGGGTCCTAGGATTTAACGGTGCATGGAACCTTTTTGATTGCGTAAACTTCTATGGGTAACAAGTTCGGAGGTTATGAAATGAGAAGTTCAAAAATTGCAAAGCTCGCATCGGTGGTTTTAGTCGGGTCGTGCATCGGCATCGCAGGGGCTCAGACCAGCGGAGCGTCGGGTCTGTCCGTTAGAGCCGGCTGGTTCTGGCCCTCAAGTACTGAGGCGACCGACCTCGGCAACAACTGGTTCGGTCTTGGGTTGGACTATAAGCTGAATACGCTCTCAGCAAAGGCGCCAGTCGTAGGGACACAAGCCTATTTTGGAATTTCAGCCGACTACTATTCTCGAGGCGGAGATAACGATTTGCCGGTTGCGTTGACGTACAACATCAAACAATCAGGCTTTCTCTTCTCAGCCGGTATCGGTCCTGACTTCGTCAACGCCGGAGACATCACCGGTAATAGCGTTGGCATCTCCGAGCAGGTTGGCGTCGGTTACGACATCCTGCCGGGTCCAGTGCCTGTTTTCATCCAAGCCAAGTATTACTTCGCTTCAAAGCCGGAACTCTCCGGACTGGGCGTCTACCTCGGCGTTCGTTTCTAAACTCGCAACACAAAAAAAAGGCCGTCTCAAAAGGACGGCCCTTTTTTGTTTGTGAGTTCAGCTCCGGCCTAGCCGTCGGAGTAGAGGTAGAACTCGTATGGATGCGGGCGCAGATCGACGGCGTCGCACTCGTTCACGAGCTTGTACTCTACATAGCTATTGATCATCTCAATGGTGAACACGTCGCCGCGAAGGAGGAATTCGTGGTCTTCCAAGAGAGCGGTTAGAGTCGCCCGAAGGGAACCAGGCGTCTGCTGGATGCCGGCTCGCTCGAGCGGTGGCAACTCGTACAGGTCCTTGTCGAGCGGCTTTGGCGGCTCGATTCGATTCTGAATTCCGTCGATGCCGGCCATCATCAGCGCGGAGAACGCCAGATACGGGTTTGCCATCGGGTCCGGTGCGCGGAACTCAACCCGCTTGGCTTTCGGCGACTTCGAGACCATCGGGATGCGGACGCAAGCCGATCGGTTTCGTGCCGAATACATGAGGTTGATTGGCGCTTCATAGCCAGGAACCAACCGGCGATAGGAGTTCGTAGTCGGCGCGCAGAAGGCGAGCAGTGCGGGAGCGTGCTTCAGCAGACCGCCGATGTACCAGCGAGCCGTTTCGCTCAAACCGGCATAACCAGCCTCGTCGTAGAATGTCGGCTTTCCATCTTTCCAGATCGACTGGTGGCAGTGCATTCCACTGCCATTGTCACCGAAGATCGGCTTCGGCATAAACGTGGCGAAATAGCCGTGCTGGTAAGCCGTGTTTTTGACGATGTACTTGTACTTCATCAGCTTGTCGGCCATGACCGTCAGCGTGTCGAAGCGCATGTCGATTTCGCACTGGCCGGCAGCAGCGACCTCGTGATGATGCATTTCGACGTCGATGCCGCACTCGATCATCTTGAGGACCATCTCGGTTCGGAGATCCTGCAGCTTGTCGACTGGCGCAACCGGGAAGTATCCACCTTTAACTCGGTTGGTAAAGCCAGGGCTGCCATCTCGACCGGAGTTCCAAAACGCTTCGTCGGAGTCGATCTTGTAGAACGCACCGTTCGGCTGGTTGTCGAACAAAAGCTCGTCGAAGACGAAGAATTCCGCTTCTGGGCCGAAGAAAACGGTATCTCCGATACCGGTCGACTTCAAATACTGTTCGGCTTTTTCAGCCGTAAATCTAGGATCCTTGCCGTACCGTTGACCGCTTAGAGGATCGGTAATGTCGCACGTGATAATCGCGGTAGGTACGTCTGAAAACGGATCCATGAAGATCGTCGCCGGGTCTGGCATGAGCAGCATGTCCGACTCGTGGATAGATTGAAAGCCGCGGATGCTCGATCCGTCAAAGGCGAGCCCGTCCTCAAACTTATCCTCTGTGAAGTGGTTGATCGGGATGCTGAAGTGCTGCCACGTTCCCAGCAAGTCTGTAAATCGAATGTCAACTATCTGCGCATCGTTCTCAGTCGCAAAATTGACGGCGTCCTTTGGGGTCATTTATTTCTCCGAATGCATTGCAAGTGATTACCGCTCGCGACATTGCAGAACGATTGCTCAGATTATTGCCAATTAAGCCCTCGTTAGGGAACTGTAAAGGCGGAGAATCTTACGGAACCTCTAAACCGGCACTGAATTCTAAGGGTGGAGTTGCTTTGTTAGAAACTGCTTCAACTTTGCGACCGCCAACGGTGCGACCGGGCCTTTGAAGTTATCGTCGTCACCGCCTGTCGTCGATTTGAGGTTGTGGCTCGCGTCCGGCACGATTAACATTTCGACCATTCCGGAAGATCGCGATTGTAGCGCCGCCTTTAGCTTGGGTGCGTCTCGCTCCGGTGAGATTTGAGTGTCATGACCGCCGTTCAGGATTAACACGGGACCGCGACAGTTTCGCGCCAGGACGGCAGGGTCGATTGTAAGGTAGGACCGAATGAGCTTAACGGTCGTGGCATTAAAAAGCGATACTAGTCCCGGCGGCAGATCGGCTGGAAAAGTGCCGTCGCTTACAATCTGCGCCATCGCTCTGTCGAGCGCCTCCATATATTGCTTCTTGATCGGCGGAAGCGCCCCCTGCTTGTTTAGTGCTCGTTCGATTTGCTCGTCGAGGATCGGACCCATCGGGCGCCCAGCCCCGCCAATCGTCACGAGTGCTGCGGGCGGATTGGTCGATTTGGCCAAGTTGCTGCCGATTTGGAGCGCGATCTCGGCGCCTTCGCTGTGTCCGACAATCGCAATGCGTTGGAAATCTACGCCACGTTGCTTGCCTAGAAATTTATATGCATACGTTGCGTCATCGACGAAGTTCTCCCACTTGAAGAAGTCGGCCCACTCGTTCCGGTCTTTGGGAAATTTTGATAGGTAGATCGGCGCCGCTCGTTTGTCGAACCTCAGGGTGGCGATTCCGCTGCTGGCGAGTTCGCTAGATAGATCTCTTAGGACGTTGGTGATGATCTGCGCCCGAGGCTGATTTCCGTCGCGGTCCGTGGGGCCGCTTCCTGGAAGCAGGAGCACAGCCGGCACAAGCTTGCCTTCGGCGTGGGATGGAATAGTGAGTGTGCCGTATAACTCGAAGCCACCTGCTCCCGTAAATGTAACCTTCGTCTCAATCGGCCCCTGTGCCATCGCCATTATCGTCAACCCGACCAAAATGCTCATCTCGTTAATTTTCCTTCAGACATTTAGATAACTGTCTAAATATACCGTGGGTTGCACGTTAGGCGATCGGACCCTTGCGGGCGTACACGGCGGCGGCTAAATCACTCATATTTGCCATACGAATTTCAGGCAGGGTGACAGGCTGTCCGGCAAGGAGTTGATAGGCTTCGGCGCCTTTCGCGTTTAGCCAGGGCAGGACCGCGTCATAGAGGGCGGGACCGAGGCCGCCGGACTGCGATGCCCTGAGGCGTGTTGACTGCTCGGCGTAGCTGAGCAAGATCAGGTCGGACAAGGCTCCGATACCGATCTGATCTTTCGGAGCGAGATCCACCGCCTTGCCGGCAAGCTCGGAGAGAAAGGAATCTCCTGCGGCGACGCCGGAAATCTTGCCGTCGCGAATCCGTCTGGCCAGGCGGTCGCCAATGAATAGGCGGTTAATCTCGTTGGTACCCTCGTAAATGCGGCTGACCCGCGCATCTCGATAGTGGCGAGCGATCGGGAACTCTTCGGTGAATCCGTACCCGCCGTAAACCTGAACGGCTTCGTCGACGATGAGCGCCTCCGCTTCGGTGGCGAACACCTTGCAGGCGCTGCACTCGATTGCGTACTCCTCCGCCGCCCTTCGATTGCCATCGACTGTGCCGCCGAATTGGTCGAATGCGGCGTCGATCATCGCCCCGGTACGGTAGATCATCGACTCGGCGGCATAGAACCATGCCGACATCATCGCGAACTTCCTTTGGATCAGCCCAAAACTGGATATCGGCTGCCCGAACTGCTTCCGATCGACGGCATACGCGGCTGCCAACCCGATTGCGTCCCGTGCCGGCCCAATCGACATCGACGCCAGCTTGAATCGGCCGATGTTGAGGGCGTTGAACGCCACGTGATGCCCCTGCCCAACCTGATGAAGCAGATTCTCGGCGGGAACCTCCGCATTCTCCAGCACCAATCGAGCGGTAGACGAACCCTTTAGTCCCATCTTATGCTCTTCGCGCGCAATGCTGACGCCTGGAAAGGAGCGCTCGACCAGGAAGGCGCTGAATTTGTCGCCATCTACTTTGGCCATCACCAGGAAAAGGTCTGCCCACTTGGCGTTGCTGATCCACATCTTGGTGCCGTTCAATATGTATTTGTCCCCGACGAGGTCGGCTCGGGTTGTCGCCGAAAGTGCGTCGCTACCGCTGTTCGGCTCACTTAGGGCGTATGCGCCGATCCATTCGCCCGATGCCAAGCGGGGAAGGTACTGGTTCTTCTGCGCCTCAGTGCCGAATAGAGACAGACCAACTTGGCTGATGCCGCTGGTGATTCCATAAGTGACGCTGAACGAGCCGTTCAGGCTCATGAACTCAAGAATCCGCGCCGCTAAGTTCTTCGACAGGCCGAGGCCGCCGTAGGCATCCGGTGTGTCCACCCCGCAGAGCCCCAGCTCGCCTGCTTGGCGGATGAGTCCCGGCATGAGCCCTTCTTCTTGATGGTCGAGCCGCTCGACGAGGGGCAATACTTCTTTTCGGCTGAAGTGCTCCGCCGTCGAAATCATCAACTCCTCGTCTCCGACGAACATCTCGGGAGTGAAGATCGACTCAGGAGTTCGCGTATAGAAGGCGCAGCCTGCAGGCGTGCTAGTTTTTGAGTTGAGCGTCATTGCGTGAAGCAAGTCTAACCCGTTCGGCAGAGAGAGAGCAGCTTCATGGGATTAAAGGGCTTTGTCAAGTAAAAGTCAGCCCCCTGCTGGTATCCCTCATGAATGTCCTCATCCTTGGCTTTACCGGAAATCATCACCACCGGCAAGTGTTCAGTTTCGGGGTTTCCCCGAATGGACCTCAGAACGGCGTAGCCATCGATGTCCGGCATGACCGCATCCAGCACGACAAGATTTGGCCTCTCGGACTCGATTTTCTCCAGCGCTTCTCTTCCGCCAAATGCCGTCACGACTCGGTGTCCGCGCCTCTCGAGGTTGACTCGCAACATCCGCACGACCCAGGCGTCGTCATCGCAGACTAAGACCTTAAGGCGGCGTTCCGCCCCTACATTTAAAGTCTCCATGTTAAAGTCGGACGTTGGATCTCGTCGAAAGTTGAATGGATTCTGTGTCCAATGTTGGAACGCCTCTGACGGTCTAAGCCGCAGTGTGGAAAGGAATCGCCTTATAATGTCCCCAGACGAGCCTGACCCATATGGTTTATTTGAGTCCTCGCGGGAAGGCTGTTATAGGAACATCGATAGGCATTGGCGCCATGGGCCTGATCCTGATGTTCCTACGAGTTGGTTTCTTGTACGACACGTACAAGCCTGGAAACGGTGAAGTCTATCGGTTGGCTGGTTTCCCGCAGGAGTCAGTGGTTGAATATGGACTCTTCAAGGTCGTTGGCCGAACCTTTGCCGACGGTGAGAACGAAAGCTTTAAGGACACCTTCTCCGGACCGTGTTACCTGGTGTCACGCGGGCCCGCCGGCGAGCAAGTTCAATACGGGGTTGGCCTGTCCATTTTCGGATCCAAGACTGGGCCAGTAACCATTCAGATTTGGTAGATAGATCCTGACTCTCCTTAGGGTTCGGGAGGGATAGTGGACTTACCTGAAGAGCCTAGCCTCACCGAAGTCGGAGGATTCGTCTTCATTTGTCGAGCGAACTGAAAGCCTGCATCGCAAGCATGCTTCCATGCCGCATCGCGGAAGTCTTGCGGAAACTCACTGTACTTAAACGTTTCCGGCGAGAATTCAATACTTCCCGCTAGCTCCCCGGGCAATTGGCGGTTCCCGCTTGGCCCAAGCATGACCTGCACGACAGGTTGTCGACATGACCTAAACAACATGCCGTCAAACTCTTGCTCGAACTGTTCCCTAGTTTGCGTCAGTTTAGCGGTGTCGCCTTCCCAACTGAAATAGCCCTGGTGAACTCGGAGGTTCGTCAGGGAAGACGCTGTAAAATCGCCGGGTGCCGACACTTTGGATTACTGTTCTCGAACCGCCGACGGAATATCTGGCGACCACCGACATCAAGCTGTTTCTTCAATCCAAGACAGGAAATTTCCCTCCTACAGAGCGCGATGCCGGCGCTGCCGTTTTCGAGGTTCCCTTCGACTTCAAGGCGGATAAATCGGGAGTATTGCAGCCGGCCGGGCCGGCAATTCAGGTCCATGGCGACAAACGGCGATTCGTTTACCTTGCTTGGCACGGGCGGCAAGGAGCGGCAAGCGGGATGTTCCGGCGCATGAAGGTCTACTTCGACCGGATTCCCGGATATCCAGGAACGACGGACGAGTATCGGGTGAGCGTTAAGGGAACCGACAAGAGAGGCGGCCCCGCCTGTGCAACGGTCGAGTTGATCGGCTAATTATCGAAATCGGTCACAAGCAGCGCTGAAATGAACTCCGACTTCGCGATCTTTCCCTTCTCCTTTTTGCCTACTAGGTTTATGAAATAGACGGCAACCATTGTGGGATTGTAGTTGCCAGGGCGGTCGGCGCCTAGCTGATATTCTTTAATCAAGGCGGCAAATTGCGATCTATCGAGGAAGCCCGTCCGCTTGTCGTCGTATTGATCGAAGATTGCTTCCAAAGTATCGGACTTGTCGGCAACCGCTATTCCGCCGCTCGCCTTCTTATCAGTCAACAAATGCTCGTCATCAAGGGTGTAGTTGAAAATCTCAAAGCACATCTCGTTTGTCGTCTGCTCGCCGAACCAGACCGGCTTGGGCGGACTGTTGGGGTTGTGCAAGTTCGCGGTTGAGTTGTCGTAGTGCGACACCACTTCAAGGTGAGTGCCCTTCGGCAGGCGTACCGGCTTGCGGTAGGTGTAGCGCGTCTGCCAATTGAAGTCGTAGTTGTCGACGCGGCTGAGCTCCCGCTTAGTGCCATCGGGTAGCGTTGCCGTCATCCGCATGTCGTGCCCGAGTTTGTGCATGTGAGGGAACACATCGTAGACGGTTATGGGTGCCGCCAAGTACATATCCGCCTTGACCTCGGCGTTCGTGCTGTCCTTCGGAATCGAGATCAGCTCGTTGCCAAAGAGGGAAGTGCGAATCCTTTTGTCGACAGGTTGGCTTGAAAATTTCAGGCCGATTTCGCTTTGATCCTGCTCGGCCTTCCCATCCCGGTGGTAATGGACCTGGAGGATAATATCGGCGCCCTTTGGTAGCCGCATCCCGGTGTTCGACGGAGTAGATATCGGCTGAATTCCGGGAGCCCAGATTGCGAGCACGCCGGAAGTCGTCACACCCGCGCCGCCAAAGCTCGCGTAACCCGGCTGTCCATCTTTCCCATCTTTTCGTCTGGCCTCACCGCTCGTGCTGACGTAAACGACGATATGGTGAACGATCTTTCGGTTCATCGGTTTTACCTCGACGTCCGAAACAAAACGGTCGGTGTCAAAGTTGGTTGGCACCACGAAGCACCGGTACACATCAGGCCCTTCCGCCCCAACTTCAAACGGCTTTACCGGCTTTGCCGAAAAGTCCGGTTTCCCGATGTGCCAGTTCCCGTTGAATTTCGGTGGAGTGGGCGCCTTTGACAAATCTCCGGGCAGCGCGCCGCCTTCAGACCAGTCTTTCAATATCGCGATCTGCGCCGGCGTCAGGCTGCGATCGTTCATGAACTCACCGTGAGAAACGGCGTGCCAGGGCGGCATGAATTTTTGCTGAACCGCGGCCGCGATCGTCGGCGCCTTTGCCCTTGCATCGTCATAGCTCATCAAAGGGAACGGTGCCACCTCTCCTTCGTGATGGCACCCCGCGCATTTGCTGTACAGGATCGGCGCGACATCATTCGCATAGGTGATCTTCCTCTTCGATCGCTCGGCAGTTCCGAGATGACTCGGCGTTGTAAACGCAACACATGCAACCGACCCGGCAGCAAAAACTAGAGAAATTGGAAGGCTGTTCATGTTGAGTTCGTTGGTACTTCCCGTAGTCTTACGCGAATTTGCCCAATGAGTTTCGCTACCAGATGTGAACCAGCAAGTTGTCTGGTCGGCGCATTGGCTGACCGGGCTTGATGCCGAATGCCTCAAAGAACTCGGGAATGTTCGATAGTGGCCCGATCACTCGCCATTTGGCGGGGGCGTGAACATCGCTGAGAAGCTGGCTTCGGAGGCGCTGTTCGCGTTCCTGATCCATCCAGCTTAGGGCGTATCCCAGGAAGTATCGCTGGAGCGGGGTGAGGCCGGCGATCTTCTTACCTTGCTTATACTGGTCCGTCTTCTTGAAAGCATCAAGGCCAAGCAGCAGGCCGCCGTAGTCGGCGATATTCTCACCGAGGCTCGCATGGCCGTTTATGTGGAGGCCCGGAATCGGTTCGTAGCCATCGAATTGCTTGGCCATCACTTCGGCGCGCTCCTGGAATTTCTTGGCGTCTTCCTCGGTCCACCACTCCTTCAAGTTGCCCTTTGCATCGAACTGCCGGCCTTCGTCGTCGAAGCCGTGGGTCATTTCGTGTCCGATCGTCGACGCCCCTGCGTATCCGTAGATCACGGCATCGTCGAGCTCCGAATCCCGCACTCCTGGAATCGCAAAAGCGGCGGCAGGAAGTACGATCTCGTTGTTCGAGGGGTCGTAGTAAGCGTTGTAGGTCTGCGGCGTCATGCCCCATTCGGTCCTATCGACCGGCTTGCCGTACTTCGACAGCATGTCGTCGAATCGCCAGCGCCAGGAGTTCATCATGTTCTCGAAGTACGACGACCGGCCTACCGTCAGCCCGGAGAAGTCCTTCCACTTGTCTGGAAAACCGACCTTCTTTGTGAGGCCGGCTAATTTTTCGTGCGCCTTCCCTTTTGTGGCAGGGCTCATCCAGTCGAGGCGGTCGATTCGTTCGCCGTAAGCGGTTCGAAAGGCCTCCACCAGGTCGGAGTAGCGCTTCTTTGCGGATACCGGGAAGTACTCCTTCACAAAGATTCGGCCAAGGATAAAGCCGATAGCGCCATTTTCAGAGTCAAGCACGCGCTTCCAGCGCGGCCGTTCCGTCTTTTGCCCCCGCAGCACTTGGTTGAATTGGAAATCGACTAGGTCGGCAGTTTTGTTCAAGTAGGGAAGCGCCCGGTGGACAAAATGGAAACGTATATAGTCGCGCAGAGTTTTGACCGGAGTTTTTGCTAGGAGTGCGTCAAGGCCCGTGAAAAACTCGGGCTGGCCGACGATGATTGTTGCCGGTTGCAAATTCCACGCCTTCAGCCGGCTTCCCCATTCGATCGATGGAGTCAATTTGTGCTCGACCTCGTCGGTTGGCATTTTGTTGTAGTTATGCTCAGGATCTCGTAGGTCGGCCAGTTTGCGTGAGCTCTGAGCAAGGGTGGTTTCGAATGCCATCACATTAGTGGCTGTCTGGGCGGCGTCAGAAACCCCGGACAACTCCAAGACCTTCTGGATGTGCTTGACGTATTCCGTGCGAATCTTGGCGACGCCTGCTTCCGGGTTAAAGTAGAAGTCGCGGTTCGGTAGACCCAAACCTCCCTGGCTGAGGCTTACCGCCATCTCCTCGCTGTTCTTATCGTCTTGACCGATTTCGAAATTGAAGAACGTCGTGATTCCCATTCGGTGGAGCTCAAACGACAGCCCAAGCGCCGATTGGACGGAATCGATCGCGTCGATACGGTCGAGCGTCGGCTTTAGCGGCGTCACGCCGAGTTTTTCAGCCTTCGCTTCGTCCATGGCCGTCGCCCAGAAGTCGCCGACCTTCTGCTCGTCGCTGCCGGTAGCGCCACCCGCCTTTGCCGCGCCCTCATCGATCTTGCGCAACGTCGCATAGACATCTTCCTGGACGGCATTCCCGATTCCCCAACCCGACTCGGATGGCGGAATCGGATGTTTCTTCAGCCAAGCCCCATTCGCGTACTCAAAGAAATCAGCCCCCGGGTCGACCGAGAAGTCCATATCCGCCCTCAAGAAGTCCGCCCTCGCTAAGGTCGCGTTTGAACGCCCAAGAACCGTAGCCGCCAGAAGGCTGAGAATAACCATAAGCCGATAGTTTAGCCACCTCGGAGGAGATGCCGCATCGGTTCCGGAGCGCCGAAGGTGCGGTAATTCATCCCAGGCCGTGACGCCGGACCGTATGTCGCGGCCGCTGTTCGGCAACGACCTCTCCACCGTTCGGCCTCACGGCCGGAATAGATGCCGCTCATTGCTTCTTTCCAATGGTTTTTTCGTTGGATTCCTAACGAAGTCTGGCTGCGAAGAGTCTAGGCGGTCAGCTTTTGGATAGTCCTCTCCAAGAGCATGTGCCATCGTAATTCGCCAAGCTTCTATCGCAGAAGCACAATCGACACGGTCCATGTCGTCTTTAAAGGCGGCAAAGAATGGTGTTGCGTGCCCGGCGTCCGTTACTTTTTCTCCGTAAGCGTGTTGCGCGGAGAGTAACGCGTTTCCAACGACGAGCACGTCTACTGTCTCGCCGGACTTCAACGGAGTCAGTGCCTCTATTTGGTATCCACCGGAATGGACGACTTGACCGGCTCCGAGGGCAATCTTCATCGTCAAGATCCCGGGTAGGACTGATTGTCTGCGTCCATTAAGAGTCGTTACCACCGCAAATACAGGCAGCCTACGTAAGGCCTCTCCAAAGGCGCCCCCGGGCAGAGTTGGAATGTTTTTGCTGCCCTCATGGTACGCAACGCGTTCGTAGCTGTAGGCGCCCATCATGGCCAGGATGTCCCCATCAGACAGAGGCGCCATTGGTTTACAAGTAAACGAGTCGGTGTGGAACTCTGTTACATCGGAATGGATCGTGATCTGACCTGGCTGCGAAGACTGAACTGGCGTCGAATCTTTCCCTTCGGTGTCGAAGTCTGCCAGCATTGCAGCGTCTTCAATCGGCTTCCCCACGAGAAGAGAAGCTTTTGGTCCTGGCTTCATTCTTGGCAAAGCCAACTCTTCGGTAGGTTTCTTGCTTGGCGAAGCCAACTTCGCTGTTGGATCGTCCGCGTGCGAGCAACCGATCAAAGTACAGGTGGATAACGCAGCCAAGATCGTGACCGAGATGAAAACCTTCAATTGACCACTCCTTAATATGAGATAGAGTATCTCAACCGGTCAACATATAAGGCAACTGCTACACATGTGCCACAAGAGCCCCCGTAGTCGGCGTCTCTGTGGAGCCGTCCGGATCCCATTACCACCGCCTGTGATGGTGTTAAAACCTAACGGGCCACGAGGGCCGAAGGCCGCGCGGGACCCCGGAGATCCCGGCTACGGGGGCTTCTATGGTCTCAATTACACGCTACAAAGAGTTTGTATAATTTGGTCGACGTAGCCGACAAAGGATCTCGCGACGATTCCCTTGATGATCACCAAACCTCTGTCTTACAGGTAGTCGGCTGGAACGTGATGATGTCCGCCCTTAGACAATAGAGTGGACGCTATGGCGAGAGATGCGATAGTCAACATTTTAGGCTCCGTGAATTCAGCTATTGTAATCCAGGTTTGTAACAACTAGTATTAGAAAATAGCTTTTTAATCTTATGCCCTGCGGATCAAGTTTATTGGAATGATTGCTCGAACATAAGGGTACAAGAGGCCCCTAAACTTTCTTTAACCTCTGCCTATCCAAGAATCCTCGTTGCCACCGGTCCGATTTAGTTAGGATGTGTGGTCCTGTATTAGCGTGGGACTCTGACGCAACGTGCGTTCGAATTCTGCTAACCAGGCGTCTAACTAGAGGCTCCATGAAAACGCCAATAGTGAACAAATCTTCACGACTTGCCTTGGTGTTTGCTTTTGCCTTCGCCTTGGAGGCCCAATCAATAAATGCCTGGTACGGGAAGGAGCAGTCGTCACCCACAAAGCCTACGAGACTGCACAAAATCGTTTCCGATCGAGGAAACGTCGAACTGGTTTTGGTACCTGCCGGCTGGTTCTGGATGGGTGACGACGATTTTCAAGCCAACAAGCGACACAGGGTGTATCTCGCACCTATGAGATCGATAAGACTCCTGTGTCGGCCGTTGCTCTAGCCTAGCGTGGAATCAACCAGCGACACGTTTTAGTTGGCCGTTCGCGTCATCGGTGACGAGGCCGCCGTGGTAGCAGAGGACGGTTTCGACGTCGTAGTTCAGGAACTTTTTGATGGATTCGAGGGCTTGGGCCATGTTTGGGGTGGCCATCTCCATCGGTCCGTCGAGGATTCCACTATTGGAAACCATGGCATCGCCGACGATGAGGGTCTTCGTGTTCGGTAGGTAGAGCGACATGTGGCCCTCGGTGTGGCCAGGGGTGGCAATCGCGACAGCTCCGGCAGCGAAGGGAAGGGTTTCTCCGTCAGCGATCGCCCGGTCTACCGTCGTTCGCTTTAGCCCGCCCAACATTTCGGCGAGGCCCGGGTTCGCGGCAAGCCGTTCGGGGGAGGGGTACTTTGCCGACCGCAATTTGCCTTCGATGTACGGAATCTCGTCGACGTAGGCGTAAACAGTTGCCCCCGTCTTTTCCTTCAGTGCGGCGAGCGAACCGATGTGATCCGCATCCTGGTGGGTAAGAACGATCTGCTTGACGTCGCCCAACGAGAGACCCTCGGCGACGATTGCCTTCTCGATCAGATCCTCCTGGCCATTGAGACCGGTATCTACGAGGGTCAAGCCATGGTCGGCGTCGGCGATCAGACTCAAATTCATGATCCAAACATCGTCACCAACTGGAAGCGGGAGTTCCAGAACATACAGTTCGTCGTTAACTTTCATGGTGCGGATGCTACTATGAAACCGCCCTCCTGTGCGCTACGAGTGAAGTGGGTGGCTGTAGCAAGAGGCACAATCGCGTCGCATCGGTGGAATATCGCGACGAGGGGCCGGTGTGTACAACACTGGGTTCCGGCGTTCTGGTGGGCCCGGTGGGGATCGAACCCACGACCAAGCGGTTATGAGCCGCACGCTCTAACCCCTGAGCTACAGGCCCCACCGTCCAAGATGATACCAGCGGGGTGCTACCGAGTGCGGTGAAGCTGCGGCAGCGGCCACCAGACGAACTCGGCGCGGCCCACAATTCGGAAGCGTTCGACCATGCCCCAACCTCGACCGTCGAAGGAGTTGTTTCGGTTGTCACCCATAAACAGGTAGTGGTCTGGTGGCAACTTTTCAGCGGGAAGGTTCATCGCCACCTTCTCCTCGGCAAGGTTGGGAATCACGAACTTATCGGCGACAGAGTATCGCGGGAACGCACTTTTCGGCGCGTTCGCCGTATCGTCGTCGTAATTGAGCGGAATGATTTCGTTCTTGTACTTCACCAGCTTGAAACTCGGCAGCACAAGCTGTTGCCTATCGTCGGCAGACAATGCCGAAAACTCGGTGCAGTTTTGGTCGGGATCGAGGCACTTGGAATACGCCACATACTTCTCGTCGATCTTCTGGCCATTTCGATATAGCACGCCTTTCTTAATCTCGATGAGGTCGCCAGGGGTTCCGATGCAGCGCTTGATGAAGTCGAACTTCATCTCGCCATCGGAGTCAAGATCGGTCGGGGCGATGGCGCCCTCCTTTGGAGGATGAAAAACCACGATGTCGCCGACTTTGGGGTCGGAATACCGGTAGACCGCCTTATTCGCGACGATGAAGCTGTTCACGTACAACTCAGGCCACATGGAGCCGCTCGGGATCAAGAACGCCTGAACGGCGAACGGGCGGATCAACATGAACACGAATACGCCGGCGTAAATAAACGCATCCAGCATTTCGTTGGCAAACCGGCCGAGCGCGAAGGGTGTGCCTCGAAGGTGTGGCTTCGTGTTCTTAAGGTACGGAAAGATCGCCAGCCGCAACACGGTCAATACCGTCACGAATATGACGATCTGGCTTAGCGGTGTACGCGCCAGCTTGTCGACGATTTCACGCGAGCTATTCGCCTGAGCTTGAGCTATGGGTAACCAGGAGAAGTTCATCGGTCGAGGTGTATTCGCGGAAGGGGCCACCAGGTGAATTCGGCGCGCCCGATAATCCACTCGCGGGGCACCAGCCCCCATCCGCGGCCATCGAACGAGTTGTTCCTATTGTCACCCATCATCAGGTACTTGCCTTTTGGTATACGTTCGGCAGGGAGCGATTCGGCGCGCCTTTCTTCGTCAGGATCGTAAATTAAGAATTCCGCCGCCACATGGTATGGCTCATATTCCTCAGTGGGGGCCTTTTCAGGTCGCGGGGAGTTTGCGTCCCTGTCGGTGAAGTCTAGGGGGATGTATGCGCCCTTGTATTTGATGATTTTGAAGCTTGTCTTGGTGATCAGCTTCTTTTCATCGGCGGTAAGCATCTTGAAATTCTGACACTCCAGTTGGGGAATCGTGTCGGTGCATTCCGAATAGGCAGTGTAAGCTTCGTCGACCCGGTTCCCGTTTCGGTAGAGGACGCCCTCCTTCATTTCGATCAGATCGCCGGGAACTCCGATACAGCGCTTGATAAAGTCGACCTTCATCTCACCCTGGGCGTCCACCTGGTCTTCGTTGAGCCTCGCGGTAATTGGGGGGCGGAAAACGACGATATCGCCTTCCTTCGGGTCAGTGTATCGGTAGACCGCCTTATTCGCCACGATGAAGTCGTTTACATAAAGCGCGGGCCACATCGAGCCGCTGGGGATCAGGAAGGCCTGGACGCCGAACGGCCGAATCAGCATGAACACGAATACGCCGGCGTAAATGAACGCATCAAGCATCTCGTTGAAGAATCGTGTCCATGCATAAGCCATGGAGCGCTTGCCTGTTGCCGTCTTCGCCATGTAAGGGTAAATGGCAACCCGAATGACGGTCAGGACAACCACAAAAATAACAACCTTGCTCAGCGGAGTGCGAGCAAGGGTGTCAATGAGTTCCCGGGTACCGCCGCCTGCTTGCGCTTGCGCAAAAGACAGCGAAGAGGGAGGCAGCGGCACTGGTTAGCGTCGCTCTTTGATTCGGGCGTCCTTGCCGACCTTATCGCGGAGATAATAAAGCTTGGCGCGACGCACCTTGCCTCGACGCGTGACCTCAAATTTGGCCACGTTTGGCGAGTGGAGTGGGAAAGTTCGCTCGACGCCAACGCCGCTTGAAATCTTGCGGAGGGTGACCGTCTCGGCGATGCCACCGTGCTTAACGGCGAGGACGATACCTTCGTAGATCTGAATTCGCTCTTTGCCGCCTTCGCGGACCTTCACGGATGCCTTTACAGTGTCGCCTGGCCAAATCTTGGGCAGGTCGGTTTTTATGTATGGCTGGACAACACTTTCTAAAATCGCGGCTTTGGACATCTTTTCGCTTCTTCCGTTTATGGTAGCTCCGTATTCGGAGCGTCAGGTGAGTGATCTAAACCACTCGATAGTTTTCCCCCAGAGGCGCGACGGAAGGCCGTGCGTGGGCGCAATTCAAAAGGATAGCACATCGACGTCGGCCTTATCCAGCTTTGCCATTGCAAGCAGGTCGGGACGCGCGGCTTTGGTTGCCAAGAGCGACTGGGTCCGACGCCACTTCTCGATCGCTTTGTGATCGCCACTCTTAAGAACGTCGGGGATCGGTTCTCCTCGCCAAACCTCGGGGCGGGTGTAGTTGGGAGCGCTCAATAATCCGTCGCCGAAGCTGTCGGCTCGCAGGCTGTCTTGACTTCCCAGCACGCCAGGCAACAATCGAACCACGGCGTCTGCCATTAAGAGTGCGGGTAACTCACCGTTGGTAACAATAAAATCGCCGACGCTGAGGGCTCTTGTCGCGAATCGGCTAACGACGCGTTGATCGATCCCTTCGTAGTGACCGCACAAAAACACCAAGCGCCGCCTCTGCGAAAGCTCACGGGCGACGGCTTGGGTAAATCGGTCGCCGGTCGGATCCGTGACGATCACTTCGACTTCGGGGTCAGGTTGATCGGAGTGAATTCCCAAAGATTCCAGGGCCAAGGCCACCGGCTCCGCCTTGATCAACATGCCGGCGGCGCCTCCAAAAGGGACGTCGTCGACCTTTTGGTGGCGGTCGTAGGTGTAATCCCGTGGGTTGGTCGTCTCGAACCGAGCGATTCCGGCCTCAACTGCGCGCCGCATGATGCTTTCGCTTAGGGCCGACCGGACGAGATCGGGAAACAAAGTCACAAAGTCGAGGCGGACCATAGCGTCAGAATACTTGCGAAGGCGAGATTTGGGGTCGACGGGTAGAATCGTCACCGTTCCCGAATGGTGTTTGGAGCGAGCATGTCGAACATTCCCCAAGATCTGAAGTATGCAAAATCCCACGAGTGGGTTCGCCTCGAAGGCGACATCGCAACGATTGGTATCACCGATTTCGCCCAGTCTGAGCTAGGCGATGTGGTTTACGTCGAACTTCCGACCGTGGGACGAGTTCTCCAGGCCGGCGAGACCTTTGGCAGCGTTGAAAGCGTGAAGACCGTCAGTGACGTTTACGCTCCCATCGGCGGAGAAGTCGTAGAAGTAAATGCCGCCTTGGGCGCGAGGTCGGAGTTGATCAACAGCGATCCCTACGGGGACGGCTTTATGCTCAAGGTTAAGGTTTCAGATACGGGGAGCGTCGACGCTCTGTTAGACTCCGCCGGATATTCCGCGGCAACCCAATAACGCGGTGAGTTTGTCCCGCTAACGCTTCAGCACTCTTACTTTACAAATGCCTTATATCCCACACACAGACACCGACCGGCGCGAAATGCTTGCTACGATCGGTGTCGAAACTATCGACGAACTGTTCCGTGAAATCCCTGAGAACCTTCGGGTTGCGCCTGGAACGCTTGACCTGCCGCCCGCACTCGACGAGCCTCGGCTCTTGGCCCATCTCTGGGAAATCAGCAAAAAGAACGTAAACCTTGCCGATGTCACCTGTTTCCTGGGCGCCGGTATCTATGACCGATATATTCCGGCCAGCGTCGGCGCGGTCATTTCGCGCGGCGAATTCCTGACGGCATACACGCCGTACCAGCCGGAGGCCTCGCAAGGGTATCTCCAGGCAATCTACGAGTTTCAGACCATGACGGCGGAGCTGTACGGCATGGATTTGGCGAACGCATCGATGTACGACGGAGCGACGTCGATGGCCGAGGCCGCGATCATGTCGACTGGCATCAAAAAGCGGCACAAGGTTGCCGTCAGCCAGGCAGTTCACCCTCATTACCGACAGGTCCTCGATACCTACTGCTGGTCGATGGGGATCGAAGTTGTGGTGCTTCCCGCCGTTGACGCTGGAGTGACTAACGATTACTCGTTAGCAGCGGACAGCGCCTGCGTCATTGTTCAATATCCAAATTTCTTCGGCTCCATCGAAGATCTGGCGACCGCACGCGCCGAGGCTGATGCAAAGGGCGCGATGTTCATCGTTGTCGCTGATCCCGTTGCCTGCGCTCTACTCAAGCCACCAGGAGAATTCGGCGCCGACATTGTCGTGGGTGAGGGTCAGCCGATGGGTGTCGCGATGGGATTGGGCGGCCCGATGGTCGGTCTATTTGCCTGCAAGAAGGAGTTCATACGCCAGATTCCTGGCCGAATCGTCGGGCGAACAAAAGAGGCGCATGGCGACAAGCCAGGTTACGTAATGACGTTGCGAACTCGCGAGCAGGATATTCGGCGGGAGAAAGCTACCTCGAACATCTGCACGAACGAAGCCCTCATGGCCCTAGCGTCGACGGTCTACATGATCGCGCTTGGCAAGAACGGAATGCGGAAGGTCGCCACATCGAGCGTGCAAAACACGCAGTACGCCATTCAGCAACTGACTACTGCCGGCGCGAAGCTACGGTTTTCGACGAGGGTTTTCGATGAATTTGTCCTTGAACTTCCAAAGGACCCCGTCGCGGTGCGCGACGCGCTTCTGCGAAAAGGCATCCTTGCCGGCCTCCCGCTCGGCGGCTATTACACTGGAATGGAAAACTGCCTGCTCGTCGCCGTCACGGAGTTGAGAACCCGAAATGAGATCGACGGGTTTGCCTCGGCGTTGAAGGCGGTGCTGGCATGAGCAAGGCTTACGAATTTCGAACGAAGCGGATGCCCGAGCCACGGCTGATCTTCGACCAATCGAACCATGGCCGAATCGGCTGCAACGTACCGGTGTCGGATACGCCGGAAGTCGACCTTGGCGCCGTTCTGGGCGAACTACGGCAGGAACTTCACCTACCCGAGGTCGGTGAGCTCGAGATGCTGCGGCACTTCACTAACCTGAGCCACATCAACTACGGAATCGAGACCGGGTTCTATCCGTTGGGCAGTTGCACGATGAAGTACAACCCGAAGATCAACGAGAAGACGGCCGGGTTGCCGGGGTTTGCCAGCCTTCATCCAATGCAACCGGTCGAGACAATCCCTGGCGCGCTAGAGATCCTAGTTGGCGTTCAAGAGATGCTCATCGCCATCACCGGCTTCGATGAGATCACGCTGCAACCACTTGCCGGCGCCCACGGCGAGATGACCTGCCTGATGCTGATCAAGGCGTATTTCGAGGCAATGGGTGAGAATGAGCAGCGACACACGGTGCTTGTTCCCGACTCGGCGCACGGCACGAACCCGGCTTCAGCGGCGCGTTGCGGATACGACGTCAAGCCGATTCCGACCAACGCCGAAGGCAATACCGACCTTGAGGCGCTGGCAGCCGCGCTCGATGGCTCGGTGGCGGCATTAATGTTGACCAACCCCTCGACGCTCGGCCTGTTTGAGCCGAACATCGAGAAGATCTGTGAGATGGTCCATGCCGTCGGCGCTCAGGTTTTCTGCGACGGCGCGAACATGAACGCGATGGTCGGTACCACGAGACCAGGCGATCACGGCTTCGACTGCATGCACTTGAATCTGCATAAGACTTTCTCGACTCCACACGGGGGTGGCGGCCCGGGCTGCGGCGCCATCGGTCTAAAGAGCCACCTGGAGCCATATTTGCCGGTGCCGGTCATTCGGCGATCGGAAGCGAAGATTCTCGCCGATTACGAGCGGCCTCTTTCGATCGGAAGAGTCAGCGCTTTTTACGGTCAGTTCCTCATGGAAGTTCGCGCCTACACGTACCTTCGAGCCTACGGCAAGGAGAAGATGGCCGACATCTCGCGGCACGCCGTGTTAAACGCTAACTACGTTCGGGCTCGGCTGAAGGAAGTTCTTCCGCCTGCTCATGACCGGCCGTGCATGCACGAGTGCATCCTCACTGCGGAAAAGTATAAGAAGGAGAACGGTGTGCGCGCCCTCGATATCAGCAAGCGCCTTATCGACTACGGTTTCCACCCTCCAACGAACTACTTCCCGCTGATCGTGCCTGAGTGTCTCATGATCGAGCCGACCGAGACCGAGACCAAGGAGACGTTGGACGAATTCTGCGACGCCATGATCGAAATCTGCCGCGAGGCGGTTGAGACCCCCGACCTGCTCCACGACGCCCCGTCGTCCCAGATCGTGGGCCGATTGGACGAGACGGCGGCCGTGAAGAACCTCGACGTTCGCTGGTGGCCGCCGCAAGCAGAACGGTAACCCTGGGTTGGTTTCGCAATGTATGTAGCTAGTTTTTCTGGGGTGTGATACAATACATACATGGAACATCGGAAGAAATATCAAGCAGGGGAGGAAAGGCAGCCTAACGAGGAAGTTAGAGACGCAGGCCACCGCTATGTCGAGAAGGCGCGCAGTGAAGGTCAGGATTCGGTGACGATCGTGGCAGGTGACATCGTCCGCGAGCTGCGGATGGAGTATCGCGTTCCAAGCGTCTGCTCAGCTCTCGCCTCCAAGAGATTTCAAAAGGAGAACGGGATCACCCTGGAACGCAGGGAGGGGCCGCCATCCGGTGTTAGCACCACCGCAAAGTTCACCTATCGCCTGGAGGCGCGTTCATCGGCATCGGCTTTATCATCGTTGTGGTCGCTGCGCGGCGCCGGCAAGGCAACCTACGAGGCTCTAGGCGGCGGCGAGGCATTCCTGGCTGCGGAACGCGCGGCGTTCGATCGTCCATGAGCCGAATTTATTGGGATACGATGCTGTTCGTCTACTGGCTGGAGGACACTCCAGGTTTCAGCGATCAGGTCGCCTCAATCTATAGTTCGATGGTTGAGCGGGGGGACGTGTTATGCGCCAGCCCGCTTTCCCTCGCCGAACTTTTGGTTGCGCCTCGCAAGCGGGGTGATCTCGAATTGGAGACAAAGATCATCTCGTTCTTTGAGAGCGGGAGTATTCGATTGGTGCCGTTCGATATGGCTGCGGCGAAACGCTTCGCGGTTATTCGCGCGGCAGGGAAAGTTTCGCCGCCAGATGCCATCCATCTGGCATGCGCCTCGGTGGCCGGAGTCGATCTATTTCTGACGAATGACGCGGCCATACGTAAGCTCAACGTTCCCGGAATTCACTTCATCGACGGCCTTCAAACAAGCGTTCTTAAACATGACGCCTGAAGGCAGGATTGACGGAGTCGAGAACATGCGGCGAGATCTTTCGCTCCTGGAAAACGCCGAAGAGGGCGGAGGTGGGTGCCGGGTCTATGGATGGGATGGAGCCTGGGTTTCCGTCGGGCGCTTCCAATCGGCTGATTCAGATCTCGTCGATCCAAGTAGGGTTCGTTGGGTCCGTCGGCCAACGGGCGGAAAGGCCGTGTTGCACGGTCACGATGTCACTGTAGGCCTCGCAATATCGCTCGAACGGTTGCCGAGCTGTGATGGCCGCACTATCAGGTCCGCTTACCGAGCGGTGATTCAACCTCTCATCGGCGCGATGCAGTCGTGCCGATTGAATGCGGTTCTCGCCGCCGATTCGCCTTATTCGGGCAGGGGGCGGCTGTCGGGGGACTGCTTCGCTTTTTCGTCACCAAACGACGTTGTCGATGCCCAAACGGGACGGAAACTCTGTGGTTGTGCCCTTCGCATGACGCAGAGAGCCGTCTTGCTCCAAGCGAGCATCCCCAACGGTCCCCCCTTGGTGGCACCGGAGTCGGTGATTCTGAATGCCCAGTGGGTTCAGCCTTCCTCGTTGGACGAAAATGAGTTTGCCCAAGCCCTCAAGGCGGAGTTGAGTGTATTTTGGTGAGGCTGTGAAGATCGGGGTTTTCGACTCGGGGCTTGGCGGACTAGCGATCGCACAGGCGATCATGAACCGGTTGCCTCAGTACGATTATCTCTACTTGGGAGACACCAAGCGCGTTCCCTACGGCGGTCGATCTCAAGAGACCATTCACGAGTTCACGTCACAGGCACTGAACTACCTGTTCGAACATGACTGCCAGTTGGTAATTCTCGCCTGCAACACGGCGTCGTCCGAAGCCTTGAGGAAGAGTCAGCAGGAGTATCTCCCTCAGAATTATCCTGATCGAAGAATATTGGGGGTCATCATTCCTACGGCGGAAGCCTGCTTCGAGTGGGATCAGGCTCTGCGCGTAGGGGTTTTGGCCACAATCAGCACGGTTGAGTCGAAAGCTTATGAGCGTGAGCTACTAAGACAGTCACCAAGGGTGGAGGTTTTTCAAGTTGGGGCGCCGCTGCTGGTTCCGATCGTTGAAAATGACGGCATGAAGTACATTGCCCCGATTCTAGATGACTACCTTGCTCCGCTCCTGGAAGCCAAGGTAGATCGGCTGGTGCTTGGATGCACACATTACTGCCTGCTCAAAAAGGAAATTCGTGAGCGAGTGAACGTCCCGGTGGTGTCTCAAGACGAGGTCGTTCCCGAGAAGCTGGCCGATTACTTGGTGCGCCATCCTGAAATTGAGGAACTCCTCGATCGGTCGGGAAGGCGGGAATACCACGTCACGGACGTGACCACAGGTTACGAACGACTTGCGGCAGAATTGGCAGGGCATCCAATCTTGCTGCAAAAGGTTTCGTTGGTATGAACCTATCCGAAGTGCAGCTCGATACGACACAGCTTGTTGGGAATGTACGAGCCCTGCGGACTCTAGTCGCACCTGGTGTAGACGTGATCGCGGTCGTGAAGGGCAACGCGTACGGTCATGGGCTGGTTGAAGTCGTGAGGGCGCTAGAGCAGGACGTAGACGGGTTTCAAGTCGATGACATCGAGGAGCTTCGCGTCATTCGCGCGGTCAGTTCCAAGCGAACTCTCGTATTGGGATATGTTGCCAAAGCCAACATCGACGAAGTCGTAGAGCTTGGGGCGGAACTGGCTGTCTACGATGTGGAGCGGCTTCAATTCTTCGCCGAAGCCGGCGCCCGACACGGTGTTCGTCCTAAGGTTCATCTAAAAATCGATGCGCTTCTAGGCAGACAGGGCGTAGTTCCCGGCGATTTGGCACAGGTGGTCGATGCTCTGAGGACTCATCCTGGAATTGAAGTTGTGGCGGCCTACGCCCACTTCGCCAATATCGAAGACACGACCGACTTGGGGCACGCTTACGACCAAATCGAAGTTTTCGAAGCTGCCTTGACGGTGCTACGATCTCGATGGCCGGGGATCGGGAGGCACCTATCCGCCACCTCCGGTCTGATGACGGTTGAAAAGGATAACGACCTTATTCGGCTGGGGTTGGGGATCTACGGCATGTATCCCTCCACTTCGCTGGCTCGCCGACACCAAGACCTCGGCATCAAGCCCGTGTTGCGATGGGTGAGCCACCTGGCTCAGGTTAAGACGCTGCCGGCTCGCCACCCGGTTGGGTACGGCTTGACGTTCATTACTCCACGGGAGATGCGAATCGGAATCGTCCCCCAAGGGTACGCCGACGGATACGACCGGGGGCTGTCGAACAGCGGAGAAGTGCTTGTTCATGGTTGCCGCTGCGCTGTACTCGGCCGAGTAGCCATGAATATGTTCGCCATCGACCTCTCGTCGGTTCCTGACGCAGCCGTCGAAGACGAAGTGGTTCTCCTAGGCTCGCAAGGTGAGGAGGCGATTACCGCCGAAGAGATTTCCTCCCGTCTCGGTACGATCAACTACGAAGTCACGTCGCGATTAAGCTCGCTCCTTCCGCGTTCCTAGGCCGGCAACTTATGGTAGACCGAGATCCAGGTTCCGTCGGGGTCGGCGAAATAGGCGGTGCGGTTCCCGGCGGGGCTTGAGAAAGGCTCTCGGAGGATTGTCACCCCCTTCTCTCGGAGTTCGTTGATAAGGGCATCGACGTCCTCCGTTTTTAGGCCGATTTCGAAAGAGTGGCCAGGTGTTGGAGGCGGCATTCCATGCGATGCGAGGCCGATCGGCGAGCTGACCGCGAGGGTAGTTGAGCCGACTCGGAATTCGACGTGGAGCGGTTCGCCTCCATCCCGAGGGAACCGATAGGATTCTTCGAGTCCGAGAGTCGTTCCGTAGAACTCAACCGAGCGGGGCATATCCTGCGAGTAAATGCTGAGGAGGGCGCTACTGAATTGTGGCATGACAAATAATTTACGAACGTGGTCGGCTTGTTTCGACATTTTGTGCCGATATTTTGCCGTTTTCGTTACGCGCCGAGGGCCGCATTCCAGCACGTCACCTTCGGAGCCCGGGAGAGCGATGGCGTCACACCCAGGCACCCGCCGTAGCGTGTGCCTGGGCTGACGATTCTGTCACCTGTGGTGACAGGGAGCGATCAGACCGGAGTTGGGGTGATGGTGAAGCCCTGGGAGCTTAGCTCCTGGCCGATATGGCGCAGCTTCTTCATTGCCCGCAACTCGATCTGTCGGACTCGTTCTCGCGTGACGTTCAGCTCGCTTCCCACCTCTTCTAGGGTTCGCGAACGGCCGTCGTCGAGACCGAATCGAAGTCGGACCACGTCTCGCTCTCGCGAGGTGAGCCTTCCAAGGATTCCGTCGATCTCTTCGCGTCGAATCAGGGTCCAGGTGACGTCTCCGGGCGACGGCATGTTCTGGCTCTGAACGAAGTCTCCGATCGAGCTATTGTCCTTTTCACCGACCGGGGTTTCCAGCGAGATCGGCTCAACGGCCACTCGCATCATCTCCCGGACACGGTCGATTGATAGACCCACTTCGCGGCTGATCTCTTCCTCGGTCGGCTCTCGCTGCAGTTCTTGCTGCAGACGGGATGCTGTTTTCACGACCTTGTTGATCAACTCCGCTACGTAGACCGGAATTCGAATCGTACGCCCTTGGTTGATAATCGCACGAGCGATCGCTCGGCGAATCCACCAGGTGGCATAAGTGCTGAATCGGAAGCCCTTTCTCCAATCGAACTTTTCCACGGCGCGGATCAGACCCAAATTGCCTTCTTGAATCAAGTCCGCGAGAGGGATGCCTCGTGCGTTGTACTTCTTCGCAATGCTGACCACCAGTCGAAGGTTCGACTCGATGAGCACCTTTTTGGCATACATGTTGCCCGCTTGGACCTTTCGGGCCAAGTCGACTTCCTGTTCGGGAGTCAGGAGCTGTGCGCGGCGAGTTTGCCGCATCCACATCTCAAGTTCTTCCGAGTCGTCTGGTACCGGGCGTTCTTCACTTGCTTCATCCGCCTCTTCGTCGGCGGCATCTAACTCAAGCAAATCGTCGTCTGCCGGCTCCGCAGACGGATCGTCCAAGACAGGGGCAGCCCCAGCCTCCATATAGGAGTGGCGACCAGGCGTGCGGACGGTAATTGCTCGTCCCCGCCTTGGTTGTGTGGCTAACCCATTTTCTGCTGGCATTCTGTTGTAACCTCCGAAGTTCGATGTGAACTTCTATTGTTGTGAGACCCCTTAATCCGTTGCTCTGCTCCGAACATTTGGAAAAAGGCCTGATTGTCGAAAATACTCTCTATGCTGTTATAAAAAGCGTTGGGCGTCAATGCCCAGCGCACCACCTTAACACAGTGGACAGCCGGTGTCAAGAAGGGTGTTTCCGTGACAACAGAGGAACGGGTTAATGTTGCCTCACCTTTCAGACCGCACAAAGTGCTAACTAGACTCTAAAGACGTTTGACCAGACGTAATACGTTTCGCCAACTCGCGCTTAATTCATTCTACGAAGGTTTTCCACCGCATGTCGCAACGAATCTGAAAGATCGAGTGCTGATTCAAGCGTGTTGTACTTCCCGAAACTGATTCGTACCGTTCCTCGAGCCCACTTCTCTTCGGTGTTCAATGCACCTAGAACATGACTCGGCTCCGTCGAATGGGAACTGCAAGCCGCCCCACTACTGATGGCAAACCCGGCTCGATCGAGGTCGACTACCAAGGATTCACCCTCGATTCCCAAAAAGCTAATACTCAATATGTAAGGCGATACTCGGTCCCCACCGTTTTGCTGCCAATCGGTACAACTACGAAGCTCATCGAGAAGTACAGATCGCAGCTCTAGGACGTGAGCGTGGTTGACGCACATTTCCTGAGCGGCGATGTCGGATGCAACGCCCATGCCAACAATGCCTGGGACATTAAGCGTTCCACCGCGAAGGCCATTTTCCTGTTCGCCACCGATCAACAAAGTTTGTGGCGGCACGCGTCCGTGATACAAAGCGCCGACTCCCTTGGGTCCATAGAACTTGTGCGCACTCAAAGATGCGAAGTCGATGCCTTCCAAGTCCACTGGAATTTTGCCGACGGCCTGGGTGATGTCACTGTGAACAAACTCGGCGTACCTCTCCATCTGAGCCGGCTGCCAAATCGTGCCGATTTCGTTGTTGACCGACATCAGGCTGAGCAACTGAACGGTTTTGCCGGGAGTTTTGAACGTGAGTCCTTGATTTTCAAGAATTTCAAAGCCTAACGTTTTGGCGGGTTCCCACACGGAACTGTGTTCGAACGGGCTGACCGCTACTGTGTGGAAGCTGCGCAGGACCTGATTGTTCGACTCCGTCGCCCCCGAGGTGAAAAGGATTTGGGAAGGGTCTTCGGCGCCGATCAGACTCGCCAATCGCTCACGAGCCAGTTCGACGGCGGCCCGGGCGCGCTGTCCGGAGCCGTGGATCGAGTTCGCGTTGCCGAAGCCGTCCTCGAAGAACGGCAGCATCTCGCGAACGACGCGCTCGTCGACTGGCGTGGTCGCCGCATTATCGAAGTAGCGTGACTTAGCGGGCAACGCCGGCTGCCAGCGCCTCGATGACAAGGCGGGGAACATCGCTCGTTCGATCAGCCACCGACGCGCCCGCGCTCAGGAAGGCGTCGACCTTGGACTGTGGTGTTCCGGTGTTGCCGGATATGATCGCGCCGGCATGTCCCATCCGCTTTCCTGGAGGTGCAGTTCGTCCTGAAATGAAACCGACTACCGGTTTGGACATAGTCTTGATAAACTCGCAGGCAGTCTCTTCGTCCGATCCCCCGATCTCGCCGATCATAACGACCGCCTTTGTTTTCGGGTCCGCCTCAAACATCTCCATTACTTCGATGAACCGAGTTCCGGGAAGTGGATCTCCGCCGATTCCCACACAAGTCGTTTGTCCGATGCCGGCCGAGGTCATTTCCCAAACGATTTCATAGGTTAGGGTGCCGCTGCGCGATACGAGTCCCACATCGCCCGGCTTGAAGATATTGCCTGGCATGATCCCCATCTTGCACTCCCCAGGAGTGATGATTCCAGCGCAGTTTCCGCCGAGAAGTCTTGTGGCGCCGTTCGTTCGGATTCGGTTGACCATCCGAATTTCGTCGTGAATTGGAATCCAATCGCTGATAAGCGTTACAAACGGAATTCCTGCCGCTTCGCACTCCAACACCGAGTCGGCCGCATACGGTCCGGGGACGAATACGATGGATGCGTCGGCTTCGACGGCCCGGACCGCCTGCTCTACCGTATCGAAAACCGGACGACCGAGAAACTCAGTGCCGCCTTTCCCCGGCGTGACTCCCGCAACGACTTGAGTGCCGTATTCGATCATTTGCCCCGTGTGGAAGCCGCCTTCCTTGCCCGTCATGCCGCAAACGATTACGCGAGTGTCCTTATTAACCAGGATTGCCATGGGCAATATGGTACCGCCCAATGCCATACGACCCAGTGGACGAAACACGGTCGACTCTTTTTTAAGATTCCTTGTTCCACGCGACCGGCGGTCGGGAATTCCGTGATACACTAAATACGTGGCTGCAAAGCCAGCGTTCAATTTCCCAAAAGGAAA
>Ga0207011_1016_pt1 | contig 34136 bp, 25 predicted proteins | sample Alteio_BWMinCont_79_FD_153466 | JGI IMG/M metagenome (GOLD analysis project Ga0207011, IMG submission 153466) | Enriched cells from forest soil in Barre Woods Harvard Forest LTER site, Petersham, Massachusetts, United States -... | ecosystem: Environmental > Terrestrial > Soil > Temperate forest >...
AGCTGTGCGGGCATGAAGGCATGCGGACGGTTCGCCATGCGGGATTGGATCAATTCGAACGATCCCTTGAGATAGATGAATCGGGCCTGGGGTAGACCGGCGACGAGACGGTCCCGGTACTTTTGCTTGAGCGCGGAGCAGGCAAGAAAGAGAGGCCGGTCCTGGGAAGCCGCGCTATGGAGTTCGGCGTTGAGCCGATCGAGCCAAGGCCAGCGATCGTCGTCGGTGAGGGGAATGCCCGCGGCCATTTTGGCCTTGTTTTCCGGCGGATGAAAATCATCGGCGTCGAGCCAGTCGCCTCCGGTCGTTTCGGCCAGCATCCGGGCCAGGGTGGTTTTTCCACAACCCGATACGCCCATCACGATGAAGAGAGACGTGGGCTTCACGGCGTTGATTTTACGGCGTCTCAATAAACGTAGGGATCGGACGGGGCACTGCACTTCAGGATCGAGGGTGAGACGAGATATGGCTCCCATTGCCCGAGGTGTTGCCGGAAACGCACCGTTCCGGTGATCTGGATCCAGTCCTCCTGCTTCTCGCCGGGAAGATCGTCCTGCACGGGGATGCTGATCGGGCTGGCATCGGCCGCGCAGCAATACATATAGAGGCGGACCACTTCGTATTCCCCATCCTTGGCCGGGTAATATTGGCCGACCAACTGGACGCTTTTTCCATCCATGCTGAGGCGTTGCTGATCCGAATCGGTAAACGCCATGACTCCGGGAATATCGGTGACCAAAGGCTGGCCATTACTGGCGGTGGCCGGAGGAATCGTTGCGGGCGCTGCCGTGGTCGTTGTTGAGGCGGGGGGAGGAGCCGACATATTCACTCCCCGATTCAGGACGGTGTAGGCGGAGAATGTTGATGGGGCCACGTAGAGCGAAACCAGAAGCGGAATCAGGAGAAGGCTGCCCCGGCCCAGCCAGGCACTTAGCGGCTCGGGATGCAGCGCGCCGGGCGCGAAGAGCAAGGCGATGGCGATGATGACCAGCAGCGCGCCGGTCAGTGCCACCCAGGGATGAAAAGCGGGGTGCAGCAGGGTGTGAATCTTTCCCGTCGCGACGACTTCAAGCATGACCCCGCCCCACGTGGCCAGGACGAGCGGAGCCAATGTGGAGCGAAAAAAATCGGATTTTAGATCGGTCGCCATAAATAAACCAATAAGAGAGTGCCCACCGTGATATTGAACCAAAGCCAAAAGACCATCCTGCGCCTGAAGATGACCTGATACATCCAGACCAGCTTGAAATCAAATAACGGGCCGGCCACCAAAAACGCAAGTTTTGTTGCGAAAGAAAATGTGGGAAACGCGGCGATGACGAAGGCGTCCGTCGTGCTGCAAAGACAAAGAATTTGGGCGAGAAAGACGCCCATGATCGGCCCGAAGACCGGGTGTTGCCCGAAGCCGGACAGCAGTACGCGCGGCAGGGATGTATTCAAGACGGCGGCAAAGGCGGCGCCGATGACCAGGAAGGTCAGGACGCCGATGAAATCCTCGGAAACGGCATGGAGAAAGCGCAGGTAGCGCGGGCTGTCGGGACTATGCGCTCCGCCGCAATCGTCGTGATCATGGTCGTGGTCATGATGCGCGTGCTCATGTTCATGATGATCGTGGTCGTGATGCTCATGTTCCGAGTGATCATGTCCATGCGCGTGATGTTCGTGGCCGTGATGGGCATGTTCATGGACATGGGCGTGAGCATGCTCATGTTCATGCTCGCAACAGGCTTCGTGCCGGTGATGTTCGGCTTCATCTTCCCCTTCTTTCGGGAGAAGCCCTTCCTGCAGAGTTTCCTCGGGACGCCAGCGCATCAGTCGCCAGACCAAATAGACGACGAGGATTAGACCCAGAAGCAATCGGGAGCCGACCATCAACCACGGATTTTGCGCGCGAAAAGCGTAGTAGGTGCTGAGAATGCAAAACGGATTCAGGATCGGCGAGGCGAGCAGATAAGTCAGCGCCACGGTGCGCGGGACACCTTGCCGCAGCATGCGCCGGACGACCGCGACCGCGCCGCATTCGCACATCGGCATGCAAAATCCCGCGAGAATACCTGCTCCGATCCCACCAGATTTTGTCCTGGGCATCCAACCGGCCCAAACCGATGGCGGAACAAAAGCCGCGACTAATCCGGAAACCACCGCGCTCAAAAAAAGAAACGGCGAGCCCTCCAGGACAATCGAGAGAAACGACAGGCACGCATCGTGAAAGGCCTGCGAGACGGTGGAGATCGGGTCAGGCATCGGAGGGCCTTACTTTCCCGCGGCGGCCGCTGAGGCCAGCGTAATCTGGCCCTGGTCGGGCACGGCCTTGACGAGGGCAAAATTGGCCCCCTCGTGGGCGAGCACCTGCGTGGGAAGTGTTTTCCCATTTTGCATCGCCTGCGCGCCCGGCCAGGAATCGGGCAGGCGAACTTTGATGGTCAGCGGATACGTAAACGTCGCGGGGTCCATTTTATCGGTCAACGTCAGCGAGATTTTGGTCGCGCTGGAATCGTCCGTAGTCAGTGTTGCGGTATCGCGCTCCTCGCCGTAAAGGGCCACGTCATCGAAGAAGCCGGTCCAGAGGTCGTCGCGATGTTGATTATAAAAATCGAGGACTTTGCCGTAGGCGATGTAGTACGGGTTCGTGTCAAAATCCCTCCCTCCATTGATGAAGTGAATGAACGCGGTGGCCCAGCCGCGATAATACTTGTGATAGGGGCTGCCGGGATCGGCGGCGAAGATGTTGTTGAGATTATCTTCCGCAAACTTGGGATCCGCGCCATCGACAATATTTTGTACGGCCGTGGTGGAATGAATTTCGAAGTAGTCGATCATGTTGGCCGGATTGATCGGTTGGCCGCCGCCGCCGCGTGCCGCCGCGTAATATTTGACGATCGATGGACGCCACGGGCTGTTGGGATAGTAACCATGAGGAATGGCAAAGAGGCCGACACCCGCACCAGGATAGACAAAAACCGTGGTCTTGTGGCCGGTCAAATGGGAATCGATCTGGTGTTGCGACTCGGCGGTTTCCCAATCAGGGCCCGGCCAACCGTCCGCCGGAACCGGATCGGCGCAATGCATGACACTGTGGGAAGCCAGATGATAGCCCTTGTTGAGCATGTCCTGCCACAATTGCCACGTGCCGAACATGGTGATATGGCCTTTGTCATATACGCCGTCGATATCACCGGAGATGAGATTCCAGGTGATATTGAGGCCGCCATACTTTTTCGACAAATCCAGCCACGCCGGAATATCACCCGCGTTGTTGTCATCGACGCCCAGGCTCATTGCGGCCAGCTTGTCGTCTTCCCAAAGACAGACGGAAGCGTCACCCGTATTGGCGGGCCAAATCTTGTCGGTCAGCGGGAACCGGGGTTCTTTCGGCGTGTCGGGGAGATTGCGCAGCTTGCCGTCCGGGACAGGCGTAGGATCGGGCGCTTTCCAGTCGGCGAAGGTGGCGTAATAGGCTTTGTAAAGCGGCCTGAGTTCCAACACTCTTTTCTCGTTGGAATTCGGCTTTTGCGCGGCGATGGCCGCAATGTAATCCCAGACGACAGGGGTGAGAAAGCCATTCGCGTCTTTCGGCAAGGCATCCGGTTTGATGTTCACATCCAGATTGGAAACATCCGCCGCGGGTGCATTGGTGGCCGGCGCGTTGGTAGAGGAAGTGTCCTGGGCCGGGGAAGGGGAAACCGCGCAAGACAAAAGAAAAATGAAAAGGAATATTTTTTTCAAGCGAGGAGAGTTTCTAGATTGTTGCGCAGGCGCGACGAGTATGATGTCGGAGACGGACAGGCTTGCCGTCACTCTGGAGAATTACCGCGCAAAAAACAACGGGAATGCTGCAATCAGCCCGTTTGCCATTGTTAGAGATCTAATTTTTCGGCGCGACCAGATAGACGGGGCATGGACCGATCTCCAAGTGTAGCACGCCATTTTGCGGCGTGATCGAGCGTTGGCTCCCAAGCATATCGCTCTCCTGGGCTTGCATGCTTGTCCATGGAATATCGACCGGCTTCGCATCTTCGGATCTCCACGCCATGGTGACTTCCTCCTTCGAGCCAGGCGTGGGCGCAAAGCGATAAATGTAGTTGCCGTCGAGGCCGTCGGAAATTGCCCCGACGAGAACCGGGTGCGGCATCACGTGGATCATCGTTTGGATCGCTTTGGCCGAAAGCCGCCAGGTTCCATCCGGATTCATCATCCCGGAATCGCAATGGTCGGTATCGATCAATGACATGTAATCCAGCCGTCGGACGCCCAGCCGCACGGTCCAGGCATAGCCGCGCACGAGATAGGCGGCCTGCATGGTCTGGGTCAGGCTGCGTATTTCAACCGGATGCTCGGCATCGCTGGAGTAACGGCCGTCTTCTTCCGCCGAAATCTCCCAATTGAGTTCCGAGTACCAGATCGGTTTGTCGGACGCGCCGAACTGGCTCATCGTCTTTCGAATCACGGCCAGGGAATTGGCCATGGAATACTCGCCCCATTTCTCGATCCTGGTTTCCTCCGGTGGCGCGCCGCCATTATAAGGATGGGTCGAGAGAATATCATAGGAATGCGCCACCGAGGGATTGTCCTCGTGCACGTGCTGAATGAAGCGCATGTCGCCCGCGCTTGCGCCGCCCGCGCCGAAGCCAACGACCTGCACCTCGGGCCATTTGCCTTTGATCGTCTGATAAACGGCGGGCAACAGGCGCGAGTAGAGCTTCTCGCGGCGCGTTTCGGTGGCGATGCGATCCGCCTCATCCTTTGCCGGCATCCAATGGGGCTGATCGAGATAGAAGAAATTGGGTTCGTTAAAGATTTCCACATGCAGCACCGGATGGTTCGGCACATCGGGATGCTCCTTGAAGAAAGTGCCGCGCGGCCCCCATCGCTCCAGATAAGCCGCCGCCAGTTTCTGATACGCATCGATGAAAGCGTCGTCCGAATCGTATTTGGAGCGATTACCAGCCGTCACTCCTTGAAGCGCGGGCTGAGCGCTGCCGGCAAGGCACGCCATCACTTCGATATTGTCTTCCGCACAAAGTTTCATCGCATCGTCGGACATCGGTCCGCCGAGGCGGACGCTGGTCCAGCCTACTTTTTGGATCATGTCGTGGTAGCGGATATATTCGTCCGGCCAGCAATAGACACCATAGACGGGCCGATCATCGACCGGCGTCTGGATGATCTGTTCCAGTGGAGGAAGAGCCTGCGGCGCCACCTTCCAATGACCCACTGCAGCTTTAGGTTGATCGAGGAAACCATCGGTCAGGGAAGGAGCGCCCTGGGTAATAGCGGTCCCGGTGGATGAGGTCGTGCTCGTCGCACCTGCAATCGGGAAAAAGCGCAGGAGCACATCAGCGAAAAGGCCATGGACGTAATCGCCGGGATGGTTGACCCAATTGTGGAGCTGGCTCCAGGGCGGGATTCCGCGATTGGCCAGATTTTGGCTTTCAGCATTCATGTCGGCGACGGCGGTGCCGTACTTCTCGGCCACGTCCAGCATGGCTTCGCGATAAGCGGGCAGTCGCTGGGTTGCACCATTCTTGAGCCACGGCAGCATCGGTTCGGGCAGGATGAGGATCACGTCGGCACCGTCTTTTTTGATCTGCGCCACCAGTTGTGCAAGGCTGGCGGTAAATTTATCGATGGGGATTTTGGGCGGTCCGCCAACCGGCCCGGCCGCGTCATTGGAGCCGAAGCCAATCACCACCAGGTCGGGCTTCGCGGGTGCGACGGTCGAGGTATATTGCTCCAGACCATAGTCAATTCCTGTTGCGCCCTTGAAGGCATCCACGGTCTTGATTTCGCTGCCGGGAAAGCGGGTCTTCAGGCCGTAGACGAACTTTCCGCGATAAGTTTTGCCGCTCGGGCCGTAGGGATCGGGTCCATACCAATTGGTCGCTTCCGCTCCGAGAGTGATGCTGTCGCCCATGAACGCGATGGTCAGAGGCTGGCCCTGGCGCAGCTTATCGAGGCTCTTCGCGATATTTTCCGGGTGAATCGGCTGGGACGGCTTATCCGCATGAATCGGGAAAATATCATGTTCCGTGACGGCGTATTCGCTCGCGGTTTTGGGCAGGGTTTTGCCGATGTAAAACGGGCTTCGCGCGACTGTCCATGGGGCAATGTAAATTCCGGCCAGCGCAGAGTAGCCCGGATCGGGCGACGGAATCATCGGGCACGACAGGGCCGTCGCGCCCTTCTTGATGCTCGCCACGCCATCCGGGCCGACCTGGATCAGGTCAATGCGTGATTGCCCCGCTTTCGCCTTGGCCGTTATCGTCTCCTTCATCTTGCCATCCTTGTTGGCGATCTGGCCCCAGTCTGGATTGAAGACGAAATCGACGCCGTCTTTATAATGCTGCGTGCCGTCTTCTGACGTCACTTCGACGGTATCTTCCCGAAAAGCCCGGTAGAGTCCGCCCAATATAAGCACGCCCTGATCATCATACTTGGGACTCAAGCCCACCGGATGAGGTGCCCCGGGCCACGGTTCCCACGCATCAAAATAGGGTGCATAATTATCAGGGAGCGGCGGGAGTTTTCCCTGTTTGTCCCGAGCGACCTCGAAAGTCCTCAGTTCCGGGCCATCAAAGGGAAGATGTCCGGCTTTGACTTGAACCGTTGCTCCGGACGGCAGTGTAACCGCGGCAGCCTGGATATTGACCGCCAGCGAAGGCGGATCGGTCGGCACAACGGTGACGGTGGATTCGGCGGCGACAAGTGCTGACTGATTTGTGGCGCACCAGATAAAAACAAGGATTGATGCACGCAAGCTCACTGCCCTTCATAAACCTGCCGCAGAGGATTTAGTTGTGTCAATGCAAGTTGCATTCGCTCTGGCGACAGGCATTGTGGACTGTGAGTATGGGCTCAGCTCCTTGTTACATTGGCATTGAAATTGGCGGCACCAAGCTGCAAGTCGTGGCCGGGAGACCGGATCGCATCGTGGCGCGCAAGCAATTCGTAGTCGATGCCGGCGCGGGTGGCGCAGGAATCCGCGCGCAGATATCCTCGGTTGTTCCCGACCTGATCCTGCAGCACGACCCAGTCGCGGTTGGAGTCGGTTTTGGCGGACCGGTGGATTGGACCACGGGGCACATCCGGTGTTCGCACCAGATCGAGGGCTGGGCCGATTTTCCTCTCGACGAATGGTTGGCTGCGGAAACGGGGCTACCAGTCCGCGTGGAGAATGATGCCAGTGTCGCGGCGCTGGGAGAATCGCTTCATGGGGCAGGAATTGGGTCCAATCCAGTGTTTTATATCACGTTGGGCAGTGGGGTCGGCGGAGGCCTGGTCGTTGACGGGGACATTTATCACGGTGCCATTCCCGGACAGGCGGAGGTGGGACATCTTCGACTGGATCAGGAGGGAACGACGCTTGAATCTGTCTGTTCAGGATGGGCGGTCGACCGGAAAATTCGGGACGCTCGCACCGTAATGCCTGAAAGCGTCCTTTTTACGCTGATTGGTTCGGAAAAAAGAGGAGAGACCCGGCATCTTGCCGCAGCACTGGCGGTCGATGATGCACTGGCTCGCCGGATTCTCCTCGAGACGGCGCAAAATCTGGCCTTCGCGCTTTCTCATGTCGTACACCTGCTGCATCCCGAGATCATTGTCCTGGGCGGAGGCCTGTCCCTGATCGGCGAGCCACTGCGCGCGGCGGTGGCTGACGCCCTGCCTGAATTTTTGGTTAAAGCCTTCCGTCCCGGTTCACGCATCGCGCTCTCCTCCCTGAAAGAGGATGCGGTGCCCGTGGGATCTCTCTTACTGGCATCGAGTCTTTATGCTAAGTATAGAGGTCCCCTCCCACCTCGAACAAAAGCATCTACCGTAAAAACATCATGAAATCATGGATTGAGAATTATTTGAAGGCACACCACGCGGCGATCGACTCCATACCGGCCGAGGGCGTGAACAAGCTGGTCGAGGTCTTGCGCACCGCTTGGAAAGAGGACCGCCAGGTTTTTATTTTTGGCAACGGCGGCAGCGCCACGAACGCCTCCCACTTTGCCACCGATTTGGGCAAGGGTGCCTCCGACAAACTTTCCAGGCCGTTTCGAGTCATGTCGCTTAATGACAATACCGGCTGGATCACGGCCCTGGGCAATGACTATTCCTACGAGGATGTCTTTGTGCGGCAGTTGATGAATTACGCTCGCAAGGGAGACGTTGCCATCACGATGAGTGTCAGTGGCAACTCGCCGAACCTCGTCAAAGCCCTGCAATGGTCCAGAGCACAGGGACTGGTTACCGTTGCCCTCTTGGGAGAGAAACGGGGAAAGCTCGCTGACATCGCCGATCATGCGTTGATTATTGCGGACAGCCATTACGGTCGTGCCGAGGATGCTCACATGACGATAAGCCATATGCTGTGTTACGCCTTCATGGAGCAGCCCGGTGCAGTTGAAAGCTGAAAATAATTTGCAGAGAGGCCTCTGCTCATTAGCAGTAGTAGGATGGCGCCTTACACATCTATAGGTGAGCAACTTACAGCTGCTTTTTACCGGGTGTCACCGGTGCCGCATTTTTGATGGCAAACACCAAAAATGCCCAACAAGCAGTAAGCCGTTGTTGCTTATTATCAAGTAGTTGTATGTGTGAATATATCAACTCGAAGATAGAATCAAATTGGTACGACTACTGCTACCACTGGGTTGTTAACTTTAAGTTCACATGCCAATCATTTCACCTCAAGTAACAATGCACGTTAAAAAATTCTTACCAAACGCTTTTTCGGGGTTGACGCTTATTGTCTCCTTGATAAGCTCCGAGCAATTTCGTGCCTTGAAGGACAGAGGAGGAAGGGCAGGAATTTAGGAGAAAAGGTGAACAAATGAATGTAACTCGGATCAAAATAACTTGGGCAACAGGGGCGATTGCGCTTGCGGCACTCACAATCAATTTATTTATTTCAAGTCTAGCAAGGGCAGATGACGCGGCCTCCACGGCTGCGATCACCCCGCCGCCAGCGACCACGACTGATGCCCCGGCAAGCGCGGCCAGTCCGGATAAAGGCCCCTTTGACTGGCTGGACAACCGCATTCCCATTCATTTCACGCTGAGTTACACCAATTATTACGACGATAACATTTATATCTCTCCCAAGAAAACGAGCGATTATATCTTCAATATCTCGCCCGGAGTAAATTATGCCTTCGGAACCGCAGGGCAAACCGACAATTATCTTACTCTAAAATACATACCGACAATCCAGGAATATTACACCAATTCGCAGCAAGATGCCGTTAATCAACTGGCGAATATGTACTACGAGCACAACTTTACAAAATTGAAGCTGTCGCTGGATCAGAACTACGACAAGAATAACCAGACTTCGATCCAGGCCGGGACCATTGTCCAGAGCAGCATCTTTTCGACCACCGCTAACGCGAATTACGCTTATTCGGATAAACTGTCCATCATGGCGGATTTTAATCAGACCCTTTCGTATTATGTGAACCCGGGTTATAGCAATATTTATACGTGGCAGGGGGGCGCCTACTTCCTTTACCAGATCACTCCCAAAATTAGCTTGGGCGTGGGTCCAAACTTCGGGACATCTCAGATTGTTCATCAACCCAGCCAGACGTGGGAACAGGGCTTGGCTCACTTGACCTACAATGTGACGGAAAAAATCAACGTTATTGCTTCAGCCGGTTACGAAGATCGCCAGTTTGACGCGAACGTGCCGGATCAGGTCTCCGGGGTGTTTAGCTTGGGTGCTTATTGGACCCCCTTCGAAGGAACGTCGGTGAATGTAAACGGGTACCGGCATAATGACCCTTCATATAGCATCGGTGGAACAAATTACACGGCTACTGGAGTCGGAGCCGGAATTCGTCAAAAAATGCTTGAGAAATTTTATCTGGGCCTCAATGGCGGTTATGAAAACGATGCTTATACCGCTGCCTCTGTGGGCATTACTGGAGCTCGAAACGATAACTATTACTATATTCACCCCTATTTTCAGTGGGATGCAGAGAAGTGGCTTCAGTTCGTTGCCTACTACCAATACAGTGCGGATGAATCTAATTTGAGTTCGGTGAGCTTTAATGACAACCAGGTCGGATTCACCCTCAATCTTAACTATTGAATGATCGCCTTAAAGAGCCAGAGCCTGTTGAAGGTCAAAACTGAGAAATTTATGAACACACCCACAAACCTGTTTGCGCTGATCAGAAATCTCAGCCTCAGTCTCCTCATTCTGGCATTGCCTCAAATCGTCCGGGCCGATCCCGTGGAGGCCACGGTTTCTTCCATCAAGGGAACTGTCGTTGTCACCGACGCCGCAGGAAAGGTTGTCAGTGTGGCCGAGGGAACCAAGCTTGCGACGGGAGACACGGTCAAGACGGGTGCGGATGGTACGCTGGGTCTCACGCTGACGCCGGGAGCCGGTACGGTTGTCATGCCGAATACCGAAGTCAAAATTGCCACGCTCGATTTCACCAAAGGGGCGGACGGCAGCAACAACCGGACGGTTTTGCTCAATTTGAAAAACGGCGACTTGATTTCCACCTTATTCAAGAAAGACGGGCATTCCGACTTTAAGGTCGCCACACCTTACGGCGTTGCCGCCGCCAAAGGAACGACTTGGGGTGTTGCCATTCAAGGCGGAGCGGTTGTTGTTTCGGTTGTCAATGGCGTCGTGGTGGTTACCAACGCGGCGGGAGGCTCCTCGAGCGTTTCGGCGGGCACGTCCTACAACTCAGGAACCGGTGCGACCACGACCCTATCCGCTGCGCAGCTCGGTGCAATACAAGCGACGTTGCAGGAAAGTCTGCCAGCGTCGGTTTTGAGCGGCACGGCGTCAGCCGCGGCAGCGGCAGCGGCGATCGCCAATGCCTTGTCGGTCAATCCTTCCTCGGTTGTCAGTCAGCAACAAATTACTAACTCCGGCACCACCACCAACTCCCCTCCCTAGCCGCGAGAGATCGGGGAGTGAGCCGATCTACTGGCAGTCGGAGTTTCAATTGTGTGGAAAGTAGTCTAGATTAGTTGTCATGAAATCAAAAAATACCGTCGGCTTGATTTTCATGTTTGTCTCCTACCTGACCCTGGGTTTCCTTCTGTGTGCGGGAAACCTGACGGCTCAATCGGCTGCACCCAGTGCGGCGCCAAGTGCGCCGCCGCCCAGTGCACCTTCGTCCGCTTCCAGCAGCCGAGGCAGCGAGGGAGCCGGAGGGATTGCCGTCGATAGCTCCTACGTTTTGCAGAAAAACGATGAGATCACGATCACGGTTTATGGGGAGGATGATCTAACCACCCAGACCCGGATTTCCAAAACCGGGAATATTGCTTTTCCATTATTGGGCTCCCTTAAAATCGACGGAATGACGATTGATGAGGCCACGGCGGAAATTCGCAGGCTTTTGGACAAGGACTATATCGTCAACCCTCAGGTTCGGATTATGCTGATGGATTACGCCAAGCAGCGCATCACGGTCCTGGGACAGGTCAAGAACCCGGGGGAACTGGATCTTCCGGTGGAGGGCGGTCTGGATTTGCTTGGCGCAGTGGCCATGGCTGGTGGGTTTACTGGGATTGCCGATCCGGGCCGGGTGCGGGTACGGCGAAATATCGATGGGAAGGATGTTATTCTCAAGGTGAACGCCAAGGACCTGGAGAAGAACGATAACGTCAAACCGTTTTTGGTAGAGCCGGGCGATACCATCACGGTCCCCGAAAGTCTGTTTTGAGCAATAACCCCACCGATTTTGAAAAGCTGGAGCCGGGTAAACCCCGCGCCGAGGCGACCTTTCATGCCATGAACGCTGCCTCATCGGAAAAAGATCCTTCTGACCTAAGCATAGCGGATATCTATCACGCCTTATTGAGCAGGCTGTGGGTGATAGTCATTTGCTTCCTTACGATCATGCTGTTGGCGATCGGCTATATCAATGTTGCCACGCCGCTCTATGAGTCAACCACGACGGTTCAGGTGGAAACCCGGGAAGCGCATCTATATAGCTCCAGTACCGATCAGCAGGACCAGGATCTCCGAGGGGCGGAAATTCTCAATACGATTGTTCAAAATCTGGAGCGACAGAGTCTGTACGAACGAGTCATCAGTCGTCCCGATATCGGGCAGGATAAACAATTTTTGCCGGAGCCGGTAGAGGAGGGGCAACATCTGACCTTGCAGCAGGAAGCCATGATGTTGAGCCGTTACATCAAGGTCACGCTCAGAAAAAACACCCGTTTGATCGATGTCACCGTGCTGCATCCCGTGCCGGCAATGGCGCAAAAAATATCGGCCGCGATCGTGGACGAATACCTCAAGGAAACCAGCTCGGAACAGGTGGGGACGTCCGAGCAAGCGGGGTCGTTTCTCCTCCAGCAGCTTGACGGGGTGAAGGCCAGCCTGCAAAAGGCGGAGGATTCCCTCCAGCTTTATCAGGACGCGACTTTGTTGAGAGATCGCATTCGTGATCAGGACAAGGTAATCGACGACCTGAGACAACGTTACCGGGACAAGCATCCCAAGATGATTCAGGCGCAAAATCTGCGCACCGATCTGTTGCACGATTTTGACCAGGCGATCAAGACGATCCGCGACAAGTCGCCGGCGGAGTTAAGTTACTGGTCCCAGGGAGATGCGCAATCAGCCACCTTGCCAGATGAAGAGCGTATTCTTAATGAGCTCAAGATGGTGGAGGCCCGACAAAATGTTTTGATGCGGGACAAGGACACCCAGACGGCCCTCTTTGAGAATATCACCCGGCAAATGCGTGATGCCTCGGTCAGCAAGGAAGCGGCGCCGACGGAGGTGCTTTTGGATGATCCCGCCGAGCTGCCGCTGGGGCCGGCAAGGCCGAAAAAGTTTTTGATCCTGATAATCGCGGCAGCGGTTGGATTGATCGTCGGAGCGAATGTCGCCTTGGCCGTTCATTTTATGGACACGTCGCTTCGAACCGTGGACGAGGCGGAGCGGATTTTGGAATTGCCCGTTCTTTGCGTTACGCCTGATCTCGGCAATAAGGATTATGTCGAAGTTAAGAAGAGCAAAAGGATTGTTTCGTCCGCTTCCAAGGAGGGTTTTAGCTCGATCGAGATACTGAGGGATCCGGGCAGCCTGGCGTCGGAGAGCATACGAAATCTCCGTGCGACGCTGGCGCTAGTCGGCAAAGAGGATCAGCGAAAAACGGTTTTATTCACCAGTGCCCTTCCCTCGGAAGGCAAGACCTTTACGGTTTGCAATTATGCCGTCGCCCTGGCCCAGCAAGGGCTGAAAACACTGTTGATCGATGCCGATTTACGGCGTCCAGCCGTGCATGAGCGTTTTCAACTGCCCAATAACAAGCCAGGCTTGGTCGAACATGTCGTCAATGATCTCGAGTTGACCGAGGTGGTGCAGCTCGATCTTGTCCCAAACCTGGATATTTTACTTTCCGGCGGGCGTTGCCCCAACCCGGCGGAGTTTCTGGCCTCGGAGGGCTTTGCCGATGTTATCAAATTGGCCGTAAAGAAATACGACCGTGTGGTGGTGGATAGCGCTCCGGTCAACTCCGTTAGCGATACCCTCTTGATTGTTCCCTACATCCAATCGGTTTGCCTCGTTCTCCAAGCGGGTAAATCTCCCCGTCGGGCGGTCATGCGGGCGATTTATACCTTGAAAATGGCCAGTGCCAAACCTGCGGGTGTAGTGATGAACCGGATGCCTCGGCGCAAAGGACTCGGCCAGGAAGGTTATTACTATTACTATGATGCCGCTGACAAATACGGCGACGCCTACAAAAAGGGGAAGTAGCGCCTACAGTTTTTGGTCAGACTGAAAATGGGGGCATTGCGAAAGTGCGTCGGCCTGTTCCCGCCCGGTCCTGCGATCAGGCGTCTTCTCGAGTGCGGTAGGTTGACGATGTGTGCTCTCTTTTACGGACGGAAGTCCCGGCCCGTGTCCAGATATAGGCGAGAAAGACCATCACATAAAGTTGGATGGAATAAATTTGCAGGGGAAAATCCAGCAGGCTATGCAGGGCCACTCCGCTCAGGGCCAAAAGTGAAGCCCGGCATTTAATGCGATCGGTTGTGCGAAGGTGTCGATTAAAACTGCTACGGGCGGCCTGCGCCAGACCTCCAAAAAGGAGAACGCTCCACAATGCGGCCCCGATGTATCCGAACTCAACGGCAGCCTGGAGATAGTCCTCATGGGCGTAGAGCCAATAACCGGGAATTTTATTTCCCAGGTAGCCGCTAAAATAGGGGAACATGGTTGAAAATGTGCCCGCTCCCATGCCAAACCATCCGGCGAGTGGAACCATTCTCGCCGTGGCCTGCTGGACAAGAAAGCGGGGATAATCGTAGTTGATTTCGTGCTCTATCCGCTCCCATCGGTACTGGGTCTGATAAAGGGAGCCCCCCAAGACCAGCGCGAGGATAAATGCGACAAAGAGTGAAACCGTGATGAAGCCGGCTCTAGTCGAGAGGAGGAATAAATGTTCGCGATAGAAGGGGAGAAAAAGAAAGACGGCGGGAAGCAGGAGCAGGAGCGTGATGCCATTGGCGCCCCGGGAAATATTTATGAAACAAGCGGCGATGCCGAGGAGAAGCATACCCATCCAGAATGCGCGGGACACATAACGGTCCTTTTGCTGCCAGGCCTCCACCGTTAAAGCGGCCAAAACCGGCCACATGAGGTTAAGATAGGCCCCTGCATTGGCGTGATATCGATAGGCCCCAAAAAAAGTAATTCCCGTGTCTTCCTTAAGCCAAAAAATGGAAGGCGCATGCAGCGCCCGCTGGGTCAGGCCGAAAAGAATGATGGAGCCTCCGACCAATCCCATGGTGGTCCAGAGTCGCGTACGCCAGAGAGAATCCGAAACAAGATCCGAGGTGACGATAAAGGCGACGGCCAACCCGATCAGGATGCGAAGTATGAAAAGCGTGGCCGTTTTATTCATGCTGCCCGGCAGGCCTGGAACTGGAGGAGACAAGAGGATAAACTGAAAGTAGCTGTTGTCGTAGTAGGCGTGGGCGTTAAACCACATCCAAAGGGTCTGCAGGATGACCAGGAGCAAGCATGCGAGGGGCAGCACCGGGAGACGCGGGCGGTGTCGTTCCAATAACCAGCCGACGACACAGATACCTCCGCAACTCCACAAAAGATAATTGAGCAGATTGATTGTCCAGAGGCGGGTGCATCCATAAGCCCATGGAGCGTAAATCAGGATGCCGAGAAAAAACCAGCGAGCGAAATTAATCATTAGCTTACTGTGAACGGCATCCTTGAGACCTTTCCTGCTAAAGTAAGAGGAGGGCGAGGTATAGGCAAGTCTTGAGCAGAGAAGACGTTCCCCGCTATGCTCATGACAGAATACAACCTCATGAATTACTATGAAACGGCTGAACAGGTTTTTGACGATGAGATAACGGCTCTTAAGCAGTCGTTGCAGCGCATCAAACCAGCCTTCAACGACGTTGTTGAAAAGATTCTCAACTCGCGCGGCAAAGTCGTCCTGATCGGCTTGGGGAAGTCCGGTTTGGTCGCACGAAAAATTGCGGCCACCTTGAACAGCACGGGAACCTCTGCGGTTTTTCTCAATGCGGGTGAGGCATTACATGGGGATGTGGGAGTGGTCAGCGAAGGAGACATTGCCATTCTCGTGTCAAACAGCGGCACGACGGTGGAACTGGTAAAAATGGTTCCGGTATTACGGCGATTGAAGGCCACGCTGATCGGAGTTTATGGGAAGACGAATACCCCGTTGGCCCATAATATGGACCTTGTGCTGGATGCTTCTGTGGACCGCGAGGCTTGCCCTCTGAATTTGGCCCCCATGAGTAGCAGCACCGTTGCGCTGGTTTTGGGGGATGCCTTGGCTGCGGCGTTAATGAAGGCGAAAAATTTTACCACAGACCAATACGCCCTCTTCCATCCCTCCGGACAACTGGGGCGGAATCTCCTCCTGACGGCAGCAGATCTGATGCATCGGGGAGACCAGTTGCCCAAACTGACGATTCTCGCGTCGTTTGAAGAAGTTGTTTCTGAAATGACCCGCTTTAATCTCGGGGCGGTTTGCATTTGTGACGACGCCGGCAAGCTTTTGGGGCTGATTACCGATGGCGACGTGAGAAGGGCGATTGCGAAGAAGGAAGCCTTTTCGCAAAAGGCCGGGCAGATCATGACGAAACAGCCGTCTTTTGTTCGCCCTGAGGTGCGTTTGGCCGAGGTCCTGGCCATGATGGAGGGGCCCAAACGCCAGATTTATGTCGTCCCGGTCGTTGGCGAGGATGGTACTTGCCTGGGATTAGTGCGGATGCACGATATTTTGCGCCCAAACTAGCCACTTGGCTCCTTTGGGTAAAAAATATTGACGAGATAAGGGAAAGACTTAATATCACGCAAGTTGTGGCTGAAGTGTTGGCCAAAAATCCTGTCAAAACGGTAAATGGTTACTCCTCTCAGGGAGACAGCCAAGGGCGGCAGCGTCTCGCAATACATTTTTGCGCGTCGTCGCTCATTTGTTTCAAATAAAAATGAAACATAGTGCTTGGCTGACTGCTCCCCTTCCGAAATCCCTGTGAAGCCCGATTCCCAGCCAAACACTATCGCCTCGTCGGAGGTGGCCGTCGTGGAGATGACGCCATTGGAAAGGGAGATCATTTCCACTTTTGTTCAGGTTGCGGAAACCCTTTCACTGCCCCGTTCGGTAGGTGAAATTTATGGTCTGCTCTTTTGCGCGAGGCAGCCCATTTGCTTTGATGATGTTGTCCAAAAATTGCAGATCAGCGTAGGGTCAACCAGTCAGGGCCTGAAAATTCTGCGCCACCTGGGTGCGGTTCAAGTTGTTTACCAACCGCGCGACCGTCGGGACTTTTTCGTCGTAGAGACCGGGCTGCGAAGCCTGGCCGGGGGGCTTTTGCAACAAAAGGTCGAACCTCACCTGACGAGTGGAGGTCAGAGGCTCAAGGTAATGGAGAGCCTCCTGGAAGGAGTCGGGCCAATTGAAGCTTCACATTTTGCAGGGCGAATCGCCATCCTGCGCAAATGGCATAACAAAGCCAGTATGGTTTTACCCTTCATCTTGCGTCTGCTGAAATAGGCGGGCGGTCCTGGTTCTGTCTGCTCATCAAAAAAATTATGACTTCTCCTTCTCTCACTGTTTACTCACCGGAAAGTCCATTGCGAAATCCCGGGAAGCTGGTTCGTGATATGTTTCTCGATCTGCTGGCCGCGCGTGAGCTGGCGTGGCGTCTTTTTATTCGTGATTTGAGTGCTCAATACCGCCAGACCTTCCTGGGTTATGTCTGGGCATTTCTTCCTCCACTCGTCACTTCGTTTACCTTTATTTATCTCAATTCGCAAGGTATCGTGCGCATCGAGGGAGTGGGCATGCCGTACCCGGCATTTGCCCTGATCGGTACCTTGCTCTGGCAGGTGTTTGTCGACGCCGTCCAGTGTCCCTCCCAGGCTATTTTTGCCAGTAAAGCCATGCTGTCGAAGATCAATTTTCCGCGGGAGGCGGTGTTATTGGGTGGCCTTTACATGGTTCTATTCAATATGGCCATACGGCTTAGTCTCCTTGTCGCCGTGATGGTGATTTGGAAAATTACTCCGGGTATCGGCCTGTTGCTTTTTCCGTTGGCGATGGCCGGGCTGCTTGCGGCTGGGTTCGCCGTGGGCATGGCCATTTCGCCGGTGGGAGCCCTGTATGGGGATATTAATCGTGGGCTACCGATCATTACTCAATTCTGGATGCTCCTCACGCCCGTCGTCTATCCCCCCAAGACACACGGGTTGGCGGGTTTCCTGTCCACCTGGAATCCGGTGTCGCCGTTAATGACGACCGCGCGAGAAACGCTTTGCAACCAGCCATTGACCTTGATCGGCCCCTTCTTTGTCGTGGTGCTGATCTCGATGGTGTTGGTCTTTTTGGGATGGCTCGCCTTCCGCCTGGCCATGCCGATGCTAGTGGAGCGAATGGGCGGTTAATTTGAACTGAACCAGCCATGTCTAATGAAGTTTTAATCAAAGTGGAGGGTGTGCGCAAAAAGTTTTGTCGCTCACTGAAAAAATCGTTGTGGTATGGGATGGAGGACATGGGGGCGGAGCTGGTTGGGGGGAGTCGCCAGCACGATATTCTGCGGCCGGAAGAATTTTGGGCCGTCAATGATGTCTCCTTTGAACTGCGCCGCGGGGAATGCCTGGGCTTGATCGGCCGAAATGGCGCGGGGAAGACCACACTCCTCAGGATGCTCAACGGTTTGATCAAACCCGATCACGGAAAGATTGAAATGCGTGGTCGCGTCGGAGCCCTGATTGCCCTGGGCACGGGATTCAACCCCATTCTGACCGGGCGCGAAAACATCTACGTTAACGGGTCGGTGTTGGGCCTGACCAAACGAGAGATTGACGAAAAGATCGAGGATATCATTGATTTTGCCGAGATACGCGACTTTATCGATGCGCCGGTGCAAAGCTACAGTTCCGGGATGCAAGTGCGCCTCGGTTTTGCCGTGGCGACGGCGCTGGAACCGGACGTTCTTTTGCTGGATGAAGTTTTGGCCGTGGGTGATGGCGCTTTTCGCACCAAATGTTTTGTTCGGATTTCAGCTTTACTGCGCAACGCAGCAGTCATCTTCGTCTCCCATTCCGAGGAACAACTCACCCGGATTTGTACCTCCGGCATTGTCCTGAAACAAGGAACAGTGGCCCATCTCGGGACACTGAAAGATTGCATGACGACCTACCGTGATATGCAGCCGGAAAATACGGTCGCACAAAACGCCTATCACGACCCCGCGGTGCAGAGGGCAGAGCTTAAATTGGAGACGACCGAGCACGCTAGCGGAGATGATTTGCACTTTAAGATGCACTACAGCCTTGATCGCGAAATTAAACTGTCGCTTCATGTGCTCTCGGTGGTGGATGAGTCAGGATCGCTCGTCGCCGTATGTGACCTCCTTCCCGTCTGGAATACTTTTCCAGCGGGGACGGCAACGCCTTCATTCACCGTTCGCTCACTATCGTTAAGACCGGGTTCATATACTTTTAGCCTTGAAGTTGCGTCGGTTGAACACGCTACGGTCCTAATCCGCAAACATTTTCGAGATCGCCTGCGTGTCAGTGGATCTATTGTGCACTGGTGCAGCTATACGCCCAAAGTTGTTTGATCCTTAACGGCGCGTCGGTTTGAGCGACAACATATAGAATTAAACATCCCGCGGATTGTCGATCGTGGCCAATTTCATAAATTCCTTACGGACGTGGAGAAGAACGTATGTTCGACCGCGCGCACTGGTGCAGAAGCTCCTTAGCCCCGCTATCCCACTGCTCGCGACTCAAGCCCGGCTGAAAAAATATAAGAACACAGGACAGGCGCCCCGAATCTTGATACTGGCCAACGGGGGGATAGGAAACGCCATAGAAGGCACTCCGCTGGTGCAAGCTCTTCGCGTTTTATGGCCGAAGGCGTTCCTCGTCCTCCTGGGGCCAAAGGGCGATCTCTTCTCTGATTGGTGCGTAGTCGATCACAATGTTCAAAACCTGGAAGAAGCTCAGGCCCTTGGCCCGTTTGAAAAAACATTTATGATCTATGGGGCCGATTTGAGACAAGTTCCCACCAGTGATCTTGGGTTATTCGGTGAACTTTATGCGCCAAGGCAAAACTCCACCCAGCCCTTCTTGAAACCCGAACGGGAGGTTTATTTGGACCTCGCGAAATATATGGGTTATCGAGGACAAGCCCCTCCGCTTTACGTAAGCCTTCGTCGGCCTTCGTTCCAGATTCCAGCCGGTGATCCTCTCGTTTGCTTGCTGCCTGGATCAAAACCAGAGCATTTGTGGCGACACAAACGATGGGCACATTATGGAGAGCTATCCAAGCTGCTGCTCCAACGATTTCCGCAGTTGAGCATTCTAATTTTGGGGACCGGGCATGATCCGGTGGATGAATCGCTCTTGAAGATGGAAGGCATATTCGATTTGCGCGGAAAATGTAGCCTGGCTGAAACGGGTTGGATTTTAAAGCAGGCGGACTTGGTCATTGGAAACGACTGCGGCCCGATGCACATCGCGGACGCCGTTTTGGCGGAACATTTGGTTCTGTTCGGGCCGACGTGCGAATTAAAAAATGGTCCGCGAAACAGAGGATTGCCCATCCGCGTACCGGTTCATTGTAGTCCGTGCCAATTTGATCCGGTTTTACTTAATACGTGCCCAAAGGCAGTTTGCATGGAGGGCATTACGCCAGAGCTCGTTTTATCGCATGCGGAAAAAATCCTGACTGCGCGAAGGTCGAAGCAAAACGTTTGACGGGGAGTCCCCCATGAAGCCATTCGTTTTATCTTTTCTATTTGCTTTTGGAGTACAGGTTGCTTCTCTCGTTGCGCAGATCGTGCCGGTGACGGTAACGGTCACGGACAGCGGCCGAGGAGCCGATCTTTCCGCACATTTTATGGGGTTGAGCTACGAAACATCGATGCTTCTTCCCAAAGATGGACGCTACTATTTCAATCCCAACGACGAGGCATTGATCAACACCTTCCGAACTCTTGGAATCAAGAGCCTGCGCATAGGCGGCAACTCCGTGGATGATTCGCGCGTCGCCATCCCTCAAGAAAAGGATATCGACGTTCTTTTTAGGTTTGCTCGCGCCGCCGGCGTGAAGGTGATCTATTCCTTTCGATTAAAAAGGGGGAATCCTGCCGACTCGGCTCGCCTGGCCCGCTACATCGTGGCAAATTATGCGGATGCGCTCGATTGCTTTGCCATCGGCAACGAGCCCAACGTGTATCTGCCGACTTACGAAGCTTACTTGCCGCAATGGAAGCTCCAATACCACGCCATTTTGCAGGCTGTGCCCCAGGCGACGTTCGACGGGCCAAGTGTGAACGGAAGAAATAACTATGCTTTGAACCTGGCCAGGGACATGTTTCCCGCCGGGCATTTGGCAATGGCAAGCGAGCATTATTATTTCATGGGTTCTGGCGAAGAAGGAGAAAGGGACCCGGAGGGAACGCGGGACAAATTTCTCTCCAATAATACGCATTGGGATTACCAACAGGCCTATGACCGGGTAGGTGGAGTGCTGGCCCGGGAGCATGTGCCCTACCGTATCGATGAGTTGAACAGCTGCTTTAACGGAGGGGCGAAGGGCTCGAGCGATACCTATGCCTCCACTTTGTGGGCGCTCGATTGCACCCATTGGTGGGCTGCCCGGCCAATCCTGGGCTTGAATTATCACACGACCGAGCGGCCAGTTGGCGGAGGCGACTTTACGGCTGCCAATTATGCCTCGTTTGTCCACACCCCAGGGGGGGGGGGATTGACCATGAGACCGCTGGCTTACGCCTATCTGGCTTTTAGTCAGGGTGCCCGGGGTCGACCGCTAGGAGTTAAGCGAGTACCGGGACCCGAGTTTAATTTCGATGCCTATGCCTATCGGGATGACGATGGCTCTATTTATCTCACCTTGATTAACAAAACCTACGGTACGCAGGCGCATGCGACCGCCATTTCCATCCAGCTGCCGTCGGGAACAAACTGGGGTGCTTGGCGGCGAATGGATCTGCTGGGCCGCCAGAATATTGCGGGCAAAAGTGGAATGACCTTGGGAGGTGGCTCGATTGATCAACAGGGGCAGTGGGCGGGTCAATGGAAAACAATCGAGGGTAATTTTTCGAGCAACATGACAATCCAGCTTTCGCCTGCTTCCGCAACAATCTTGAATATTGAGGCCGCGCCTTGATGAAATGCGCCAGGCAGGACCACAAGATTAGTGGTCGACTTTAATGACAGTTGCGAAACCATCAACCAGCCCAAACATGCTTGTTTCCATCGTTATACCGACAAGGAATCGGTGCGATCTCTTGCGCGAAACTATGGCGTCCGTGTACGCACAAACGTATGCCGATTGGGAGGCCATTATTGTTGACGACGGTTCGACCGACGGGACGGAAGAGATGGTTAAGGCCATGGCAGCAACGGAAAGGCGATTGCGCTATCTCCGTCGGCAACGGAATCCTCAGGGCGCCTCCACCTGTAGAAACCTGGGTATCACGGCTGCAAACGGCGAATACATCATCTTCCTGGACTCTGACGACTTGCTTGCACCCACCTGTCTGGAGGGCCGCATTCAGGTGATGAAAGAGAACCCCAAGCTGGATTTCGTCGTGTTTTTAACCCAGGTTTTTCGGGAAGTACGAGGAGACAGGCCCTATTTGTGGAATACTTTTACGCAAGAGAATGATCTTGATCGATTGCTCCGTCGGGATTCACCTTGGCAGACAACAGGTCCGCTGTGGAAAAAAGCCAGTCTGGCGTTGATCGGAGAATGGGATGAACGTGCCTTGAGTGCGCAAGATTGGGAGTTTAACATTCGCGCCATCGCCGCCGGTTTAACCTATGAGAAAATTCCGGAAATAGATTCGTACTGGAGAGATACCAGGGCGGGGTCGATCAGTAATTCATGGGGAAACACGCGGAAATTATGCAATCGAGTCCGATTGCACCGCCGAATTATTGAGATTCTTCGCGCGAAAGGCTTGGTAACCCGGAAACGGCAGCGCATTTTAATGTCGGAATACTACAAGCATGCCTTTGTTTTTAACAATAGCAGGCGCTTGGCCCACAGGATATGGGCTAGAGGGCGACGTGATAAAGTAATCGGGCGATTTGAGTATAATCTTATCATTTTGGGCGACATTTTATGGAGAAGTGCAAGACGCCTGAATGAATTTATGGTGGCTAAAATTATTCCTGAAACGCGACTTTCTTCTACGCACACGGTGGCCTTGCTGGCGCCAACAAAAAAAATCACTAAACCGTAAAATCGTCATTGATGTTGAGCCCCGGTATTATTGGCAGAAATAACCCACTTTGGTATAGGTTCTAACAGGCTCCGCTCGAAACCGAGAATTTTTACCGCATTTGTGAATCGAGAAAATCCCATTCTTATCCTTGGAGGCGGTCCAACCGGTCTGGGTGCGGCCAGGAGGTTGGAAGAACTTGGTCGGAACAATTGGCTGCTGGTCGAGGGGGTAAATCAGGCTGGCGGCCTGGCCGCATCATTTTTGGATGAACAGGGCTTCACCTGGGACATCGGCGGTCACGTTCAATTTTCGCATTACGAATATTTCGATCGTGCGATGAACGAATTACTGGGCAAAGAGGGATGGCTCCATCATCAGCGCGAGTCGTGGGTCTGGATTCGCGACCGGTTTATCCCTTATCCGTTCCAAAACAATATTCGACATCTGCCGGCTGATGATTTGGATCGATGCCTGGCCAGCTTGGAGGATCTTGCGCGCCGAGACCACGCGAAGCCGGCTAATTTTCACGAATGGATTCTTGCTTCGTTTGGGCAGGGGCTGGCTGATATCTTCATGCTGCCCTACAATTTCAAGGTGTGGGCCTATCCGCCGAAAATGATGAACGCGGTGTGGGTGGGGGAGCGCGTGGCTGTAACCGACCTCAAACGGGTGCGTCAAAATATCGCGCTGGCCAAGGATGATGTGTCCTGGGGGCCGAACAATACCTTTCAATTTCCTGTCCGCGGCGGAACAGGAGCCATTTGGAAAGCCTGCGCGCAACGTTTGCCTCAGGAACGGCTGCGGTTTAATACCCTCGTAACCGGCATTGATCTGGATCGTCACGAGGTGACGACGTCACGAGGCGAGACGCTCAAGTATGACACGCTGATCTCCACGATTCCCTTACGCGAACTGATTCGCTTGAGCGGTCAGTTTCAACTCAACGATCTCGCGGAGCGAGGATTGCTGTATTCGTCCTCAAACATTTTCGGTATCGGCCTGAAGGGGACGCCGCCGGAGCATTTGCGAACGAAGTGCTGGATGTACTTCCCGGAGGATAATTGTCCCTTCTATCGCGTCACGGTGTTCAGTAATTATTCGCCAAACAATGTGCCGGATATCACAAAAAACTGGTCGCTCATGGCGGAAGTTTCGGAATCTTCGTTTAAGCCCGTTGATCAGGCGCGATTATTGGACCAGGTCATCGAAGGTTTGCTTGCCACTCGCTTAATTGAATGCAGGGAGGACATCGTTTCAACGTGGAAGTACCGGGCCGGTTACGGCTATCCGACGCCGGGGCTGGAACGCGATATGGCGCTGGCCCAGATAATACCGTTTTTTGAATCCAGGAATGTTTATTCGCGCGGACGGTTTGGCCTCTGGAAATACGAAGTTAGTAACCAGGACCATTCGTTCATGCAAGGCGTGGAGATCGTGGAACGATTGCTCACTGGATGCTCCGAAATGACTGCGACCAATCCCAACTTGGCGAATAGCCGAAAGCATCCATGGCCCTTTGAAAAAGCAGAGGGCTCTGAACCATCTTCCTTAACTGAGAAATTGTGACGTCCGGTCTGCAATTTTCTGTCGTCATTTGCGCCCATAATCCACGCCCCGATTATTTAGGGCGGGTTTTGGCTCATCTTGATGCGCAGACCTATCCTCGTGACCAGTGGGAGTTGGTGCTAATTGACAATCTGAGCGCCCCGCCCTTGAGCAACCAGATTACGGAGGGAATTTCCCTTCCTCTGAGAATCGTGCGGGAAGAGACCCCGGGCCTGGTGGCAGCCAGGGCGCGCGGAATGATTGAAACGTCTGGCGCTTGGCTTGTTTACGTGGATGACGACAACCTGCTCAACCCAAACTATCTGGAAGAACTGCAGCGGCTCATTTTAACACACCCACATGTCGCGTTATGGAGTGGGGAGATTCGTCCGGAATTTGAGGTTCAACCACCGAATCGAACAAAGCCATTTTGGGTCTATCTGGCCATAAGAGAAGTGGAAGGTACCCAATGGTCGAATGTGGCCATTAACCACACGCTGCCTTGTGGAGCCGGCATGGCGATGCGCAGGGAGGTCATGACTAACTGGGTGAACGGCATCAAAACGGACGCGATGAGATCTTGTCTGGGCCGAAAAGGCAATTCGCTCCTGGCCGGGGAGGATACCGACATCGGGCTTACGGCCTACGCAATGGGATTGGGGGTTGGGATTTCAAATACCATGCGACTGGTCCACTTAATCGCCGCTCGAAGGATTGAAGACAGGTATCTTCGGAAAATCGCGTATTCGGTTGTCTACTCGCATTCACTTCTCGATCTCGTTTATCGGCGCGTGACGTTTATGGGGCTGTTGTTGAGAATGGCCATGTTTACCCGTGAATTGTTTTCTCGTAATCGAAACATGACCGGAGTGACTTTATGGTGGGCTCAGGTTTGCGGCATTGCCTCCGGATGGCTGCGGTACAAATCCCTCGTCAAGCAGCGCCAGGAAGTTTAGGCATTCAAGATTTATGGAAACCCTCGTGGCTGCGATCTCGAAGGCAAGTTCCATCGATATGGAAGAATCCAATCGATACGAGAAAATACTGGAATCCTTTGACTCAAAATCAGGGGAAAATGCATCCTGTTTTGCTGAAGCCTCGAGGAAGACTCGACGTGAAGCTCACTCTCGTTCCCCAAGAGACAAGGAAGTTAGTTCGGTTTGTTCGGGTGTGGCTGGCCCGGTCCTTTGCGGCTACGTGCTCTGGATCATTCAAAAGTCCGTGGAAATGGGCCTGGAGAGGCTTTATTTTATATCGAGGGACGGGGAACTGTTGCTGAAGATTGCCCAATGCGTCACGCCCGCATTCTGGCCCGGGCGAAACCTGGACCTTCGCTATCTTCTGGGGTCGCGCCAAGCCTGGCATCTACCCGCACTGACGGCCAATCAGGAAACCATGACGAGCTGGGTGCTGTCATATTTTGAAAATTCCAGCCTCAAAACTGCCTTGTCGCGAGTCAATCTCCGTTTTGAGGATTGTCAGGACAAGCTGACGGCCCATGGCTTTACCGTGGAGGATTGGGAACGCAGGCTATCGCGAGGAGATCGAAATCAGGCTGAGGCGTTAATTAGGGATCCCTTCATCCAGGATCGCATGGCGACGCGGGCCGGGGAAGCGACTGAGCCGGCGCTTGGTTATCTGGAACAGGAAGGACTTTTTGAGCCGGTGCGTTACGGTTTGGTGGATCTCGGGTGGTCCGGGCGAACGAAGGGGTCTCTCGAAAGCTTACTTTTGCTGCGTGGAAAAGCTCCAGCTCCGTTCTTTTTTTTCGGGCGTCGCGGAGAAAAAAGCAAAGACGATAATTCTGTGCTCCATGCCTATCTTTACAACGTCCGTGATGGAATCCACCAGGAACGACAACTGCCAGACATCGAGGCCTTGATGGAGTCGTTTTGCACGAGCTTGGACAGCGGGCTGGTTTCCTATCGACGTGAGGGCGACCGCTTCATGCCCGTATACCGTGAGTCGAGCACTCAGGAACTGCAGGCTTGGGGCTATCAGGTAATGCGAGATTCCATTCTCGGTTTCACGAACAACTTGGTCCACTGTGCACCGGGGCAAGGCTCGCCGCCTCGGTTGCCCGCGGCGACTGGTGCGGCCCTGCTCAAGGCGTTCTGGCGTTTTCCTACCAGGTCGGAAGCTTTAATTTGGGGGCAGTTTCCATTTGAAGAGGACCTTAGCGGGGCAAGCCGTGTCCGGCTCATTCCGCAGGTTAAGCTTGGACCGCCAGAGTTTTGGAGACTGTTTCTGCACAATAGAGCCGTTAACCATGATACCGTTTGGGAAGGCGGTCTGCTTGCGGTTAATTCGAGACTATTCGGATTGGTTTGGTGCACGACACGCCAGCTCAGGAAATGGGCGGTAAGCTTTTGCAATTTTTTCCTTCGGCGCGATGATCGATAAAAGGCCGGCCGGAAAATCAAGATCAACCATATGCGATTGGATCTAACTACGCGATACTCGCTTGTCCATGACTGGCTTCCCATCTGGACGGCACGTCTATTCATTCTATTTTTAATTATCTTTCCCAAGGGAGGACTCGACCTGGGAACCATGCCGCTCACCTGGGGATATATGTTGATTGGAATGGCTGCCGTCGGCTTGATGCCGGTATTTTTTTATAGAGTATTTTCCAATCAGATAGAAACCAGGGTTTATGGATTTGCCGTTTGCATTGGCATATTTTTCTTTTGGGTTTTCGCTTCCATATGCATGAATGGATCTACAACCACCCTCGGATTCCTGGTTTCCCTTTTCATTTCCACTCTGGTCCTGCCGCTTTTTTTCATCCTCCTGCTTCCGCGTCCAACTTCGCCTATCTTTTATCGGGCTTTCATAAAAGATCTGAAAAATGCGTTGTTTGTGGTCGCTCTCCTTGGGGTTGTCCTATTTTTATATAAACTTATCACGGGGGATTTCATAGGAATCCCTTATCTTACCTTTACCGGGAGCGATGTGTCGGCCCTGGATGAAAAGGATAACTCCAGAAACAGTGACGTATCAAAACTGATTTCAACCTATAACAACGGCAATATTTACGGGGCTTGCATGCTTATGAGCCTGCCCTTTTACGACGAGGCTGAAAAAAGTCTTTGGAAGCGACTTTTTTTTAAAATGGCCATCTGTTTGACCCTGTCCAGGACCGCCTGGGCAGGCCTGATGTTCTATCAAATCTTCGATTTTATGGTTTTTCATAAGATTTCCTTTAAGAAATTAATTGTCTTTATTTTGGGCATGGTCTTAAGCGTTTTTGCCATTTTGGTGGTCGCGGAATATATGCAGTGGGATTTTTCAACCATCTTTGATCGGGAGCTTGGAGGAAGAACTTTATACCAAGGTGAAGTAACCATGCTTCCTCAAGACCCCTTTTCAGGCATAAATGAGATTACGTACGTGTCCATGCTGTACGATTTCGGAATTATAGGGCTTGTCTTATTTTTGGTATTTTATTTCGCGCCTTCGGTATATTTGGGACTATATACAGAAAAGCTGGGCCGTTGGCGGAAGCGAGCCCTATTTGGCATTATCGTATATTGGATGGTTTCGCTTTCGGATGGAGCTTTCCTCCTGATTCCCGTGACGGCCTTCTATTGGTTTTTCAACTGGATGCTTTTTAATCCTAAATTTCTTTTGATCGAGGATGTCGCCAATTGATTTTTGATTTCAACGGCGAATCAAGATGCCTCCTCCGTTAATGAGATACCTTTTTCTTCTCATGGCTGGATCTTTGGTTGGTTCGGGTTTCGCTTTTCTGCGTGCCGACGCCGATTCGAGCGTGGCGACAGCCGATTTTACCAATGCGGTGATCCTGGGTCTGGATCCCACGGGACAGGCCGACGGAACGCCCAGGCTTCAGGCAGCATTGGATGCGGGGAAGACACGAATCTTTTTTCCAGAAGGAACGTATCTCCTCGGCACGGTAAATGTACCCGGGAAAGCCCGATTGGTTTTTGGAGACGATACCGCGGTATCCATCAATCCGGCCTTAATCCAAGACAAGGTTCTCTTTCGAGTTGCCGGCAACAACGTGGCAATTCAAAACCTGAAGCTTGTCTTTCCCAAGGTCGGTGACCATGAGATGGGGCCTGCGGAATTAGATGCCCTGATTAAGGGTGACAATATAACAAATCTGACAGTTGACGGCCTCAAGGCGCTCCGCACCCAGGGAAATTATCAGCAACTCTGCGGCATCGTCCTGGGCGGGTGTTCTGATATCTCGGTCACCCGTTGCGAAATTTCCAATCTCTATGGATTGGTGATGACTTTCTATACGCAGCGAGTCGCCGTCCGGAACAATAAGGCGACCCATTGTGATCATATTACGCTTTTTCGTGACGGGAGCGAATGGCTGACCCACGAGGGAAACTGGTCTTCCCAGGTAGGACATCAATGCGAATGGTGGGGAGGAGATGCAGATACCCAGAAGCCCTCTCTATCCATGAGCACGGTCGATGTGATGAACCGGGGGACGAGCCCGCAGACCCCGGGCTTCGTGCCCAACACTCCAGGCGCGTATGACATCCAGGTGCTTGGGAACTACGCTGAGTATGGTGTGACGCTGGCTTGGGGATCGAAGGGCCGGGACATCCTTATTTCCAACAACGTGGCGCGGTACATGGGCGACATGTGCTATGACGCAGAGGGGTGTGAAAATGTTGTGATCTCCAATAACGTGGCGATCGATGCGCGCTTTTTTGGGATCGGCTGCTATTTTTGGGGAAACAGTGTCCTGATCGCCAACAACTTGATCGTTGTTAATTCGGAAGGCGATCCAACCTACCAAGGTGATTTCATTCGTTTGCAAAGCCCGGCCAATCCCGCTTTCGGAAGTGGAAAGGTGCTGATTACCGGCAACCTCTGTATCGGAAAAAAAGATCGAATCCGGCTGGTAAATCTTGAGCGATCCCGGGACGTCACGATTTCCGGCAATAAATTCATGAACGGGAGGATCAACGTCACGTCCGAAGCCCAGGACGTAAGCATCCTCAATAACGAGATCACGGAGGATCTTCCCGGAAACTACTCTGCGATTACCGGCGCTTCAGGGAACTCGCTTTACATCCGCAATAACATCATTCGGCGAAAGGAAAACGAACAAGCACCTGTGGTGGGGGCAGCCGCGGCCATATCTAACTTCGTCACAGCAGGCGGTAAACGGGCCGTCGAGGGAAACCTGATCGACGGATGGAAATTTTCCGCCTGGAGTGGGACTGTTTCCTCCACGGGTATACCTGGTATTTTCCGGAATAACACCATAAGCGGTGAACTTCTGGAAGATAAAGACGGTCGTCTTTTCGATCAGGGCAACATTCTTCTCTCCAACCCGACTCTCGTGACTTTCCGAGTGGCTTCTGCCGCAGAGGCCGCTACGCCAAAGCCGTAATTTTTTCCCGCGAGCACTTCGTCCACAAGAAAACGCTGCAAGGCCTTCTTGTGGACTCCCCGACCAAAACCCTTCGGTGAAGCCCTTATCCATCATTAGATTATGATCAACGTTTCTTCGTTCGATATCTTTGACACGTGTCTCACCCGAACTTTCGCCCACCCGGCCGATCTCTTTCTTGAGGTGGGCGAGGTTGCGGGCAAAAAAGGATGGATCGCGCAAACTCCGCACATTTTTTTTGCGCGCCGGGTCGAGGCCGAGAAAGCCGCACGACGCCTGACGCCTTCCGGGGAGGTTTCCCTCGAAGAAATTTACCGCGTGCTCGGCGCGGATCTTGACCTGAACGCTGAAACGCTTTTGCAAATTCAAAATCTGGAACTTCTGCACGAGGAAGAAGCGCTTCAGCCGATCGACGAGACCCTCCATCGGATCACGCAGGCACGTCAGCAGGGCCGCCAGATTCTTTTCCTGTCCGATATGTATCTGCCCGGCGAGTTCCTGGAGCGCGTGCTGCGGAAACACGGCTTCTTTGCGGATGGCGATTTTCTGTATGTCTCGGGAGAGGTGGGGCGACATAAAGGCGACGGAGGACTTTTTCAACACGCCCGCGCTTTGCTGAAGGACAACGTCTCGGAGTGGATTCATTACGGCGATAATATGCGTGCTGATGTCGTCTCTCCGCGTCGATTAGGCCTGACCGGCGAGCATTTTGAATCGGGGTTACTCAATCGCTATGAACTGAGTCTCTGCCCCCAGGATCCCTTTCTCAAAAAGGTGGCGTTGCGCCTGCTGAAAATCACGCGTCTGGAGCGATGGAAAGGCACGGCCAGCTTCCTGCAGAGCAAGCCGCGCGAGAAGTGGAAATCGCGGGTAGCGGCTGCCATGCGCCTGGCTCGATTGTCGAAGCCTCCGGGCCTGACGCCTCGCGAAAAGGTGATTTGGGATACTGGCGCCAGCGTGGCCGGCCCCATTGTCTACGGTTACGTCAAATGGGTGCTGGATCAAGCGAGCCGCCAAGGTCTCCCCCGCGTTCATTTCGTCGCCCGTGACGGACAAATCATGCTGAAGATCGCCGAGATCATCCAGTCGGTTCAACCGAGTTCAATTGAGTGCCGGTATCTCTACGGGTCGCGGCACGCCTGGGTTCCCCCCAGCATGGGTGAACTTGACGACTCTCATCACCGTTGGATTTTCGAGCCTACGCCGGGTCTCTGTCTCAGCCGAGTTTTTTCCCGACTGGAAGTCGCTCCGGAAAATCACCGAAGCTTGCTGGAGACGAATGGCTTTGCCGAGACGGCATGGGAGCAACCGCTGACCGCTCCACAATTGACTCAACTGGCGGTCCTGCTGCGGGAACCCTCCTTGAGCAAAGACATTGTTGCCGCCGCAGCGATAAAACGCGAAAGCGTCCTTGAATATCTTCGCAAGGAAGGACTGTTCGAGCAGAAAGAGATCGCGATGGTTGACCTGGGAGGAAATGGCAGTCTCAAAAAGGCTTTGGCCGCCATCTGCGAACTGGCCCCAGACCCCATAAAACCGAAAGTCCTGGGATTCTATTATGTACTGATGCGCAACCCGCAGCTCATGGGCAAAAATTTTTACGGCTATATTAATTCACTTCATCCGAGCTTCCTGGCCGCCGTTCGTTATTACTGCACTTTTTTTGAATTCTTCACTGCGGCAGATCACGGCCAAACTCGCGGTTACCGGCACGGCGAGGTCATTTTGGCCAGTCCCGACAACCCGGCCGTGACCGACTGGGGATTACCCGTCCTCCAGGCCGGCATGCTGGCATTTTCTCGCGCCTACGCTGCTCATGATGACGGCACCGCAGACCCGGAGGAATTTTTGGCCGCAACCATGGGCATGATGAAACTCTTCTTTGAAAAGCCGACGATCGGCGAAGTCGAGGCCTGGGGCTCGTTTCCTTTTTCAGACCAACGCGTGGAGATTGACCTCTTGACGATTTTACCCTCCTGGAAAGGACGCGAGATTTTTTCCGCTCTCATGACGAGGGAAGGACGGAATCGGCTGTCATGGTGGATGCCCGGTTTGGCGAAAAGAGAGGGAATGACCTCCCTGATGCTTTATTACCGATTGCATAAAATAGTGAGGACCTATCTGAAACCCCGGCCATAATGAAACTGTTATTCGTATCGATCCGACGCGACATTGCCGGGGGGGAGATTGTTCTCCATCGGCTGATTGAGCGGCTTCATGCGCACGAAACTCTCGTGGTTCTTCCGGAAGGAGCCTTTTCCCGGCGGCTCATCCAGGCGGGAATTAACGTCCATCTGGAACAAGATCTGGCCCACAGCGCGCGGTCGGAAGATCCGTATTTTATCCTTAAGCTCGCCGGACGTTTCCCACTCCTCGTCAATCGGCTGAGGCGGGTCATTCGCGAGTTCAAGGCTGATCTCGTCATTAGCAATGGTCTTGGCCCATCGGTCTATGCCGGGCCAGCCGCCCGTCTGGCCGGAGTGCCGAACCTGGCCATTCATCATGCACCGGTCCTTCAGCCGGGATCAAAAGACGCCAAAAGAGTCTTCGTCTTATCCAAGTTCTGCGATGGTTTTATCGCCGTATCAGATGCGATGAACCGCGGCCTGCAAAACTCGGGAGTTCCTGCCCGCAAAGTCCAGACGATCTATAACGGCCTCGACGTTGATTTCTACAAGGTGACATCGGAGCGCTCGAATGTCCTGCGCACCGCTTTCAATCTCGCGTCCGAAGTGAAACTTATCGGACTGGTGGCGACGATTGCCGAAATCAAGGGCCATCATGTCGTGGTCGAAGCCGCGCGACTGCTGCGCGATGAGTTTCCGGTGGACGTCCCATGGCGGGTGATTTTTATCGGGGACGTTTTTGAAAACAGCCGGTTGGGGGCCGAATATAAGCAGCGCTTGCAAAAGCAAATCGAGAGCGCCGGGCTTCAGGACAAAATCATTTGGGGCGGCAGACACGCCAATATGCAGGACGTTTATCGGGACTTGGACATCGTTCTTAACGCCTCTGTGGAACCCGAGCCCCTGGGCACAACCATCTATGAAGCCATGGCCATGGGCCGGCTCAGCATCGCCAGCAATCTGGGCGGATCATCTGAAATTATCGGCGACGAAAAAAGCGGATTTTTAGTGCCGGCCGGTGACAGCCGCGCTCTTGCCGCGTTGTTGGCCAGGATTCTTCAGGGGAAAATAGACGTTGCGCCGGTGCTAGCGGCCGCGCGTCAACGGGTCGAGGAAGTCTTCGACATTCGGAATATGGTGCGGCGGTATAGCTCTCATTTCGAGTCGTACGCGAAGAAATCATGACAGTGTCCGAAACCATTTCGAAACCCACTTCCCTCTCGACAATTAACCAATGAATTTCTACCGTCCCCAATGCGCCTAAAGTTATCAGGGCCACTCGTGCATGAGTACGGCTATCCGGTGGCAGCTCCCATCGTCGCGCTACTGTTGATTCTCATTACCGTCCCGGCGGGAGTCTTCGACCACCTGAAGAATCTCACCATAAACTGGCGGTTCCAGATACGGGAGAGATCAGATTCCAAACCCGATCCCCGGGTTCTTTTGGTGAGGATCGACCAAACCTCCCTGGACAACATCGGAGGCTGGCCATGGGATCGGTCCATCCATGGTGATTTTTGTCAACTGGCGGCCGCGGCCAATGCTTCGGTCATTGGCTTTGATCTTCTCTTTACTGAGCCGCGTGAAAAGAAAAGCGATACCTACTTTGCGCAGTCAGCGGCTCAAATGCATGCCGTAATCACTGGCGCAAATTTCGACCCCAAGGACCTTGATAGTCCACCGGTCCAATACGATTACGGAAAGACCAAACCCTTTACCCAAATCGAGGGTGATATCTCGAAGATTGCCGGACAGAACGTCGCTCTCTTGCCCATTCCTGAACTTCGTTCGGCCAGTTATTTTGGTTTTGTCGAATCTGCACCTGAGGGAGCCGATGGCATTCGCAGGACGCTGCCCTTGTTGGCGCGGGTGGGGAAGGATGTTTTTCCAGGACTATCCCTCCAAATGCTTTGTCAGTATTGGAATATCCCGCCCGACAAAGTGCAGATCAAGTTGGGATCGGAAATCGAGCTGCCGACTCCCGAAGGAATCAAGCATATCCCCATTGATGAAAAAGGGGAAATGCGGCTGAACTACCGTTACAGTGACTCATACACGGCCATTTATGAGGGAATCAATGCCGTTTCCTACGCCAAGCTTGAAGGTGGCCTGGCCGATCATTACGCCGCGGGAAAGGAATACCCCAAGGAACTTCCCTCGCTCGAAAACAAGATTCTTCTGGTTGGACAAACCGCTTTCGGGTTGAGCGATTTTGGTCCCAGTCCTTTAGAGCCATCAAGCCCGTTGGTTGCCGTCCACTTGACCGCGCTCAATAACATCCTGGCGGACGATTATTTGTGGGAATCACCGATGTGGCCGGTTGTCCTCGGGTGGCTCTTTATCAGTTG
>Ga0207011_1018_pt1 | contig 32668 bp, 30 predicted proteins | sample Alteio_BWMinCont_79_FD_153466 | JGI IMG/M metagenome (GOLD analysis project Ga0207011, IMG submission 153466) | Enriched cells from forest soil in Barre Woods Harvard Forest LTER site, Petersham, Massachusetts, United States -... | ecosystem: Environmental > Terrestrial > Soil > Temperate forest >...
CAAACGAGGGATCAGCTTCGCTTCGTTCTTCGCTGGGATCACGATGGTCAGTTCGTTCGCGGTATTCATGCTCGTTAAAGTCATGGATTTGAACCCCCTGTTCGTCAACGGTGAGATAAGTCATGCGGGAATCGACCCAGCCGCCCGCGTTGTGGTAGTGAATTCCGTTTTCTTCGACGTGTATGGCCTGGTGAGTGTGTCCGCAGAAAATGCGGTCGGCATCGTGCTGGCGCGCGTAGTGCAAGGCTCCGGCGGAGACTTTCGACGACATGCGCAACCACCGGGTATTCATCCGGTCGATGAGGCGCACGATGGGTTTGCTTTTAAAGTCCAGCTTTTGCAACTTCAGATAGATCGCAGTCCCCAGCTTGCTCAGCCGCACATTGCTTACCTGGAAACCATCGAACTGATGGCCGTGAATCGCAATATGGCGCAGGCCGCAGTATTGCCATACATAGTCCTGGTAGACGCGAACCCCCACCAGATGCGACATGATCTCGGCGAGTCCGTGATCGTGATTGCCTTCCACCCAGACAACTTCAATATGGCGCTTGGGGTTGGAAAGTTTGCGAATGTGACCGAGAAACTTCCAATGCTCTTTGGTGAGGCGGGCGAAGTTGAGGTCGGCGAAGATGTCGCCCAACAGGATCAACCGCCGAAAGCGGGTCTCCTTCAGCACGCGCGTAGCTTCGCGCGCGTGACTGGTCTCTGCCCCAAGGTGCAGGTCGGAGAGGATCAGCGTGTTGTAAACCGGCAGATCCATACTTTGGTTGTACCAAGTGAATGTTACGGGGTGATGAAATATGCATCAAAATTGGTGCAGTGGTAACTTGGAGGGTAACTTGCCAAGGAGAGGACTTGGCGGCGAATGCCCCGCGCTATGTTTCAGCCGTGTGAATGAGGGAGAGCTTTTCACGTAGACTGAATGTCTTTTGAAAACCATCGGACACATCCTGGCGAAGTACACGGCATGGATTTTGCAGCTGCTGGGTCCTCTGGGAATCTGGGGAGTATTCGCGATCGCGTTCGCAGATTCCGCGCTGCTGGGCATGCCAGTGGACGCGATTGTGGCGTTTTATGTGTACCAGGATCACCGGCGGCTGCTCCTCTATGTGGTGATGGCGTCGCTCGGGTCGGCGCTGGGCAGCATTCCGCTTTACATCATTGGTTATGTTGGGGGCGAGAAAGTGCTGCGCAAGCGGATTTCAGAGGAGCGCTTTCAGCGGGTCCACCGCTCATTTGAGCAGCACGAATTCTGGGCGCTCATGTTTCCGGGAATGCTTCCGCCGCCCACGCCCTTCAAAATCTTCGTTCTTGGGGCCGCGGTGTTTGAGATGCGCTTTCGCGACTTTCTGGCGGCGGTATTCGCGGGAAGGTTTGTGCGCTTCCTGGTGCTCTCATTGCTGACGTTGTGGTTCGGCCCGCAGATTGTAGGACTGATGGGGACGGTGGTGCGGCAACATTTTTCGTGGTTGCTGGGAGCAATCGCGGGTGGAGTGCTGGTGTGGCTGCTGATGCGGCGGAGTCGAAAACGCAAAGCGGCACTTTAGTTCAGGCAATCGGAATCTTTCCGCACCGGATAAGGGACCTCGCTGCGCTCGGCGGACAACCGAGGGTGCTTTCGTCACATGATTTTCTGTGGCGACTCTCTTATGCAGCAGCGACGCGGTCTGGGGATGACTTGCCCATCCAGCCGGCGAGAGCTTGCAGGAAGACCGGTATCCCGAAAAAGGCGACGGAGAAGAACAGATCGCTTTCGACCGTGCCGCGGAAAAATGGCAGACCGGCGGTGTAGGACATCATCAGGCCTGAAAAGGTCTTGGGATACATTTGCCAGGCGGCCCACACCGCAAAATTACTGATCAGGAAAAATGAAACTGAACTGGCGAGGGCTGCGCCCACTACCCGCACTGGTCCAGATTTTTCGCGCAGATTCGTTCCAAGCCACAGAATTGCAGCATACCAGGCGAAAGTGACCAGGTGGTCCCAAGAGAACGTTGACGCGTAAATGAACTTGGTAAGGATGACGTCTGTCGCCGCCAGCAGCACCAGAGGGATCCACATCTGACGGCGCGAACCTCGTGCTCCGAAAAACAGCAGCGACGCCGCTATAGGGGTGAAGTGCCAGGCGTGCGGAAGAACATTCAGCGGGCCCGCGAAGGGCAGGAAACGGACAGCGATTGCTAATAGGACGAATAGATAGGGCAGCATGAGCACCTCTGGAAGTAAAACATTATTCTGGGCGCGGAGAGCCGAGTACGTCAAGGGGTGATGGGGCGGGGTAATGGGTCCATTTCGTTTCCACAGGCGGTGATCGAGCAGGTTCGGCCTACCTGCAAAACACGTTGACAAGGGGCTTATTCTAAAAGCACTCGGAGAACAGGCCAGTTAAATGAGGGCATTCATCATCGTCTGGTATTTGGCAGTCAGCCTGTTCTTGGGCTATGGCGGCTGGGTCTTGACCTTTAGAACAAGCACCGTGGTCAGGCGGGCGCACAGCCAATACCATCGCGACTTCTTTCTGAAGCCTTGGTACTCAATATTCATGCGCTGCATAGGAATCTTCATTTGGCTGTTGGCAGCCCTATCCGACTACGCGCTGCTAACGCAGAGATGATTCACCTGTTGAGATCAAAACTGATCCACTGCCTGCGGCGACCGTTAGCCTGGCTGAATTCAGCCACGACCCAGAATCCGTTGGGTATCAGCGGGGCAGCCTTGCTTCGCCTGACTGGACAGCCGAGGCGGCTGTCCCCACATGAGCACCCCGGCAAGTCGATTCGGAGTTCTGCGTTAATCCGGTTCAGGGAAAGCTTGTTGCTTTTCACCGGAGCCGTAAATGTCAGCGACAACGTGGAGGTTTTTGTCGAGTTGAACGCCGGCGCCCAGGGCGCGGCGCGGTCCACCTCGGGGGGTTAGCAGGCTGGGCAACTGCACAAAACGGAGATCCTGGAAGTTGACAATGTAGCCGCCTTCCGGAGCAGGGAGCGTTTCAGTCTCTGTGATGGGATACTTTGCCCAGTCCAGGTAGACGCGGCCGAGATAGGACCTTTTTGCGGCGAGTGTAACCGGGGTTTGTTCTGTTTTGTAGCGGATGGTGAAATGGTCCTCGGCGTCAACTTCCGGCTTCAAAGAGTTCACGGGAGCGAGGACAAAGAAGGCCGGGGTCTCGACGACACCGTACCACTGGAATGGATCGGCCAATGCAGGGTAGGCGGACACGCGAAGCGGCTCAGCGTCCTGATAGGTTCGGGAGGCGAGGACATTGACGGCGTGACGATGCTCGAAGTCGCGCAATCCCCAGAGCACGACCACTCCGAACAACGCGAGCGTGGCGGCAATGCGGCCCCGCGGCCCGCGAGAGCGCGCCCCGATTTCACGATCGATCAGTGAGAAGAGCGACGGGACGATCAATCCGAGGAGCAGACAAGTGAACATGACTGGCTCGAAGATGAAAACGATATCCCACGAATACCACTTCTCGGAAAATGGCCAGAACGGGCGCACCCCATAGTTGTTGGTGAAGTCGAGCAGAATATGGCTGAGGCCTGCGAGGCAAGCGTAGAGAAAGAGCAGTCCCCAACGCGGCGGGAGGTTCGGGTCTTTTATCCTTCGTCCGCGCAGGCGCCAGATGAGATACACGAAGCCAACTACCACGGCGGCGTCGAGCGGAACTCCAAGGAAAGAGTGCGTGAATCCGCGATGGTGGGCGAAGCCGAAGGCTGGGCCCTTGATGCGGCTGAGCACGTCGAGGTCAGGAGCTTCGGCGGCAAGAGTCAGCGTGAGCGTGCCTAGCGCCGTTCTGCGGTTGAGACCGGCGCGGCCCAGGCATGCGCCGGTTAAGAAGTGGGTGACGGGTTCCAAGGGGTCTGAAGATTCTATTTGGATATTTTTGTAATTACCAGCGGGGGCCGAGGATACTGTCGAGCTACGCTCGATTGGACAGCCGAGGGCGGCTGTCCCCACACGAGCCACAGCCTGCGACAGTGCCCGGCAATCACTTAGACGGCGCAAGCAAAGTCAACGCGTTTGGCACGACTGTGATTTCAGCGGGCAGGGTTCCGACCAGCTCGCCATCGGTTTCGACATAGATCTTCGTTTCGGAGATCTTGGTTTCGGAGATCTTGGTTTCCGCGAGCTTGGTTTCCGCCGTGGGCTTGCCAGCAGCGGGCGAAGGATCCAGGTACGTGCAGGACACTCTACTACTGAAAGCCAAGTCAATGCCCGGAACTTTCCAATTACGCCGCAGCAATCCGCGAGTCACGTAAGCCAAGTACGCGAGCCGGCTGGCAGTGCGGCAGGAGACGACCCGCACGTCGTCGCGGTCGAGAGAGGCTCCGGGAGCCAGTTCCCGCAGCACTCCGCCAAAATTTCGGATGCGGATAGCCATCAGTTCCGTGACCTCAGCCCGCCGCTTTTCGGCCGTTCCAGTCTCGGCAAACTCCACTGCAAAGCGGGGCATGAGGTGGCTAAACCACAGCTGCCAGGCTTTCGCGTAGTAGGCGGCCATGCCCATACGCTGCTTGATTCCGGAATGAAGTTTGTAGAAAAGGTGGGCATCCACGCCGGCCCCGGCGGCAACAACGAAAAAGCGGGTTCCGGGTTTGCCGTCAAGATCGATGTACTCGATTCGGCCCAGCGCAACTCGCCTGAGAACTCCGTGCAAGGCGGCTCGCGCCGCGCCTTTGAGATTCATGGGCAGTCCGAGGTCGTGAGCCAGCGCATTGGCCGTTCCCATCGGCAAGATGGCGAGCGCAACGGGTGTGTTCGCCAACGCCTGGAGAATGCTGTGAATGGTGCCGTCTCCGCCGCAGGCAAACACCGTGTCACATCCGGCTCGGACGGCCTGCCGCACTCGCTCTTCCGCCTCCTCAGTCGAATGAGTGAGTACGAGTTCCGCGTCGACATTTGCGCCGCGAAGCAACGCCAGCGCCGATTCCAACTCCGATCGGCGCCCTCCGCTGCTTCCGGAGCCAGGGTTGTAGAGTAAAGCTGCCTTACGCATGGCTGACCGAAGTTGGATTGTACCTGAGCCGTTTTGCCCGAGGCCACGAGCGGCTTGGCAAGCAGTCCGGTTTGGAATAAGCTGTGGCAGCTTGGAAAGGGGCGCATCCCTGTTACTTTTCCCCCGCGCCCAACACTACAAAATTCCGAATTCAGGAGGATTGACCAGATGAGAACTCTGGGGCAGTTTTTCTGTTTGATGCTTCTGTGCCTGGGCGTCGCAGCCCAGGATCACGCCTCGCATATTCAAACTCATTCAGTCGCGCTGGTGACCGGGCTGGGAGATCTCCATCATCCCGTTTCCACGAAAAACCAGCAGGCGCAGCAGTTCTTCGATCAAGGTCTGCGATTCATCTATGCTTTCAATCATGACGAAGCGGCACACTCATTTCAACATGCGGCAGAGCTTGATCCAAAGCTGGCTATGGCATATTGGGGCGTTGCCGAGGCGGTGGGACCAAACTACAACGACCCCGCCGATCCCGATCGATACAAGCAAGCTCACAACGCGGTGCAGAAGGCAGTCGATCTCTCGGAGGAGGCGTCCACGAGTGATCAAGCCTATATCCAGGCGCTGGCCAGGCGCTTCCCCGCAAATCCAAAATCCGATCTGAAGAAGGCTGCTGAAGATTATCGCGACGCGATGCGGCAGGTGGTCACGGAATTTCCCGACGACCTCGACGCGGCCACGTTGTTTGCCGAGGCCGGCATGAATTTGCATCCCTGGGGCCTGTGGCATGTCGATGGCACGCCCGAGGCTGGGACGGAAGAAATCGTCTCAACATTGGAGTCGGTGATGAAACGCGATCCCAATCATCTGGGAGCGGTTCACTATTACATTCACGCCGTGGAGGCTTCACCGACTCCAGAGCGTGCGCTGGCCGGAGCGAACAAACTGGCGGCGCTGGCGCCGGGCGCGGGTCACATCGTTCATATGCCGGCACACGTTTACATTCGCACCGGCGACTATGAAGCGGCGGTCAAAACCAATGAGGAAGCCGCCGCCGTGGATCGCGGCTACATCAAGTCGACCGGAGCGCAGGGCATCTACCCGATGATGTACTACAGCCACAACCTGCACTTCATCGCCATGTGCGCCGCGATGAACGGCAATTATGCGGAGTCGCGGAAGAATGCGGACCTGCTGGTTGAGAATGTCGGCCCGCACGTGAAGAACATGCCTCCACTCGAAGGCTTCATGACCATACCCGTCGCAGTGGAGATTCGATTTCATCACTGGAATGAACTTCTGAAAATGCCGCAGCCTGACTCTTCCATGAAGACCGCGACCGTCTTCTGGCACTTCGGCCGCGGGCTCGCGCTGGCCGGCACAGGCAATATTGCGGAAGCAGAGGCCGAGTACAAAATTGTCTCCGACGCCGAAGCGGCCACGCCTCCTGATGTGATTTTCCAGATGCCGATCAACAACAAAGCCAAAGACATCATGAAGATCGCGAAGGACGTGCTGGGCGCAAAGATCGCAGCGGCAAAGAAAGACAACGGTGGCGCCATCGCGATGCTGCAGGACGCTGTTGCCATACAAGACACGCTCAAGTACGGCGAGCCACCTGACTGGTTCTATCCGGTACGCGAATCGCTGGGGGGCATGCTGCTGGTGAATGGAGACGCAGCTGGTGCGGAGAGAGTGTTTCGAGAGGACCTGGATCGGAATCTACGGAATCCGCGGTCGCTCTGGGGGCTGCATCAGGCTTTGATGGAGCAAAAGCGCGGGTACGACGCGGGGTTTATCCAAAAACAGTTCGAGAGTTCGTGGAAGGGCGGAGCTGGAAATCTAAAACTAGACGACTTGGTGTAAATATTGAGACCCGAGCAGGGACAGCCGAGGCGGCTGTCCCTACGGAGTTCGTTCCCGCCTATAATCTCTGGCGATGCCTCCAGCTAACATAGACCTTGAAAAAAAGATCGGATCGCTTCGCGAGAAGATCCGGCACCACGAGTATCTGTATTACGTGCTCGACCAGCCTGAGATCAGCGATGCCGACTTTGACAAGCTGATGCGGCAGCTGAAGGATCTGGAAGCGGAGCATCCGGAGCTGATCACGGCGGATTCTCCCACGCAGCGCGTCGGAGGCAAGCCGCGCGAAGGTTTCGTCAAGGTTGCGCATTCCTCGCCCATGTTGTCGCTCGACAACACTTACAACGAGGATGAACTAAGGGATTGGGAACGGCGCGTTCACGAACTGAGCGGGCGAAAAGATGTGGACTACGTTTGTGAGCTGAAGCTTGATGGCATGTCGCTGGCGCTGATTTATGAGGGCGGCAAGCTGGTGCGCGGAATCACTCGCGGGGATGGAAGCGTGGGTGAAGATGTGACCCTGAATGTGCGAACCGTGCGCTCGGTGCCGCTTTCGATTCCGCTTGAGAAACTAAAGAAAGCAGGCATCCCGTCGGATTTTGAGGTTCGTGGCGAACTGCTGATGCCGCTGGCGGCTTTTAGGAAAGTGAATGAAGAGCGTGAACGCCAGGGCCTCGCGACATTTGCCAACCCGCGCAACTTCACCGCCGGCACGGTGCGCCAGTTGGATGCAAACGTTACGGCGGAACGCCGCATGGACTTTTTCCCTTATATCTTGCTCGAGAAGGGCCGTACTTATTTTGATCTCCACTGGAAGACGCTGGACGCGCTCGAGGCCGCCGGGTTCAAGGTCAATCGGAATCGCAGGATTGTTCACAGCATGGAAGAGGTTTGGGCATTCATCCAGGAGTGGGCTGGAAAACGCGAGTCGCTGGCATACGAGATTGACGGCATCGTGGTGAAAGTGGATCGGACGGCATTGCAGGACGAACTCGGGTTCACGGGAAAGGCTCCGCGCTGGGCGATTGCTTACAAGTACGCCGCGCGTGGGGCTGTTACCAAGCTTGAGAATGTGCGCTGGCAGGTTGGCCGGACTGGCAAACTCACTCCTGTCGCGGAATTGACACCGGTGGCGATCGGCGGCACCACGGTTCGCAATGCAACCCTGCACAACATGGATGAGATCGAGCGGCTGGGCGTTAAGATCGGCGACTGGGTGCGAGTTGAGCGTGGCGGCGATGTCATTCCAAAAGTAGTGGAAGTCGACAAAGAGCACCCGCGCGGCGAAAAAGAAATTGAGGCGCCCGAGAAGTGTCCCGTTTGCGGCACGAAGGTTGTGCGCACCGAGGGCGAGGTCGACTACCGCTGCGTCAATGCGAATTGCCCGGCGAAGCTGCGGGAGACGATTCTGCACTTCGCTTCGCGGGGCGTTATGAACATCGACGGCATGGGCGACGCGCTAGTGACACAGCTTACCGAGCGCGGGCTGGTGAAGAACGTTGCGGACATTTACAAGCTGACGAAGGACGACCTGCTCAGCCTGGAGCGCATGGGCGACAAATCGGCGCAAAACATTCTGGATGAAATCGAGAACTCGAAGAAGCTGCCGCTGGAAAGGGTCATCTATGGCTTGGGCATTCGTATGGTTGGCGAACGAACAGCGCAGTTTTTGGCGGAGAATTTTGGATCGATGGAGGCGCTGGAGAACGCTGGCGCAGAGGAACTGCAGAATGTGAATGAAGTTGGTCCGCGCATCGCCGAAAGCATTGTGGAGTTCTTCAGCATCGCCGCCAATCGCAAACTGGTCGAGCGGCTCCGCGAAGCGGGGCTTACGCTGACGGGCCAGAAAAAGCAGCGCGGGACAAAGCTTGCGGGCAAGACATTTGTGCTGACTGGAACTTTGGCGCATTTCACTCGCGATGAGGCTAAGAAGATGATTGAAGATGCGGGAGGGAAGGTCACCGGCTCAGTCAGCAAGAAGACAGATTATGTGGTGGCGGGGGCGGATGCGGGGTCAAAGCTGGATAAGGCGAAGGAGTTGGGGGTGGCGGTGATCGACGAGCGGGAGATGGAAAAGCTTGCGGGTTAACCGATGCTCTTTCGACCCAACGTGCTGACCTCGCGCCCGATCAGATAGGACTTCACGGCAGGGTCGTTGAACGCCACGAAATCGGCGACAGCGAAGAATTCGCCCAGAAGCGGACTCGCAAGAGCTGCCGCGCGAGCCATTGGCTTGCCGAGGATGGGTTTGTCGAAGTAGTAGGATTCTTCTGGCTCGCGCACCATCATTTCGTAACTATCGGCAGTCGGTCGAGCCTCTATGAAAAGCCAAAGCCTTGATTCCACGTTTTGTTCGTCGGCGTTCTCCACACCCCAGCCGCCGATACTAATGGTCAGCCCAGCGGAGGCTTGGTCGTGGCCTGTCATTAAGCCCGCGTAATAGATCGCGTGGGCGGCATTGTTCTTGGATATGAACCCCCAGACCGTCAGCGATTTCTTTCCGCAATCTGGACAGTCAAACGTCCTGATTTGCTCATTTAGCTCGATGGCGTAGTTGGGCTGTTCACTCATCGTCGGGGCAGTTCTTCCTTAGCCATTTCCCAAAGCCGCCGTCATTCTCTTCCACGTCTCATCCAGTGTCTCCGGCAGAATGCGCGTCTCGCAAACTACCGACACGAAGTTCGCGTCCGCGACCCAGCGGGGGAGGACGTGCATGTGGATGTGGCCGGCGATGCCGGCGCCGGCGGCTTTGCCAATGTTCATGCCCAGGTTGATGCCGTCGGGGCGGTAGAGTTCGCGTAGGACGGACTCCATGCGCTGCGAGAGTTCCATCATTTCGTGGGCCGCTTCAGGCGGCAGCTTGCGGAGTTCATCCAGGTGCGCGTAGGGGACGATCATCACATGCCCCGGCGTGTAGGGATACATGTTCAGGATCACGAAGCAGTGCCGGGCGCGGTGCACGATGAGAACTTTTCGATCGTCGCCGGCGCTGGCCGCGTCACAGAAGACGCAGTTGGTCGTCTTTTCAGCGGCGGTAACGTAGGCGTAGCGCCAGGGGGTCCAGAGATAGTCCATGACAAGGCAGGGTAGCAGAACGCGGGCGCGCGCGTCCGTCAAGCCTTTGCGAGGGTTAGGCGATACGGCTATTGGACGTCAGTCTTCATGGGCTTCCACCACCGCTGGTGGCGCTTACACTGCGATTCAAACTGGGGATCGCAGCGGGCGTGAAAGGTATTCTCGGCGATGGCCAGACCCAATCCCATGCCCAAAAACATGTCGGAAGACCAGTGGTCCCGCGCCATAAAACGACTGAAGGTCACGGTAAATGCCGCGCCGTAACTCAGCACGCGCGCCCAGGGCTTGGGATATTCGTCGGCCAGCACGGAGGCCATGGCCCAGGTGAACATGGCGTGCCCTCCCGGGAATGACGTGTTCAAGGCATGGTGCTTGAAAAAGTCACCATTACCATTGCCCTCGTCGGGGCGCTGGCGGGCGAAAATCAGCTGCATCGGGGCGTAGATGAGAAACGTGTTGATCAGGGTTTCGAGTTCGAGCTCACCCGTCTCCCGGGCGTGGCGATGCTCAGTCTTAAAGCCGTAAAGGTACACGCCTGCCAGCGAGCTGGCCAAGCCTGCGATGGCGATATTGGACGTGTCCTGGTACAGGGTGTAATGGGAGTGGGGGACGTTACTTTCAATATGACGGTCGGCGGCGAGAAGCGCACCGGTGCCCACCAGCACGATGGCGTCCCATTTCAGATTATGTGGTTCGAACGGGGCCAGATAAAGCCGCTTCTGATCTGCTCCAATGCGTTTAATGCTCCGCTTGACGAAGCCCTGCTGCTCAGCCCCGGCGGGGGCATCGGACGGCGCTTCGGGCGCGGCACTGTCATCATCGGAGGTCTCCACCCGAAACGCAGCGACTCGAAAGTTGGGCGCCAGCGCGGTCCCCTGGATGGCGGGCCTGCTAAGTAATACCGGGACGGAAGAGGCTTCCTGACCGGCGGCAGCGGAAGAAAGCAACGTCACTGCCAAGCCAGCCAGGGTCGATAGAAGAATTGATTTATTCAATGTCGTGGGCTCGTGAGCGCCTAATTTCGAGAAAAGCGCGACATTTAGGATGCACATTCCGAAAAAGAGTAGGCCAGGCATTTTACAAAAATATGCATTCGATGCAGATTCGGGACGCTGCCCGAAGCAAGGCTCTTTCCGGAACAAAAGAACATCGGATAATTGCGTTTGACACTGTTTGAGAGGCGTTGCTATAGTCGTAGAGTTCCCTTTGGACGCGGGTTTCTGTTAAAACGTCCGGCAGCTGGGATTGTCCAAGCTCACTCGCCAGGGTGAGCCCACCACAACCAAACGACTCACTCCAGCAGTCCGCCAAGGCAGACCCCGTGTCCCCCGCACCGAGTGCGAGGAGTAGCAGAGAGGCATGACTTTGTCTGACGACACCATCAACCATAACTCCGAATCCACTTCTGCCGTTGCAACCGAAACAGAACCCACGGCAAACGAATCCACCTTGACCGAGCGCGATCAGGCTCCGGTCGCCACCGCTGCTGCGAGCGCCAGTTCCTCCGAGGAATCCCAGCACGCCGGCCCCACCGAAGACAAGCACGCCAACGAGGACTTTGCTTCCGCGCTGGAAAACTTTACCACCGAGACCGAAGAGGCAGTGGGAGAAGACCGTGTCATCAAAGGGACGGTGCTGAAGCTAACGGCGACGCATGTGGTGGTCGACATCGGCACCAAGTCGGAAGGCATGTTGCCGCTCTCCGAGGTGCTCGATCATGAGGGCAAACCGAAGGTAAAGCCCGGTGACGAAATCGAAGTAATGCGGGAGAAGGGGCAGACGGAAGAAGGCTACGTCAACCTTTCTCACCAGAAGGCGGCCCGCCTTCACGCCTGGGACGAAGTGGAAAAAGCTCATCATGAAAAGCGGCCGGTCAAAGCCGTAGTGATCGAGCGCACCAAAGGCGGCCTGACGGTCGATGTCCTGGGCGCGAGGGCTTTCCTACCTGGCTCGCAAGTTGATCTGCGGCCCATCCGGAATCTCGACGGGATGAAGGGCCAGACTCTTGAAGTTACGGTCATCAAAGTAAACAAAAAGCGCGGCAACATCGTGGTCTCGCGCAAGGAATTGCTCGAAGGTGAGCAGAACGAAAAACGCAGCAAGACGCTTGAACATCTGGAAGAAGGCTCAATTCTGACCGGGGTGGTGAAGAATTTGACAGAGTACGGAGCTTTCGTCGATCTCGGCGGCCTCGACGGTCTGTTGCACATCACCGATATGTCATGGGGCAGGCTGACGCACCCTCGCGACCTGGTGAACGTCGGCGACCAGATTCAGGTGAAGGTGCTGAAGTACGACAAAGAAAAACAGCGAGTTTCGCTGGGCTTTAAGCAGTTGACGCCCGATCCGTGGCTTGACGCTGAACATCGGTATCCCGTGGGCGCTCATGTCTCTGGCCGCGTGATCAGCGTGACTGATTACGGCGCATTCGTCGAACTCGAGCAGGGCATCGAAGGTTTGGTCCACGTCAGCGAAATGACCTGGTCGAAGCGGATGAAGCATCCCTCGAAGTTGGTCAACGTGGGCGATCAGGTCGAGTGCGTGGTGCTGAATGTGAATCCCGGCGAACGCCGAATTTCTCTGGGGATGAGGCAACTGGCGGAGAATCCCTGGGACGCTCTGCATGATAAATATCCCGTGGGCATGACGGTGGAAGGCCGGGTGCGTAACCTTACCGACTTCGGAGCGTTTATCGAAATCGAAGATGGCATCGATGGTCTGGTGCACGTCAGCAACTTGAGCTGGACCAAACGCGTAAAACATCCTTCCGAAATATTAAAGAAGGGCGATCGCGTGAAAGCCATCGTGCTGGCCATTGAGCCGGATAAGCGGCGGCTCTCGCTGGGCGTTAAGCAGCTTCAGCCCGATGTCTGGGAGAGCTTCTTTGCGGCGCATCACGTCGGCGATGTGATCCATGGCAAGGTCTTGCGGGTGGCCGCGTTCGGCGCATTCGTCGAAATCGCCGAAGGCGTCGAGGGTCTGTGCCACAAGTCGGAAGCGGTCGATGGCAACGGCCAGCCGATGCATTTGGAACCAGGCATGGAGCACGACTTCAAGATCATCAAGATGAGTGCAGAAGAGAAGAAGGTAGGTCTGAGCATTCGCGCGGTGGGCGAAGAGGCTTCACGCTCTGAAGTGGAGGCTTACAAGCAGCCGGTCTCCAGCACCAGTTCCACTATCGGCGAGTTGATTTCGTGGAAGCGAGCCAGCAACGAAAACAACTGAGATATGTCAGTCCGGCAGAATCAGTCAGGCCGCCGCAAGGCGGCCTTTCCCGTTGGGGCCTACCCTGTTCTAGAATCATTTGTTTGCTCTCAGACATCTGTTCTTACTGATAAGGAGTGCTGGATTGCCCGACACCATTTATGACGTCGCTATCATCGGCAGCGGACCTGCCGGGTACACCGCAGCTATTCGTGCAGGCCAGTGGGGCCTGAAAACCGCTCTCATCGAAAAAGACGGATTCCTGGGAGGCACCTGCCTGCACGTGGGCTGCATTCCGACCAAGGCTCTGCTGTTCAACGCTGAACTTTGGGACCATCTAAAAGACGCGAAAGAATTCGGAATCGAAGGCGTCGACGCGCGCAAGCTGAACTGGGCCGCCGTCCAGGATCGCAAGTCGAAAATCGTGGCGAAGCATGCCAAAGGTCTCGAGTTCCTGATGAAGAAGAATAAGGTCGAGACTGTCAAGGGATACGGCAAGCTGACTGGCTCGGCGCAAAACGGCGTGTTCACCGTTGAAATCGTGAACGACAACAAGGCAAGTCATCTCAAAGCAAAGAACGTGATTCTTGCGACTGGGTCCGAAGCACGCATGATTCCTGGCCTTGAGGCCGGCGACAGAGTTCTGACCAACATCGAGATTCTCAGCCTGAAGGAAATTCCGAAGTCGCTCGTTATTGTCGGCGCCGGCGCGGTGGGGGTGGAGTTCGCATCTATCTACCGGTCGTTTGACTGCGAAGTGACCATCGTCGAAATGCTGCCTCGGCTGGTTCCGGTGGAAGATGAAGAAGTCTCGAAGGAACTGGCACGAGTCTTCCGCAAGCGGGGCATCAATTTCCACACCAGTGCGAAGGTCGATAAAGTTGAGAAGACGAAGGCTGGGATTGCCGTCACCATCACCGCTGAGGGCAAACAGCAGAAGATCGATGCCGAAAAAATCCTGATCGCGGTTGGGCGCAAGCCCCGCACTCAGAACATCGGCCTCGAGCGCACCAAGATCAAGCCGGACCGCGAATTCATCAAGACCGATTCCTGGATGCAGACCGCCGAGCCCGGCGTCTACGCCGTGGGCGATATTGTTCTGGGCTCGCCGCAACTGGCGCATGTCGGCGCCATGGAAGCGATTGTCGCCGTGGCCAAGATCGCCGGCAAGCCGGGCAAGCCGATCAATCCGGAACACATTCCTGGAGCCACTTACTGCCATCCCGAAATCGGCAGCGTCGGGCTTACCGAAACTCGTGCCCGCGAGGCAGGATATAACGTCAAGGTCGGTAAGTTCCCTTTCACCGCGAACTCGCGTGCGTCGATCGTCGGCCAGCACGAAGGCTTCATCAAGATTGTGTCCGACGCCGACTACGGCGAGATTCTCGGCGTTCACATTATCGGCCCGCAGGCCACGGAGTTGATCGCCGAAGCCGTCACCGCCATGGAACTGGAGGCCACGGTGGAAGATTTGATGTGGACGATCCACGCGCATCCGACACTGGCCGAAGCTATGCTGGATGCATCGAATAGCGTGTACGGGATTGCGATTAATGCATGAGTTCTTGGCCACGGATTTTCACGGATAAATTCTTGGGTTTGATCCGTGCGAATCTGTGGTAATCCGTGGCGAATGTTTTGATCTCTCTTGTCCAACTCGGCACAGTCGACTATGCAACCGGGCTGCGCTTGCAGCGGCAGCTTGTTGATCTGCGCAAGGAAGAAAAAATCGGCGATGTTCTGGTTCTGCTCGAACACTCGCCTGTCATAACGCTCGGCCGTAACGCGAAAGCGGCCAACGTAATTGCGTCGCCCGAACTCCTTGCCCAGCGCGGCGTTGAGGTCTTCGAATGCGACCGCGGCGGCGACGTCACCTTCCACGGCCCCGGCCAGATCGTCGGCTATCCCATCTTCGACCTCCGCGGATTCGCCACACCCGACGGCAAACGGAAGACGCTAGGCGTAATCGAATTCGTACGCCGCCTGGAAGAAGTCCTGATTCGCACCTGCACCGACTTCGCCATCCCAACCAAGCGAGTGCCAGGCCTAACGGGTGTCTGGACGGATGCTGGGAGCAACGATGTTCAAGTTGGAAGCCGCGACGCTCATGTGGGGACAGCCGCCTCGGCTGTCCAGCGAAGCGAAGCGAGCCAACCCGCGTACGCAGCCGAAGCCAAACTCGCCGCCATCGGTGTCCACATCTCGCGCTTCGTCACCTCGCACGGCTTCGCCCTCAACGTAAACACCGACCTCAGCTACTTCAACCTGATCGTCCCCTGCGGTATCACAGCAAAACCGGTGACTTCGATCCAGCAGGAACTCGGCAAGCCGCTCGACCTGAACGCGGTCGCAGAGTCGATCTCCCGCAACTTCGGCACAGTTTTTTCCAGTCAGATGCTATGGGTGGATACTCTCGATGCGCTGCTTGGGCGCACCGTTGGCGTCCCACTGCAGCGTCCGGACGAAGTTCGCCGCCTTCACAAAGAAGGGGACATCCGTTGGGCGTGAGGGCCTAGCCCAAGGCGCCTCTCTCGCGATAGCATTAACAGTTGCGTACCAAGAAGTTTCGCTCACATGGCAATCAAAAAGACGAAGTCCAAATCGAGTCGCAGCTCCAACGGCTACCGTGGGCGAAATGGGCATTCCACCTCTCGCCCCGATCCGGCCCACCTTCGCACCTACTCCATCCCCGACACCCGCCTCGAGCATCCCGACCTCTCGGTAAGCCAGCGCATCGAAAAAGACAAAGACGGCGCCGAGCACGTGCGCTACGAAGTCACCGGCAACCTCAACGCGCCAGTCCCCCCGATCCGCAACTCCAGATATCTCGACAAGAAGCAGTGCATCGAGATCTACCGCTACATGCTGCTCAACCGCAAAATGGAGACCGCGCTCGAAAATCTCTACAAGCAGGGCAAGGTGGTCGGCGGAGTTTATTTCGGACTCGGCCAGGAAGCCTGCTCCTGCGCCTCCGCCTACGCGCTCGACAAGGACGACTGGTTCGCGCCCATGATCCGCAACCAGGGCTCGCTGCTGGTGCGCGGCTTCCGGGCCAGCGACACCATGATGCAGTACATGGCCAAAGCCGATTCGCCCACGCGAGGCCGCGACGGCACCTCGCACTTTGGCGACATCGAAAAGCGCAACATGGTCTCGCCCATCTCCATGCTCGGCGATTTAATTCCCGTGCTCTCCGGCGTGGCGCTGGGCGCGCGCCTCCAGGGACGCAACGTCGCCGTCATGACCTACATCGGTGACGGAGGCCAGTCCACCGGCGTCACCTATGAAGGCATCAACTTCGCCGCCGTGCAGAACCTCGGCCTCGTGCTGTTCGTGGAATCGAATCTCTGGGCCTACTCCACGCCGTCGGAAATGCAGTACCGCTGCAAAGACCTCGCCGAGCGCGCCATCGGCTACGGCATCCCCGGCGTGATCGTCGACGGCACTGACGCCTGCCAGGTCTACGACGCCGCCCGCGACGCCGTCGAACGCGCCCACCGCGGCGAAGGCCCCACCATGATCGAAGCCAAAATGATGCGCATGAAAGGCCACGCCATCCACGACGCCGCGGCGTACGTGCCCAAAACAATGTTCGACTTCTGGAAGAAGCGCGACCCGATTACGCGTTTCGAGAATTATCTGGTGAAAGAAAAGAAGTGGCTGAGCGTGAAAGAAAATGCCGAATTGATTTCAGAAGTGGAGCGAGTGATCGAGGCCGAACGCGAGATCGCGGTTAACTCTCCGATGCCCACGCCAGAATCGGCGGAGGGCGGAGTGTTCTGCGAAGATGGCTGCCATGAGATCAAACCGAAGTATGGGATGCCGAAAGTGAAGAAGGGAAGGGGCGGATACAGGCAAACCGAAGCCGCTGTGCATTTGAAATAACGCGGCATTAAGAAACATGGGCGCGCTTTCGCGGGTTTAGCCGGGAAGAAGAGTTCACAACCGATTTCGTTTTGCGCGAACCAGGTCGGTAGCGCGCTCGGGATTTACCTGAGTGATCTTGCGCGCGAGCACCCGTGCGAACGACAAGTGTGCGACCGTGGCCTCATTCTCACATTCCGTTAGTGAACTTGCGATCTTGGATGATCTTAAGCCGGTTTGAGCTAGCACGTCCGCGTATTCCTCACGGAGGGCTTGTGCGTCCTGCTCAAACAGTGCGAAAAGGTCCTTTGCTATACGCATGCGCTTCAGTGACTCTGCTTCGGCGTTTGTCTTAGAAATATTTGCGAGCACACCAACTCGAAATTTCTCAAGTATCTTTTGCACGTCCAGTATTTTTGCGTCAGCGATCTTGAGCGAGAAACTTTGTATGATAGTCAGGCTTGAGAGGACCGCAAGGACGATCGTTGCCAGGGTCGCAAGTTCCGGGCCGAAAGCATTTGAGATCTTAACCCCGGCTGTAGTCTTCAGGACGCCGTACGAAAGCAATGTGAGGACGCAAAGGATAAGCCAAAGTATCCAAAACCCCGAACTGCGAAACATAGACCACAGCGAGCCTGGAATTAAAGGAGAAAGATCTATGATGAGATAGACCAACACTGCTAGCGCAACGGCTAGCAATCCCGCAATCGAAGGAATACCGAACAGTGACATTTGGCGATGAGGACTTTAATCGGGGCCCAAATCACTGACGTGTTACCCACTTACTACGCGGCTTGTATCAGACGCAACTGAAAGGCGAGATCGGTCAAGTAGTAGATGCCATCCAGACCCTGACCATTAGAATCGACTACTCGCGCCTCCTTGAGTTTGCCGAGCGTCTTTTCAAGCGCTTCTGGATTCGCACCCAAAGTCCGCGCCAACTCCCATCCTGAATAAGTTCCGCTTGATCGCTTAAGTTCCTCGAAGACTCTGGTCGCCTCGCTATCTTCCCTGAGGGCCTGCAGCGCCAAAAACATTTCATTAGACATATAAAGCTCCTGGTGCTCTGTTTCAACGACGGCGTTCATCGGAGCACTACCCTTGTTCTGAAAAGCGTAGAAGCCTCACAGACAAACTCCAACGATCCGGCTTCGGAATGGATATTTTCAATAGCATACCTTCAGCGGCATGTGAACGCACATTAAAATGTGCACATTAAAGGAACCGAGGTAACCAGACTCAGCACCCTATCTGCATGCTACCAAATCAGGGGAGGGAAGAAGTCTAGCAGATGCTTGCGAAATGTCAAAGTATTGTCAATTCGCGAAACGACCAGCATCAAAACCAAAATTGCATCGGTACGGACTGGAACGTTTTCCTGACACGAGCCGATTATTTAGCCTCGAAACCGGAGGAACAAGTTACCATCGTCACAAATCCACCTAGTTTAATATATGCTTACGGCTGTAAAAGTTGCATAAAATCCGACATGAAACCCTGAAACATAACCCTATGCAACTCACCTACCTCGAAGCCATCCGCCAGGGAATCTGGGAAGAAATGGACCGCGACCCTTCCGTCTTCTGCCTGGGTGAAGACATCGGCATCTACGGCGGCGCGTTTAAAGTCACTGACGGTTTCATCGACCGTTTCGGCCCCGAGCGCGTCATCGACACGCCCATCGCCGAATCCGCCATTGTGGGCGCGGCCTTCGGAGCGTCGCTCACCGGCATGCGCCCCGTCGCCGAATTTCAGTTCATGGATTTCATTGGCTGCGCCTTCAACCAGATCAGCAACATGGTCGCGAAAACGCACTACCTCTGGGGCGCGCCCGCTCCGCTCGTTCTCCGCGGCCCCAGCGGCGGATACGTCCACGGCGGCCCCTTCCACTCGCAGAATCCCGAGATGTGGTTCGTCCACAATCCCGGCCTCAAGGTGATTTGCCCGGCCACGCCCTACGACGCCAAGGGCCTGATCAAAGCCGCCATCCGCGACAATAATCCCTGCATTTTCTTCGAGCACAAATATCTCTACCGCCGCATCAAGGGCGAAGTCCCAGCGGAAGACTATGTAGTCCCCATTGGCAAAGCGAACATCGTCCGCGAAGGCCGCGATCTCAGCATCATTACTTATGCTGCCATGGTCCACACCGCTCTGGAAGCTTCCGAGATTCTAAAAAAAGAAGGGATCGATCTCGAGATCCTCGACCTGCGAACCGTCTCGCCGCTCGATCGCGAAGCCATCGCGCAAACCGTGAAGAAGACGAACAAGGTCATCATCCTGCACGAGCATTCCCGCACCGGAGGCCTCGCCGGCGAAATCACCGCCATCATCAACGAAGAGGTCTTCGACGATCTCGATGGCCCCATCGTCCGCATCGCCGGCTTGGATTCGGCGATTCCATTCTCTCCGCCACAGGAGGAGCACTACCTGCCCAAGGTAAGCGACGTTGTCCGCGAAGCTCGCAAACTGAAAGCGTATTGAAATCTTGAAGAGTGAAGAATCGTGTAGGACAACAGCACTCGTGAGCCTGCCCTGAGCCCAGCCGAAAGTCCCTCCGAACGCAGCTAGCTGCCTCTCGAAACTAGCGCCTCACCCGCCCCATCTGCCACAATAGATTCTCCCGGAGGAAACCCATGGGCAAGTTCATTCTCGGAGTCATTGTCACTCTACTCATTCTCATCCTCGGCGGCCTCGGCTTGGCCATGCTCGGCTTCGTACCCACCAACGCGAACACGGTCCCGCCTCGCTGGGAGCATCGCATCGCGAATACCGCAGTCGATGCCTCCATGGAGCGCCACGCTCCTCGCCTCACCAATCCCGTGCCGCCCAACGACCAGAACTTTATAGATGGCATGAAGCTCTACACCATGAACTGCGCTCTTTGCCATGGCGGCCTCGATCGCAAGCCTGCCTCGCTCGCTAAATCCTTCTATCCGCCCGCTCCCAACCTGGTCTCCGATCCGCCCGACGATCCCGAGTGGCATATCTTCTATACTGTCCGCACCGGCGTTCGCTACACAGGCATGCCCTCATGGGAAAAAACTCTCAGCGAGCAGGATATGTGGAAGATCACCAGCCTCATCTCACACATGGAAAAACTCCCGCCCGCGGTGCAGGAGTATTGGCAGAAAACCTTTGGCGTCGCTCCTCAACCTGAGGTAAAAGAGCCTTTGAAGAAGGCCGACCACAACTAGCAACCTTGTAGAGCAAGCATGTTTCTAGGCGGCCGACATTAGAAGAGCCCTGAGGGCGAGATGGGTTTTCGCTGCCCCTCAACTAGACGCTATAATATTCGTTTGCGTCCGGCCCTCTGTCCCAACCCGTGGCCTTATGGAAGGAAATCATGCCAACTGACATCATCATGCCCCAGATGGGTGAATCCATCGTCGAAGGCACTATCACCAAGTGGCTGAAAAAGCCTGGCGACAAAGTTCAGCGCGACGAACCGCTGTTCGAAATCTCCACCGACAAAGTCGACGCAGAAATCCCCGCCCCCGCCTCCGGCGTTCTGCAGGAGATAAAAGTCACTGAAGGCACAACCGTCGGCGTAAACACGGTGGTAGGAACTATCTCCGCCGATGGCGAAGCCGCAACGCCCGCGAAGGCTGCCCCTGCAAAAGCCGCCTCGGCTCCGCCCGCGCCGCCAGCCAAAGAAGAAAAGAAGGAAGAGAAGCCAGTGGCGGCAGCGATAGCGCCAGCCGTCGCCGCCCCTCCGCCGCAAGAATCCTCCGACGACGAAGAGGCCCGCTCCTCGCCGCTCGTCCGCAAGATCGCCCGTGAACACGGTGTCAGTCTCTCGCAAATCTCCGGGACAGGACTCGGCGGCCGCATTACCAAACAGGACATCATGGCTTTCATCGAGCGCGCACCCTCCGCGGCAGCCGCACCCTCGGCTCCTGCTGCTCCCCAAGCCGCCGCATCCGCTCCCTCACGACCCTCCGCCCCCGCACCCGCAGCCTATCCCGGCGACCTCGTCCCCATGACCAACATGCGCAAGATCATCGCCCAGCGCATGATCGAGTCGCGCCGCACCAGCGCCCACGTCCACTGCATGTACGAAGTGGATTTCACCCGCATCGTCAACCTGCGCGCCAAACACAAAAACGGATTCGAGCAGCGCCACGGCGTCCGCCTCACCTTCATGCCCTTCTTCGTGCGTGCCGCCCTCATCGCGGTCCAGCAATGGCCAATCATCAACGCTTCCATCGAAGGTGACAACATCCGCTATCACCGCAACATCAATGTCGGGATCGCCGTCGCCCTCGACTGGGGACTCATCGTCCCCGTCCTCAAAAACGCAGGCGACCTCAATTTCCTCGGGTTGCAGCGCGGCATCACCGACCTTGGCGAGCGCGCCCGCACCAAGAAACTTAAGCCCGATGACGTTGATGGCTCCACCTTCACCGTCACTAACCCCGGCCAGTTCGGCGCCGTTTTTGGATTGCCCATTATCAATCAGCCAAACTCCGCGATCATGGGCGTAGGCGGAATCACGAAACAACCCTTGGTCGTCACCGACAAGGAAGGCAACGATTCCATCGCTATCCGTTCCGTTGTCCATCTCACTCTCGGCTATGACCACCGCCTGATCGACGGCGCTGTTGCCGATCAATTCATGGCCTTAGTGAAGAAGACGCTTGAGAATTGGAGCGAAGAGGTAGGCTGATCGTTAAGCGGATGATCGTTAAGCGGAAGGCTGCGCGGTTGTCGCCCGTGGCTCCTTGCACCAGGTCGAGGCATTCAAACACTCTACCGTGCCATCGATAATCTTTGAAATTCCATCCTTGAACTTTTCCGGGTTGATAATTTCTCGCGCCGCGACCGCGTCCGTCATGGCCAGGGCGTTCTGCAGGAACGACATCGCCGCATCTTTTTTTTCGCCTCCCGTTTTATTGCCAAACAAACCCTCAATCCCGTTCACCAACGCAGGCACAAAGGCGATCCCCCGCAATAGTTGAGACAAAAAATCCATACCTTCCTCCTTGAAATGTTCTTCACACGCACCGTCTCTGTCGCACCCCGCGTCCAGGTGCAACCCAAATTTTCAGGTGAGGCTAGCCAAAATGTTGTCGACCGTCTGCAAGTTAGGGTCGGCTCCGTCTACCGATCTCGCGATTAGCGTCAGGCACACCTTCAATTCAGTGGCCTTGCTCAACGCTAGGGCAAGCATCCCCGGCATATCGATCCCCTCCGTGCTCCCGCTTTTCACCGTATTTGCAGTGGACGAGGTCAGGTTCTTTAGATTGGTGATGATCGTCGTACTTGGTGTAGTGGTCATAGTTCTCCTCGCTCTTTTAAACTGGGTTGTTTGAAATCATGACGTCTCGAGAGACTTCTTCTGGACCTCACCTCAGCCAATACTTATGGAGCGCAATCGCGGCGCTTACGGCCGCGCTGATCGTCCCATTCAACAGCCGGTTGTGCACGCTGTTTCGCAAATCGTTTCGCTCCAGCACCGCCACCTTGTCTTCTACCAGTTTCACGCGTCCCGGTTGCCCGTTTCCTACTAATGTGTCCATTTTCGTTTCCAGGCGTACCAGTTTATCCAGGACCTCTCGCTGAAACTCAATGTCGATTGCTTTGAGCATCAATTGTCTGTCGCTTACCCCCATACTCAACTCCCTCCACCGCCAAAGGTTCCTCCCAGAGGAAGATCGATGTGCAGCGCTGCCGAATACCTCGAATACCTCGGAGGCGTCGAACTGTCGACCAGCGCTCCGTCTCGATTTCCGTAAGCCTTGTCGTTCACCATGCTGACCGCTGTCGCTGTCCCGTCAAACCTGAACCCGTCATAATTCAGATTCGCCTCTGCGTTGTAGATCTTGATATCTCCAGGCCCTGGCGCACTCTCATTCACATAAAACCCCAGGGGCTGCGTTCCCTGCGGAATCATCGAATCCGCTTCCATGTTCGCGAACACAAGATGATCGCTCGTCCCCTGCACATACACACCGTACTGATCGAACCAGTTCAGCAGAAAATGCTGAAACGTCACCCACGACTTTCCATTAATGTTGATCACCGGCACGTTGCTCAACGCCATCGGAACAATCGGCCCGCCATAGAATGTCGCGGGATTATTTACCGAGTAAACATAGACGAACCCATTAGCTAGATAAAAATCCCACTGCCCCGTCAGGTTCGATGTCGACGCCGCCACCTTTTGCCCCCAGATCGATCCAAACAAACAGAAATTGATCGAGCTGTAACTCGCCGGCACCGCCGCCTTCCACGCATTGCCGGTCACCTGCACCCATCCGGTTGCCGGCACCGCGTAGTAGCCCGTCAAGTTCGGCGCCGGTCCCGTACCATACGCGTCGAACGTAATCGGATTTCCCGAACTGCCCGAAGAAGCCGGAGCCAGACTCTCGTTCCACACATCTCCCCGCTTGAACAGAATCGAATCCCCCGGCAAAAACGTCTGCCCATTCACATGTGCAATTGTCTGCCACGCAGCCGACGTCGCAGTCCCGCTGTTTGTATCGCTCCCCGTGCTTGAACTCACGTAGTAAGTTGTCCCCCAGGCCACGCCGCTCCACGTCACGAGCATGATGATTAAAATCCGTCTCATATCTGGCGATTCCTTCGTGAACCCTTGGGTCCTTAGTGGCTATTTGTTTTTTGCCCAATGTAAAAGGCCACCGGCTTTCGCCGATGGCCTCGCGCCCTCACTTCCAACCCTAATGAATCTCCCACGCCATAACCGTCGCTTCCGTCGGATTGTCCGCCGGAATCGTGATCCCGTTATTCAGCGTTCCTCCGGACGTCACGCCCACCGATGTCCCGCTTGCGCCTCCAAGAAAGCTGAACCCTGCTGAGCTCCCGCCATATACCTGCGCGCATGAACTCGTACAACTGCTCGTAATCGCCAGGTAATACTTCCCCGGCTGCAGCGTCGCACTCGCTGCCCAACTCAACGTCTTCCACCCCGCGCTTGCCGCGAACGTCGTCCCGGCCGTACTCCCAATATGCGCCACAACATTCCCTGCGCTGTTCAGCACGCCAATGTCATATGTATTACTCGTGTTGTCCGCTGTCGAAACGAAATAGGTGACTTGAGTCGTTGTAAGTGGAAAGGTCAGCACCACCCCCCACAGTTCCGCCTTATTCGCCGTGCCCGAAAAACTGATCGCAGTCCCCGGTAGTGGGTCAGCAGGATTTCCACAGGCATAGTCAAGCAACATTAACTGTGGCAGACTGTGAGCATGGGAACAAAAGACCGCTCTAGGCCAAAGGGCGAACGGACTGGAAACAAGGTGGTCGCGCCGAAAGTGAAGTACATGGCGAAGGCTGCTAAGAAATCGAAGGGCGGCAAATGACGGGTAGCAAGCGCAAGCCGTCCGCTCCGAAACGCGACTTCATGCAAGTTGGCCGCGCCATTGTTGAGCAAGCCATCGGTGAGCAGATGGACGGTTCACCGCTTTCCGTTCCTCCGCCTGACACACGCAATCCTCACGCGGTAGCCCTTGGAAGTTTGGGCGGGAAGAAAGGTGGCAAGGCCAGAGCCAAGGTTTTGACTGCTGCTAAACGCAGGGCAATAGCCAAGAAAGCCTCTGCTGCCCGTTGGAAGTAAAGGCACTTGCACCCACAGTTGACTTTCATCCGATTTACCTTGACACAACTGAAGATCAACTGTTAGCTTAAGATCAACTAGGGTCCGGCGAGGAGACAAGGAGAACAAATGGTATGGATAGAGATACCCGCGTCTTTGAGTACAAAGGCCCAGTTGTAGACGGTGCTTGCAAAGCAAAACCAGAAGCTCCCCTCTCTCCCGCGAACGCCTTGGAGATCGTAAGAGCGGCGTTCTTCGCAGGACGAATGCAAATTACGACGCATTTCAGAGAACAGCAATCGGAACGACGCTTCGATTCAATGGATGCAGAGAACGCGATTAGAACTGGGGAGCTGCGTGGCGACCCAGAGTATTGCCCCGTGAATCGAAATTGGAAGTACCGGATCATTGCAGAAGTGGAGGACAAGCGGCTAGAGCTAGTTGTTGCCCTTGATCCGGCGGAAGATTACGGCGCATCACCTTTAATAATTCTCATAACAGGTTATTGGCGGTAGACATTAATGTCGATATGTATGGAGTGCACGGAGGACAGCATGGCAAAGCACAAGGAGGCAAGCGAGAACGTGACGCTGGAAAGACGATGCTACGACTGTGGAAAGACGATGGTCGGCAAACGCGAAAATTACTCGTACCAGGAGATCGGACTGAAGTCAGTTGTGTTGCTGAATATTGTCGTTTACCACTGTAAGTGTGGGGCAATCGTGCCGGAGATTCCCTACGCAGGACTCCTGCACAATCGCATTGCGTTGAGTGTACTGGAAAAGAAGGCGCTCCTCTCCGGGGAAGAGATTCGCTTTATCCGCAAGGCTGCCGGATTCTCTGCGACTGAACTGGCCCATGTTCTTGGCATGGAGAAAGGAACTGTATCGCGGTGGGAAAATGACAAACAGCCTATTGGCAAGGACGCAGATCGTCTGCTTCGGGCCGTGTGCTTTGCACGGACGATGGAGCGCCTCGCTGGGGTAAATACGCAGCAGATCGGCGACAAAGACCTTGCGAGTAGTTTGGCTGAGTTGCAGACCATGATTCGATCTGTGAATCTGACTTCCGTTCTTGGCGACATCGAAGACAAGGCGGCAGGCTCAAAGCCAATTCGGATTGACCCTGAACATGCGGCGATGGCACTCCATTCCAATTTCATTGAGACGGAAGCTGCTTTGCAATAACTCGCCTTTCTGGGAACTTCCACCCGCTCATTTTTAAGAGCGGGTGTTTTTTTGCTTGACATCTTGCACGCTCAAGCATATAGTTCAGTATATGAAACGGCTAACAATGGAGCAGAAAACGCGGGTGGTAGCGGCCTTGGTCGAAGGCAATTCGATCCGCTCTACTGTGCGGATGACCGGTGTCGCCAAGAATACCGTCCTAAAGATGGTCCTTGATCTAGCAGATGGGTGCGCGGCCTACCACGATAAGCACGTTCGCAATGTGAAGGTGCGCCGTTTGCAATGCGATGAGATTTGGCAGTTTGTGGGCTCTAAGGCGCGGAATACTTCGCCTGAGAAAAAAGCAATCGGGTGGGGAGACGTTTGGACGTGGACAGGATTAGATGCGGATACGAAACTCTGCGTTAGCTACTTGGTCGGCGGGCGTGATTTAGGATGGGCAAAAGAGTTCATGCATGACTGCGCTTCTCGGATTCGCAACCGCGTACAAATTACGACGGACGGCCACAAGGCGTATTTGGAAGCGGTAGAGAGTGCATTCGGTGCAGACATTGACTATGCGCAATTACAGAAGGTCTATGGCGCATCTGCTGAGAATCACACCCGCTATTCTCCACCGCAGTGCATCGGGTGCGACATGAAGGTTGTGAGCGGCGATCCTGATCCGAAGCATGTAAGCACGTCGTTTGTGGAACGTCAGAACCTGTCCATGCGGATGAGCATTCGCCGCTTCACGCGGCTCACAAATGCGTTCTCCAAAAAGATTGAGAACCACGCGGCTGCTGTGGCGATATGGTTTATGTATTACAACTTCTGCCGTGTTCATTCGACGTTACGCGTCACTCCAGCGATGGAGTCTGGAATCTCGAATCACGTTTGGAGTATCGAAGAATTGTGCCACCTGCTTCCCGAAAACCGCACTATCGGCTCACAGATTGACAAGGGGCTTATCCTGAAAGCACTCGGAGAGAAAGCTGTATAGATGAAACTGGCACTTAGACTGTCGATTCTTCTTTCGGGAACCGTGTCGGCGGTTGCCCTCGCCGAAGCTCTTCACGTGCTCATAGGTCTCTTTCTGGCAGGTCCCTTCGATCAAGTTTTCAATCATGCTGAATACAGAGACATGGAACATCTGTTTCACGTGTGGACAGCGTACTCCTTGACCGCAGTCGCAATCACAATTTGGCTTTGGCGCACTTACCGAAAGCAGTATGGCAAGCTGTGGAAATCATGCTGACCCACTACCCAGTCCCCGTCGTGCTCGACGTCAGCCACGGAATCGAGTACGATGCGCTGCTGCTCACGTTCGATCCCGGCATGTCTAGAAACATCTGCACCGTGGCACTTCCCGAACTCGCCTGCAGCACCCGTCCCAGCACCTGGCTACCCGCAGGTTGCGTCGCTCCCGCATCGTGGCACAATCCGTAGAAGCCGCCGTTGGCTGTGCTCGAAGGCACAACGAAATCTCCTACCACAGTTGCACTCGCGTCGAAACTGCAGTATGCCGATCCCGTCCGCGCAATCGTACCCACTCCAGACGTCCCCCCATTCGCGATCACGATTCCAATCGCTCCGCTTACCAGAGCACTGGAAGGTTTCGCCGCGCAGCCCGCCGTGGTAAGCACCGCCAACTCACTCACTACCGTGCCGTTCGTCGTGTCATTGCACAGTTCATAGCTCTGACTGGCAAATTTTCCCAGCTCGAAGCCGCTTCCACTCGTCGCATTTCCCGCCGCATAAACCGTCCCGGGCCGCAGTCCGCTGCCGCTTCCCGAGCTGTTGAACGACCCCACGTTATACGTCTGGTCTACCCACGGCTTGAAGTTGCTGCTCGCATCCACCACCCACTTCAGCCCGCTGTTCACCCAGAAGCCCAATCCCGGAGCCGCTCCCGAGGTCGAATTCTCGCTCCGCACCACTGCATACCCGTCGCTCGCGTCATACCCTAGCGAAGTCCGCTGCCATGTCGAGCTGTTTGTATAGCTCGAATACACATGCAGATTCTGCGCCGTCGTCCCGTTGTATTCCCCCACATCATTCGCATCTTCTTGGAACAGATTCGAAAAATAAGAACTTGTCGCGGTCGTTGCCACCTTCTGCGGACTCCCCGCATTCGCCGACACGTAAAAATTTCCGTCATTCGAAATTCCCAGCGCCGAAGTCCCCGCTCCCGCCGCCGCCATCGCTGTCCCCGGTACTGGAGAACTCACTATCCACGGCCCCGCCATCAGCAGCTGCCCATTCACCGTCACGTTCCCGCTAAACGTTCCCCCTGCCGCCGATATCCCATTGCTTCCCGCATAGTTCAGCGTCGAACCCGTATCCGTCAGCCCGCCATCCCCACTCACCGCTGTTCCGTTACCCGAGTACATCGCCACCTGCGTCGCGTTCCCGCTATTTACCGTTCCTGATCCACCGCCTCCTCCCCCGCAGCCCGTGCACGTCCCAGTCACCGTCAGATTTCCATTAATGGTCACCGGCACCTTGAATGTCTTCCCCGCCGCGGTCAGTCTCTCCAGATAGCTCGCATTGTCGCCCGTATTCCCTATGTAAGACGAGATCGCCACCGGAGCCCCAAACGCAAGTTGCGCCAGATTTCTCAACACTCCCCCGGGACCTTGGTCCAGTCCAATGTATGTGTCCGCCGCGTCGTTCGAAGGTCGGTTCAGCGTTGTCGCAAACGTCTTCGCCGGATTCGAATCCACCAGCGTGATAATGTGCGACTGGTTGACCGCAGACGCCGCTGGCGACATCTCAAAGTTCAGTCTCCCTTTCAGTCCCGCCATCTGCCCCCCCGTGTTCGGACCGCTATCCAGCAGCAGTGCGCCCACCTCCGGAAATCCGTTCCCGTGACTGTCTCCTTCTAGACACTGGATCCATGCTCCTCCCAGCGGCGTTTGAGCATATCCTGAGCACTGCCGCACAAAAATCGTCGGCCGCAGGAACCCCGCCGTCGAAATCCACGCCGACGTGTTTGAACTTCCACCGTCTGTATCAAAAATAGCAGTCGGAAGTGACCCTGCAGCGGTCGACCCATTCCCATTCATCACCAACCCACCTGGCCAGAAAGTCAGCGCCGGAAAATAACTGGGATTGCCCATCGCGTAGCTCGATGTACTCGCCGACGCGCTGTCGGTGTACGAACACACTAGCCCGCTGCACTGCGCCAGGTTCGTCGCTACGCTGCCGCATGCCGCTGCGCTTCCGCCCCCACATGCCCCTTGCACCGGAAACACCGCAGTGTTTGCCGCAAGCGTGCCCGGTACCATCCGCAGCAGGTCATACGTCACGGTTCCTTGCGGCGCAACGTGCGGCCATTGCACCACGATGTTTCCGCTCCCGTTGCTGGCTGCATATCCTGCATATAGAGGATATGAAGTGCCGCCTGTCGAGTCATGCACCACAACGTAGTATGTATATAAAGTTGAACCCGTGTTCGCGAATATCGGCATCACCCCGTTCGGCTGCTCTCCTCCCCTCACCACCAGAGGCGCTTCACCAGCTGAGTAAATGATCCCAGCCGCACTGAAGTTATTCCCCAGGTACGGGTTCGCACACGGCCCCGCACCTTCTTCGTTGTACACATTATCGATTTGCGTTCCCCCGAAACTCCCCAGGATGGTCGACGTGTACACTCCCCACATCCCAAATCCCTGAATCACGCTGTCGGTTATGTGTGTGCTGTTGTTCGCATACACCGTCACTCCATTGCCTCCGCACTGCGGGCTGATATTCAGTTTGTCCAGCCACAGCACCGGTGTTCCAGCGGTATTTCCCGCCGAGTACACATACGATCCACAGTGGTTGGCCGTGCACAGCAACCCCTGCGATCCGTCCGCGTCGAAAGTCCGGATCGTCGCCGCCTGATCATTGTCGATCACAAAGAACTGGTTGAACTTCCCTCCGCCCCCAGCCGAAGACTTGATGTCTTCCATCGTTCCCGGCATTGCGTTGTCTTCAATCGCCGCGTTCTGAATCGCAATTGTCCCTGGACTTGCCGCCGCAGCCAGGTTTGTTCCTGTCTGGCTATATGTAATAGAAGTCCCGGATACCGTCACCGGCCCGTGACTCCCCCAGTAAGCCGTACCATCTGTAAAGTTAATATTCACCATGTCGCCCGTCTGAATCGTGCTGCATCCGGATGCCACAGTGATCGTCACCACGTTTGACTGTCGTTGCGTATTCGTTACCTGACATCCGTCGGAAGTCACCGTCGAGGTCATATTCACGCCTCTCAGAGTGATGCCCCCGTAATGGTTCGAATTCACTAGGTCTCCCAACACAATGCAGCGGTCTCGTGTCGAACACGAAAGCAGAGTTCCGTTGCCCTCAATTAACGCCCGTCCGCAGTGCGCAAAGATAGACCCGTACACGGGCAGTGCATTTGTCGTCGCACCCGTTGCCGGAAGCACCACCCGAGCGTTCGGGTTCCCGCCAGTGCCGTTCGGTAGTCCACACGCATCGTTGATCGCTTCCTGTATTCCGCTCGACGCGCTGCTCAACACGTAAGTCGCCGAATGCGTGTTCTTCGGTGTGAACACAATCGTCCCCGATGCCGCCCCGCTCGTGCACGTTCCTCCCGTCACCATCGCCGGTTCCGCCGTCCCTTGTCCGCTGATGTAGACCAAGTACATGGAGCTGCCTGTCGTATCGATTCCCACCGGGCAGGGTGACAGCGTCACCGTCGCCTGTGTTCCCCCAATCAGGCTTCCGCTCGGATTCACGCTCCACATGTCCGTTGGCGTCACATAACGGATGCCGCTCAAATTGTTGACGTTCATCTGAGTCCCCAGCGGCTGCACAATGCTCTGGCTGGCCGCCGGCCCGGTCACTACTCCACCCGCCGCCCCACTCGGCGTCGCCGGCGCATATTGCCCGGATGTCGATGAGTACGTCAGTACCTGGCCATTTCCCGGCGCACCCGACGCCACCGGCACACTCTGAATTGCCGTCGCGTTCGCGCTCGAACCGCATGGCCCCCACGCCCCACTCCCCAGCAAACAATTCAATCCCGAAGCTGTTCCGCTTCCCATCTCGCTCGTCGGTACCAATCCGCTCACCAGGTCGGCCTTCGCCGCTCCTGCTACATCCACATATTGTTTAGCGGCCGCTTGCAGAGGCGCGGTGGGGTTCCCGCTCAGCGTCAGCGGCCCCGTCAGCGCTCCTCCCGACGTCGATAGAAAACTCCCGGCGCCTACCGTTGCAATCGCGGAATCCACGTATGCCTTATTCGTCACGTCCCCCGTGCCCACCGGTGTCGGCACATTCGGAGGAGCGCTGAACGTCTTGGTTCCGCTGATCGTTTCTGCGGCAGCGAGATGAACCACTGCGTTGTCATTCGCCTTGCCGGCCAGAACCGTATTCACATACTGCACTGACGCTCCAGGCGCAGCCGTTCCGTTCCCCGGCGTCGCTCGCACCTCCGTCAGATCTGCCGGCGAACTCGTGGGCACTATCCAGTACTCCGTTCGCACCTGCCCCGGCCCCAACTGGTACACCACCGTGTAATAAACACCCGGAGGATTTGCTCCCGCATTCGGTGCCAGCGCCACATTCAAAGCGCCACTCGCTCCCAGCGTTACATCCAAAGTCCCTTCCGCCACCGCTGTCCCATTCGCCTCGACAAACGCTGGCCACGTAATCACCAGGACTCCCTGCGCTTCGGTTCCGTCCGCCCGGTAAACCGTGTCAACCACGTCCGTCAGCGTCGGCCCGCTTTGGGGAGCCGGCGAAGCCGCCCGCGGCAGGCGTTTTGCCGCAGCCGGCTTCGCCGCGGGGAAACTCGTTGCCTTCCCAGGCTGTGCCGCGGAACTTTCCTCGCGCGCCGCACCCTGGATGCTCGATGTCAACACCACCGCCAGCACCAAATAGAAAAGCCACCCCGTCGGGCGGCATGCCTGAAACATACTTCCTCCTCACCGTTTCAAATCTTTTCATTCCGCTGCGCCGCGGACCTGCCCTCAGCGAGTGCCAAAGAAGCCTTCGCCCGCCAAATACCTGCGCTGCCGTCGTTGCAAAAAAAGAATCTCTATCACATCCATCTCTGGCCACGCTCGACCAACCTCACCCGCGCCCGCTCAAGAATTTCTCCACGCTCCGCACATACACCTCGGCAAAATCTGCCGCTGGCCTTCTTCCCTCAATTAACTTCATGGCACCCTTCAGCGGCCATCCCATCACAGCCAGCAGCGCCAGCGTCATCATCGGCGCCCGGTGTACTCCAGCCGCGCAGTGGACGAACACCTTCGTCCCTTCCTCTTCCAGAGCCCCCAGCGCGAACTCCACTCCCCGCACAAATACTTCCTCGGACTTCGGTTCGAAGTCATCGTCCACCGGATTCCAGCACACCGCTATTCCATGTGGACTCGCTAGCGCTGTGTCGTCGAACTCGATCTGCATGTCAATGATGTGCGTAATCCCCGCGCGCGATACCGCCGCCATATTGTCCGCGTTCCAGATTCCGCCTCCGACCGCGATCCGGTCGGTCACCCATGTAATGTCCATCCCTGCCCTGCGTCGTCTAACCTTTCTCTCCGCCCCAATCCTCGGACACTCCTGCAATTCCTTCCCTAAACTTGCTTTCAGCAACTCTTTCCGGCAGGATTCCGGCCCCGGCGAAACCGACAGCGCCGGCACGCCCCTCATCTCTCCCGCACCGTAGCTCCGCTTCATTCTACGGTATCCCCCTCCATCCTCATGCCGCCCCTCTCTCACTCATCACTCTGCTCCAACTCACGCTGTCCCAACTCAGGCTGCCCCACCTCGATGTCCTGCCCCCCGACGCGGTCCCCGTCAGGATCTGTCTCGGCTCTATCGTTAACCTCGCCAATCACCGTTTCCGTCGACAAGCCCATCCGCTTCAATAGCATGTACGGTAGAGAAACTTCCGGCGTCCTCGCCCTTGTCTCTTCTGTCACCGGAAACAGCCCCGCCAATTCAAACACATACTTCGCCGCCGCCACC
>Ga0207011_1019_pt1 | contig 32668 bp, 26 predicted proteins | sample Alteio_BWMinCont_79_FD_153466 | JGI IMG/M metagenome (GOLD analysis project Ga0207011, IMG submission 153466) | Enriched cells from forest soil in Barre Woods Harvard Forest LTER site, Petersham, Massachusetts, United States -... | ecosystem: Environmental > Terrestrial > Soil > Temperate forest >...
AACCAGTAGTGGCTGTCTTTTGGCAGCTGAAATTAGATGAACGCGTCTATTTACTGGGCTGGGCACACTCAAATCCTCCGGCGTCGGTCGGCTTTTATTCACGGTTATTCTAGCAACTGCCACATGCCTTGGCCACGTCAAGCGACTTTCTGCCTTGACAAGAGCGCGCTAAACTCAGTGGTGGATGGCAGGAAAAGCCGCTGCGCCATTCATACATATAGAAACCTGGCCAAGGCAAAGCACGGAGGACTCCATTGGCTGTCCCAGGTAAGTTGTTTACCTGTCACAGGCGCTCTGAAATTACGGACCGGTTGAGGTACTGGTGCTCGTAGACGTGCTCGTCGAAGTGGAAGTACTTGTACTCGTGCTGGTGCTAGTTGTGGTACTCGTACTTGTCGTTGGTGGCACATAAGGCAACACTACAGGAGCGAGCACGCCCGGGCCAAATTTTTCGCCCACATAACCGGAGGTCAAATTGATATAAGCAGCCGTGGCGGCATCGGGGTCGATTTTGCGGCGGTATCTGACATCAACTGCCATGCCGTTAGTCTGATAGGTGGGCCGGATATTGCCAGGGCCGGATGAATAGGTGTAGTAGTAGGCCGCCGTGTAGGGAAAAACATTTTCGGCAAAGTCGGATTGTTTAATCACCGCCGGTGGTTTGCCGAGGCCCAGGTTGGGGGGGCGGTGGTGGCAGCCGGTGCCGCCTGCGCCCAACTCATCGATTGGTCCCTGGGCTACGGTCGGGCAGTCCATGGGCTCACCCGAGTGAGCGCCGGAGTTGGGCTGGTAGACCTGGTCCCTGATATAACAATCAAAAGATTGCATGAAAAAATATGTCTGCGGAGTAGGATCGTTGGGCAAAACGAAGGGACCGGCCGTCAATTTTGTCACCGTGCTTGGCGCAATAGCGCCTATATTTTCAGAGTAGAGCTGATTTTGGCCGGCCACCGCATATGGAATGGGAGCGATAACGACAAACTGGTAGCCGATAATGTGTGAGACCGGATCGACCTTGTATACGTGGATATTGCCGTTAGGAATGCCTACAGGCACCGGATCGACATCATAGACTGTGGGGTCGGTAAGAGAAGACTGGGTCTTCCAGTCGACCATAAGCGGTGCTGGAGGGGAAAAATTGTAACTGTTGCTGGTCATCATTTTTACAGCTGAATTTACATCAAGCTTATAGCCTGCGCGCTTCCACCAGTCATAGAGACCTTGACGAAATACATTGCCGGTGTTTTGCACCAAACTGTTATATGGCCAGGCGGCATAATCTTGAATTGATGGAGTGGAGCCGTTGGGTACTGGGAAGTCGCCGTTTGCCGAATAACTGAAACTGCATGCGGCCTGGTCGCTGCCGTCATTTTGAACGCGACCGCCGGCATCAGCGAGCATACTCTTGGGTGATACCATCTCCGGTGGTATGCCGTCGGGGAAGCTGAATGAAAGTGAGCCTGGTGCTGGTCTGGGATCAACCACATTGGCCGGTTGGGCGCAAGATATCGCGTGCACGACATAGCCGTTTGCATTTTCGCTGGAGTTCATATGCTGATCCGCTTCCGCCTTGACTATGCAGGGCAAAAACGGCACACCGCCTGCTAATCCGGCCGGGGTGGTGGTCCAGGTTTTGGCATCGCACAGTTTGACATTTGTGCCGATACCGGCAAAACAAAAGTGACTGGTGCCGCCACCAACGTCGTTGAAAGGCACATCAACATAGGACATATACGAGCCGTTTTGCATGCCCGAGCCCGGTATCTGAGCAGAGGCCGCGCCGCACGAAGGTATCGGTATATTGGTGGGCGTGTTCGGCACGCAGCCCAGGGAGAGCTTCATCGAATTATTAACGTAGTTGGACGAACCAGTCATGCGAATCTGGTTGGAGGTGTAGGCACTGACCGCGTCTTGATAGACGTTGACATTATTGCCGTTTATGTCTTTGTACTGTTTGCTTGGGGATTGTTGGATAGCGTCTTGCAGAGCGGTGTTGAGGGTGGCCTGGGCGGCCTGGGCCGTGGTCAAATCTTGCTTGATGATTGTTTCCAGATTGGCATCGCCAATCTGGTCGGCAATGATCAGGTCCAGGCGAATCGTGGCCAACACTGTATTGATGCTGCGCACCGGCGTGTCCCACTGGTCGCCTGCCACAGTGGCCGTGGTATTGGGGGCGTAGTCGGATAGTGATATCCAGCCGTAGTTTGAGTTGTTGGCGCCGGCACTGGTATCGATGGCGATCATGCTCAGGTCGCGGGCAGCAGCCAGGGATGCCGCTTCAACTGCTGTGCGCTGCTCGTTGTTTGAACCTAAAAGCCGCACATATCCCAGACCGAAAAAGGCCAGAGCCGCCAGAAGCCCGATGGTGCATGCGGTAATAAATACCAGCATATTGCCCCTGGGTCGTCGTTGGCGGCGATTGACTTGTGCCTGGATTATTGACCGGCAAGGGGAAGTATGCGCCGGTGGGGGGACGCGCCTTCTAGATTTCATTTCGTCAAAACCTCGACAACAGCTGGAAGATTAAGCCGTGTTAAATCCTACTAATAATTCATCCTAGTATCTTTGCAGCCTACCGTCAATAAGGAAGGGAATTGGTCAAATGGCTCTTATTGACACTGGGGTTACTATATAGACCCTCCAGGTGTGCTTCTGGTGCCATTAAAATAACCTTTCCTACATTAAAAAGATGAGCCGGCGCTAACCCTGCGCCGGCTCACAAAATCCCAATTCAGATCAAACTCTGATTGCAGCTCTTACCCAATACCCAAATTACACTGCAATAGACTGGCTCCCTGCAATACCGGGCATGAAGGTAACTTCGCCCTGTTTGAAGAGATCAGCTTGCTGGCCGTTGGCCAGCTGCCAGCGCGTGCCCACCATGCCGTCACGGTACAGCTCCTGGTGAGTGGCGAAGAAGCATTTGGCCGAGAGTGCATCCCCAAATTCGCTGATTGATTTTTGCAGGGCTGTTTTGTCCGCATCATCGCGCGAAATAAGCAGTATGAATTCGATGTTTTCTTTGGCCAGCGAATTTGACAGCTTGTCCAGGACGGTCCTGGAACAGTCACCGCGCAAATTATTGACCACGCCCACCCGGCTGGCCGAGCCGCCGCAGTTGAATGAGGCCATTGCGTCCAGGGCTGTTTCGGACTGGCGTTCCTGCTTCATTGTTTTCCAGGTAAACTCGCATATTTGCTGGTCTTTCTGGGCCATCAAATAGAGCATGCGCAGATTAGCCACTTCCAGATGGTGTCTTTGAAAATCGTTGGCTAGAAGCTCGTCCTGGTTGTCGGCAAAGCCTGACAGACCTCTGGTCATGGGTGAAAGCATGTAGACCAGTGGTTTGGTCGGTGTTGTCCACCAGGGAAGTTTGCTGCCATGCCTGTGGCAGAGCAAATAATCGAGATAAAACAGCTTGCGTAGCCGATCTCGAATGAGCACCGGTTTGTCTTCACCGGCAATAAACCAGGAAATATGCTTTTCCAGCAATACTTCATGCTCATCAATTAGTTTGAAGATGAGATGGTCTCTATCGTTTAGTTGAATCGCCATTTTGCCATGATCCTCTTTTGGGGTGGTTTTTGGGGTGAGCGTGCTTGATTGGGCTTGGGCTGGCTTCTAACAGTGGGTAGCTGCTTTGAAGTCGGCTCAGGGGTTTTGGATTTTTTGGGGTTACCTAGGGCGCCTTACCGGTTACATATTTGGTCAGGGCATCTGTTTCCTTCGGTGCATGCACGTGATAGCGGAACCTCAATTTGCGGTCCCATTCACGGTTGGTTTGTTTGGTCGAGGCCAATAGTGTTGCTCTGCTTTTAACTTCGTCAAGTTGAGCATTGAGCTCCTCTATGGTGCGGGCCGGTCTCCTTGGTTTGTACAGATCCTCCTGAATCTCAGCTGCTTCATCGAACCAGTCGGCGCGGGCGTCTCGGTAATCGGCCATTTCTGTCCAATTTGCCGGTACTGGTAAATTGCGTAAACCTTTGGCTGTATTGCGGTAGCGTTTGGAAACGCTCTGCGCTACATTTATCCATTGCTCTACTCTTTCTGCTTCCTGGTTAAATGGCCTGCCTAAGATGTTCTTCTCGGTGTCCTTAGGGTAGCCGCTAAAAACTATGTGATCGAGTTGTTCGAACCAGCGCACCTCGGGCGTGCCTCCAGCCCCGGCCATGTCCATTGAGCCTGGTGCGGCAACTGGATTGGCGGGCGCGGGTGTAAAGGCTCTGGGAGCCGAGATTGCCCCGGCGTTTTGGGGCACGGCATTAAACACTTCATTAGTGCTGTTGCCGGCCTGAGCCATGCCCTGAGCGCAGGTATTGAGCACAAGACTGAGAGCTATCGCTCCCGCTGTCCTGTGAATGCTGTGATTGTTTTTGCGCTCGATCATTTCGCTCTTTCTCTGATCCTTCTTTCCGTCTCTGTATCTATTCTGGTCTGCGCTGGTCTGTGCTGGTCTCTTTTTTCTGATTTACTCTCTTATTCTCGTTGGTCTTTTCATTTCTCAAACTGATCGTCTAGCTAGGGACCTGCTGCTCCCAGGGGCTGCACCGGTACTCCACTGCGGTTGGGTCCGCCCACGCCGCCGGCCGGCACGACAGGTACGTTAGGCCTGGCCTGGAAGGCCGAGGGCACCTGGTCGGTGTTGGGGCGATTCTGGCTGATTGCCGGATTGGTCGAATTAGCATTAAAGGTATTCATCTGGACTATCTTCCAGATAGTGTAGGCGCCGAGCAACATGAAGACACCGGCTGCCGAGCCCATTGCCCGTGCTCCGCCGTAAGGATTGCCTTGCACCATGGACCAGGCGGCAAGAGCCATGAAGACCGTGCCTGCCACCACACCCAGTATCACCAGGTAGCGGCAGAAAGTCTGCACGGTGGGCAGGGTGCCGTCAAAAGCATAAAGGCTGTCTTCGCCGGGTTTTGGATAGCCGGCGGCGGGAGTGTCGGCGACAATTTGTTTGCGGCCGTTATTCATCACCGTCCCGGGATAGGGATAGAGTATGGCTTGAATCTGCTCCAGCTGGGCGGTGGTTACTTGTATATCGACCGAGTCGGCATTGCCGGGCATGAGATTTTGACCGAGTATGCCCTGAATAGCAGCTTCATTTTGGGCTGAGAGCTGGTCGGCTCTGATGTCGAGCACATACTTTGTGCCCCGACCGTTGTCTTGCGGTATATATAGACGGGCAATGGTGCGGTCCTGACCCTGGGTCACCTGAAAATTGGAGCCGTTGGTAGGATCGGCAGTACCGGTCGGTACATTGGGGTTGGTGCCCGGATCGCCCTGTGTGACTGGATTGGGCGTAGTGCCGTCACCAACAGGCGGCGGACTGGGCGCGCCTTGTTGATACAAAGGATTGACATAGGGAGTGCCTGAGGGCACTTGATAGTCTTGTTGGGTGCTGCCCTGGGCAAAAGCGGGAGCGCACAATCCACTAATAGCAACACTGAGAGTGGAAGCTCCGGCAAATACAAGAGCAAGGGCTAAGAAAAGCTCTTTGCTCGCTTGACGGGAGCGCGGCACAGAGGAGCTTATATATTGTCTAGCTTTCTCTGTGTTCATTGTCCCTCTAACTTGGTTCTTCTTGCGGATGAGGATCTGGTGCTTGCTGCTGCGGTTTGGCTTGTTTTTTGAAATAGCCGCTTAAATCGGAAGCGTCAGTCTGGTTGTCGGGCTGGGCCTGGGCATCTGATGATGCTTGGCCAACCAGCTCCTGGGCCAGGGTTGAAAGTTCACTGAGGCTGGCAACGCTTGCTAAGGACTTTTCAGAGCTTAGTTCGCTGAGCATATCCGCCAGTGATTTCGTCGCTTCTCCTTTTTTGTCTATGTCGCTACTTGCACCGGGAATAATTCCTTCAATCTCGTCTTCAATAAAAGAATCGACGAAGGATGGTGTTTCCCCTCCCAGCGGTGACTCTTCACTTGGGTCGATATCATCAAACAACGGTTCCTGGGACATTTCAATACGTGGTTTCCCACCGTGTTTTCCGCTAGTCATTGACGTAATGATGGGAAGCGCTGCCGGCTTCGTCACCGGAACATAGTCTCCAGCAGGGATTTCCAGCAGTTTGGTACCATCATCTTCTTGCAGTTGATGCACCCTGGAGACCTGGTATTGTTCCTCTAGTGTTTTCGTAGGACCCGCATCGGCAGGCGTGGGACACGAACGGTCGGCAATCGGTTCGAAGCTGTCCACCACCTTGCCCAGGGTCATCTCCATGCCCAAACCACGAATCTCGCAGCAGAGGCCGTCAAAAGCAGCAGTGCGACCGCCGGGGGTTATGGGATTGCCCTGGACGATGTCTGCATACGATTGATGTCTACCCTGTATATCGTCGGCCTTGATTGTCATCATTTCGTGCAAAACGTTGGCGCCGCCGTAGGCCTGAATAGCCCAGACTTCCATTTCGCCCATGCGCTGCCCGCCATGATTGGCTTTGCCTCCCACCGGTTGTTGGGTGACCGCGGCGTAGGGGCCGCCCAGGCCGGACCTGGCATTGACCTTGTGCAGGACGAGTTGATTTAGTTTTAGCATGTACTGGCGGCCCACCAGGACCGGTCTGTCGAATGGTTCGCCGGTGCGGCCGTCGGTTAGTACGACCTTGCCGTCCTCGCCCATCCATTCATAACCGGGCAATTTGCGCACTTCCTTCAGGGCGTCGTTAACCAGTCTGTATGAGGCATCAGGTGAAATGGATTCGTCAAACTGGTGGATGCGATAGTAGCGGTTGAGAATGCTTGCGTACAAACCGAGCTGGGTGTCGAAGACCTGGCCTACATTCATACGGCTTGGCACACCGAGCGGATTGAGACAGATATCGACGGGCGTGCCGTCGGGCATGTAGGGCATGTCGCAATCAGGCACAACGATAGAAACAATACCTTTATTGCCGTGCCTTCCGGCCAGTTTATCGCCTACTTCCACCGGGCAAAGCCTGGCAATCAAGACTTCAATCTCACAGATGATGCCGGCCTTGAGCTCGGGCGTCGTCTCAGGAGTGAAGATGCGCACATCAATAACACGCCCACCCGAACCATGCGGCACTCTTAAAGATGTGTCGCCCATTTCCTCGGCTACCTTGCCGAAAATTGCCTGAAGAAGCTCTTCTTCAGCGGAAAGCGCCTTGGCCTCCTTGGGCGAAAGTTTGGAGACTAAAATATCGCCGGGGTTAACATAACTGCCTATCTTGGCTATGCCTCTATCATCAAGATGCTCCAGATCCTTGAGGGCAACGTTGGGCAGCTCCGGTGTGAGAATTTCCGGACCACGCAGGGTCTGGTGCACAGCAGAGGAATGTTTTTCAATTTCGATGTGACTGAGTTTGTGATCTTTGATCAGTCCCTCGCGCACCACAATCGCGTCTTCAAAGTTGTAGCCGTTCCAGCAAACAAAGGCGATGAGAAAATTGCGTCCCAGTGCCAGTTCGCCCGCGTCGATAGCCGGGCCGTCGGCAATTATCTGGCCTGCTTCTATTACCTGGCCGACTTTTACCGATGGTCTCTGGTCGAGAATCGTATTTTGGTTGGTGCGGTCATAACGGATCAAATTATAGTTGCGGGCCTCGCCCGAGCTCTGGCTGACTACAATCTGGGTAGCGCTCACTCCCGTCACCGTGCCCGCCCGTCTGGCTATGACCGAGTGCCCCGACGACCTGGCCACGATGCGCTCCATGCCCGTGCCTACCCGGGGCCGCTCCGGCCTGATCAGAGGCAGAGTCTGGCGCATCATGCCACCACCCATGAGGGCGCGGTTGGCGTCGTCGTGTTCTAAAAATGGTATCAGACCAGAGCCGACCGAGATAAATCCCTGCGGAGCGATGCCGATCATATCTATGTCTTCAGGTGGTACTTCAAAGAAACTTTCGCCCCGTCTGGCTGCTACCAGAGGACCGATTATTTTGTTGTTTTCTACCTTGGTATCAGGGGGCGCCAGGGTATAACGCCTGTCATCGGCCGGTGTTAAAAACTGCACTTCATCGCTGACCATGCCGTTAAATACTTTGCGGTAGGGCACGGTCATAAAGCCGTCATCGTCGATACGACAGTAGGTGGCCATATATGACACCATGCCGCAGTTTTTGCCTTCCGGAGATTCAACCAGGCAGACGCGGCCGATTTGCGAGGGGTGGACGTCGCGCATTTCTACAGGGGCTGCCGCCGGATCGATGCCGCCCGGACCAAAGGATGTGATTCTTCTTCTGTGCGAAAGCTCAGAGAGCGGGTTTTGCTGGTCCAGATATTGCACCAGTGGATTGCCGACAAAATATTTGTTCAGAGCGTTGGAAAATGGCCTTGTGTCGAGCAGGTCATTGGGCGAGCCTATCTCTTCATCCTCATTTAGCTCCAGGCGGGTGCGGATGGAGCGAATCATTTGACCCAGAGCCGGTCGCACCGCCTTGGTCAAAGTTTCGCCCACGCCGCGCAAATGGCGATTTTCCAAACTGTCGATCATGTCGGTATGGCCCATGTCGAGGGGCAGACCGAGGAGATATTCAACACCGGCCAGGAGATCGTGAGGCGTCAGTTGAAGGGTTTCTTCTTCCAGACCAAGTTTGCTGTTTATCCGTCTGCGACCGAGTTTACCGAGCGAATAACGGCGTTTGTCGGTCAATTCTTTGAGGGCGACGGCGCCACCGGATGAGCCACCACCGCCGTCGGGCTTCCATGATCTGCCGATGATGGAAAGGGCTTCGGTCTGGGTCAGCTGTTTAAAGTCAATGCGGTTGCGCTCGAGCAGTGAGCCAATCCTCTTTTGTATGTCGGCGGGATCCATGCCCATTGCAGTAAGTACGGTGGTGGCCGCTACCCAGGAGCGTTTTGGTAATTTGAGCCGGCATTTGGCCCGGCTGGTTTTACCCTGACTGGCGTCCAGTTCCAGTTCAAATGCAATCGGTGCGCCCATTTCGGCCAGCATCAGGGCCTTGTAACTGCTCGGTCCGGTATTGCTGAAATATATACCGGGTGCGCGCACCAGTTGTCCCAGGACAACGCGTTCGGATCCATTTATAACGAATGTACCGCGGTCGGTTATGACGGGCACATCGGACATATACGCCGTCGATTTGCGCAGCTCTCCTGTATGTGTGTCGCGCAAATAAACATCCATGAGCATGCGGCGCGAGTGCGTCATATTGGCGCGGCGGGCTTGCTCGGGCGATGTGGGATAGCCCGAATCGGGGGCGTAGTCTTCAAAGCGCCAGTGCACTTTACCGTCAGGGGCGACAAAGGTGATTTCAAATCGATTGGAAAATTCACTGGAAATAGGTGATATTTCGCTGAACAGATTGCCTATCACTTCTTCCAGAAATCGTCTGTAAGAGCGTCTGGGAAATTCGGCCAGGTCTGGAGCTTGGAAGTAGAAGCTCATTTGAGATCCCCCACCGCGCCGGTTGTTTGTGCGCCGCTGCCCGAATCATCCATCATCGCTTTCTTGTGGATTTTGAGGGCACGGGCATAGTCTTCCATAAAAATTTTGTTGGTTGGGTTTAAGGCGCTGGCTATGCGAAATTCGGAGACGGCTTCCTCCAGCTGCCCGAGGTTGAGCAGATTGACAGCCAGCTGATGATGAATGAGCGGATTTTGCAAATTGTTGCCCAGCGATTGTTGCAAGAGGTTGGCCGCGCCTTGAAAGTCGCGCTGCTTTTCCATATTGTCGGCTGCCGTCAGCGTGGCCTGGGTGGAAGGGTCTATCGCCTGTGATGGAGCTTGTGCCGCTTGCGGAGCCTGTCTGGGCGCCTGGCCCGGATTTTGTCCTTGCTGGTTTGAATATTGTTGTTGCGGTCGAGTTTGACCACCACTGCCACTTGCCTGGTACGGTGTACCTGTATTGCCACCGCCTGTTTGAGGATTGCCCTCGAACATATTTTTGTTCCTTCCATTTGCCGCGCCACCCGGTCCAGCGCCCTGGGAGCCAGGCTGCCCCGAACCTTGTGTCAATCCTATACCCATTCCCGGATTTTGTTGACCAGCTTGGCTTCCCCCGCCATCTTGACGGGTGAGACCGGTAGGTTGGCTCGGCCTTATGGCACGCTGGCCGCCCTTGGCCAGAGCGTTTTCGACCTCCCTCAGATGCTGGGCTGCTTCGGTGTTTTTGGGATCGATCAGGACGCAGGTGTGATAAGCCTGCCTTGCCCCTTCCAGATCGCCGCCGTTTTCCAGACATTGCCCCAGCAAAAATTGATATTTATCGTTGCGCGGCTCCATCATCACAGCCTGACCAATTTCGGCCATGGCATCGCGCGCCAGGCCCTGATTGTAGAAAGTCTCAGCCGCTGCCTTGTGCTTTTCGGCGGCCATATGTTTGATTGCCCGCTGCAAACTGGCTCTTGCTGATGGTAGTGAAGCGTTGCGCGGATCCAGTTTTTCGGCCTGGGCATACTCGCTTTCGGCCGTGCCGAAGTCTCCTGTCAGCTGCATCGCTGTTGCCAGGCCGAGATGATTTTCGGCCAGGGTGGGATTGAGTGCCACCTGTCGGCGCCAGATTTCTATCAGTCCCTGGCCGGCGGCCGTGTCTTTGGGATCCAAAATGACGGCCTTGCGCAGCTCGGCGGCTGCCCCGGTCATATCTTTCATCGCCAGCATCATATTGCCCAGCTGGCGGTGGGCCGGCCCGTAATCAGCGTCTTTGACGATAGCCTGGCGATACCAGTTGACGGCATTGGCTGCCTGACCGTATCTCGTCGACATATCGCCCATCTTGGTATAGGTGCGGGCTGAGGGGTCAAGGCGCATGGCTTGCTGATATTCGACATTGGCGCCGGCAATATCGCCGGCTGCGGCCAGTTGATCGCCAATCCCCAGGCGGTTATCGGAAAGTCCCGGATCAAGGCCCATGCGCTGAATCGCCTCGGCCAGATACTTGCCGGCCTGGCCGTTGTCGGGCATTGAAACAAGCGCCTTGCGAAACATGTTGGAAGCGCCGGCATAGTCTTTTTGAGCCATCAATTTCTGGCCATAGAGGGTCTGGGCGGCGCTTAAGTTGATGCGAAATTGTTTATTGGAAGGATCGTACTTGAGGGAGAGTTCGTGCTCGGCAATGGCCTCGGGCAGTTTGCCTTGCTTGCCCAGGGCAATGGCCTTGTTATTGGCGTCAATGGCTATCTGCTGATAATTTCTAATGGCACTGTTGCGGTCGTCCTGGGCTTTCTTGACCGCATCGGCTTGTGCTTTGGCCTTGGCTGCCGCCTCTTCTTTTTCCTTGGCGGCGGCGTCGCGATAATCAAGCTTGCGGCCGGCCCACTGGGAGGCAGGCAGGGTCACTTCCTGGCCATGGCCAAAATCTTTTATCGGCCGGCCGTACTCGTTGACATCGGCGTCTACTCCCTGCGCCCCGGGGGCGGCGCCGGCGTGAGGAAGCGGCTTGGCGTTTAGTTTGGTGGCATAGACCGGAGCGACGACCGATAGTGAAAGCGACAGAGAAAGCGATATTAAGCAGGGCAGGCTTATTTGCCCGAGCCGCAGCAAAGAATGGCTGGCCAAGCTGGCACCGTTAGCCGAAGGCAGCGCCGTCTTGTTTTTGCAAATGGAGGGCCTGGCCTGAAGCTGAGTGATGTGTGAGCCTGAGATGGTCATTGGTTTTGCTTATCTAAGAGAATGAAGGCCGCTTATCTATAATATTATGAGGTTAGCTTAACGATCTTGCCGGTACTGGTCTACTGGGACTTTTCCCCCCAGGGTACGTATAAATCCCCTATGTATACTTATTACCGATCTTTCAAGCTGATCAATTCTTACTCTTACATATGTGTTTTACCCGCTTAGTGACTAATTTCCCGGCCTCTTTTCATGATTTTTTTTCCAATCTATCCGGTCTGGAAGCGCTCGCCCGGCTGATTTCGTCTTGGCAAAACTGGTGTCTGATAAAGAACGTGAGCAATTGTCCCTAGAGATTTCTTTGCAGTCCAGGCGGCGCTTGATATCCACAGGTGAGGCAAAGTTGAGCGCCTGGCCGATTATGAACTAACGATTAGATTTCGTAGAATATCGAGTATATACATGTGGTACTGGCACAAATCGTAAGCACTGTTACAATAAATCCCGACTCTGTATCGCGCTCAGTATTTGCAAAATACTCTCGGGGAAGCCAAGTGCGCAGGGGCAAAAAGAGCAATTAGATGCCGGAGACTTTTTTGGAATCAGGTTTACCTTCGCAGAGACCCTCACCGTTTCGCCCGCGCACAGTTTTGTGCGAGCGCCACGAACTAATCCGTTTCGGCTTGAAACGGGTTGTTTCCGAGGTGGTCGAAATTGTCGGTGAAGCAGCTGACGGTATGGCTGCCACCGAAATGATCCGCCGCCTGCGGCCGGACTTTGTCATTCTCGATGTCGACCTGGATGTTTTGAACGGCGTTGAAGTTTGCCGCCGGGTCACCTCCGAGCTGCCCAACAGCAATGTTTTGATTTTGACCGATTCTTACCATGCCACCAAATATCACAACCAGCTTATCCGTGCCGGTGCCCGTGGTTTTTGTTTGAAGAGCAGCGGTCCGCGTACTCTATTTGAAGCAATCGAGCAGGTGACTCGCGCCCTGCCTTATACCGATCCCAAGATTACGCAGTTGGTGAAGCAGACGCCCACCACCAACATGCCCAACAGCAATCTGACCGACAGAGAAATCGAAGTTTTGATCCGGCTTGACCTGCGCAATAAAGAAATCGCAGAAGAACTTGATATGAAGCTGAGGACGGTCGAAAAGCATATTGAATGTATCCTGGCAAAATTGAAAGTACCGACCCGTACCGCCGCTGCTCTAAAGGCTGTGCAACTAGGTTATGTGCTATTGCCCAAGATGCCGGGCCGAGATCCGGTCACCGGTGTCAGCCACGAACAAACAGTGGCCGAACTGCAAGCCGAGCTTGCTATCGCAAACGAACATCTGAAAGCGCTGTTGCGTCAAAACGAGCTGCTCAAGCAGGCTCTCAACGACAAAATGCAACCCGGTGGTGGGCAGTCGCCACCGCCCAGACCGCCATACAATCCATCGAGAGAATAACTGGAACAGGCTTTGTTTTCTGTGGTATCGCCGGCGGTATCGGGGCCGGTGCTGCTAAATTTTGCCTGAAAAACGGCCTTGAACAATACATATCGTTCATATCTTAAAGCTTCCCTCTTGGTAATCGCTTCCTCTTTTGCTAGACTTTGGCCGCTAAACATTTCTGCCCAAGGTGCTGTCGATGAAACGCTCACTGCCGCCTACTTTTGCTTGTTTTTTGCCGCGCCTGGCCACCGGCCTGGCAGCCACCCTGGTCCTGGCCCAATCTGCCCTGCCCGCTCTGGCCGACCTCAGGTTTAAGCCTACTTACAATAAAGTTCAAATTGCCGCCGCTGACCCTTCGGCAAAAAGCGCTCCAGTTGCTCCGGCTCTTAGCGCTGCGCCCGTTGCCCCTGCGGCCGGTAAGCCGCCTTTTAAGATTGCCCGCAAATTTTCCCGCCAGGTGCAAAAGTATTCGGGTGTTACCTGGCTCAGCTCGGCCATTGCTTCAGAAGCAGCCACTATAGCTGTGCACCACAAATTGGGCGGCAAGGTCAAAGTAATGGTAAAGAGCTACAGTTTTACCGACCTCCTGGCCGGCAAGCTCAAGTCGCTTTCCATTGACGTGAAGGAGCCCAAGCTCTCGGGAGTTGGCCTGGGCGAAGTTTCGATTGCCTCGAATAATCCTATCTGGTACGCCTACCGCAAGGGTAAAAACGGCGAACGCGGCCTCAAGACTCCGGTCATCATGTTGGTAAAAGCCAGCCTCAGTCAGAAACAAATTGCCAGGGCCCTGGAAAACCCCAGTGTGACAGCCAAACTCCATGGTCTCAAACTGGATCTCCCCGGTCTTGGAGAGCAGCAACTGGAAGTGATCAAACCAAACGTGCAAATCGAAGAAGACCTGCTCAAACTGGAAGGCACGCTTGTCACCAAAGGCGGTACCTTGGAGAGCGGAGTGCCGGTCACGATCGTGGCCAGACCAAGACTTGTAGGCGACAGCCAGATCGTGCTTGAACAGATGAAAGTAAACAGCCCGGATATTGTCGAGCCGGAAAAGTTTGCTGATTTTACAGCAAAGTTGTTGAACCCAGTCGTTGATTTTGCCCGCATGGACAGGCGCGATCACGCATTTCGCCTTGACACTCTCAAAGTATCGGGCAAGGTGGGCGAGGTTGAAGGCAACGGACGACTGTTGCTCGTGCCCAGGACGAAGGCACCAACAAGCCAGCTGGCCCAGAAGGGGTCCGGTGTGCAGTGAGACCGCTGCCAGAAGGCTGTTTGTAAGTTGATAAAGAAGGCCCGATTAAATTTATTGTTTCTGGCAGTGATACTACTCGCGGTGCCGTGTCTTGTGGCATCATGTCGCGGCCGCACTATTTTAGATTCGAGCAAGGCAGGCAAGCAAGTTGTCGGCCACCTGGCTTCACCGGCTGCCGGTGGGCTCTCTCAGGTGCCCGCCAGTGGTGAAAGCAGCGTTAAAGTATGGTTTGTCCGGGCCGAGGGAGACAATCTGGTTTATGTTTCGCAGGAGAGGAAATGTGACTCAGCCTCTGGCATGCCAGCCAGGGCAATAATCTTTGCCATGAACGAACTCCTGGCCGGCCCCGGGAAGGGCGGGACAGCAGTGTCGTCGGAGATTCCCTCCGGTACCAAACTTTTAGGTGTCGATGATGACCCGAGTAGCGGTGCAATTACAATCGATCTTTCCTCCGCCTTTGTCGAAGGTGGCGGCAATGACAGCTTCGAGGCCAGGCTGGAGCAGGTGAGGCGCACTGTTTCAGGCATCGGTGCGGGCGTCCAGCGTCCGATCTATCTCAATATCGAGGGCAAAAGGCTGTCTGCCTCCGGCGATGGTCTGGAGGTGAAGCAGCCAATCAATGATGTCGAGCCCGTTAACCAGAGGGATCCCAACTGATCTCGACCAGGCTTTGCCGACCCTTAAACTGAACAATATCTAAACAAGTCCTGTAACAGTCTTACAAAACGATTTAGATCCAGGCCCTATTTCTATAGCCTGATATGATATCTTTCATTAAGTTACTGTCTATATTTCAGGGTGCCGTTATGAAAGAAGGGATTCATCCCAAGTACTTTGACGTTGTTGCTACCTGCGTGTGCGGCAATAAAGTACAGCTGGGTTCCACAAAAAATGCAATCCGGGTAGAAATCTGCAGCAATTGCCATCCCTTCTACACCGGTCAGCAAAAAATCGTTGACACGGAAGGTCGGGTTGACCGCTTTGTCAAGAGATACAAGCTGGATAAGGACAAAGCTGCTGCTACTTAAGGGCGGTTGCTTCCTGGGCAAGCTGGCCCGGGCAAGCAAGCTGGAATGCCTGGCTTGTTGAGCGTCGAAAGTTTTTAGAGACGGTCTGGCTTCAATCGCCGGACCGTTTTTGACAGCTGCTTTTGGGCGGAAATGGCAGTATGCTTGTTAAAACCAAAGGGAGGTTGCTAATGACTGGAATAGAGCAAGGAACAGCACTTACCATGGACAAACAAGCCATAAAAGGCGGCCATATGACCGCTAAAGACCGACTGATAGTCGCCCTCGACGTTTCAACCATGGCAGAGGCCCGGGCCCTCATGGATGAGCTTTCAAGCGAAGTAGGTATGTTTAAAGCCGGCCTGGAGCTATTCAGCGCCTGCGGCACCGAAATATTTGCCGCCGCTGAAGAAACCGGTGCCAAGCTCTTCTTGGACAGTAAGTTTCACGACATACCTAACACTGTCGCCGGTGCCTGCCGGGCGGTGGTGGCACATGGCCCGGCCCTCTTCAATCTGCACGCTCTGGGCGGGCGCAAAATGATGGATGCGGCAAAAGCGGCTAGAGATGAGGCATTTGAAACATTGGAGCAGGAGGGCGGTGGCAAATCATCTCTGCATAAACCAACCCTGATTGCCGTGACGATCCTCACCAGTATGAACGCCGCCGAGCTGGAAGGCGACCTCAAGGTGACAATGCCCCTGACCGAGATGGTGCTGCATCTGGCTGCCATGGCCAGAGACTGTGGACTTGACGGTGTGGTGGCTTCGGCCCACGAGGCCTCCGCCATTCGCGATTTGTGCGGACAGGACTTCCTGATAGTCACTCCAGGCATACGCCCAAGCTGGTCTGAAGCTAACGATCAGTCGCGCATAGTGACCCCCGGCGATGCCATCGCCCGTGGTGCGGACATGATCGTTGTCGGCCGCCCGATAACAAATGCCAGGGACAAAAAAGACGCGGCCCGCCGCATCGTGGCCGAGCTGGAAGGTGCGTGATCTGGCAGACCGAGGCTATGCCTGCTCGGGCTCGGCCTTGGGATAAGATACGGCGTTTTCACCGGCCGCCGCTCGTTCAGCTTTTTTGTCGCTGTGTGCAGCTGGTGGTGGTTCAAATTTTCCTGAGTCGCGCGTTATGTCAATTGCAGTCCCCTTGATCGACTGGCTCTCGCTATCCAGTTTGCCCCGCCCAAAGAGAGAGAGGAAGGAGGCGAGCGGCGTGGACTGCGTCTCGGCAGGATTTTGGTGATAGATATAGACAATCGGATCGGCCAGATCTTCGGCGTGATTGTAGCGTGCCAGCATGCCGCGACTGGCGGCTGATATAGCTCCGGTTTCTTCCGACACCACAATGCAAAGACCGTCATAGGTCTCGGAAAGACCGATGGCGGCCCGGTGCCGGGTGCCGTATTTGTAGCTCAATTTGGGATTGTCGGTCATGGGCAGGATGACTCCGGCGGCGACGATTTTGTCTTTGCGGATCACGACTGCTCCGTCATGCAGTGGTGACTTGGGAAAAAATATTGTCAGCAAGAGTGTGGAGGAAAGGTCGGCATTGACCGGAGTGCCGGGGCTGAGGTAGTCGCGCTCGCCCTCGGGGGGCTCGATCACGATCAGGGCACCTGTTTTGGTGCGCGAGAGTTCTCTCACTGCGGCGATGATCTGATCGATGCCGCGTTTGACACTGGCACTTTCTGTGTTGGAAAGGGACAGATCAAATTTAAATGTCTGCACCCGGCCCAGATATCCCAATCCTCGCCGCAGCTCGGGTTGGAACACGATGACCAGAGCGAGGGCGGCGGCCGGGATAATATGTTGCAGCATCGACGTTATCAGGGTCAGCTGCAAGCCCCAGGAGGCAAGGGCGATGGCGATTAACACCAGGATGCCTTTGACCAAGCGCTCGGCGTGAGTGCCGGCGATGCGCCGCCAGAACCAGAGCACGGCGTAGCAAATGATAAATATCTGCACAAGCATCTTCAACCAGACGAGCCAGTTTATCTGGTCCATGAAGTCTGCGATGTTGAACATCTCGGCCCTCGATCTTACGACGTCAGGAACTTGGCTGATTATTTGAGCCAACTCGGCATTCGATCCTGCCGTAATAGATCTGTACACGTTTCGCGCGCCAAAATAACCTCAGCCTTACTGTTTTTTACAAGTACACACGTTGGTTTGGCGGTGCGATTGTAATTGGAAGACATGCTGTAATTGTAGGCCCCGGTGGCATAAATGGCGATTAGATCGCCGCGTTCAGCATCCAGCCTGACTTCCTCTACGATTATATCCCCTGACTCGCAGTACCTGCCGGCGATTGACCACTGCTTCTCCCGGTCCGGTCGGCCTTCCATGCGGTTGGCCACCACCGCCGTATATTTGGCCTGGTAGAGACTGGGGCGCGGATTATCAGCCATGCCGCCGTCTACCGAGAGATAATTGACGCCTTCGGAGAGCTCCTTGGTATGACCGACGCGGTAAATAGTGACACCGGCGGTGCCCACAATCGAGCGGCCCGGTTCGAGCGAAAGGGCCGGCAAGGCCAAGCCGCGGGCGGCAAAGGTGGTTTTGACTCGTTCGCTCAGAGACCTGGCCCAAACAGTTAGAGAAATTGGCTGGTCATGGCGTTGATAGGCAATGCCCAGGCCGCCGCCCAGGTCCAGATGGGGCATGACATAGTCGTACTTTTCTCTCACCTTGGCGTAGAGATCGGCCATCACGTCGGCAATTTGCAGATAGGGCGGCAGGTCCATGCCCTGGCTGCCGATATGGGCGTGCAGTCCCAGAAGGTCGATAAAGCTGCTGCTTTTGCGGGTCAGGGCAATCAGGTCGTCGAGTTGATCCAGCGGTGTGCCAAATTTACTGGTGGCGTGACCGGTCATGTTGTGCGAATGGGTGTCCAGTTCGATATTAGGAATGATGCGCAGCATCACCGGCACAACGGCCGAAGCTTCCTTAGCCAGGGCGATCACGTCCTGCATTTCAGAGAGGCTGTCGACAACAATTTTGGTGCCTTTATTGGAAATTGCCAGCCTCAATTCGGAAAGGCTTTTGTTGTTGCCGTGCAAAAATATTTTTTCCGGTGGGAAACCAACTTTTAGAGCGGTTGTCAGTTCGCCTTCCGAAACCACATCAATGCCAAAGCCGAGTTCCTTTACCAGGGCCGCCATGGCTAAGCAAAGGAAAGCCTTGCCGGCATAAGAGGGGCAGGCCGAGGGATAATCCTTTAGCCCCTTCCACACGGCCTGAGCCGCTGCTCGGATCGTCTCTTCGCACATGAGCCAGAGGGGAGTGCCAAATTCTGACGCCAACTCGACCACATCCAGACCACCAATGGTCAGATGATTTTTTTCGTTGACTGAGGCCGTTAGCGGCTCGACGCGTTGGTTGACAGTGAGGCTGGTATCTTTGCTTGGCAAATTGGTAGTTTTCATAGTTTGTGTTTAGCGGCTGTGATAAATCGCGCCCTAGATATCCATCCCCAGCTTCCACTCCTTGGGCGGGGCCTTGGCCTCTTTGTGCTCGCGGCTTTCGTTCAGGGCTTTTTGCAGGCTGTCTTTGCTCTTCTCACCCAGTTTGGCCAACTCGCTCGTCAGGCCGAGCGACTGTCTGACGGTGGCGGCCCGTTCGGCCAGGCCGGTCATAGAGAAGGTAAATTCTTTTAGCTCAAAAATATTGGCACAGAGCAGCTTGCTCGCTTGCACCGAATAGTTGGCCGAATTTTGCAATATTTTTTCCGCCTCTTGCTGGATTGGCTCCAGCCAGCCGTCCTGAAATGAAAACAGACCGTGTATCTTGCCTTTAAATGTGTACAAAACGGCTTTGGTAGCCTCTTGCTCGGTGATAATAATTGTGCCTGGCATTTTTGATTCGAGCAGATGATTGAGCGAAAAGTGGAAAATTTCAGACGGCTTCATTGTCGAAGGAGCGGCAAATGTTTCTCCGTGAAACATTGCTGATGCTGCAATCGCCGTCTTGTCATCGATTTTGTAAGCGTCAACAATTACGTCGCCGGCAAGCATCTCGGCCGTCAGCTTTTGATAGGCTTCCTGACCCAGGCACTGTCCTTCGTTATCGCGGCCATAGACGCAACCCAGCACCCGTCCCCGCAAAATGAGCATGGCCGCTCTTACCTTGCGTTGGGGCGAAATCAGCCTGACACAGGTAGTCTCTTCCTGTCCCTCAAGACCGACAAGAAACATCGAATAGTTGACGTTGTTGCTCAAATCGATGCGTTCGGGTTTCCTCTCCTTGGGCTGGGGGAAGAGGCCAAAGGCCCGGCGGTTAAGCCCGTCTCTATTGGAGTAAACGTGCTCCAGCTTGTCAGCCTGGTCCTTTTGCGCTCGCTTGTCTCTCCAGTGCATTTCCTCTCCCTCACTCTTCTAGCGGATGCTCGCTGGCTCGTCTCAGCCTCGTGAAAACTGAGCCAGCCCAGATTGTGTAATTATGCAGCTTACAGTCAAAAGCCAGTAAATTCAACGGTACCTGACCCCAGCCGGGGCGCTGGGAGGGTCAAGATTAATTTTAGACAAGCTGCTGAGAACCGGCCCTGTGGGCCAAGCAACTGTCCCAGTTAAGCCCGCTGTGGGATCAGCTTTCTGCCCGCAAACTAAAGTAAAATCTGCTGCCTTTGGGTGAGAGGCTTTCTGCACCAATCTTGCCGCCATGAGCCTCAATCAGTGCTTTTGCTATGGCCAGGCCAAGGCCGGAGCCGCCTTTGAGTCTGGCGTCGTCGATGTACACCTGCTGGAATCGGTTGAATATGTCTTTGCGCAGGTGCGCCGGAATGCCCTTGCCCTGATCGCTGACCGAAAAATACAGCCAGCCGTCTTTGTTTGTCAGTTCGACTGTGACAATGCCGTTGCGCGGAGAAAACTTGATGGCGTTGGAAAGCAAATTTGTCACCACTTGTTCGATGCGAATAGGATCTACCAGGGCCGGTGCTTCGACCAGATGGGGCTCGATACTTATGCTGCGATTGTGGCGCAGCCCTTCGGTGGCCTTGATAGCGGCCTGCACGCAATCGCGCATGTCCACCTCACTTTTTTCGATCACCATGGTGCCTGAATCCAGTCTTTGAATGTCGAGCAAGTCCTTGCTGATCGATAAAATGCGATTGCAATTTTCGTCAATGTTTTTAAAATTTTGCCGGCTCTCATCATCGAGATGTTCGTCCAGAGAGGCTACCAGTGCGTCTCCGATACACTTTATTGTGGTCAGGGGGCTTCTTATGTCGTGGCTGACCATGCCGATAATTTCTTCGCGCACCTGTTGCAGCTGATTTATTTCAGCGGCTGCATCGTGCAGAGCCTTGTCTACTCTGGCAATTTCATCATCGCCCGCAACCCTGGGCAGAAGCGCCTGTCTCTGCCCCACTCTGGTGGCATTGCGTGAAAGATTTTGCAAACGTGCGATCAAATATTTGCTGTAAAGCGCGGCACTGAGAAATCCAATCAAGCAGCTGACCGTCAGTGCGCACTTAAGAAGCACCACCGCTTGCTTGCGAATGGCGCTGGAGCGGTCGCTGTCAATTTCTTTGGCGCTGCGCGAGGCCAGGTGCCAGAGCCCAAAGCTGGTGATATTGCGCAAGTGGATATAAAACTTATTGCGGAAAGCGTGCGCTTCCGCCTTTTTGTTTTCCACTTCGCCGGTGCTCAGCCGCAATCGCAGTTCTTCAAAATCACTATTGGCTGCTGCAAGTTCGCTGGCGCACTTTTGTACGTCGTTTTTCATGGTCAGATCCGACCCGGCTAAACTGATGAGTTTGTCAAAGTCGGCCAGCATGTCATTGATAACTTGATGCACTCCCATTAGTGCCGGACCAGGGCCGGGGAAGTGCTGGAAGGTTTCTTCAAGATAAAGAAATTCGCTCGTCACTTTGGCTACGGTATCACCAATCAACCTGCAGCGGTTGAGCCTGCTTGCTTCCGCTTCCAGCTCATTTTGCAGGTGCAGCAGCATGGCAAAAATTCCCACCTCAAAGCAAAGGGGAATGCTTACCAATAAGAGTCCTTTATGCAGCAGCGAAAATTTCATTGGTTTTACCTGGTCTGCCCTGCCAGTCCTTTTTGTCCTGCAAGTGTTTTCTGTTTCACAAGTGCTTTCTGCCCTGCAGCCGCTGTCTCTCCTTGAACTGTCTCCCGTTCTTTCAGTCGCATCAGTTGATCCAATGTTAGCGAGGTTTGAAGCAATAGCCGACTTTGTGAACGGTTTCAATTGTTGATGGCTCGCCTTCCATGTCTATTTCTTTGCGAATGCGCCTGACCGACGCACGTAGCGCTTCCACGCCACTTTCGGTATAGGTGCCCCAGACACGGTTCAACAGAGCTTCCTGCGTAAAGAGCTGGCCGGGATGCTTGACCAGATGGACCAGCAGTGCAAAATCGAGGGGTTGTAGATGAATTTCTTGTCCGTCTCTTAGCAGTCTTTTGTTGGTGATATCGACCTTGATTTTGCCAAATTCCACCAGGTCGGAAGCAATTACTGTGGACCGGCGCAAAAGGGCTCTCAATCTGGCTGATAGCTCTCTGAATCCAAATGGTTTGGTGAGATAATCATCGGCGCCCAGATCCAGTCCAAGCTCCTTGTCTTTTTCCTCCGACTTGCCAGTCAGCATGAGGATGGGTGCTGTGCCGCCGGCGCTGCGGTATTCGCGACAGAGATCAAAACCACTGCCGTCCGGCAGGGTGACATCAAAAACCATTATGTCGTAGGAGGACATGGCCAGATGTTCGGCTGCTTCTTCTTTGTTGAAACATAGCTCGACCAGGTAGCCCTCTTTCTTCAGCGAGCTGGAAAGCACCGAAAGCAGCTGATCATCGTCATCGACAAACAAGATTTTAGCCATTGCAAGATTCTATCGCTAAAGAGGGCTTATTCATACCGGTGAAAGTGAGGAGAATAAAGAATGCATTTTTAAAGACAAATCAGCAGACATATCAGACCTGTGTGGAAGATCGATATGCCCGCTAGTTTGCTCTTTCCCTTGGGGGTAATGCTTTATCGGAACGGATTGTACAGCGAAGCTATATGTTCTAATTCAGACATGAATTTACTTGGCTTGGCTGTAGATTGATCATAGCTTTTGCCCCCTGCCGCTTCGCGAGCTGGTGGCGCAGGGTGGTAGAACGGTCCCCCGTGGCCTGCCGATGTGGTTGGGCCGCCGTCCGCTCCACCGGCGCTTGCCGCAGGCATGAAACTAGATCCCGCATGCCCGGTGGATGTTTTGTGTAATGTATACACTTCTCTGGCATTTTGTGTTGCAAATGAGGTCGGCGTATCGTTCTTGTTTGCGATAATCCTGGCCTGTTCTTCCCTGTTCAATTTCTCAGGTGTGGCCGTCACCACCAGGTTTGCCTGGCGCTCCTGACTGCTGGACACGGTGACCGAACCGTTTGTGTGGAGAGTTAGATCGCTGTGACCATCCATAATTACAAAAATTGGCAGTACGCCGCATTTTTCAAGGGCCGCATTTTTTTCTTCGCCCTTCTTCCCAACTTTTTCCATGGAAATATCCTGCTTTTCCAAACTTTCTGCATGTAAGTGATGAGTATCAGATGGTTCGGCTTTTTCGTGGAAATGTTCGAAGGCTTGAGACATATTAATAGCTCCAATTTGCGATGGGGAAAGGCATCGGGGGGAACAGAATCAACATAGTTGCGATTTGTGACTGACTTATTACTGGATTCAACAATTGCCAATTTGCGAGAAATGTTTACCGGCTGCTCCGGTAATCGTCAGGTCAGGCTGGATTTACGGCCGAAATGCCACTGACCTCCCGCCTCCCTGGGGGCAGGCCAGCTACCAATATTAATTAAAGGAAAGCTTGGACCCCGGCGCCAGGGGCAGGGCGAGGCATATTTAGCGATCAAAAGGCGCCGGCAATAGCTTCCATATGGGTCAAACGGGCGCGCATGCGTAGCGCTTCCACGTCGTTTAGCCGGATCACCTCGTTTAAGTCCCTGCGGTTGAGGTCGATATCAACCAGGATCAAGTCGAAGCGCATGGCCGCGCCGCCAGTGGGGTGGAGGCGGACATAGGACAGGGCGGCCTGGATCATCCGCCCGGCCTTGGCACCAGGTACCGAGAGCTGGCCGGTGTGTTCGAAGGCCCCTGCCCCAGTCTTGATATCCCTGGTCTTAACCTCGACAAAGGCCAGGACGGCGCCCTGCGGAGGGCGGCCGATGATGTCGATTTCCCCCAACCGGTGTGCTCGATAGTTGCAATCAAGTATCGTCCATCCATTTGTAATGAGGAATTCGCGGGCGATGGACTCACCCATCCGGCCCAGGGATTGTCTAAAGTTTGTAGTATTAGCCAGTTTGTTCATGACAGTCTCCAAGCCACGTAGATATAATCAGAAGCCTTGGGGAGGGGCTGCGTTACTGCTCCCTGGACCCTGCTAATAGATAAACGTAAGTCCCCGGCAAGAAGTTCAATAAATGCTCGACCTAAAATTGATCCGTGATAACCCCGACTTTGTCGAAGCTCAACTGGCTCGGCGTCATGGTGGCTTTTCCATCCAGGAAGTGAAGGCTGTAGATCAGCGCCAGCGCGAGGCGCAGTCTGAGCTGGAGCAACTCAATCGCCGGCGCAACGAAATCTCAGAGTTGTTTAAGACCGGCAAAGCTTCCAAGGAAGAAATGGAAGCTCTGCGCAGCGAGACCAAGGAAGTAAAACTACGCCTGGATGCCGTCCAACCGCTGGCCAAGGAGCTGGAAGAAGAGCGCGACCGGCTGGCCCTGGCCATCCCCAATCTACCCGACCCCTCCGTGCCGGACGGCGAGGATGAGAGCGCCAACATACAAGTAAGCACCTGGGGCACCATCCCTGATATCAAAGATCCTAAGCATCATTACGAGCTTGGTGCTGAGCTAAATATCTTTGACTTTGAAAGAGGCGTAAAAATCGCCGAATCACGCTTTACTGTCTTGATGCCCTGGGGTGCGCGCATGGAGCGTGCCCTGATGAACTTCATGCTCGACAGCCACGCCAAGCGCGGCTATCAGGAGGTCTTTCCCCCGATTCTGGTCAACCGCGATTGTCTTGTCGGCACCGGCCAATTGCCAAAATTTGCCGGCGACTATTACAAAATTGAAGATGAAGAACTCTATCTCGTGCCCACGGCCGAAGTGCCGGTGACCAATTTATACCGTGATGAAGTGCTGCCCGAAGAATTACTGCCCATCCTGCACTGCGCCTACACCCCTAATTTCCGCAGGGAGGCGGGGAGCGCCGGCAAGGACACAAGGGGTTATATCAGGCAGCACCAGTTTAACAAAGTTGAGCTGGTCAAGTTTTGCACCCCCGAAACATCAGAGGAAGAACACGAAAAGCTAACCAGAGACGCCGAACTGATTTTGGAGGCCCTGGAGCTGCCCTACCGGCGTGTGCTCCTGTGCAGTGGAGATATGGGCTTTTGTGCCCAGAAATGTTTTGACCTGGAAGTCTGGTTCCCGGCCCAGAACAAATATCGAGAGATTAGTTCATGCTCCGTATTTGGTGACTTCCAGTCACGCAGGGCCAATCTCAAATACCGCACCGAGAGTGGTGCCAGGCGCTTTCTCCATACAATAAACGGCTCCGGCCTGGCCATTGGCCGCGCCCTGGCTGCAATTTTGGAAAACTACCAGCAACCTGACGGCAGCGTCCGCATACCTGAGGTCCTCAGTCCTTACCTGGGTGGTGCCACAACGATAGAGAAAGATTCTGCCAGAGTTGCCGTCGGCTAGCAGGCGAAAAATATTATGGCTGAGGCCGCACATGATGTTGATGCTCTGGTTAAAGCCCCGTCACCGGCTAGGCGCCACCGCTTTGTCCAGACCTGCTGCCTGATGACCACCCTGGCCCATACTGCCGCCACCCTTATTTGTGTTTTTGCCTTCCGCGAGGGCAATTTCGCAGAATTTTCTCCCCAGAGACTCTTGCAATTTGTGCCCCAACATTTATATGTATGGAGAACAAGCTGCCTTCTGGTGATGTTGTCGAGTCTGTCTACCTTGCTTTTTATCCTGGCCATGCGCGATGTACTGGAAGAAAAATTTCGCTCCACTGTAGGTGTAGCAGTCTGCCTGGCTCTTCTGGCCTGTGTGCTGGATATTGAAGGGGTGAGCCGGATGATGGTCCTGTTTGCCGATATCTCCATGCAAGGACAAATCAACTGCACTTATCTGGGTGCCGATCTGGTGCAAATCGGCTGGACGATTATCAATCAGTCGATTACCCAGACCTTTATGCTTTCGGCATTTCTCTATGGAACAGCCGGTCTATGTATAGTCCGCTGCCTTTCGGGTACGCGCTTTGTACCTCGTTATCTTGCCTTTGCCCATCTGCCTGTCTGGACCTGCATGGTAGTTACTTCGGTGGTGACCTTCCTCGGTCACCTGCCGGCTGCGCTGTGTTTGATGTTTGCTGGCAATCTAGGCCTCTCTTTTTTGGCGGCCTTTACCGGTGTCTCGATCGATTCGATGTTGAGTGCCAGCAAGGCCGATCAGAAGCGGGAGGAGGATCATGCCAAACTTATTCCCACAGCCAATACCGGTGAGTCGCCGTAACGATTCCAGCCCGAGTAAGTTGCTGCGTGCCACAGGCGCAGGGGAAAGCTCAGCATTGTTAGCGGTCATTGCTGTATTGGTGTGGTCGGCTCAACCGGCAAAATGCACGGATGAAAAACCACACTTCAATTTTTCAGCCCCTCAACATGCGGCAAGAACGATAAATTTCCCCCGGGGTTATTCGCTGGGAAAGTTGAAATTTGTACCTGTGAACGAGCCAATCAGTGCACAGAAGCTGGTCGTGATGGCCAGGGGCAAGGTGGTTGTGCCCGCCGATTGTTATTCCTTTTTTGAGGCCGAGCACAATTTTTTTGTTCATCCTGAGTTTGTCAGTACCCTTGATTCGGACTGCTTCGATAGCATCCAGCTGGCTCAGGTGGCCCTTGAGGGCGGAGAGGAAGGGGAGGTCGAAAGGTCGCTGCCCTATCTCGCCCACCTGACAGGATTGCGTGAGGTTTTGTTGGATCATTCCGACGTCGGCGACGGTGCCATTGATCGACTGACGGTGCTGCCAAACGTGCAACATATATCGCTTTTTTCTACCAGGACTGATGGTTCGTGTTTAAGGCAGCTTTCCTCGATCAAGAGTCTGAGGACACTGAACCTGGACCAAAATAAAATCAAGGAAGAAAACCTCCAGTACCTGGGCTCGATGTTCTTCCTTTCTAACCTGCTGCTGAAGCGCTGCCAATTGACCGATGCCGGCATAGCCAATGTCTCAAACTGCTGCGGGCTTGTGGTCCTGGATATTTCAGCAAATCCAAATGTAACCGACGGTTGTCTTCCTTATTTGCGGCCACTAAAGAAACTACAATGTCTCTGCGTAAACGGGACCAGGATCAGTTTGTCCGGTCTTTTGCAATTGAAGGGGCTGCCTTTGAAGAAAGTTATTGCCTCAGGGGAGCGTCAATCAGCTCAGGATCTAAAGGCTCTGAAGCAGGCATTTCCAGGTGTGCAGGTGCTGCAAACCACAAAATCAAAAACTATCGATCCAGACACATATAGCTACTTTGCTCCCCTGCATTAAAGTCCACCTTAATTTTGCCTATCTGAGATGCGTGCCACTGGTAAGACTCATTCATTAAGGTAAAATTCGCCACTGACCGGATCCCGGCCGGTATTTTCCCATACCGAACTGTCGTGAAACTGCACCGCAAATGGTGCGGTCAGCCCTGGAATTCTTGGATTTTGCACGGGTATTACAATCAACGGAGCAATATCGCTATCTACGGTCAGATCAAGGCGGTATACATAGGGCCCCAGCGGTCCGTCCGGCAGCCAGTCTTGGTTGACCGTGCCGACCCTGGTAATTGTTTTGGTCTGACCCTGCAGTTTGGCTGATTCAACTATCAAGGCCAGTTGCGAAGCTTTTACGGTAAGACCGGCAATTTTGTTCAACTTATCCTGTACTGATTCTTGCCCCATGTCGTGCGAAGACTCTTGAGGAGATCCTTGTCCGGAAACCTGTTTAGATCCCTGGTATGAGCTTGGCAAAGATTCTGCGGAAATTACTGCGGAAGATCCGGGCGAAGTTTCTCGCGCGGGCACTTGCGATCGAGATGGCGTGTTAGTGTCCCCTTGATCGGCCTTGAAAGCCTGGCCCAGCGTCTCTGCCTGAGCTAGCTGATGCACGCGAGTGCTGACGATTGTTTTTCCCAGGCTCCAGCGTATTGGCACAACACAAAGATTGATTAATGGCAATACGACGCAAGCAAAGAGAAAGAAAAGGGCCACCGCAAACTCACTGATTTGAGCGCTGCCACCTGGCGTTCTATTTTTAAATGCAATCAAGTGTGCCTTCAACTCCGTCATTTTGGTTCCGGTGCCGCACCGTTTGTGCAGGCAGTGTTGGTCACTTTTGCGCCGGTCTGCATCTCGGTCAATAGATTTTCCTTGACCTTTACAGTCATTGTCACCTGTATTGCCGAGGGGCTGATCTTGCAGGTCCCTATTGTGTCTTCGCCATCTTTTCGAAGGGTGAAAGTGCTTTTAAATGATGTACCAGAAGTGAGACGAAGTGGGGCCAGTGTGCCTTTGACCGGGGCCGGCAGGGGTGCCAGTTCAAAATCAAGGTCTCTGTCAGGGCCGGGCAGTCTGAGATTGACTCCACTGCGGTAAAGTTTTAGTTGCTTGCCGCTTTGAATATATCCCTTTTGCATGTCCCAGTCGAAGAGGTCAGGGAAGGCGCTGTTCGGCTCTACATTGGACGCCAGATTGGCCAGATTACCAACCTGCAGGTCGACAATCTGCGGATCATAAGTAGACATATTGGCTAATTGCTTTTCTTTCTCCTCAGGCCGGACTTCATTTTTTGCCAGCGTTCTTAGATTGGCAATGGATAGCGCTGCCAACTTGCTGCGCTCGCTTGCCACAAGGAGAGCACCGGCCCGCGATTGATTCATTACTTGAGCGGCGAAAGGGGCAAGCTCACTGAAGTCCTCTTCTTCGGTCATTTGCTGCATTTGCCGGGCGGTATAAACCAATTCACGGGAGCGGCCCTGCAGATTATTTAGCCTGCCGACGAAGTCATTATTATTTAGTTGCTGAGCTGCTTTTAGTGCGAATCCTTCGGACCGGGAGAGCAGCGAGCTCTGGGAATGAAAAAGGAAGTAGAAACCAAAAGCGATACCGCCAATCACGATTACTACTGCAAACATTGCCAGGCACAAAAGCAGCATGTTGCCGCCATTATCGCGACCTGCCACTGTCCCTGGTGCCTTTGAATTCATTGGCCTATCTTATTTTACTTTAGGCCAGTTCACGACGCTGCCCGGTGGCTTGAAACTACGTGGGACGGCGCCGGAATCAGGACTGGCCATCAGGGAGGACTCGTTGACGGCTTCGAAATCGGAACCTTTCAGGCTCTTGAGATAATTGAGGTCAATATCGGCCCATCCCGGATCGGGGGCGCCCGTGACGTACCAGTTGCTTCCATTGTCAGCGTATATGAGCCCGTACTGCTGAAAGGCAACGACAATATTTTTGGAAACGTTTGAAGGGGCTTTTGACACGTCAAAGCTCTTCTTCAGGCGAAAACGTTGGCCAAACGGCGGGAAGCCAGCTACTGAACCAGCCGAATGTCTGGCTGGCCAAATATGGCCATTGGCGCCATTTCCAGTCATTCTAAATGCGTGTTTGATTGGGCCTGCAGTTGCTTCCTGAAGATTGACCAGAAGGGGAAATATTGGCAGACCAGCAGCATCAGCAGATGTCCACGTGTCCGGCCTGAGGGCGTTGGAGTTGAGATTGTAAATCGCACCAGAACCGCCGCTTACGTCTCCGGTTGTACCATCCACCGTAGCACTGTAAAGCTCGTACAGGACTCCGTTTGTGGTGTCAACCATAAGACAATGTCGGTCACCGCCATTTACATTGGGGTCCCAGGCAGCGCCTTCGATTGCCAGTGCTGTCGTGACCGTTGGATAAGGTCCGGCATCACTTTCGTCAGAATATTGAAACGTGGGATAGTTTATTAGCGGAACCGTCGGCGGAATGCCTGTGACTAGATTGAATGGAATACCGTAGGACGGATCGGTGCCCCAGTCAGGGTGGAAGAGCCTTGTTGCACCCAGCGAATTCACATACTTGCTTGAATTTTTGTCGATGGGCAAACTGTCTATTCGGGTGTTGAAAATACTGTTGGATGGAAAAACCTGTACGCCGTTTATTACTTGTTGAGCATGTGCTGACAGTGCAAATGAAAGGCAGCATGCAGTTAAGCTCAACACTCTGACCGTCAGGCGGCGACATCGATTAGCAAACATAGAAAACCTCTAGCGCACTGTAAGTGCTGTCGATGCCCTGTGTGTAAAAACTTGTGGTAAGGTGACTGAGAAAATTAAGCTTCCAATCTTTAGCCTACCAAAGTGCTAAATAGGGCGTCAAGGTCGCCAGCAGGCCGGGAACGATAGGTATGGGTAGGTCTTTTATAGGGTTAACCAGCATGTTTGAGCGCTATTGCTTGTGGGGACGGCCTTCACAGACGCGGCTAGCGGTGCCGGGAAAACTAGAGGTCCGCATCCTGGTTTTTGGGCAAGATCATTGTCGGTAACCATATCAGGAGTTTTTGTTGAAGATCGGCGTGTACTCGGGTGCCCATAACAATTCCATGGCTGGTTCCAGGCCGGCAAAGATGGTCATGGCTATGTTGCTTGGAGCCTGTGCTGTGCTCTTGAATGGCGGCGGTTATTCAGCCCTGCACCAGAGGACTGCAAAGGTGCTCCCACCACAAGTCTTTGACATGGAGCCTTACGACGACGTGCTTGAAATTCAATCTGAGGAACTGAGTAACTATTTGAATTTTGCCGCTTCCAAGATGAAGCCCATAGTAAAGGTGACTGTCTCTTGCTATTGCGATACAAAAAACAACCACAGCCCACAGTCAATACCATATGAGGATCTCTGGTTTCGTGGCGGAGATCCGATTGGTTCCAAACAAATGAGATCACTGCCGGTGCCCGAACAGGATCAAGTTGCTGTGCTAATTAAACCGAGGTTGAAGGCGCTGAGCGAGGCCGAAATTGCCGCCTGCGCCAGCGCTCTCGTGCGCTTGCGCCTGGCTCTGTCGCTAAATAGAAATGCCGTAGTGGTTGTCCGAATTCCCGGCCAATCAATGGACGGTTTTGTGGCTGAACTGCGCAAACAAAATTTTCTTCCCTATCAGGAAGTGCGGACAAACCTGAATGTGTTGATACCGCTAACTCTTGAGACTGAACTGGGGAAAAGACAAGTGACATGCTTTGTTCCTCCGGTTTGAAACTGATGCTTTTTGATCTATACAACTCCGAAGTTCGGCGCAGTCATACTGGGCAAATCTGATGTTACCGACGGTGGCGCTGCTCACCGTGCCGATTTGGCAAATTTGCAGCTGGAGAGCTTTTTCGACAGCTATAAAAGGATCCCAGCCATTGAGCCTGCGCTAGGAAATAGTCTGGGGAATCATTAGAGAAAGATCTATTGGCTGGGTAATTGGCTGGATTGCCCTGGTTGATTGGCTGGTGTACAGTATTATTGTGGGACTGGGATTAAGCCCTGTATTCAATAGTGTGAGAGGATTCTCAGGCTGCCTGGCAAAATGCCCACCGTTTCTAGGTTTGACGACATTGGTATGATTGGATGAATTGGCTGGTAGTATTTTCGAATCTTCAGGAAACCTCCCCGGGCGGTCCTATATATATGCGCATAGTTGAATCTGTGCGCTCGGCCATTGATTCCGGATATCTCTCCATTGGCGACAAGCTTCCGACTAACCGTGAGTTGTCCAGCTTTCTCAAAGTAGACCGCTCGACGGTGGCCAGGGCCTACCTTGAGCTTTCCCGTCTGGGCCTGATAGATAGCCAGGTCGGCCGCGGCACCTATGTCAGTGCCAAAGGCAAACCGGCCGACGCTCCCTGGCAATACAGCCGCACGGCGGTGAAGACCGGGGCCGAGGCCGGATCTAAGGTCGATTCCAAGCTTGATTGGAATGGCCGGTATTCGCGCTATGTTGATGGGCTCTCTGGTCTGATTAATCGTCTGCCTCATTATGGCGAGGGTGATGGCATCTCTTTTGCCGGCGGGATACCGGCGCAGGATTTTTATCCCAGCGCCGAATTTAAAAAAATCGTGCACTCGATTTTGGATAGCGAGAGCGGCGATCGCATGTTTGACTACAGCCCGTTTAACGGCGAGCCGGCACTGAGGCAGAGCGTTATCAATCATCTCGGCGCCAAGGGCATGACGGTTAAGGCTGACGAGCTCTTGATTTTAAGCGGGTCGCAGCAGGGCATCGATCTGGTCGCCAATTTGCTAATTGATCCGGGCGACGCCGTTATTGTCGAAGAACCCACTTATTTTTGGGCGATCTCAAATTTTAAGGCCCGCCAGGCCAGGCTGATGGGCTGCTCCCATGACGAAGAAGGCATCAATCTGAGCGAAGTAGAAAATGCACTTCGCCGGCACGCACCCAAGTTTATTTATGTCATGCCCAACAATCAAAATCCCACCGGCCTGACCATGAGTCTAAACCGCCGGCGGGCCCTGATTGACCTGTGCGAGCGCTTCAATACGCCGATTTTAGAAGACGATTATTCAGGGGATCTCTGCTACGAAGGTGAGCCGCTGCCGTCACTATATAGCTTGAGTCAGGGCAAGGACCTGGTTATGTATCAGGGTACTTTTTCCAAGGCTCTTTGCCCCGGCGTGCGCCTGGGCTGGCTGGCCGGGCCGCCCCATGTGCTGGAAAAACTTTCCTTTGCCAAACGGACTTCGGATCTGGCCACCAATACGATGGCCCAGGTAATCCTCAACGAATTTTTGCTGCGCGGACTCTATCAAGAGCACCTTGCCCGCGTAAACTCTGTCTACAAGCGCCGCCGTGATGCTATGGTGGCCAGCCTGGAGAAAGAATTTAAATCATTTCCAGGTGTCGAATTTCTAGTGCCCACTGGAGGACTTTTTCTCTGGGTCAGTTTGCCCAGCGGTTTGTCCAACCGGGAACTGCTCAATTTTGCCCGTAACGAAAAGGTAGTCTTTTCCCCTGGCGATCTGTGTTTTTGCGAAGGGGACGGACTCAATTATTTGAGACTGTGCTTTATCCAGAATGATGAGGCTACCACCAGAAGTGGTATCGCCCGGCTGGCCGGGGCCTACAAAAAATATCTTGATTATGTAAACGCCACCGCTTCGGGACTGGCCAGTGAAAGTCCCAGAGCATCAAACCACGTCCTGATTTAATTTTAGAAACAACCAAGTTAAACGACAAACACCTAGGAGGAACAATGAGCACTGTAGTTAAGGAGAAGCATGGCAAGGCCAAAACTGGGACGCAGCTAGTCAAAAAAGCGCTGCCTCAGATGCTTAAAGGCGGCGTTATTATGGACGTCGTCAATGCCGAGCA
>Ga0207011_1020_pt1 | contig 32622 bp, 25 predicted proteins | sample Alteio_BWMinCont_79_FD_153466 | JGI IMG/M metagenome (GOLD analysis project Ga0207011, IMG submission 153466) | Enriched cells from forest soil in Barre Woods Harvard Forest LTER site, Petersham, Massachusetts, United States -... | ecosystem: Environmental > Terrestrial > Soil > Temperate forest >...
CCGGTGAGCGACCCTATCGAAGGTAGAAAACTGGCCAGTCCGTTCGCGTCGCTTTGCAAAGTGCTTTGGCTCACACTCAAGATGACAGGCATGCTCACCGGATCTCCAGATGGTCCGCTCGGGACCAGCGTTAAATCATTTTCCAGCGGCCGCAACACGGTCGATTGAAACAGCACACCCGCCCCCAGAACAGGGTTCGGCGGTGTGGAACCGTCAATCACGCGCACCGTCAAGGGTTCGAACGCGGAACCGGCAACCACCTGTCCCTCGCCGGCCACGCCCTGCAGATTCAGCATGCTGGCTGCGACCGGATTTCCGTCGATGGTTTGGCAAGGATTGTTTCCGGGCGCTACACAGGCGCTCAGTTGTATCGCGGAGACGAAGTTTGTCAGGGTGAGTGTCACCGATGCGTACCCGCTGCTGTTCGTAACCGCGCTCGCAGAACTGAGCGACCCAGAGCCTTGCATAATGGCGAAGTTCACAGTGGTCCCACTCTTTGGCGCGCCAAAACTAACTACTCGAGCCGTAAGAGGCACGCTGAGAGATGCGCCTGCGGCGATCCAGAGATAGGGTGTAGTAACTCCAATGTCCGTCGCGGAAGACGTAGCCGTCACGGTGGTACTGACGGACTGAGCCGGATTGTAGACGCCTGGGGCAAGAGTTGCCGTGATGATCGCGTTCCCTGTTGCGCTGGGCGTAACCCAAGTCGATGCGAGTCCACTTTCATCGCTGGTCGCCGAGCAAGTGCTAACGCCACCGCAGACTGAGAGCGTCGCTCCGTTGCTAGTGGACCATCCCACGGTGGCGCCGTTCACAGGTGTGATTCCGTCAGAAGCGAGCACCCGCACCATCACCGGATTCGTGGCCTGGGTTCCGACTGGCGCGGAAGGATGCACTCCCGGCAATAACACGATCCTATCGGTGGCAGCAGCTCCGAAAGTTATGGCATTGGTCATGACAGAAAACGCGCCGCTAACTGGATCGTTGATCGTGATCGTCTCCGGTCCGTCACTCTGCGCGGAAGCGGCTGCCAGCATCTGGCCAGCGTTAGTAGCCAGCAGTGGCACAGCCACGCTGCCCACGGTGATCGTGAGACCGGGGGCAAAGCCGGTACCCTGCAAAGTGATCGCGCCGCCATTGACCGGAACGCGCGCCGGGCTCACCGAGTCTCCATAAAGCACATGCGCGTGGTAGTGGTAATCGGGACGCCCGTCGCCGCGCAGATCGGAGATTCCTATGATGAAACTATTCGAGAGCAGGACTTGCGCGTCAAGCCGGCTCATGCCAAATGTTTCCGAATTAAATGAGGTCGGAGTAAGTGCGGGAGGCGGGGTTCCCAGCGGATCGCCCAGACTCCACATTCCGATCACGGGCTCAACTTTGGATTCGCTGGGTGCTCCCTTTTCATCCAACGCGGTCACGGCGACCGATAGAGTTCGATTCGCCTGCGCTGCTATTACGAAGTACCCGACATCTCCGTAGCCACTTAACGAGCCCACCCAATCGCCCGGAGCAGGCACCGAGGCGGGCGCGCTCCATGTTTCAGTAGCCGCCCACGAAGGAACGGCTTGGGCGCTGCCCGCCATGAGAATGTCCTGGTCGAAATCGCCACCCGCCCCCACGGTCACGACGATGGGTTGAGGCGCTCCCGACGGTGCAACCTGCGACGCGTCATAAGGAGATACCCCAGCCGACCACAGCGGATCCAAAGCCTCTACCGTAAGCTGGTACTGCGCCGTGCTGGCACCATTTGGAATGGGCAATCCTCCAAGATCGAAGAATCCCTCCACCGCCTGAGCGGATGATCCGTAATCGCTATAGAGATTGCCTAGAGGATCGCTCCAACCTGTAACAGGATTGCCCGCGTTCCCGGTAAAGAGAAATCCAGAGACCGAGGAGGCGGCATAGCGGTGCGAGGCTAGCCCCGTGGAAGGATCAATCCAGCGCGCGAACACGTTTACTCCCTGCATAGGTTGGGCCGGGCTGCCCCTATGGTCCACGAAGTAAACGGTTCCGTGAATGCGAGCGTTGGAATTTGAGTTGATCGCGGGATACAGGCGGGATAGCGCCGCCACATCATCGGAAGCAAGCTGGAAGGGATTTGCAAAACATACTGTGATGGGCACGCAACTGGACGAGTCCATGTAGTGCATCACGGGGAAACCGGCGTAATCGTCGGAGGTCGGTGGCGGCTTACCTGTGACCACATTGAGGTTTACCTGCGACCAACCTAAGCCGATTACATCGCCGAGAACTCGCACCAACCGGTATTCAACATCCGTGAGTTGCGACGACTGCAGCGCGCACTGGCCGTTGATGACGACCAGCGCGTGCAGGAAGTTTGCGTCCGCGCTGAAGTTGTCGGCGCCGCCATAGACTGCATTCCAGAAACACTGCGAGGGATCCCCCGCCCCCGCTCCCAGCAAAGCGTCAGTAACCGATCCATCGTAGTCGTAGACGATGCCGACCGGAGTCTGCGTAGCTGAGGAAGTGATATCGGCCGGAGCGATCACAGCTCCGTTGGAGTCGACGCTGATATTGCTGCCGTTAACGTCTTCTGCCAGTTGGCCGCCATCGCTTGCCGTCAGGGAGGCGGTCGAAACGGAGGTCCATTGCAGGAAGGCGTTCGCGACCAGGGCATTGGCAGATGCATGCGGAAGAATGGGGCTCAGGTCCCCCTGATCCGTGTAATACGTTACTTGCCCCAATGACCAAGTGATGGGCTGACCCATCATTGAAGAATTCAAGAATGTGGAACCTGCCACATATTTGGGTCCACCGGCACGGGCTAGCACGGCGAAAAAAATAACGACGGCCAACGCTGTGGCCAGCCGGAAGAAGAATGAACGTGCGCTCAATGTCATGTGTATGTTTATGCCTCGCTCACTCTTCCCGGCTGGAACCCCGCACAGCCACTACAAAGTCGGCGTAAGGGACAACAGCTTTTCCCCCGAGTATCGGATCCGTCATGAAACTCGCGCTTTGCTGTCCGTTTATCAGGATCCTGCCTTCTGAATCCAACGCGAATCTGCCCATCGCGCCGGCCACGGGACTAGTAAGACCCAACTTTCCCGGCGCATACAAGAACAGCAACACATGCTCGCCGACGCGGTAGCGCTCACCCCTGCTCCAAAGGCCTGACCACTCGTGGATCGTGAAGTTCTGGCCCGTGGAGGCGCCGCGAATGGCACGTTCCACCTGAAAGGTAACGAGAGTGGCAGCAGGATCTTGCCCTGACGGCAAAGGTCTACGTCCGACGGAAGTCACGCGGCCGGAAAAGATAATCCCAGCGGCACTCACCAGTCGGCTAAAAACGGCGGCCCCAGGAAACGCTGGGGACTGCAGCGGCAAATTTGGAGGCAGAAGAATTCGTCCCGGTTCGATCAGCGCGGGTTTAATCAGAGGGGTCTCGATCAGAGTGGAAAAGCGCAATCTCTCCAGTTCTGGCGCGAGGAAAGGGATCCGGTCCTGAATGCTGTCCTGCCCCCGTAGAGACGCAGGCACCACAAATATCAACAACAAGGCGGCGAGCAGACGCCAGCACTTTCCGGCCATACCTTTTCACCTGGAATCGATTGTCTGCTCGGAGGATTCTGGGAAACCGACCTTATCCTAGTTGGGGGCCGGGAGCTGATCAGTGATGGATGTCACAACCGGCCTGTGGATTAAGCGTCATTCCCAATTCGAACCGCACGGATCGACCCCGCGTAACCGGCCGTACTCTCCCCGCGGCCCAGATTCCTCAGATACGCTTCACCTAATCCTTTTCACGGAAAAGCCGATAGTGCAGTTAAGGGCGGCGGTCTGCGTGAAAATTCTCTTAGTTGATGACAGCAAAGCTATCTTGCACGAGAACGAGCGAGCTCTGCACAAAGCTGGGTATGTGGTCCTTTGCGCCGAAGACGGAATCTCTGCTCTCGATATGGCTCTGGCGCAAAAGCCCGATCTGATTTTGCTCGATATGATCTTGCCCAAACTGAGCGGCCCGGAGGTGCTGCAACACCTGAAGCAGGATGCTGCCACAACCGACATTCCAGTCGTAGTGTTGAGCAGCCTCACCGGAAAAAACCGGGAAAAATTGATCGCAGCCGGTGCCGAGGAGTATGTCGAAAAGAACTCATTGATATCGCCGACCGGAACCAATCTCTTGCCCAAGTTGCTCGAAGACATCATCTGCCGGATCAATCGCAAACGTGGGATCTCCTTTAGAGACACTCCCACAACCATCTAAGACCGGCCCTGTCTGGGGGCGCGCCAGTTTCATTCCTGCCCGGCGGTCGGCTTCATAGCGGTAGGCCTTACAAAGGTGCGTCTCAGATGCTCCTGCGCGCTCAGGTTGGCGCCAGCCAGCAAAAGCAACCCCGTCAGAAATGCCCAGAACATCATGCTCACCGAAAGCGCGAAAGGCCCGTAGACTTCGCCAAAATTGAGCCAGGGCAAAGCCAAGATATAGCCGTACTTCAACGCTTCCGAAAGCACTCCCATGATAATGGCCGCCGGCATAACCGCGCGCGCCGGTACCTTGCCATTGGGCAGCACCCAATAAATCAGAAAGAAGATTGCAATGCTTGCGGCAATGGCGAAACCCTTCATCACCACAAATCCCACCACGCGAATGAACCCGGTACCGTGGCCGTGCAGCAAAAATCCCATCAACGCTACATTACCCGCCGTCATGGCAATGGATAACAGGGCCAGCACGCCGCAACCGAAGGCCAGCCCCAGCGAGATCAACTGATTGCCGAAATACGACCGGTTATTGGGGAATCGCCAAATGCGGTTGAGCGCCACCTCCAGCGGCATGAAAATGCCCGACGAGGTCACCAATAAAATGATCAGCGAGACCACCTGAACGCGGTGGCGCGTATTGACCATGGCGTTCAGGTTGCGGATCATGAAATCCTGGCCGGCGGGGAGATAGTCGCGCAGCAGCTCAACCACCACGTCGTACATCACTCGCGAATGAAAAACTCGCCGGATCAACGTCATCAGCAACACTACGAACGGGAAAAACGACAGGATTGCGTTGGCGGCCACTGAGAAGGCAAAAGTGTGTACATCCGTGCGGAGGAGGTATTTTGCAGTCGAAACCGCCATCCCCGAGGAGGCCCTGCGGCGGAGCCGCGGCAGCGGGGACGGGGCGCCGGGCACGGGCTGAGAAACCGCATCTGAAGTTTGATCGGACAAAGTATTAGCCTAATCCTATCAAAGAGTTGCGCCTGGCTTCGCGTTCTCTAGAGGCCCGCTCCCGATACGAAAACGTCAGTCGTTCCTTATACCGTGTAAAAGCTTCAAAGCCGGTTTTCTGGCCATTTTCGGCTCCTCCCAATATTTTTCTTGCGAAACGATTTAATACTCCTTATTATCTGGTGCTCATGAACCCAGGAACATCGGGGACATGAGTCTGCAGGCAGGTTGATGTCTTTGAGCAGGGCAGTAGAAATCAGCGTCGATAGTTCAGGACTCCGAAAGTTTACGCCGCACTTTCTTTACGCGGCGCTGAACCGAGGGGTCTTTTGCTTTGGGGCAACTTGTTCTGCACAGACATGCAACCAGTTTCACTGGCTTTCTTGAGGGGGCGCTCCTTTTTACCGGAGCACGATTGGGAAATCCGGGGAACTTATTCTTAATGATTAGGGGAAAGGAGTTTTCTGTGAGAGAGAAGGGAACAGTGAAGTGGTTCAACGGGGCGAAGGGATACGGTTTTATCCAGCGCTCCACGGGGGAGGATGTTTTCGTACATTTCTCCGCGATTCAGGAGAACGGCTACCGCTCGCTCAACGAGGGTGAGACCGTGGAGTTCGATCTGCTCAAAGGCCCCAAAGGCTTTCAGGCGGGCAACGTCGTCCGCGCCTAACCGCTGGCTCTACGATTTTCCGACCCTCCCGCTCCCATCGGGAGGGTCTTTCCATGCAGCCATGCCCGCTCCGCACAGCGCGGCCCCGGCCCGAGGCGTAAGCTATACTCGACGCTGTTCTGCAGTCGCGCCGGAGGCAAAGCATGTTTCACTTAATCTGGTACATTCTCATCGGACTGATCGCGGGGTTGATCGCGAAATCAGTAATGAACGTGCATATGACCATCTTCTGGACGATCGTGCTCGGCATCATCGGCTCGATCCTGGGCGGCGGCATTACCCACATGTTTTCCCGCCCGTCCAACCAACGCTATCATCCCGCCGGCATCATTGTTTCCATACTGGGCGCGATGCTGGTTCTCTACATCTGCTTCAAGCTCAAAATTCATTTTCCCCAGGTCAATCCGTTCTAGCTCGCCCATGGCGAACGTCGTGCCCTTAGCGGTTTCTTCGTGCGCCATTTCCAACAGAGCGTGCCCAATCCTTGCGTCTTTTGTGGGTGGGCGGCGATGCTGCATGCGCTATTTGATTGGTTGCGACGCGACATGGATCAACAAAGTTGCGCAGACATTCCCGACTCCCGCCCTTCGCAAAGAACGCGAAGGACAGGGCACCCACCGTGTTGCTGATCCCAGCGAGTTCAAAAGTTGGCCACCCGCCCATAGGCTCCTCCAAATGGTTAAGTTGTCCCCCTCAAACAAGGCTCGCAGACTAAATCGAATAGTAGTGTGTGCCAACAAGGAATTCTTCGCTTGGTCCCCAAACCTCACCGCACTTCCACCGACACCAAGTCGCCGTCGGAGATCCCACCGGGTTTGTAGTTTACCGAGACCGAGCGGTCATTCCAGGCGCACGAGAACGTGTCGGCACCGATCAGCAGCAAAGACTTGTAATCGGGCGTGCGCAGTTTTAGAACAACGCTGCCGGAAGTCACGGTAAGAACCGCAGCCGGGGATTGCGAGCAATCCACGCCCACCAGCCGGCCCTGCAAAAACTTTGCCGGACGCTTGTCCCCCACACCGGCAGATTGGGCGGCCTGCGCGGCGGCGGCGCGCTTGGCTGCGTCCTGCTCCAGCACATCAAAGGGCGAACTCTGAGTGGTAAGTTTCTTGGCCGGAGAGGAGCCGGCGGACACACCGTACTTCTGCTCGTTTCCGATTTGCTCCAGCCGTTCTCGCGCCTCGGCCGCGACCTTGGGATCGCTGCTGCTCTTCAGCACCTGCAGCAAAGTTCGCGCGGCCTCCCACTTCTTATCGTCAATGTAGATTTCCGCCAGATGGTAAACGTAGTGCTGATTGCGCGGACTAAGCTGTATGGCCGCCCGTTCCGATTGCATGGCCGCCACTGGACCTCCACCTTCGCGGCGTGCCGTCGCCATCAGGTCATAAGCGTCCGCAAATTCGGGATACCACTCGAGCACGGCGCGCAGGTCTTGCAGCATGTTGGGCAGGCCCTGAATCTCGGTGTGCTTCGCTTGCGAAATGCGGTACTTGAGCACGGAAAGGTAGTAGCGTATCCACATATCGCGCGGGTTGAGCGCCGCGGCATTGCCCAGTTCTTCGGCGGCAACCTCAAACTCGCCGCGTTGCAGGTGGTCCCAGGCCAGGGCGCGATGCGCGATTTCGTTGCTGCCGTCGGCTACGGCCGATCCAATTTTCTTATCGCCGTTGCCTTTGTCTTTGTCTTTGTCTCTATCCTTATCTTTATCTTTATCTCGATCTTTCTCGTTCGCCGCTTTGGCAGCGGTTCGGTCGGGAGCAGCCGCGAGCGCTTGCAATTCCTTTATCCCAGCCTCGCGGCGATCGGGAATTCTCACTTTCATCTCTGCCGTGAGGGCGCGGGCGTCGGCCTCGGGAATAGTTTTGGCGGTGATCACACTGTCGTTCGGCCCTACTATCTCCGGGAATTGATAAACCTGCGGCGAATAACTTTGGGAGTTGGATTGCTTCGATGCATCGAGCGCCGAGAATAGCGGCTTCAGCGAGTGAAAGTAATCTTTCACGGCCTGGTCGAACTGGGCGGGAGTTACTCCATATGCCTTTTGAATGGCTTCTTCCGCCGGTACATGCTGGTTCTGGACCAGGCCAAAATAAGTCCCGGTTTCCGGCAGCTTTTTCTCATGCAGCAGGTAATGCACAGTCATCCATGACTGCGCGTAAAACAATGTATTGTGCGTGCTCTCAGCGTAAGAGGACGTGTCGTGTTTCATGGTCAGCAGGTCCGGCAACGCAAGCCAGGCCTGCCCGCTGAGCAACTCCGTCAGTGACTTCGGCGGACTGCGCACTTCGCGCTGATTCTGCAGCAGGTCTTCCACAAAAGCGGAGTGCAACTCAGGATCACCACCAATCTCTACGTGCTTGTCGTCGAGCCGGATCGAACCGAAGTATTCCGCCAACCCCTCATCAAACCAGCCCTGCACCGGAGGATAGTTGTAATTCAGCAGCAAGTGCGCGAAGTCATGGGCAACCGCCCGCCAGGGCTCCTCCTCGAACAGGTTCAGCACAATAAAGTTGTGATCCTCTCCAGGGACGAAAAAACCGGCGACGGCAATCGGCTGCCCTTGCCGCAGCGGTGCGCTCTGGTAATAAGTCTTGTCATTCTTCAAGGCAAGAATGGTCAGCGGCACGGGCTCGTTCAGGCGCTCCTTCATCAGCAGCGTGGCGAAAACAGCCCGCATCTGCTCGAACCGCAGCGCCACTTCCCTGCCCTTCTTATCGCCTGCGTCGGTGATGACGGTGTAGTGAGCCGAGTGAATCTCAAGCCACGGCGACGGCTCAGCCGCAAGGACGGTCATTACCAGAATAAAGCCCAACAGGATAAAACCCAGAAGCATGGGGGAAATCGATGCAAGCGAGATGGGACGAGGCCGGAGCATGCGCGTACCGCCGCGTAACAGGGCAACCTTCAAAATCCTAACATGATGTCGTTACGGGAGCGCGCGGCGTACAATCTTAACGATTTGGTACCGCTTGTTTGAGAGAGAGTCAACGTCGCTCGGAAAGCAAGGAGGTCTGCCGTGGCCCTATTTACTCCATTCTCGTTCGTTCTGGCGGCCGCTTTCTGCGTTTGTCAAGCTACGCAAGAGTACATCGCAACATACACACCCAACCCGGTTCTTGTATTCGCTCCCCTGCAGACACACATGCCGACCAAGCAAGGCAATGTACCGCATCTTCAACCGGAGGAACCGACCACTCCCCTCGCTCAGCCCAAGACCAAACTGGATCCGGACCAACTGCAGCGCGAAGCCCGGGAACTTCTGGAACTTTCGCAATCATTGCAGGGTGATATTGACTCCGTGAACCACGGCCTGCATCCTAAAGACACGATTGGAAAGCTGAAGCGCATTCAAAAGCTGGCGAAGCATTTGCGGGGAGAAATCGCACCGTGAACGGGGTCACCCAGCAGTGCGTAGGTGAAGCCTGGGAAGTTGCCGCGCAACCTCACACACATAAACCTCGCAAAATCAAACCCAGCCGCGAAGGATCATCACCTCTGTGGACTTGATCAGTGCGATCGCCGTCTGCCCGGCTTTTAGGTTCATTTCCCGCGCCGAGATCGCGGTGATGATGGAAGTAATCTGTTGCTCTCCGATGGATATCTTCACTTCCGCCATAAGCCCGCTGATCCGCACCTGATCGACCCGGCCCACCAGTTGATTGCGCCCGCTGACCCGGCGTACCGCCTGAGTCCGCTCGGCGGCGGTTTTGCCCCGCGTGCGGTAGAGCAGACGGTCAATTTCGCTTTGCGGAATCAGATGGTGGCCTCCGGGGGTCAGAATGCTCTTTACCTTCCGCTTGTAAATCCACTGCTTGATGGTCGGGAAACTGATGCCGAGTTGCAGGGACGCATCCCGCGGCTTGAGCAGCACGCCATCATTTCGCGCCTCGGTTTTCTTTTTCTTCATCGCAATGGAATCCTAATGCTAAGGCTGCTTTTCGGTCAAAAGCCGAACCACACTCCCGGGAAGCCTTTTCCTGCTCATTCTCAGAACCACATAACCATATTATACCGTATATGAATTGACACAATATCCATATGTTTTATACATTATTATTTCTTGTCCTGATTTCGGGAGGGCCAATGCATAAAGGAATTTACCCGTTTGCCATAATCTTCTTGGCTTCCACAATCGCTTTCGCCCGGTACGGAAGGCGCTGGAAAACTTCGACGCCCGCCAGCTACATTCCAACAGCCGCCTCACTGCTGCTGGCACTGCTTTTGTGGCCTGCGATGGGGGCATTCCCGGCGCGGGCCCAAACGGCTTCGACAGCGCCACACACTCCCGATCCCTGCGCGAGCGGCCACGAGTTCGCCACCACCGACTGCACGCTGACCTGGCACGGCATCACGCTGTACGGTGCGTATGACATTGGCGTCGGCTGGGTCAGCCACGGCTTACCGGAAAACGGCTATAACTATGAAGGCGCATCTCTGGTGAACCGGAACGGCTTTCAACATCGCTTCCTCGTCGCCCCGAACAACCTGCAGCAGACGGGTCTGGGCATCAGGGGCAAGGAAGAGTTTCTGCCTGGCTGGTCGCTTGTGTTCAACGCTTCCACTGGCATCAATCCGCAGTCCGGCCTGCTCGCCAACGCATCAAAGACTGACATCATCAACAACGGCCTGCCCCGGAGCAGCTATTCGTACGCCATCGACGGGGCTCGCGCCGGCCAACCCTTCAATGACGAAATCTATGCCGGTATATCGTCCACGCAATTCGGCACTCTGACCTTCGGCCGTCAGCGCTCCCTCGGTACCGATGCGATGCTGCTTTACGACCCGGCCGGCGGCAGCTATGCCTTTTCCTACATCGGATATAACGGCACGATGGCAGGCGGCGGCGACACCGAAAACAGCCGTTGGGATGACGCCGTGAAGTATCGCCTCACTTATGGCCCGGTTCATTTCGGCGCGATGTATAAATTTGCCGACGGTTCTGCCGGCTGCTACTCAGCCTCCGCAACCTGGACTGCCGCCAACTGTACGCCGGAACATGCGCATAACAACGCCTATGGATTCGACTTCGGCGGAGGCTACCACAAGTTCTCCGCCGACATTGTCTTCCAACAGTACAACCAGGCGATCAGCGTATTGAACCCCTTGCTGGGACCTCAGAGTCCGACGGCGTCCTATCAGTCGACCACCGATAGCATCAATACCAACCCCATCACCGGCGGTGTCAATCTGATCGACCCGAACGACACCGTATATGGCATCGTGACTGACAACCGCGCCGTTATGGTCGCTGCCAAGTACACGTGGAACCCGTTAAAGTTTTTTGCCGGCTACGAATACATCTGGCAGAACAACCCGAAGAACCCGTTGGGCGTTGGCGCCTCGGACCAGGGCGGTTATAACATGAGCGGAGTTGAAGACAAGAATCTTGATTCTGAAAAGTTAGTGAATATCTGGTGGACGGGCGTGAAGTATACCTACCGCAGCAAAACCGACTTCACTTTCTCCTGGTATCAACAGCGGCAAAACGACTTCCGTGTTCCGCCGGCCTGTTCGCCCGCCAGTTTCCGTAGTTCCTGCGCCGGCACCCTCAACGAGGGATCGTTATTTGTGGATCATCACTTCACCAAGCGTTTCGATGGTTTTGCCGGAATTGCGTATTCCTGGGTAAGCGGCGGTCTGGCCATCGCCATTCCCCATGGCCCGGGCGTCCCCTATAACTCCGACAACAACTTTGCTCCGACGATCGGTGCGCGTTTCACGTTCTGACCGTCTCCGCGGCGAGCTTCTGCGCAACGGGCCTGCACAAGTGAGATTCGAACTGTTTCGCGATGGTCGGATAATGCGTTCCGGGGGGAAATGCAAAGTTTCGCTGGCAATCCCTGCACTCCAGGAAACGGCCCGCGCCGGACATCAGGATAGCGAGACGATGTGAAGCGGTCATAGAACTATCGGCTAACATTGATTATCTCAATTCTCTGCGCAGCCCGACATCATGCGCTACTATCTGGATCATAAAAAAAGGCCGCACTCATCGGAGAACGGCCAAAGGACATGCTGAGATAATGCCGCGGCCTTGAGGGTCGAATAGTCGGTATCCTGCCACTAACCCATGGCCGCGTGCTCAACTTACTGTAGCAACCATACGTACTGACTACTCGAACAACTGTCCCGTTTTGACCACTTTCTGAAAAGGATCTAAGTCATACTGTCAACAAGAATAGGTGGTATTATATATGGCTCCGGCCCAACCCCCGGTTTTGCACAGAGTCCTGCTGGTGGATGACGATGACGCCGTTCGCGCCATGATGAGCGCTACCCTTGAGCACAAAGGCTTTGAGGTAGTGGCCGCGGCCAGCGTAACCGAAGCATTGAAATTGATTACTGTCGAGCACTTCGACGCGCTCATCACTGACCTGCATATGCCCAATGCCGGTGATGGCTTCACCGTAGTTACCGCCATGCGCCATGCCCAGCCCGAGGCGCTTACGTTGCTGGTCAGCGGCTATCCCGACGTGCAGAGCGCCATGGCCGCGATCCTGCTGGAAGCGGACGAAATCATCGTCAAGCCCTTCGAAGCAGGTAAGCTGACTGAGCTCCTTCACGATAAGCTGCTCAATCGCAAACCGGGGGCCCGAATGGAAAAAGAAGGGGTCGCTGCGATTCTGCAACGTTGTGCGGTTGGTGTCGTTGAAGATTGGCTGGCGCGGGTAAAGCAGACCGATGAACTCACTCGACTTTCCCTGAGCGACGAAGAGCGCACCGGCCATCTCCCTAAACTGATTGAGGATCTTATCGTCCGCCTGAGAAAGCCCAGTGCCACCAGCAAGGACAGCGATGCCGTCTTTTCCTCCGCAGCCATCGCCCATGGCAAGTTGCGCTACCAGCAAGGTTACACGCCTGCGATGCTGGTGCACGATTCACGAATACTCCAGGTGACTCTGTTCGGGACCCTGCAGCGCAATATGGGCTTTTTGGATTTCAGCCAGCTCTTGCCCGATGTCATGACCATCGCCGATGAGGTAGATGCTCAGTTGACCCAGTCGATGGAGAGCTACATGAGGCTCATGCAGAATTCAGCAGCAGCGTAGCTCGATTGGTAAGGAGGGCTCCATCGAGAAGTAGGTCTGCATCGAGGCAAGCAAACTCCTGAGCTCCCCACCGGCGTGAACATTCCGACCTCGCATAGCTGGTTACAACAACTCCCTAATGCCAAGTCGACCTATTGGTTGATCTATTGCTGTTTTGATCAATTACTGCTTCGATCTATTGCTGTTTTGACCTATTGCTGGGTTGATCTATTGCTGGGTCGATCCCTTATTCGTGTCTCTGCCGTGCTCGATGAAGGGCCACAGACAATCAGGGGGCCACTGGAATGTGGCCTTGGGCCTGGACACTGGGAGTTCAGATCGGCTCGATTCTTCAGCCTGCTGTCCTAAGTCAGGTGAAGGATCCGCAAAAGGTATCCTCTTCATCATCCACTTCCTCCTTCAGGGAAAGAGAGGTGGCGCAGCTATTGCTTGCCTGCGCCACCAGAGGAACGGAGGACGATGGGGGAGAGCCGCAGCCGTTCCTTTACATCCCTCAACGTGGTTAAATTACAATTGGCAGAAATTTTCGTCTGTTCAATTGTGCACACTTTGGAAATTCCTGAAGAGTGGTGCGAAGCGGGCTGGTATCCCTAGTCGCCGCTGGCGTGATTCTGTGTAGGCACAAGAACCAGCCGCGGTCTTGCTTCCGCGGGCCGCAACTGCTGCTGCGACGCCCGGCCGCAAGCCTGCAAGATCCCAATGACAGCCGCATAAGCTGCGAGTACACCAATCCCAACGGAGACCACTACCGTGAAGCAGAGAATCAGAGGCATGAATAGCGAAATCACAATCAACCACCCTTTGCGAATTGGCACTAATCTGATGCAGCAACCCTTACTTTCGTCTATGCGGTTTCTTCAATCTACCTGCCTTGACGCCCGCCGCTAGTGACGACCCAGATGCGCCGTAGTAAGATACGGAGTAGAGCTGTGCACTTCTACTGTCGGTCATCCCTGCAGGTCTGTCGACATTACGGAAGGGCAATCGACCCCAATCTAAATGGCTATTACCAAGATTTCGGTGCGCGGGGCGCGCCAGCATAACCTTAAGAACATTGATGTTGAGATCCCCCGCAACACCCTCACCGTGGTCACGGGCCTTAGCGGCTCAGGCAAGTCATCTCTAGCATTCGACACCATTTATGCCGAGGGCCAGCGCCGTTACGTGGAGACGCTTTCTACCTACGCCCGCCAGTTTCTGGACCAGATGGAGCGCCCTGACGTCGATTCCATTGATGGGCTTAGCCCATCCATTTCGATCGAGCAAAAAACCACCAGCCGCAGCCCCCGCTCGACCGTTGGAACCATCACTGAAATCTACGATTATCTTCGCCTGTTGTTCGCCTCCATCGGCATTCCGCACTGCCCCAAGTGCGGGCGTCCCATCAGCCGCCAGTCGGCCGAACAGATCGTCCAGCGCGTAATGGCTCTTACCCCTGAAGATCGAGTCATGGTTCTCGCTCCGATTGTCCGCGGCCGCAAAGGCGAATTCAAAAAAGAAATGGAGACGCTGCTCAAGCTTGGCTACACCCGCGCCCGGGTTGACGGCGAAATAGTGAATCTTGATGACGACCTCAATCTCGATAAGCGCAAGAACCACACCATCGAAGTCGTGATCGACCGCTTGCTGGTCAAGCCGGGGATCGAGCACCGCCTCGAAATGTCGGTTGGATTGGCGATGAAGTTGGCCGGCGGTCTGGTACAAGTGGCAGTGGTCGGCGGCGAAGAGACGCTTTATTCCGAAAAGCTTGCCTGTCCCGATTGCGGCATCAGCGTGCCCCAACTCGAGCCGCGCTCTTTTTCCTTCAACAGCATGTACGGTGCCTGTCCGGAGTGCCACGGCCTCGGCAGCCGCTACGATTTCGATCCCGCAAAAGTCATCACCGACTGGTCAAAGCCGCTGCTGGATGGCGGACTGGGGCCCGGTTCAGCGTCTCAGGGATTGATTCACGCATTGCAAATAACGGCGGCGGCGCACGGCATCGACCTGGCTACTCCGTTTGAAAAGTTTCCGGAGAAAATTCAGGATCTGCTGTTGAATGGGGAATCTGGCCGCGGCAAAACCGGCTTCCGCGGAATTTTTGGATACCTGAAGCAGAATCTTGAAGAGTCCACCTCCGAAGGCTATCGCGACTGGCTGATGGATCACATGTCCGCGACGGAATGCCCGGCATGCCACGGCAAGCGCCTCCGCCCGGAGAGCCTGGCTGTGAAAGTGAATGGCATGTCGATCGCCGGCTTCACTGCCCTGCCAATTTCAAAAGCGCTTGAAGTTGCCCGCAGCATCAAGCTCGCGGGTCGCGAAGAAAAGATCGCCGGACGCGTGATGCACGAAATCGTCGAGCGACTGCAATTCCTAAATGCCGTAGGCCTCAACTACATTTCACTCGACCGCTCAGCCGCCACGCTTTCGGGCGGCGAAGGCCAGCGCATTCGTCTCGCCACCCAAATTGGATCGAAGCTGCGAGGCGTGCTCTACGTGCTCGACGAGCCTTCTATCGGCTTGCATCACCGCGACAATGGCCGCCTGCTGACCGCGCTGGAAAATTTGCGCGACCTGGGCAACACCGTGCTCGTAGTCGAGCATGACGAAGAAACCATTCGTCGCGCAGATTACGTGATCGATCTCGGCCCCGGCGCCGGACGTCACGGCGGGGGCCTGGTCGCCCACGGCACTCCGGCGGAAATCATGCGCGAGCCCAACTCGCTCACCGGCGCTTATATTTCCGGCAAAGTGCAAATCGAGATGCTGGCGGAGCGCCGTCAAGCCAATGGCGCCGGCCTTACTATCCTCGGTGCGAAAGAAAACAATCTCAAGAATCTCGACGTAACTTTTCCGCTGGGCGTGATGACGGTGGTGACCGGCGTCTCCGGCTCGGGCAAATCCACGCTGGTCAACGACATTCTTTACCGCGCGCTCGCGCGCCAGCTCTACCGCTCGCGTGAAAGATCCGGTGAGCATAAAGCCATCGTCGGGGCGGAGAACATCGACAAGGTTATCCGCATCGACCAGTCGCCGATCGGCCGCACTCCACGCTCAAATCCCGCAACCTACACGGGCGTCTTCACCGCAATTCGCGATATCTACGCCATGCTGCCCGAAGCCCGCGAGCGCGGTTACAAGCCCGGACGTTTTTCCTTCAACGTTTCCGGCGGACGGTGCGAGGCCTGCCAGGGCGAAGGCCAGCGCCGCATCGAAATGAATTTTTTGCCCGATGTCTACGTGCTTTGCGAGGTCTGCGGCGGACGCCGCTACAATCGAGAAACGCTGGCTGTCAAATACAACGGCAACTCCATTGCCGATCTGCTCGAGATGCCGGTCTCGGACGCGCTGCCCATTCTCGAAAACATTCCGCAGGTAAAACAAAAGCTGCAAACCCTGGTCGATGTCGGCCTCGGCTATATTCATCTCGGTCAATCTGCGGTCACGCTCTCCGGAGGCGAAGCCCAGCGCATCAAACTGGCTCGCGAGTTGAGCAAGCGCCAGACCGGCAAGACTCTTTACCTGCTGGATGAGCCCACCACCGGCCTGCACTTCGACGACGTAAAGAAATTGCTCGACGTGCTCCACCGGTTGACCAACCTGGGCAATTCGATCATCATCATCGAACACAATCTGGACGTGATCCGCAATGCCGACTGGATCATTGACCTCGGCCCCGAAGGCGGCGAAGAAGGCGGCCGCATCGTGGCGCAGGGCACGCCCGAGCAAGTAGCAAGGGTGAAGAAGTCGTATACGGGGCAGGCCCTGACGGGATATTTTGCGGGGAATGGGAAGCGAAGCGCATAGGTAATCTTTAATGCTTGACGTTATTAACGACACACGTTAAACTGATGACATTTGATCAAGACCTTCGCGGACAAGAGCACGAAGGAATTCTGGGACAGGGGCACGAGTCAGCGAATGCCTCCACCGAACCTGCGGAACGCCGCCAAGAAGAAGCTGGCCATGGTTCACTCGGCCGAGAAATTGGAGGATTTGCGAATTCCTCCCGGCAACAAACTGGAGGCGTTGCATCGTGACCGGGAAGGTCAGCACAGCATTCGGATCAACGATCAATTCCGGGTGTGCTTCGTCTGGAGGGAAGGCGACGCCTACCAGGTAGAGATCACCGATTACCACTGATTCCTCAAATGTGCAGAGAGTGTGGAAAGCAATCATGAGTATCAAGAATGAAGGTCCGGCGGGTTGGGCGGTGCATCCGGGAGAAATTCTTCGCGAGGAGTTTCTGGAGCCGATGGGCATTTCTGCTTACCGGTTGGCGGTGGAGTTGCATGTTTCTCCTCCCACGGTCAACGACATTGTTCGGGAAAAGCGGGGAATTACCCCCGAGATGGCGGCTCGCCTGGCCAAGTATTTCGGCACTTCCGAACAGTTCTGGCTGAACCTGCAGGACGCCTTTGCGGTTTATCAGGTCCGGCGGAAGTATTCTAAGGAACTCAAAGCCATCAGGCCCCTTGCCGCGACGTAGCCAAGTTCACCGCGGCGTCCATACCGAATATTTTCCGTTTATTCGGTAGACTGGCAATGATCAAAAAGGATCTGTTTGTCATCACCCGAAAATCCGCAGTTCGATTCCTCGCTGCTAGGCAGCGAGCCGCAAGCGCCTACTCCATCTGCCGTTGAGCCATTGCCTCCGCCTGACATCCAACCGATAGCCCCGACCCCCGCGTCCGCCGAGAACCCGGTCTGGAGCGGCTGGGATGTGCTCGTCATCGCAGGCCTCACTCTCGTCACCCTTTTCTTCGTGCAACTCTTCACCGTCCTCGGCGCCCGCCACTTCGCCTTTCCGCACGCCAGTTGGATGGAAGTGGCGCAGAAGCCGGCGCTGGCTCTGCTTGCCGAACTGCTGACTTACGTCGCCGTGGCGCTGTACATGATCCTGTTGGTCGAGGGCAAATATCACACCCGATTCTGGGAAGCGATTCGCTGGAATTGGCCGGGGATGGCTGCGATGAGTTTCATAGGCATAGGCGTTCTCATGCTTGGCCTCGACCTGCTCGGAAGGCTTCTTCCCATGCCTAAGAGCACGCCCTTCGATCAATTCTTCGCCCACCGCTCCGACGCTTATCTCACGGCAGTTTTCGCCGTTACTCTCGGCCCGCTGATGGAAGAGATTTTCTTTCGAGGGTTCCTCTATCCAGTAATAGCGCGTCGCCTCGGAGTCTTCTGGGGAATCGTTCTCACTGCGCTGCCCTTCGGCTTGATTCACATGGTGCAGTACGGCTACGCCTGGGGGGCCGTGCTGATCATCTTTTTAGTCGGAGTAGTTCTCACCGCAGTTCGCGCAAAAACCAAGTCTGTGGCCTCAAGCTTCCTGGCCCACGCCGGCTACAACGGAACGCTCATGGTATTAGCCGTTTGGGCCACCGATGGTTTTCGTCACATGGAAAAAGCGGCGCTGGGTCTGTTTTGATTGTGTGGCGCGGGCACTCCTGCCCGCGGAATGCCGGCACTTGGACGAAAGCGGTTCACCCTAATTTCAGCTCCGTTTTTTCCCCCGCCAAGTTTTGTAGGCCCAGTGGTTTCTTTTTGATGGTTAGATTTCGCGGGCAAGAGTGCCCGCGCCACACTACACCACGGTGATCTGCTTGCGCAGACCGGCTGCGAAAAGGTTCTTAGGGATCATGGCATGCACTCCGCGCACGATGTCGACCACCTGCGTCACCCGGAAACTGACGGCGATACTGCACAACGCATAGGCATCGAGCTTAGTCAGGTCGGCGCGCGAGGCCAGGAAGTTGATAGCATTGCGCGCCGCCAGGGTCATCGCCACGTTGAGATCCTTGTCCAAGCCTAATGTAATCCAGTGAGTCGCAGTCTCCGCTACCGGCCAGGCGAAATTCTTCTGCTTGTGCAGCACCACCTCGATGCGCAATTCCTGCATGCGCGTTTCCAGTGCGGAAAGATTGATTTCACCGTCGCCTTGCACCGCATGGGAATCGCCGGTGAAGATCAGCGCTCCCGGCTTCCACACCGGGATGAACATGGTCGAGCCCTCAACCATTTCGCTCAGGTCGGTATTGCCGCCATGAGGGCCGGGGGGAACGGAACTTGTCACTCCCGGAGTCAAAGCAGGATAGTAGCCATCCGGCGGAGCCACGCCCAGCGTTCCCTGGAAGGGTTTGAGGGGCACATGAATATTCGGGTTAAACTCCGCCGTCATGTTGGGCAAATCCAGCTTGAGATATTTCACCTGTCCTTCCGGAAAATCCTGCGCCAGCAAACCGGTTCCCAGCTGCCCGGGATTATTGAATACTGCTCCCCAGTCGAACGGACGAATGTGTTTGTAGCGAACCTCCAGCACGTCGCCGGGCTCGGCGCCGTTGACATAGACAGGGCCGATGATGGAGTGCGGCCCGTGTCCCGGATTGCTGACGCGGAGCTTCGCCAGCGTTTCAACGGGAACGCCCGGTTGCATCTGGTTCAAAAAGTGCGACCACGTGTTGGGATAACTGATGGTATCGCCGGAATCGATCTTGAGGATGGGATCGAGTGTGGTGTCGTAAACCCCGAGGCGCACCGTCTTATCGTTTGATTCAACCACATGAACTCGGCCCGGCTCATCTTCCTTTTTCTTCTTCTGCGCGCCCGCAGAGCCGGCCAGATTATCTCCGTCCAACGCATCCGCCGCGTGCGCAAGTTTACTAAACCACGGCCCAATGCCCGCGAGTGCACCCATGAAACTGCTGGCGCGCAGAAGGCGTCGCCGGGAGCGGCCCCGCGCGCTCAAAAAACCGTCGAGCTGCTCCTGGTTCACCTCATCCATATGGAGGAGCCGGTCCGCGGCTCGGTTGGTCACGGCTGCGTCCTTGATATCTTCGCGCAGCACGCCGGTGCCTTGCACTTCGCCGCATCCGAAGAGGTTTCCGCAGGCATGGCGATGGGGTTGAGGCTGAACAGACTGGTCTTGTGGGGGATCGAAATCGTGTGACACTGCATCCTCCTCATCAATGTGCAAAGAGAAGTGTCTCAGCAACACCACAGTGAATTAAAAAAGGCAAGACTGCGCATTATAGCGCACGTTACAACGAGGGTGTGCGCCATCGATCCGCGCGCACGAATAGGAGGTTTTTACCGTGGCCTTTTTTTGACGCCTAGCTTGCAACTCGGTACCAGGTACTATCTACTATCTACTATCTACTTACTTCACCGTCACTGTCAGCAACTGCGCTCCCGAAACCACATAATCCAGCGGAGCCGTTGCCGTTTCATCCACGTTCGACTCGCCCGAGACCAGCATCTCCTGATTGCCCCGCATGCCGTCCATCACATTCATGATCGAGATAGGCAAGGTCGGCATCACTTTGTCGGCGACGCGCGCCTCCGGGTCCGCTTCAAGCAGCGAAACATAGACGCGGTTGTTGGAGTGCTCTTTGTTCAGCAGCGCGATGGTGGACGCGAGATCAAGTTTGCGCCCGAAGGCCGGAGTTCCATGTCCGACGCGGTCCAGGGTCTCGCCGTCGCTCACCAGAATGCGCAGTGTTCCCTTGCTCGCCGAGGTAGGAATCTTCACTGGAATCTGCTGCACGATGCGCTCGCCGCGATAAGGAGCCAGCACCGTCTCCAGCATAATTTCTTCGCCGGGACGCGCTTCGGTCACGTCCGTGCGCGCGCTCTCCAGCCGTGCCCAGCGCCGCTCGCGCACCAGCTCGAAATCCAGTTTCACCCCCGCAATCGCCGGAGCGTTATAAGGATTGTCATAAATTCGTCCGAAGCGCTCGCCCAGCGAGATCGCCGCCTGCATCGCCGCCGGCTGCGAATTCTCCGCCGGAGCGAACATGTTCCGCATCGTCACTTCAGGAAATCCCTTTACTCCAATGCTCCCCGCCAGCCGGTAGGTAATCTCTTCGCCGAACTCATTTACCCCATGCAGGGCATTGAATACCGTCACCATCAGTGCGACCGGCGTCAACTTCGGATTATTCAGCACTTCGTAGTGAAATTGTTTAACACCGGTGCTGCTGTGAATGCTAAGGGTGACCGGAATCATTTCCGGCTGCCGGTTGAACACGCCCATAATTCCAGTGTGACGATCCTGCACAAAGGTTCCCACCGGCTCCGTCGTATTCACGATCTTGAAAGCATTCAGCGGCGAAGGCAGCGTAGCTAACACTTCGGCCTTATTCATGGGCAGGTCTACCGACCCAAACTGCAGCAAAGGATGTCCGCAAGCCAGCAACCGCTGCGCGTCTACATAAGTCACCGTGCAGGTGGCTTCGATATCCATGTCGCCGCGCACCAGAATCGCGCTGATGGCAGACCCGGCTTCCAGCGGCTCAGGCTGTTTATCATTGCTGACCGACCCAGCGCCCATGACCGGCACAATCCCTGCCGCCCCAAGTTGCCCCGCAAAAAGCTGGACCGCCTGTTCAGAAAATCCATTGAACACCAGCGGCGTCTCGATCGGCTTTAAGTAGTTCGCAAAACCTTTCCCCCCAGAATCCTGATTTGATCCTGGCAGCGAAGCGCTTTCCCCCGGCCCGGAAGTCTTGCCCGCAACGGAATTCACCGAGGGCTTGACGGCCGAAGTCTCTTCCGCCGGAGAGCGATCGAGCGCTCTGATTTCCAGCATATCCGCGATCGGCGTCACTCCGGCAATCGGCTCTTTCGAAAATTCTCCAATGCGGAACGCCAGGGCCCCTGCGAGTTTGCCGTCGAAATAAACCGGGCTTCCGCTCATGCCCGCGACTACCCCTGTGTATTCCACCTTCTGGCCGTGCAGACGCACCAGAATAATGTCACCCTTTGGTCCGTTCACGTTGTGCAGCACGCCCAGCACTTCCACTTCCATGGCTTCCGGCTTCACACCCTGGAAAACGGTGTAGGCGGTGCCACGCATTCCCGCGTGGATATGGCTTACGGCAATGGTTTCAGGATTTTGCGCCGGCGCAGAAGACACGCTTTGCCCGGACGAGGAAACGGCGAAAGACAATAACAACGAGGCCAGGAACAACGCAGAAACTAATTTTTTCATGAACCAATACCCGGCAGAGCCAGATAAGCTCCGCCTTTTACCGAATTAGATTTCGCCAGACTGTAAGTCGTTGCCAGGAGGGGGAATACTGGGAGCCGGGCAAACATCCCAATCGCGAATCCTTGCGTCTATACTAGCACAGGGGTTTTTTGCTCCAAACTATCTTTTATTGCTTTTCACAGAGGTTCCCATGTTTCCCAATCGGAAGGTCATGACCCTGCACCCGCGCTCTATAAATCTCGTCCGCCTCATGCTGATGTTGGCAGCTTCCTTATTCCTGCTTTCGGCCATCATTCCAGTTTCCGCGCAGGATCAATCTCCATCGCCGCAAAGCCCTTCGGACAATGGCAACGGAAAGCCCAAGCAGGACGCTCCCTCCGAAGCCGGCGGCCCCACCGGGGACATCGGCCCCTACGCCATCCCAAAGAAGACTACCGAAGCTCCTCCGCCCCCGCCGCCTCCCGCTACACCCGCCAAGGTCGAGGGCTTGCCCGACTATTCCATCAAAGTAAACGTCCCCCTGGTAAACGTCGACGTGATGGTGACCACTAAAAGCGGCCAATTTGTTCCCGGCCTGAAGAAAGATAATTTCCGCCTCTTTGAGGACGGATCGCAACAGCAGATCACCAACTTCAACGTCTCGAAGGCGCCCATCACGGCAGTTCTGCTGGTCGAATTCGCCTCCACGAACTACACGTTCATCATCGATGCGCTCCAGGCTTCGTACGCATTCGCCAATTCGCTTCAGAAAGATGACTGGGTCGCGGTCAGCTATTTCGACATGCTCCCCCACATTCTTGTGGATTTCACTCAGGACAAGCACGCGGTCTACGGCGCGCTGAACCAGATGCGCATCCCTGGATTTTCCGAGACCAATGTTTTTGACGCGCTCTACGATACGCTCGACCGCCTGGACCGCGTGGAGGGAAAGAAATACATCATTCTCGTCACTACCGGAGTCGACACGTTCAGCAGGATCAAGCTGGACACCATCATGAAGAAGATCAAAGACACGAAAGACGTGACCATCTTCCCCATCAGCGTGGGCTTTATGGCCCGCGAGTGGGCGGAGGCGCACGGTGGCGCTGCCCGCCGCGGCATGGGCATCCCGGTCGACCGGATGGATTATCTGCAAGCCGATAACGAAATGCGCACCTTCGCCAGCATGACTGGAGGCCGCGCTTATTTTCCGCGTTTCCAGGCCGAATACGCTGAAGACTTTCAGGACATCGGGAGCGACATCCGCAACCAGTACTCTCTCTCCTACCATCCCACCAACAGCAAACTCGACGGCACCTACCGCAAGTTGAAGGTGCAGGTGGTAGCGCCCGATGGCGGCCAGCTGAAGGTAAAAGACCAGAAAGGCAAAGAACAGAAAATCGAGGTCGTAGCCCGCGACGGATACACCGCCAAGCACACAGTGGACTAGCTAGTTGCTAGTACCGAGTACCCAGTACCGAATGCCTAGGGATTCGGTTGGAACCGCTGACTTGATCGCTCCGATCGATGACAGGTAGAGCAGTGCGAGGATGCATTTCTAGGTACCAGGTACTTGGTACTAGGTACTAGCAGCTGATTCAGTGCACGTGAAATAAAGCGTCCAGCAGAAACACAACTCCGGCGCCAACGAAAACCAGCAGCGCCATCTTGGCTCCCGGTTCTTTGTTTACTTCCGGAACCAAATCCGAGGCCGCCACGTAAATCGTCACACCCGCCGCCAACGGTAATCCCGCGGCCACATGGTGCCGAAACAGCGCCATGGTCAAAACCCCCGCCAGCGTTGCTCCGCCCAAAATTATCGACGCACCCCACGCAATCCCCCGGCTGCGTCCGCTGGCCAGCATCACCGAGCTCACCGTGAAGCCTTCGGGAATCTTGTGTAGAAAAATGGCAAAAAAGATTATCCAGCCCAACGCATTCGAAACCAGAAATCCCGACGCAATCGCGATACCGTCGAAAAAAGTGTGAATGATCAGCCCCAACAACACCGAATATCCCTTGTGCGAGTGCATGAATTCATCTTTATGCGTCTCCTCGCCAAAGTGAAAGTGTGGCGTAACCGTGTGCTCGAAGAAGTGAATCATGAGGTACCCCAGCAGAATCAGAAAAGCCGCGCTCCGGCCCCGCAGCTCCAGGCTTTCCGGGACCATCTCCACCAAAGCAGTGGCCAGCATGAAGCCCGCGCCCAGCGCCACAAAGTAGCGAAGATAGCGCCGTTCCCAGCTGCGCTGCACAATAATCGCCCCACCGAAAACATTAGCGGCGGCAGCGGTGAGGCCCAGCAGAACACTGGTAGCGATGGGATGCATGAAGTAAGAAAGTACCGAGTACCTGGTACCGAGTCAAATCCGTCACGCGGCGGGGAGGCGCTCCTTGAGCGAGTTGAGCAGGCCGCTCATGATTCGGCCCACTTCACGCGTACGTCTTAGAAGCTCTGCTGTTTGCGGTTCGGTAAGGTAATTTCTGCGCTCCGCAATGAGTATCTGAGTTTCGAGTTCAGCCAGGGATCCGCGCGAGTGGCGGAGAAAGTGACGAAACTCACGATGGCTATGGTGGGCTTGCCCTTCCGCAATGTTGCTGGGGATTGAGACCGCGGCCCACCGCATCTGATCGGTCAAACTATAGGTTTCCCGCTTCGGAAATCCTTCGGTCGCATCGTAGAGCGCGCCCCCACTAAATCCATCGCCTTCTGCCACGCGATCAAATCTTTATAATGCTGCCCCATCGGTCTTTAGCCTGCAGCGAAAGACTTCGAACTCAGCACTGGGAATTCTAGTTTTGATCTCTTCGTCCCAACTCGGGACTACCAATCAGTCCACGCCGCTGTTGTTTTTCGGCACTGGCTACTAGGTACTGGGTACTTTGTCAACCCGAGTGCCGGATATGCATGACATCCCCATCCTGCACAATATAATCCTTACCTTCCAGTCGTAGCGTTCCCTTCGCGCGGGCATTCGCCTCAGACCCCGCTTCCAGCAGTTGATCCCACCGAATCGTTTCGGCGCGGATGAAATGTTTTTCCAGATCCGAATGAATCGCTCCCGCCGCTTCCTGAGCCCGCGAGTTTGCCGGAACCTGCCAGGCGCGGCATTCATCTTCTCCCGCGGTAAAAAATGAAATCAGCCCCATCAGCTTATAAGTGGTGCGAATCAGCCGCACCAGCCCACTTTCGGTTAGCCCGTAACTGGAAAGAAATTCCGCCGCATCCGCATCGCTCATCTCGGCAAGTTCGGCTTCGACCTTGCCGCAGATCGCAGTCGCTGCGGCGTTCGGCCGGGCTGCAATTTCCGTGAGCTTGTACTTGCTCACCGCCTCTTCCAGTTCTTTGCCCAGTTCGCTCGACTCGCCAATGTTGAGCACATAGAAAATGGGCTTCTCGCTCAAGAACATAAAACCCTTGATGCGCTTTTTATCCTCCGCAGTCATTTCCATTTCGCGGAGCGGCTTGTCTGATTCCACCTGAACCTTCGCCCGCTTTAGCAGCTCGAATTCCCTCTCGAGCTCCGCCGTCTTCATCTTCTTGAGATCTTTTTCCAGCCGCTCCAGCCGCTTTTCGATCTGCCCCAGATCGCTCACCAGCAAATCAAATTCCACGTTCTTGATGTCGCGCAGCGGATCGATCTCTCCCGTATGCGCTACCGACGGATCGTCAAATACCCGCACCACATGCGCCAGCGCATCCACATTACGCAGATGAGCCGAGTAAGCCGTGTCTTTCAGCGCCTCCTGGCCGATGGCGCCCACGTCCACATACTCGACGGAAGTGTGCGTAAGCTTCTTCGGGTTGTAAAGCACCGCCAGCCGGTCGAGCCGGTCGTCCGGAACCTTGGCCACTCCAATATGTGCCTCGCGCGGATTGGCCCGCGCCTGATCCGAAAGATGCGCCTTGGTCAAAATCCGAAACAACGATGTCTTGCCCACCTGCGGCAGGCCAATAATTCCAGTTTTCATAAGAAAGCTTCTAGCTACTAGCTCCTAGCTTCTAGCGGATGCGATGTCGGGACGAGTTCAGGCTCGACGCGCACTGTCACTTCAGCGACGGTAGGACAACCTTTCAGGATAAATGAAGAAGAGAATATTGCCCAATGATCAAGATCAGCGGCGCACGGACCCTGTTGCGACAGCCGCCTCGGCTGTCCAAGCCTGGGCGAAGCCCGGCGCCTCGATCACGAAACTCGCGTGTCCTAATGCAATCCCACTTGCGGCGCGGTTAAATAATAGGTTCGCGCAGAAGGATTCAAGCTAAGAGCTAAAGGCTAAGAGCTAAAAGCTCTCGCAGTCAAATAAACCACCACCAGCCCCAGCAGCAGCACCGCGCCTTCCACGCGCGTCGACCACACATGCAGCGCATCGAACTGGACCCGCTCAGGATTGTCGATCGGCGCAGCCCTCACCTCACCCAGCGATGCCCGCAAAGTGTCCATGCGTGGAATGATGCCGAACTGCGAGATCAGGGTAAGCGCAAGCATCAGGCACAAGAGCAAATGCCGTACTGCGAACACATGAGCTGTTCCGTCAGTAAACCGGCTGTACAGGAGCGAACTGACGAGATAAACAATCCCGGAAAAGATGGCGATCCAGTGCAGTTTACCCAAAGCCCGTCCCACAACGTTACCGGCAAGATGAGTCGTAGGCAAAACGGAAAACGCCGTTGGCGCCAGCACAAATGCAAAAAAGATGAGCCCGCCAATCCAGCAGACCAGCGACAGCAGCATGAGAAACCGCAGGAAGGACATAGCGGAGAATTATATCTCGCGGGATGAAGTACCTAGTACTTAGTACCCAGATTCGCGCTCTCGATCCGGCGCCAGGCACTGGGTACTGGGTACCAGGTACTGCCTTCTACACCGGCACGGTCACGTTCTCCACAATCTCGCGCAGCACCTGATCGGCCTGCTCCGATTTCTTCAGCGTCGAAGCATACCCTCCGTTCACCACCACGCGGTGCGCGAACACCGGCACCGCCAGCGGCTTGAAGTCTTCCGGAGTGCAGAAGCTGCGCCCGTCGAGAAATGCCATGGCCTGCGCCGCGCGGTAAAGCGCCTGCGCCCCACGCGGCGAGACTCCCAGCGACAAATATTCCGACTCGCGCGTCCGCCGCACAATTTCCAGAGCGTAGGTCACCAAAGATTCATCCACGCGAATGCGCGTCACCGCTTCCTGCATCTCGAGCACATCCGCGCCCGTCAGCACCGGACGCATTTCGTGTAAATGCGCCGCGCCCGCCTCCGACCTCAGAATTTCGCGTTCCGCCGCCGCCTCTGGATATCCCATCCTCACCCGCATCAAAAACCGGTCCATCTGCGACTCCGGCAAAGGATAAGTCCCGTGATGCTCCACTGGATTCTGCGTCGCAATCACCAGAAATGGCCGCGGCAGCTCGTAAGAATGCGCGTCGACCGTGACCTGCCCTTCGTTCATCGCCTCCAGCAACGCGGACTGCGTCTTCGGCGTGGTGCGATTGATCTCATCCGCCAGCAGCACATTGGTAAACACTGGCCCGCGCTTGAACTCGAACTCCTGCTCCAGCGCCGAATACACTGAGATCCCCAGCACATCGGAAGGCAGCATGTCGCTGGTGAACTGCACCCGCTGAAATGTGCAATCAATCGCGCGCGCCAGCGCCTGGCCCAGCGTCGTCTTGCCCACTCCCGGCACGCCCTCAATCAGCAGGTGCCCGCGGGCGAAAATGCTTACCAACGCATGCCGGACAACCTCATCCTTCCCGCGAATAACGCGGCGCAGCGCCTTTTCCAGTTCGGCGGCCTTATGCGATACAGCGATAGCGGTCTCAGGGGACATTGCTGAATTTTACTATCCGGCGCAAAAGTGGCGGAGTTACCGATGTCACTAGACTTCAGCTTAGCTCTCGGCGTCTAGCCGATCACTCCGTTCCCTCATCCCGAGCGCAGCGAGGGACCATGGTTCCCGCATCCGTCACCAATTCAGAACGCAAACACACAAAATTCTTGCAGCAGGTTCAAGCCAGAAGCTAGCAGCCGGAAGCTAGAAGCGGTGTTTCTACTGCATGAACTCCGCCGGCCTCCCCGTCAGCCGCTCAATCCTCTTGGCAATCGGGGGATGCGTCGAAAACAAGCCTCCAAAATTCACCCCCAGGAGGGGCGCGATGATAAACAAATGCGCCGTGGATGGCGAAGCCGCCATCGGCACCCGCCGCGAGTAAGCGTCCAACTTCTGCAACGCACTGGCCAGCGCATAAGGATTCCCCGTATACTTCGCCCCAGTCGCATCCGCCTGATATTCGCGCGATCGCGACACCGCCAACTGAATCAGACTGGCCGCAATCGGCGCCACAATCAGCATAAACAACGCCGAAAGCCCGCCTCCGCGCCGGTCCCGGTCGCCGCCGCCCATGCCTCCAAAGATCATGGCAAAGCGCCCCATGCTGGCCAGCATGGTAATCGCGCCCGCAATGGTCGCCGCCACCGAACTAATAAGAATGTCGCGATTCCCCACATGCCCCAATTCGTGCGCCAGCACGCCTTCCAGCTCTTCGTCGTTCAGCAGCCCCAGAATGCCATGCGTCACCGCCACCGACGCGTGCTTCGGATTCCGTCCCGTGGCAAACGCATTCGGCGACTCCGTCGGGATCACATAAATCTTCGGCATGGGCAGCCCAATCTTCTGCGTCAGCCGCTCCACCGCCGCATAAGCCCGCGGCAACTCCTCGCGCGTCACCGGCTGCGCCCGGTACATGGCCAGCGCAATCTTGTCCGAGTAAAAATAGGAGACGAAGTTCATCACTGCCGCAAACGCCAGCGCCAGCAGCATCCCATTCTCCCCGCCAAAGTAGCGCCCAAAGAACATCAGCAGCAGCGTCAACGCCGTCAGCAGAAACGCCGTCTTAAATGTATTTCCCATAAGGTTGTTGAATCTTAACTGCCAGATCTCACCTTATTGGATGTTATCCCATCCCCAGGGATGCACGCAGCCCGCGCCAGAAGTAGGGACTCCGAGTTGTGTGGAGTGAAAACTTCCCTTGTGTGGAGCGGGACTCCGCTTGCTCCGCCGTGCCGTTCGTGCCGCAAGAGATAATTCCGGAGTGGCTCGGAAAGCGCCGGCTGCGAAACGAGACCTTGTGGCGAGGTGAGTTCAGCCCGACCTGCAGACCCGCCTTCCCACGCATCCGAGCCCAGTAGCTCTCTTGCCTTTTGTTCGTGCTACCTTCGTCGTCCTTGTGGTTTTGACCATATGCAGTCCCCCCTTCGTGCCTCTTGTGTTTGGGTTGATGTCAACGCCTAAATTTAGAACCAGCGAAAGGGCTAAGATGCCATGGGCAACGAGCCGCACAATCGGAACCCGGCAAGCCGGGCTCAACCCACAAAGCAATTGTACCTCTCCCGCCAAACCCGAACATGGAACGCGAGTAACGACCTCCAACCGTTTCCCGCCGTTTCCACACCCCCACTGTTCACCTAACCTTTACTCTCGTTTCGCAATTTCACATACTGGCTTCATAGCTCACAACACAAGCGGAGGCGAGATCAGAGGCAAAGTCAACGGCAGCGGACGAGGGCGTCGGCGCTACACAAGCTACGTTTACTCGCTCCACCCGCTAAATACCCTTCCTGCTTGGGTGAGAGCCGATTCGATCTTGATCCCCATCGACTCCCGCTTCAACGGCGCTACATCCGTGCTCCAAAGGTGACAACGGGCTGTAAAATGGCGTCTGCTTGAGGGGGCCAATAACAATCCCAGCCTACGAGGTTGAAATGAGGCAGGTATCTCTTGTTGCAATTTCGGTGCTGGTAATTTCAGTTGTATCATTCGGCAACGTAACGCGCGCAACGCCCGACGAGGCACCTAACGCGTGCCGTTCGGCTGAGGCAATGTCAGCCGATACGTTTATGCTCACACTTCGTGAGCCCACTAACTTAATTATGGATTGGACAGCGTCGCCTGACTATGCGAAATGCATCGAAAGTTGCGACAAGCAATACGCAGACTGCGCAAAGGGCGGCGATGCTAGCAGGATCAAGTATTGCAGCGATCAGCATGACAGGTGCAGGAAGGCCTGCCTTGAACATCAATAGCTGATAATACAAAAAGCGGGGCAGCTAACGCCGCCCCGCTTCGAAAATCAAAAACAAAATCAAAGTCAAAAGCAGCGGGCGAGGGCGCCCGCTCTACACGAACTACGTTCCCTCGCTCCACCCCGCCAAATACTCCTCTTGCTCTGGCGAGAGCCTATCAATCTTGATCCCCATCGACTCCAGCTTCAGCTTGGCCACGCGCTTGTCGAGTTCTTCGGGAACTTTGTAGACACGCTTCTCGAGCGTCTTGAAATTCTTCACCATGTACTCGACCGAAAGCGCCTGGTCGGCAAAGCTCATATCCATCACCGACGCCGGATGCCCCTCCGCCGCCGCCAGATTGATTAGCCGTCCCTCACCCAGCAGATTAATCTTGCGCCCATCTTTCAACGAGTATTCGTCGACCGAAGTGCGCGTGGTGCGCTTCGACGATGACATATTTTCGAGCGCCGGAATATCGATCTCCACATTGAAGTGTCCGGAGTTCGAAATGATCGCGCCATCTTTCATCAGGCCGAAATGCTCTTTGGTCAGCACGCTCTTGTTGCCCGTCACTGTGCAGAACACGTCGCCCAGCTTCGCCGCTTCCGTCATCGACATCACGCGGAAGCCGTCCATCACCGCTTCCAGCGCCTTGGTCGGATCCACTTCCGTAACGATTACTTCGGCGCCAGCGCCGCGCGCGCGGCTGGCCAGCCCGCGTCCGCACCAGCCGTAGCCAGCCACCACAAACTTTGACCCCGCGAGCAAAAAGTTGGTCGCCCGGATGATGCCGTCAATGGTCGACTGTCCCGTGCCGTAACGATTATCGAAAAGATGCTTCGTATCCGCATCGTTCACTGCGACGATGGGGAACTTCAACACGCCTTCTTTCGCCATCGCGCGCAGCCGGATCACGCCTGTGGTCGTCTCTTCGGTTCCGCCAATCACGCCGTCAAGATTGTCGGTGCGCTTGGTGTGCAGAATCGTGACTAGATCCGCGCCGTCGTCCATCGTGATCTGCGGCTTGTGATCGATCGCCGCCATGATGTGCTGGTAGTAAGTGTCGTTGTCTTCGCCCTTGATGGCGAAAACCGGGATGCCCTGATCGCGCACCAGGCTGGCCGAAACATCGTCCTGCGTGGAGAGCGGATTCGAGGCGCACAACACAACGTCCGCGCCACCATCGCGCAGGCAGATCGCCAGGTTCGCCGTCTCCGCCGTTACGTGCAGGCAAGCCGAGATGCGAATTCCCTTCAGCGGCTGATTCTTGATGAACTCTTTGCGGATAATTTGCAGCACCTTCATGGACTGGTTCGCCCACTCAATGCGCTTCTTGCCCAGTTCGGCCAGTTCCGGGCTCTTGATATCGCTGTTAATCTGTGCTGCTGTCGACATACGCCTCCTGTGGCGCTTTCATGCTGAAAAATTATATTGTTGACGAAGAGTATTCGATTACCAGTGCTCTGTCAGAATACACGAATCAACCCTGGCATCGCTGTATCAAAATACCCTTAGGGGAATGGCACTTTCGGCTCATGACAGAAAGTTGCACTCTCGGATTACGGATCGCTTCTCCGCACTTTCCTTCGTGCAACTTCGTGCCCTTCGTGGGTTAAAGACTTGCCGGCCGCACGCTACTTGCGCGCCGCCACCGGCTCCCGCACTCCGGCATCGCTGGCCAGCTTCGCGGCTTTATCGGTCGCCTCCCAGGTAAAGTCAGGATCGTTGCGTCCGAAATGCCCGTAAGCCGCGGTCTTCTGATAGATCGGCCGCCGCAAATCGAGAGAATCAATAATCCCCCGCGGTGTCAGTTTGAAATTTGCGCGAATCAAATCGGGCAGCAGTTCCGGATCCACTTTCTCCGTGCCAAACGTATCCACCCGCACGCTCACCGGATCGGCCACGCCAATGGCGTAGGCCAGTTGCACCTCGCACCGATCAGCCAGCTTGGCGGCGACAATATTTTTCGCAATGTGCCGCGCCATGTAAGCCGCCGAGCGATCCACCTTGGTCGGATCTTTTCCGCTGAACGCGCCGCCGCCGTGACGTCCCATGCCGCCGTAGGTGTCGACGATAATCTTTCGTCCCGTCAGACCGGTGTCGCCCATCGGGCCGCCAATCACAAATCTTCCCGTGGGATTGATGTGGTACTTCGTGTCCTCATCAAGCAGATGCGCCGGAATCACCGCCTGAATCACATGCTTCAAAATTCCCGCGCGCAGTTCGTCGTTGCTCACAGTCTCTGCATGCTGCGTGGAAATCACAACCGCATCCACGCGGATGACTTTCCCCTTCGCATCATATTCAACTGTCACTTGAGATTTTCCATCCGGCCGGAGAAAAGGCAGCGTTCCATTCTTGCGCACCTGCGAGAGCCGCATGGTAAGTTTGTGCGCCAGCGAAATAGGAGTCGGCATCAACTCTGGTGTTTCGTTGCAAGCGTAGCCAAACATTTGTCCCTGATCGCCGGCGCCGCCGGTGTCGACGCCCATGGCGATGTCGCCGGACTGTTTGTTGATACTGGAGATGACGGCGCAGGTGTTGCAGTCGAAGCCGTGGAGGGCGTTGTCGTATCCGATGGATTGGACGGTGCCGCGGACCACGTTTTGGAAATCGACGTAGGCCTTGGTGGTGATTTCTCCGGCGATGACGACGAGGCCGGTGGCGGTGAGGGTTTCGCAGGCGACGCGGCTGAAGGAATCT
>Ga0207011_1021_pt1 | contig 32388 bp, 24 predicted proteins | sample Alteio_BWMinCont_79_FD_153466 | JGI IMG/M metagenome (GOLD analysis project Ga0207011, IMG submission 153466) | Enriched cells from forest soil in Barre Woods Harvard Forest LTER site, Petersham, Massachusetts, United States -... | ecosystem: Environmental > Terrestrial > Soil > Temperate forest >...
TCTTTGCTACTTGGAGATGCAGAATTGGGAGCAAGCAGAAATCCAACTTCGCAAGGCGGCCAAGCTTGCTCCGCAGATGGCGGCGACCCAGGCCAGCCTCGGTTGTGCCCTTGAGGAACTGGGCCGAACAACCGAAGCGCGGCAGGCTTACAAAAGAGCGATCGCTCTAAACCCGGGACACATCAACGCTTTGAGTCAGGTCGGCCTGATGCACATCCATCAGCTTGACTACGAAGGCGCCATGGAATACGCCAGCCGGATTCTGGCCGCCGATCCTCAGGCTGTGCGGGGACACGCCTTGATGGCCGCGGTGCTCGTCGGACTGAATAAACCCGCAGAGGCTAGGGCGCACGCCGATCGCGTTATGGCGGAGGAGCCGGACAAGGCAGACAGCCTCACGCTTTACGGCACGGTGCTGCAAGCGGTAGGCCAGATGGAGGAGGCAGACCGATGCTTTCGCGCCTCCATTGAAAAGGAAAGGCTGCAGGGCTACCCGTACTATGGACTCGTCAGATCACGCAAGATGTGCGAGGATGATCGGGACCTTGTCCGACAAATGGACGAAGTACTTCTCGATCCCGCTTTGCCGCGCGTATTTCGGCGGGACCTTGAATACGCGCTCGGCAAGGCGTACTCAGATCTGGGCGGTGCCGAGCAGTCGATGGCCCACTATGACGCCGGAAACGCACTTCTCCGCCAAATGAGGTTCGGCATCGCCGAGTTCGATGCCAAGAATTTCAGCGAGGGTGTCGACTTTGTCGTTCGGAATTTCGATGGACGATTCATCGACGAAAACAAGGTTCACGGGTCTGTGGACCCGCTCCCGATCTGGGTCGTCGGAATGATGCGCTCGGGCACTACGCTCGCGGAGCAAATTCTGTCAAGCCACCCCGAAATCGCCGGAGCCGGCGAACAAAGATTTTGGATGGAAAGACGGCGCGACGCGCTCCTTCCGGCTGGAGCTGGGGTCGATCCTGCTAAGTTGGAGGAGGTTTGTGCGTCGTATGTGCGCCTGCTGCACACCTTTGGCCCCGACGCTTCACGGGTGATCGACAAGCTTCCAACGAACTACGGACATTTGGGGCTCTTGCATGTTGCATTCCCTAATGCCCGTATCATCCATATGCGGCGGCACCCGGTAGACACCTGCCTGTCGATTTGGATGACCCTTAATTCGGCAAGCGTCGAATGGTCGTGCGTCAAGAAGAACATCGTGTTCGTGTATAAGGAGTATCTGCGAGTGATGGACCACTGGCGACGGGTGCTCCCTCCCGGAGTGATGCTCGAGGTCGACTACGCAGATTTGGTGACCAATCCGGAGCCAAACATCCGCGCTATGGTTGCCCATTGTGGTGTGGCGTGGGACGATCGGTGCCTTCGGCATCAGGACAATGAGAGGGCCATTGCCACGCCGAGCGACGTACAGGTCCGCCAACCCATATACCGATCGTCTATCGAACGATGGCGCCCATTTGAGCCGTATCTTGGCGAATTCAGCGAACTGCTAGGGTTGGCCGGATAAACGATCCGGCCAATTACGCCCAAATGATAAGGTTATTTGCCGACCTTTGTGCCTGGGGGCGGCGCGCCGCCGGGAGGCGGTTGATTCGCGTCCGAGCCCGGTGTCTTGAAGTGGACCTTCGACATTGCATCCTTCAGCGCGTCGGCGCTTGGTGGGGGGCCATGCATCGCATCTTGCTGCTGTTTGAGCGTCGAAGGCACATTCGGGTCACTGCCGCACGAACACGACATCGCCCCGGCAAGGAGGACGCCCACGATCCTAACTTTGTTTGATAATCTCATAGGTTATTTAATCCCGCTCCCGCCGCAGTTTTTTGGCCGCAACGGGAGCGATGTGACGAATTGACTCTCCAGATCAGACGTGGCTTGCCAGCCACATACTGGGCATTCCGTCGGTTGACCCCGTGTCGAACTGGCCCCAAAGCCACCAGGGGGCGCCGGTCACCGGGCTCGCATTATTCGGCACGGTTCGCGTCGGAATCATGGATTTGGGGTGACCATCGCAGAACGCGAAGTTCGCCTGATTCCCTCCATGAGTGGAGACACCGCCATTGATGCCGAACGGGAACTTGCCGCAAGTGGATCCCCCGTTGGCAGTTCCGCACTGATTTGGAAGCTGTAAGGCTTCGTAGTACTGTGAGCCGGTGAAGATGCCACCGAAGAAGTTTGAGTAGTTGACCTGGTCGCCGGCCGCGGCCATCTGGGAGGACCAGTTCTCCGTGAGCAAAATCACCGACGAAGGCTGGTTGACGTTGGAGGAGTTGACGACCTGACCATTGACGCCAGGGCCGTCCTCGCAGATCACACCCAGGCAGTAATCGGTTCCAGATGCGTCCCACACCGTTCGGAGTCCGTTCACGGCGTATGACATCTGAATTCCCTCCCATGCATTGGGATTTGCCGTGATCTTTCCACCGAGGGAATCATCGGGATCGCCGAAGACGCCAACGTTTTTGATGTAGGGCGAGATGATCGGCGCCCACTGAGCGTCACCCCACCAGTAGTTGGCACTACCCTGTGCTTGGCCATAGAAGAAAGCCCAAGCCATCGTGCCATAGGGATAGTAATCGTCATAGTCATTCTGATACATCAGAATTCCGAGGGACACTTGCTTTTCATTTGACAGACAGGAGGTCTTCTTGGCAGCTTCTTTGGCTTGAGCGAAAACCGGGAAGAGAATGGCGGCCAGGATCGCAATGATCGCGATGACGACGAGGAGTTCAATAAGGGTGAAGGCTTTCTTTGCATTCATATAAGTTCTCGACAATGAGAGCAGCCGGCCCCGTCGATCCACGAATATCAAGCTGACAGTCGTAAAGCGTCGAAGTAGCCGCGATGGATGGCTCTCCCTGCTCCAAATTGCGGATCAAGGAGAGGAGATGATTCGTAGCCTCGAACGCCATTCGTTCGACTGGCTGATTGACGGAAGTTAGGCTGGGCCTAGTGGTCACGCAAATTGGGGAAGAGTCAAATCCGACGACCGACACATTGCTCGGTACATCGACGCCAAAATCTTCGCACGATCTCAGTACAAATCCAGCGAGTTCGTCGCTGAAGCAGACGAGCGCCGTATGAGCAGGATTGGGTTCTGAGTAACGGCGGAGAATACTGTGATCCGTGGTGAGGATGATCACTTCTGGTTCGGGCAAGCCTGCCCGACGTGCCGCGGATCGCAGGGCCTCCGACCGAGCTTGGCCCTCCACGCTGTGCTCGCTTATCGGATCAATGACAAACGCGAGCCTTTCATGACCTAAAGAGATCAAGTGGGAAACGACACGGCGCATCGCTCCATCGTTGTCAGCGCAGAAAGTTGGGACGCCCAGAACCGTGCCCGGAGGTGCGTGCATGAGCACTACGGGAGCGGAAGCCTCTTGGAGCGCGAGTGTTGAACCTTCGCTAAGGTCGGGCCTGCACCAAAGCACACCGTCGAATCGTCCGTCGGAAATAATGTCGGGGTTTCCTTCCCGAATGAGCTTCGGGCAGAGACAGAGAGTGTAATTTGCAGGGAACAGCGCCTCCATGACCCCGTTCATCACGTCGCCCCGGTACGTGCTTTGAGGGAAGAAGCGGCCAAAATTCTGAAAGACGACCGCTATTTGGCCGGTACGACCGGTCCGGAAAATACGCGCGGCGTGGTTCGTTTGATAGCGAAGCTCCCGAGCCGCTTGGCGGATGCGATCCGCCTTTTCCGGCGTCACTGTTACCTTGCGGCCGCCGGTGCCATTAAGCACAACGCTGACTGCCATTGGCGATACCCCGGCCCGCTCCGCTACATCTCGAATTGTCACCCTCATTTGCTTTATATACAGGTAAATAACCTTTCTCCGAGATTATCCTCCATCTTTGGCTTTTTCGGTTGAATTCCTGCCGAGCCACAAAAAATTCTTGCTCTTGGGCCTTGGAAAGGGCCCATCTGGCCACGTGAATTCGCATAGAACGTCCGAAGCTCGTAAGAAGTGTGTCCGTTTCGGCTATATATAGGTAAATACGATGTTTCGCTTCCCAAGCCGGATTGAGTGGGCAGTTCACTGAAGTGCTCGCGTGGAATTCGGAAACGGTATAGAAGCTGGGAGTCTCCAGGTGATCAGTCTCTTAGGATGTTTGCTACTGTATTCGGATTTGCGGTATGCCCGGAATCTCTCTTTCGACTCGACAAACGCCAAGAATATGGACACCGCCAAGGCAACCAATCCGATCCTTTGGGCTGACGTGCCGGATATTTCAATTGTCCGTGTGGGCGGCGCTTATTACATGAGCAGCACCACCATGCACATGTGCCCTGGACTTCCGATCATGATGTCTAAAGACCTCGTGCATTGGAAGCTAGTTAGCTACGCGTACCTCACTCTTGGCGACAACGACGCGCTGACCCTTTCAAACGGAAAGAGTGCCTATGGAAAGGGCTCCTGGGCGAGCAGCCTTCGGTATCACAACGGAACGTTCTACGTGTCGACGTTTTCTTCAACCACGAACAAGACCTACATCTACTCAACCAAGGATCCGAAAAAGACTCCTTGGAACGAGGTCTCCTCATTCTCGCCCGCGTATCACGACCATTCTTTGATCTTCGACGACGATGGTCGTGTGTTTCTTGCCACCGGAGCCGGGAACATCCGCGTTATCGAATTGAACTCGGACCTTTCAGGCCCCAAGCCTGGCGGAGTCGACGAGGTGATCGTCCACGATGCCAGCCGAGTAGCCGGTGCATCTGTGGGCCTGCCCGCCGAGGGATCACAGATGTTCAAAGTGGATGGCAGGTACTACTTGTGCAACATCACATGGCCGCGAAACGGCATGCGAACCGAGATCATCCATCGGGCAGACAAGCTTGAAGGGCCGTACGAGGGGCAGATCATGTTCCAGTACCAAGGCGTCGCCCAAGGCGGAATCGTAGACGCTCCGAACGGCAATTGGTACGCCTATCTCTTTCAGGATCACGGCGCGGTCGGACGAACGCCATTCATCGTCCCGATGACGTGGAAAGACGGTTGGCCGGTGGTTGGAGTCGACGGTAAAGTTCCGAAGGAGCTGGAGTTGCCTGCCGGAAAGAGCACAATCACCGGAATCGTAGGCTCCGACGAGTTCAACCGAAAATCGGGTGATCGATCGCTGCCGCTATTTTGGCAGTGGAATCACAACCCCGATGACCGTTACTGGTCGCTTTCGCAGCATCCGGGGTCTCTCCGACTGACTACCGGCCGCGTTGACGACTCCGTGCTCCACGCCAGAAACACACTGACCCAGCGAACGTTTGGTCCGCAATGCTCAGGAACTACTGCCATCGACATGAGGGGTATGAAGGAAGGGGACTGTGCTGGCATGATCGCCCTGCAAAACCACTACGGCTTTGTCGGCGTCAAGATGAGCGGAGACACCAAGTCCATCGTTGCGGTCACCGGCGACGGAAATGCTGCGAACGAAGTGGCCAGTATTCCACTGAGCCAAACACGGGTATTCCTGAGGATTGAATGCGACTTTAAGGGCCGGGCGGACATGGCCTACTTTTCTTATAGTTTGGATGGTAAAAAATGGGCTCCAATCGGCAAGCCGCTCCATTTGAAATACGACCTTGTCCACTTCATGGGCTGCCGTTTTGGCCTGTTCAACTTCGCCACGAAATCGCCTGGCGGCTACGTTGATTTCGATTTCTTCCGTAGTAGCGATCACATCTCGGCCCCGATCGCTGCAACTGGAATGCCGTAAGCGATACCTACTTCTGCAGAACTTCCGAAACGGCGAGGTAAGCCGGTTTCGGCTTATAGTCCTTGTCGAGCAATGTGGCGGCGCCGTTCCGTCCGCCGCTAAAGCCAGGTATCCAGGAGTACCGGTCGCTGAGTCCCCAGATGTTGATGCCGTGGCAATTGCGAGAGGAAAGCGCCATCTGGAAGACCGCCGCATAAGTCTTTGCCTGCAGGTCGAGGTCGGATGGGACCTGAGGAATGAGGCCTCGATTTGGGTCTCCGGCGGCCACTCGTTGCACGGGAACCGCCACGTCCAGTTCGGTGATCATGTACGCCAGTCGAAGCTTGCGAATGGAATCGATAAACTGATAATGGCCATCGCCGGGTGCGATCGAAGTCCGGCAGTCGATGTGATACTGCAATCCTAGGCCGGTGATCGGTGCTCCCTGCTCCTTTAGCCATTTGGCAAGGTCGAGCATGTGTTGCGCTTTCGCGCCGCCGCCCTCGACAGAATAGTCATTGTAATACAACTCTGCGTGACGGTCGGCCTCATGGGCCCACTTGAACGCGAGAACGAGAAATTCGGGGCCAAGTTTTCGAAACCAGAAGCTGTTGCGAAGGTTGAAAGGGTTGTTGTTGGGCCGATCGTCGATTGCTTCGTTAGCGACGTCCCACATCGCGACCTTGCCGCTGTATCGCCCCGCAACCGCAGTGATGTAGTCGTGGAGGAGCGCGGAGGCGTCTTCCTTCGACATGCTCTCGCCCGAGGATCGAAGCCACTGCGGCAGCGTGTAGCCTTCATCTCGCGCATACACCAACACATGGCCGCGAAGTTTTAGGCCGTGCTGTTGAGCCCAGCCCGTCTTGCCCGGTTCGCCGACAATAAAGTCGACATTGGAGAATTGGTATTCGTGAGGACCGGTCCAGATTGCAGGCGGTTTCAGGTCGTTCTCAAGCTCGAGCAGATTGAAGTTGCTCGCGGCGGCGGCGGCATACTTCCCGCCGTCGATGTCGTTCTTCAGGTTGTTTACCGGCATTGCCGAGCCGATAATGAATCGGCGCTTCTTGGCTAAGTCGCGGAGGGTGGGCTGCGCGCTTACGCCACCTTGATTTGCTCCCTGTGCCGACCGATGGGAAGCTAGAGCAAAGACCGTAAGCCCGAAAACCGACGCTAGGACGACGCAACACTTTGGAACCACTTTGTTCATTATTAACCCTATTCTTCGCTTCTTACCCATTCCCTTTTTTGAAGCACAAGTCTCCGGCGGCAGATTTATTGGCCATTATATACAGATATATAGGCGGGAAGCGTTCCGAGATGATATATTTCTTTTAGTGAGTGTTGCGGCTATTGGGTTCCAAAAAGAGCCTAAGACGTCGCTGTTCCGACTCATGGACGGGAGATTTCATCGATGAACACCCTGCGCATCTTGCCGGCTCTCTTTTTCTTATCTGCGCTAGCGCCCGAAATGGCACCCGCCCAAGGTGCGTTTGGCGGGCCGATCGTGCTGAATCCAGACGACGTACAGGCGTTTCCTGAACCAACGGATAGCATCGTGGCGAAACGGCCCGAGGTCCCGCATGGCAAGCTCGAAATGATTGAGTACGACTCAAAGAGCGTGGGAACTCGACGAAAAATGCAGGTTTACACTCCACCTGGCTACACGCCGGACAAAAAATACCCGGTCCTATATCTCCTTCACGGGATCGGAGGCGACGAAACCGAGTGGGAGCGATTCGCCACCCCTAATCTGTTGGAAGACAACCTGCTCGCAGAAGGCAAGGCCGTCCCAATGATCATCGTCATGCCCAATGGTCGAGCGCAAAAGGACGATCGACCGGTTGGAAACGTTTACGCGACAGCGCCGGCGTTCGCCGCGTTCGAGAAAGACTTACTGCAGGACGTGATTCCCACAATAGAATCTCGATATTCCGTACAGACAGACCAGCCGCACCGGGGGCTCGCCGGCCTCTCAATGGGAGGAGGGCAGTCGCTGAACTTCGGCCTGGCCCACCTAGATAGGTTTGCGTGGGTTGGCGGCTTTTCGTCCGCTCCGAACACAAAGCCTCCATCCGAACTACTCCCCGACGCCGCCAAAGACAAGCTAAAGCTTCTCTGGCTCTCGGTCGGGAATAAGGACGGCCTCATTCGGATTAGCCAGGGCGTTCACCTATATCTCAAGGAGAAGGGTCTTCCTCACGTGTGGAACGTGGACGGTCATGCCCACGACCCCACCGAGTGGCGAAACAATCTGTACTACTTCCTTCAGAAGGTCTTCAAGTAAGCGGGCGTCATTGCGGCGGGTCTATGGTCGCGCTCATAAGTTTTCGCTTCGACAAAATACAGCGCTAACTTTTCAGATACTCAGAAGCAGTCTTGGCTAAGCGGGCGCGAGCACGGTTGATACGGCTTTTGACGGTTCCGATCGGCAATACGAGTCCCGCTGCGATTTCTTCGTAGCTCATACATTCCGCCTGATACATCATCAGAGTACGCCTCTGGCTATCTGGAAGGCGCCTGATCGCACTATCGATCATCAATAGTCGTTCGCGCCGTTCCAAACCGGCTTGAGCGTCCTCGTACCTGTCGGCAGTTTGGCGGGAAATCTGCGACTCGATGCCAGAATCCCTTACGTCAACATTGATGCTCGATCGAACACTTGCTCTCTTGCGCATATCCAAAAAGCAATTCCTCTCGATTCGGTACATCCAAGTGGTGAAGGAACTGTGCCCGTTGAACTGACAAAGCGACCGATATATGCGAATGAACGTTTCGGACACAACATCCTCAGCTTCGTCGCGATTCTTGGTGAGATGAAAAGCGAACGCGTTGGCATGCTTCCGGTGCTTGCGTACCAGGTCGTCAAAAGCTTGCTTTTCGCCCCGGTGAAATCTCCCAATGATCGACCAATCCTCCGCTGCAAAAAACTGCAAAGCCTGCACTCTAGCCTCCCAAGTCAATGGGACTAGCGTAACCTTGAGTGCGCTGTTTCGGCAGTCTGATTTTTCGTGTTAATCGAATTGCTGACATGCTTTACATGACAGTGCAAACCTCGACAGGTGAAACTGTCAAGAATGCCTTAACGACTTTCGGGTCAAATTGTCTGCCGCTTTGAGATTTGATTTCGTCGACAGCCGCACCGACATCCCACGCCGCTTTGTAGGGGCGGGCGTGTGTAAGCGCGTCAAATACATCGGCTACCGATACGATGCGCGCCTCGATGGGAATGGCCTCCCCCGCCAGACCGTCCGGGTAGCCCGTGCCGTCATACCGCTCGTGGTGCGATTGGGCGATTCTCTCTGCCATCCGCAACAGCGGGGTGCGTCCTTGGCAGAGGATCTTAGCGCCCGCAACGCAGTGCATCCGCATCTCTGTGAACTCTTCTTGAGTCAATCGGCCTGCTTTCAACAGAATTGAATCGGGGACGCCAATTTTGCCAAGGTCATGCAGGCGTGCCGTAAGCTTCAGCAAGTGCACCATTTGGGAGGGCTGTCCCATTGCTTCAGCGATTTTGCCGGAGAGTTCCCCAACTCGCCGAGTGTGTTCTCCCGTATCGTCGTCGCGCCGCTCGCCTGCATGCGCCAACCGCTCAATGATTTCAATTTGGGAATCTTCGAGTTCTTGGGTACGCACCCGCACCATTTCCTCCAAATTGTCGTTTTTACTGGACAACGCAAGGTGAAGACTCCTAACTACAAGGAAGTTTTTCACTCGAAGAAGGATCTCCTGCGCATCTCCGGGTTTGGTAAGGAAATCGCTTGCGCCGAGTTCAAGCGCTTTTTTCCTGGCTTCAAAAGTGCAATCGGCCGTATAGACCAAAATTGGGACATACACTCCGCAGCGAACTGATTTTCTCAACGTCGCCAGTACGCCGTATCCGTCGATGCCGGGCATCTGCAAGTCCAGGATGATTAAGTCCGGTTGCAGTGCTTGGGCCTCGTGCAGCGCCGCCGCACCGGAACCGGCGCTCACGATGTCTTCATAGCCGGCGTGGCCAAGCAAGCGCTCAAGAAAGCGTAGGTTAACGGGATCGTCGTCAACGATCAGAATCCGATGATGGGCGGGTGCAAGCGAGAAGTTTTCCATAAGCAACACATCGATTAATTGACTTTGTCCAGTCGCGGTTTTCTTTAATCACTCAGGTACGGCCAACATTGGGGTGCTCTTCGGCAACCGGTCGTCTAAGAGCTTCAGGAAGTGCTGAATGTCAAATGGCTTGGTCAGGTAATCCGACGCTCCCGCATGCAGCAGTCTCTCGATCTGAGTCGGTGTCGCGTCTGCGCTTACGATTACGACCGGAATCCCGCGCGTGGACTCCGAATTTCGAAGACGCGCTAACACTTGCATTCCCGACATATCCGGAAGATTGAGATCGAGAAGAATTAGATCTGGCGCGAATTGGGTTGCAAGGTCAATCCCAATGCTTCCCTGTATCGCCGACAAGAGCGAAATCTCGGGCCGCCTTTCCATGATCGCTTCAAGTAAGCGAAGGTTTGAGGCGTTGTCTTCAATTGCTAGAACCGTGTAAATGCGCTCGAAATTCCGATCGGGTTCAGGGTGCTCGATAAAGGACTCCCGCGACAGAAGCTCTATTGAATCGGCTGCGGCAAGTTCGATTGAAAAGGTGGATCCGACATTTGGCGTACTCGTGACGAAAATTCGGCCTCCCATGGCTTCCGCCAACCGTCGCGAGAGGACTAATCCGAGTCCGGTGCCTTGAATGGCTGAATGGTTGTATGCCAATCGTTCGAATGGCGTAAACAACTTTGCCACGTCTTCCGGCTTAATTCCGAGTCCGGTGTCGCGGACCTGGATAAGGACGTTGCTATCCGGAGCAGACGCCCACCCCAATTCAACTTCTCCCCCGTGGCGATTGTATTTTATTGCGTTGGAGAGCAGGTTAATGAGTACTTGCTTGAGTCGTTGCGCGTCGGCCCTAACTGCCGTTCCCTCATCACAGTTCGCTGCTTGGAGTATCCGAATGTCGCGCTCGCTCGCCAAGGGCGCAACGAGCGAATAGGCCTCCTGGATTAGATCCTTCACGATGAGGGGTTCCATCGAAAGCTCCACGTTCCCGGATTCAACCCGCGCAAGGTCTAAGACCTCATTGATAAGCCCGAGCAAATGACGCCCGCCCTTGAGAATGTGGCCGATACTCTCTCTTGTCAGAGGTCCGGGTTCCTGTAGTTCCAGGATTTGCCCAAAGCCAAGGATGGCGTTGAGTGGCGTTCGCAACTCATGGCTCATACGCGACAGAAACTCGCTCTTGGCCAGGTTCGCACGCTCAGCCTCCTCTTTGGCCTCCTGAAGAGCGATCTCGGTCTTCTTGATTTCACTAATGTCTCGCCCCTCGGCGACGACATAGGCGACCATTCCCGAGGAATCGCGCACAGGTATGAGGCTGAAGCTGATCGTCAGGACCTGACCGAACACAAAAATGCGCTCTTCATAGTTGACCAAAGTGCCAGCCAGCGCCTGTTTGAAGTGCTCCCTCACCCGTGCTTGGACTTCAGGGTCAAATGCCCACCAGGGGCCCTCAAGGAAGTTCACTGTCATGACCCCCTCTCGACCTAGACCGGAAGCTTCTGCTGCCACTTTGTTAACAATCAGAAACGAACCGTCAGGGGCCACCTTCACCGCGAGTGTCGACATCGCATCGATGAATTCTTGCAAAACCTCGCGGCTGCGGTGCACTTCGACTTCGAGTACCTGGCTCTGGCGTATTTCATCGCGCAACGCTTGATTCCTAAGGGACTTCTCCCGGTGCCGCGAATACAGGCCGGCAAAGAAAACTGCGGAAAGTAGCAGTGTGATCCCGGTAAGCGCCCGCATGCGAACACCTGCAGATTCCGCTTGTCTGCGGCATTTTTCACGCAGACTGACTATTTCCGACTGTAGGGCTAACAAAGCGGGATCGACTGATTGAACATCGACTTGCCTAGCGAAGGTCAGCTTTCCAGCCTTGGCCGCCGACAGTTCAACCGCCGCTTTGGAGATAAAACTCTGGTAGGTGCGGCTTAGACTTCTGGCATCTTCTGAGTTGGAATGAACTCCAAATTCCTCTACGGCTAAATCTACTTCCGGACGCAGTTTTTCGAAACCAGCGCCCCCCTCGTTCTGAGTAGCGTCGTCCAGCAAGTATGCCAGCCTGTTGCACTGCGACTCTATGGTCGATATCTCAACTTGGCGCACCCGGCTATCGTCGAGGGTATTGACGCACACGGTGAGCAATGCGTCGAGAAGTCCGGCAAACCCCAAGCAGACGATCAGTGCGAGGGTCGACGGCTTACTTAGACTTCGAAGAATGTTCTGCATCTAGTCGGCTCCAACTTTCTCTGGACAGTCGCCACTTCCAGACGGCGGGACGTTCGCCACACTTTTCGACATCTGGTCGTTTAGGAGTTTCAAGAACTGTTGAATCTCAAAAGGTTTAGTTAGGTAATCGGTCGCTCCGGCATGCAGAAGACGCTCAATCTGAGAGTTGGTGGCGTCAGCGCTTACGATTACGATCGGGGTCCGACGCGTGATGTCAGAGTTTCGCAGGCGTGTTAGAACCTCCATGCCCGTCATATCCGGCAGATTCAAATCAAGAAGGATAAGGTCGGGGGGGAATTGCCGCGCTAGATCCAGCCCGATGCTTCCATGCACTGCCGACATAAGCGAGATCTCGGGTCTCCGGTCAAGAATGGCCTCGATGAGTCGAAGATTCGATGCGTTGTCTTCGATCGCTAGAACCGAGAATTTACGCTCGAACGCCCTGGTCGGCTGCAACGCTTCGCCGACTGCCTCACCGAGATGTCTGTCTTCCCTCTCGCCGGCGGCAAGTTCGATCGAAAAGGTTGAACCAACATTTGGTGTGCTCGCGACAAGCAAGCGTCCCCCCATGGCTTCCACCAGTCTCTTCGAGATAACGAGCCCTAGGCCCGTACCCTGGACAGTCGAATGACCGAATCCCAATCGCTCAAAGGGCGTAAACAGTCTAGCGAGGTCCTCAGGCTTTATTCCAAAGCCAGTGTCTCGGACGTCAATCTGCACCTTACCGTCTAAGGTATCGGACCAGCCTATTTCAACATCGCCTCCGGGACGGTTGTATTTGATAGCGTTGGAGAGTAGGTTGATCATCACCTGTTTGAGCCGTTGCGTGTCGGCCATCACGTACGCATGTCCTTCAGGGGCGGCTGACTTGCGCAGGTTTATTTTCTGATCGCTGGCTAGAGGTTTAACGAGCGAATAGGATTCCTCAATGACGTCAAGCACCGAAACGGGTTCGATCGAAAGTTCGGCGCCTCCGGATTCGACGAGAGCCAAATCCAACACTTCGTTGATGAGGCCGAGCAAATGTCTGCCACCCTTTAAGATGAAGCCGATGCTCTCTTTGGAGCGCGGGTCAAGAACTTCTAAATCCAGGATTTGTCCGAAGCCGAGAATGGCATTGAGCGGAGTGCGCAATTCATGGCTCATGCGCGAAAGAAACTCGCTTTTTGAATTATTGGCCCGTTCCGCCTCTTGGGTGGCTACGGCAAGGTCTTCAGTCCGCCGCGCCACTCGCTCTTCTAAATCGTTATTGAGCGTTTGGATCTCTTGATTGGAGCGGATGATCTCCAGTTCCGCGAGCTTCAGGTCGTGTATATCCGTGCAGGTGCCGTACCATTTTGCGATGTTGCCGTCGGCGTCCTTCAAAGGAACCCCTCGAATCAGCCACCATCGATACACGCCGTCTGCTCTCCGCAAGCGGCTCTCACCGGTATAAATTTCCTTGTTCGCCGTCGCCTTTTGCCAGCCCTCCAGTGCCCGTTGCTGGTCGTCTGGGTGGAACGGTTTGTTCCATCCTCGCCCAAGGCTTTCTTCTACACTCAATCCGGTGTATTCCACCCATCGCTGATTGGAATAGGTGCTCCAGCCATCTGGTTGAGTTACCCAGACGATTTGTGGCATGGAATCGGCCAGCGTTCGAAACTCAGACTCGCTTACCCTTATCGCATCTTCGGCACGTTTGCGCTCAGTGATGTCGTGGACGTTGCAACGAATAACTTGATGATTCCCGACTTCGTAGACATTACTGACGAACTCCACGATTACCGTCTCTCCATTGCGCGTCATCAGTGGGATTTCCTTGTACGTAATCGGTCCCTTGTCCTTCAGGGTATGAAATGCGGCGCGGCTCGCCATCTTTTTTCGGAATGGAGCGATTTCCCAGAGCCGTTTACCGATGTATTCAGAGACAGGATTCCCGAGGAGCTTTTCTAGGATCGGATTGGCGTCGTTAATTTGTCCGGTCAGCGCATCAAGGATAAAGATCCCGTCTTGGGAGTTCTCGAAGAGCCTGCGATAGCTGGCCTCAGAAGCAGCAACTTGCTCTGAAGCTCGAACCCGCTCGATCGCATATCGAATAGTAAGTACGAGTGCTCTCCCATCCATTGCTCGCTTAACGTAAACGTCCTGCGCTCCACCCATGACCGCCAGAAGCGCCATGTCATCGTCATCAAGTCCAGAAAACACGATGATTGGCGTTCGGGGGCAGCGCTCGTGCAATCGAGTAAAGGTTTCCAGCCCTTGACTATCCGGTAAGCCCAAGTCCAAAAGCACAACGTCGAAGTCTTGACATGGCAGATGCTTAAACGCTTCTTCGAGGTGCGTTACGTGGGTCAGCTGGAACTGTGAGCCACGAGCGTCGCTCAGAGCCTGATCAACAAACGCAGCATCGGGAAGGTGATCTTCGACGAGAAGGACCCTGACTACGTCAACTGACATCGTTGCCATCCGTCGGCAACGTGACTACCGTAAACCAGAATTGGTCGATTGCACGGACGACATTGATAAACTGCTCGAAGTCCACCGGCTTGGTGATGTAGCAGTTGGCATGTAGGCCGTAGGCCCGGAGCACGTCTTCTTGTGCTCTCGACGTCGTGAGCACAACCACTGGAATGAATTTAAGGTGAATGTCGGCTTTTACTTCGGCAAGCACTTCGCGCCCATCCTTTCGTGGAAGATTCAAGTCCAACAGTATGAGGTCGGGCCGCCGAACGGTTGCGTACACACCTTCTTTCCGCAAGTAGGCCATCGCCTCCACGCCGTCCTTGACCACACTCAGGTTGTTGCGCATCTTGGCTAGCTCAAGCGCTTCTTCGGCAAGCAAAACGTCGGTGGAACTATCCTCTACTAAGAGGATTTCAATGGGTCTAGCATTCGAAATGGATTGCATGAAGCCTCCTTCTTAGGCGCCTAGTCGACGATCGTAAAGTGAAAGGTAGTACCGACATTAAGTTCCGACTCCAGCCAAATGTGGCCGTGGTGTCGCTCAACGATCTTTTTGCAAATAGCCAGCCCGATGCCCGTTCCCGGGTAGTCGTCTCGCGTATGAAGTCGTTGAAAAAGGATGAAGATCCGCTCGAAATACTGTGGTTCGATTCCCTGTCCGTTGTCTTGCACAACGAAGTGCCATGCATTCTCTTCGTGCCGAGCTCCAACGTGGATCACGAGCGGTTGAGAACCGCGGAATTTTATTGAATTGCTCAGAAGGTTTTGCAATAGTTGGCGCATCTGAGTGGCATCGGCCCTTATTTGTGGCAGAGCGTCGCACGTTATCGTAGCGCCGCTCTCGGCTATGGCGACCTCCAAATTAGCAGTGACATCTGCAAGCACCGTGGCAAAATCGGTTGGTTCGAACGGATTGCCGTGCAAGGTTAATCGTGAAAATGCGAGCAGATCGCTGACTAGCGTCTGCATCCTTGTGACTGCGGCCACGGCGTGCGAGATGATTTCGTCGGCTCGCGCGTCGAGTTGCCCCTTGTAACGGCGCTGGAGTATCTGGACCGTCCCGGCCATGGCACGCAAAGGCTCTTGTAGATCGTGCGATGCGACAAATGCGAATTGCTCAAGTTCAGCATTGGAGCGCTTCAACTCAGCCTCCGATCGTTTTGCGTCGGTGATATCGCGGGCAATTCCAGCAATGCCAGTGACTTTGCCCTGACCGTCCTTGATCGGCGACAGGGTGAATGACACGTCAAGCCGCTTGCCGTCCTTTCGAATTCGAACGGTTTCGTGGTGTTCCATGGTGTCGCCTCTGCCGATTGTTTCTAATATCGTTTGAAGTTCGCCTTGGAGGTCGGCGGGAATCAACATCGCAGAGGAATGCCCGATGGCTTCTTCGGCCGTGTACCCATAAAGCCTTCTAGCGCCACCGTTCCAAGTTCGTATGATGCCTTCCATGTCTTTGGCGACGATGGCATCGTCGGCCGCCTCCACAATGGCGGCCCGTGTCGCGAAAGCTTCCGCCTCGCGCTTCTTGTCCTCAATGTCGGTACACGTTCCGATCCATTTGAGGATATGCCCGTCTGTGTCGTAAATCGATACGGCTCGGGCTAAGTGCCAGCGATACACGCCGTCGGAAGCTCTTTTGAACCGGTATTCGGTTTCAAAAGTTTCCCCGGTTCGCAAAGCCTCTCTCCATTTTTCGTTGAACTTAGGGAAGTCATCGGGATGCAGCAGCATCTCCCAGCCGCGCCCCTGGGTTTCATCCAATGTGGTGCCGGTGTAATCGAACCAGCGCTTGTTGTAATAGTCCAGCTCTCCATTTGGAAGAGCCGTGTACACGATTTGTGGCATAGCGTCCGCGAGGACGTGGTACTGCTCCTCGCTTGCTAACCGTGCTTTCTCTATTTTAGTGTGATGCTCAATAGCAATGTCTTGAATTATAGTCAGATCTAGCATTTGTGGTCAGCTTATATTTCACTGACTTCCTCTGAACCGCTCTTGTTCTCGGAAACAAAGCATTTTATTGACAGGCCGCCTTAAGCAGCTCCATTTGTCGTCCCTTTCGCTAGGGGGGGCTTCCATTAGGCTGCCCCTAACCAAGGTTCCCGAGACTTCGTAATGGCTTTAAGGATTTCCCGAACTTATTCTTTTATATCCAACATTGGAACACAGTTTCTGTCTTCGAAGCACTAGTTCGGCCTCAATGGAATGGCTAATGGGGCGCTCGTTGCAGCAATGTCTCGATTGAATGCACAGTAATTGGCTTTGGTATCAGCTCGATCATTCCCGCGTCCAAGCAAGCTTCGCGGTCGCGAGCTGTGGCGTTTGCCGTCAGCGCGTAGATAGGAATATGGTTGATCCCACGCGCGTCCTCTCGTTCGCGGATGGAACGCGCGGCGGTCAGTCCGTCGCAGATCGGCATCTGGATATCCATTAACACTATATCGAAAGCGTGAGTAGCAGTAATTTCGATCGCTTCAATTCCGTTTGCAGCTACGTCCACGATGCAATGGTGGCTTTGCAAGAGCGCAAGCGCGACCATCCGGTTCAGTTCGTTATCCTCAACCAGTAGCACCCTGAGGTATCGAGGTAAGCAGTGCGGTTTCGAGACAGAAGTGTCGGATATATTGTCGATTTCTTCTTCTGCAAGATCGAAGGGAAGTTGTACGGTAAATCGACTTCCAATGTCCACTTCGCTGTCCACCGAGATGTTTCCACCCATGAACTCCACGAGGCGTCTCACTAAGGTTAGCCCGAGCCCAGCACCGCCGAACCTTCGGTTGGCAGAACCTTCTGCCTGCGTAAAGCTTAAGAACACTTGTTCCAGTTGTTCGGGAGGAATTCCGATTCCGGTGTCCGCCACCGTGAAAGTCGCCAGGACCTTCTGCTCGCCTAGCGTCCAAGTCCATGAGACGGTAACTTTCCCATGGTCGGTGAACTTCACGCCGTTGGATACTAGATAATCCAAAACTTGCCCGACGCGAAAAGAATCGCCAATGGATGTCGGCGGAGCCAAATCGGGTGAAACGCATTGAAGTCGTAAGTTTTTCGCTGTGGCCGTCGATTGGTGGCGTTCTATCGCGGCTTCTGCAACCATCGCAAAATCGATAGGTGCAAGGTTGAGTGAAAAGGTCGATCTCTCAAATTCGGACAACTCGAGAATGTCGTCGAGTACTCTTAGCAAGGTGCCGGCACTGGCCGCGATGGAATTGAGATGCGCGTTGGTGTCTTCGTCAAACCCTCTTGTGAGAAGTAGAGACGTGAGTCCGATGACTCCATTCATGGGAGTTCGAAGTTCGTGGTTCATGTTGGCAAGGAATTGACTCTTCACCCTGCTTGCCAACATCGCTTCATCGCGCGCATCGACGAGCTTCTCGTTCAGAAGAGAGAGCTCGTTGGTCCGTTGCCTAACTCTGTCCTCGAGGTCGATGCTATGCCGCTGAAGCTCCTCTTGCATTCTGTGAATTCGCAAAAAATTAGAAACCTTGATTCTAATTTCAATGGCGTCGCAAGGTTTTGTCAGAAAGTCGGCGGCCCCAAGTTCCAAAGCTTTAGTTTTGGCGCTGTAACTTACATCGGCTGTCAGAACAAGTATGGGAGTGTATGATTGCTCTGGGATTAGCTGAGGCGCCTGTCGCAAAAACTCGTAGCCATCAACCTCCGGCATCATCAGATCCAAAATAACGAGATGCGGTTTGAAAGTCGTTATCGCCTCAAGCCCTGCTTTACCTCCGGTGCAACTCATCAAATTACGGAATCCTGCGGCTTGTAGGATCCTTTCGAGCAAAATCAGGTTGTCCCTTAGATCGTCGACGAGGAGAATTGGGCTGTGGGAAATTTCGAAGGCCGAGGAAATTTGCCGCATCCTAGGTGACGAGACCTCGCTCGTCCCAGGAGTTCGAGGCGAAAACTGTCAAGAATGCATTAACGACATCTGGGTCAAATTGGCAGGCGCTTTGAGATTTTATTTCGGCGATAGCAGCGCCAACTTCCCACGCCGGCTTGTAAGGGCGGGCATGGGTTAGCGCGTCGAACACATCGGCTACTGATACGATGCGTGCCTCAATCGGAATGGCTTCGCCGGAAAGCCCCTCCGGATAGCCGGTGCCGTCGTATCGCTCGTGGTGTGACCGTGCAATTCGCTCGGCCATTTGAAGCAAAGGGGTCCGGCCGTCTGACAAGATCTTCGCGCCGTAGATACAGTGCGATTGCATTTCCAAGAACTCTTCCGGTGTCAGACGTCCGGGCTTCAGGAGAATAGAGTCGGGGACACCAATTTTGCCAAGGTCGTGGAGTCGAGCGGTTAGCTTGATGAGCTGAACGACTTGATCGGGGAGTTCCATCGCGTGAGCAATTGCACCGGAAACATCGCCCACCCGGCGCGTGTGCTCGCCTGTGTCGTCGTCCCGCCGCTCCCCGGCAAGGGCAAGACGCTCCACGACTTCTACTTGAGATTCCTCAAGGTCTCGGGTGCGGTCGCGTACCATTTCCTCTAATGTTTCGTTCCTGGCGTTCAGTTGTAGGTGAAGGCGCCTAACGACCAAAAAGTTCTTCACACGCAACAGAATTTCATTGGCGTCACCCGGCTTTGTCAAAAAGTCGCTCGCTCCCAATTCCAGCGCCCGCTTTCGCGCTTCCGGCGTGATATCCGCCGTGTAGATCAAGATTGGGATATACACACCCTCGCCGCCGGACGATCGCAGAGTCTCCAACACTTCGAACCCGTTGATTCCTGGCATGTGCAGGTCCAACAAGATCAGATCTGGAGGGTTGCCAATCGCTTTTCCTAATGCTGCGGCGCCCGACATCGCCGTCATGACGTCCTCATAGCCACCGTGGGCAAGCAAACGTTCAAGGAAATGTACATTCGCCGTATCGTCGTCGACGATCAAGATGCGGTTTTGCGAATTTGGCGTATTCACTCCTCACCTCTTTTGCCGAGGGCTGAAGCCACCGCTGAAATCAGCTCGGCGAGGATGAATGGCTTGGTCAGGTATCGAAATGCCCCTGCTTCGAGAAGCGACTTGGAGTGGTCCGAGAACGCGTCTGCAGTGATGATGAGGACGGGCACGTCCCGAAGATTTGGATCGGCTTTAAGTTCTGCCAATACTTGCCGGCCGGTCATGTCGGGTAAGTGCAGGTCAAGAAGGATGGCATCGGGCGGCCGATCTCTTGCCAGTTCCAGGCCCATCCTTCCTTGCATCGCCGTAACCAGTTCGATTTGCGGGAATTGGGAAAACATGCGATTAAGAAGCTGCGTGTTCATGAGGTTATCCTCGATCACAAGGACTCTCCCTCTAATCTCAGCCCAGACCGATGGTTCGGGGGATGACTGAAGTGCGGCTAATCCCTTTGCGCTCTTGTCTTCCGCTAGATATAGGCGCGCTCGAAAGGTCGAGCCAACTCCTTCGGTCGAATCAACTGTCAGGGTTCCACCCATCGCTTCCATCAAGGATTTGGAGAGTGTGAGTCCAAGACCGGTCCCTTCAACAGCCGTCGATTCTGCTCCTAACCGCTCAAAGGGGGTGAAAAGTCTCTGGCGCATCGACTCGGAGATACCTAGCCCGGTATCGACTACCTCAACGATCCCAAACTTGTTAGCTTGTTTTACGACTCGAACAGTCACCCTGCCGCCTGCAACGTTGTACTTAACCGCGTTGGATATCAAATTCAAAAGAACCTGGGTCAATCGCTGGCGGTCGGCGGTGACCACAATCGAGCGGCGCCCTGCCAATTCCAATTGAACACCGCGCTCGATTGCGAACGGCTGCATGAGCGAAATGCACTCGTCAATCACGTCCATCAGCTTAACGGGCTCCAGCGAAATACCGGTTGCCCCGGCTTCGATCCGAGCGATCTCAAGGACCTCGTTGATAAGCTTCAAGAGATGGCGCCCCGCTTTGAGAACGTGGTCGACGCTATCACGTTGCCCTTCATCCAGATTTGAGAACTCAAGGAGTTGGCCAAATCCGAGAATCGAATTCATCGGGGTGCGCAGTTCGTGGCTCATCCGCGAAAGAAATTCGCTCTTGGATTTGTTAGCGTAATCCGCTGCCTCCTTGGCTGCCCTGAGGTCAGAATTTGATTGCGCTAACTCTCTTGTGCGATCCTCTACTTGCCTCTCGGTGTCGCTCAGCGCGTGCTCCAGCGCAACGGTCGCGCGATTTCGCTCGGTGATGTCTTCTCCGATACTCGCGACTCCCGCGAAATCTCCGTTCGCGTCCCTTAGCCTCGTGTTATTCCAAAGAATGTCCCGAACCTCGCCGGCCTTTGTTTGAATGGGATTTTGGAAATGAGCGTTGTTCGCATTCGCATAGATGGCTTTGAACGTGGTCCGACGCGACTCTTCGTAGATTTCGGGCACGAACAGGGTGAACCAATCGCTGCCTAACACCTCTTCCCGTGTCCAGTTGGTAAGACGAAGGAGGTGGTCGTTGCAAAACGTGACGATGCCGTCCTTGTCGACCATTACCGCGATCAATTCGACATTCTCCAACATATCACGAAACCGCTCTTCGCTTTTGTAGAGAGCGGCTTCGGCGCGCTTCCGCTCCGTCACGTCCTCGCCAATGCTCGCAACCCCGGCGATGTTTCCCGCACTGTCCTTGAGATTCGTGTTGCTCCAGTGAATCTGCCGCACCTCGCCCGACCTTGTGGTAACCGTTGAGTCAACAACGGCCGGAACCCTGCCAGATTGCAGGAATGAGAAAGCCGTTTGGCGAGCTTCCTCAGTGGCTAGTGGATTGAACCGCTCGAACCATGGCGAGCCGAGGACTTCTGCGCGATCCCAGCCGGTCAGGCGAAGAAAATAATCGTTACAAAAGGTCAAGTTCCCGTTCGTATCCAGCGAAATGGCGAGCAGATCAATATTCTCCAAGATCTCGCGGAACCGCTCTTCGCTCTTATGAAGCGCTGCTTCTACCTCCTTGCGTTCCGTAATGTCCGTCCATACCCCGATGAGCTTCGTGGCCTTGCCTGCCTCGTCTCGCACGAATCGATTGTTGTCTTGGATCCAGCGGTACGTTCCATCCACATGCCGGATCCGATACTCCTCACTGGTGGCGTCCTTTGAAGCGTCTGGTCGTTTGGCTTCGACGATCCAATCGCGATCATCCGGATGCAAACTCGAAACCCACCAGTCGTAGTCCGTGTCCTTTCCAGCTATCCCCAGGAGTTGCTCCATGTTGTCGCTGACGAGCGTGGGTACGGGTTTTTCCCCTTTGAGGTCCAGTGTGTAGATGACGGCCGGACTGTAGGCCAGAACGTTACGCAGTTGATGATCTGCAATCCTCAACTCTTCAGCTTTCCGGGTGAGTTCAAGGTTCTTTTCTTCGAGCTTGTCGACCAGTCGTTCGCTGTACTCCTTGAGAACATCGGTCGTGGTCATTTCAATAGAAGGTTTTCTGCGGGGCGCTGCGATGGCGTCGCCCAGCGCGGCAAATAGGTCATACGATGAGGCAGGTTTGCGTACGTATTTATCGCCACCCAAGTCCATGCATAGCTTCTCATCGGCCGGCGAAGTATAGGTAGACGTGTAAAAAACAAACGGAAGATTCTTGAGCCGTTCGCTCTTACGCACTTCGTAGCAGAGCCGGTACCCATCCATGTTCGGCATCAAAATGTCCGAAATTACGGCGTCCACCGATGCCTCTCCCATGAGTGCCAGCGCTTCTACGCCGTCTCGGGCCTCCAGGACCTCGTGGTTGTTTGCTTCAAGAATCGCACGCAGAAGCTTGAGATTCATGGCGTTGTCGTCCACGATAAGGATCTTCACCTTTTTGGGTCTCCTGCTTTCGCGACTGCAGGGGCCAAGAAAGATGCGATAAGGCCGGACAAGGTTCGCGTGTCGATAGGCTTGGTGATGTAGCCGTCGCATCCGGCTTCTCGGGCTAGGGACTCATCGCCCTTCATCGCAAACGAGGTCAAAGCGACGATAACGATGTTCCGAGTCGCGGGCGATGCCTTAAGTAGCCTGGTTAAAGACAAGCCATCCATTCCCGGCAGGCCGATATCCATCAGGACCAGCTCCGGCGGTGTGGCTCGAATGATGTCTAAGGCGTCTTCCGCGTCGACTGCTTTTAGAATCCGGTACCCGTCGTGCGCCAGCACCTCTGAGACAAGCTTGAGGTTTGTAGGATTGTCATCGACAGCGAGAATCGTTTGGAACCTCACGATCGCGCCTCCTCAATTCCTGCTGGAACGACGACCGTGAATATGCTTCCCTGTCCAAATTCACTTTCAACTGAGATTGCGCCGCCTTGTAACTCCACGATTTTTCGCGTAAGGGCTAATCCTAAACCGGTACCCTCATAGCGCCGCGTAGTCCCGGATTCTAGCTGCTCAAACTCTCTGAAGAGTTTTTCCTTGTCGTCGGATTTGATTCCAATTCCCTCATCCTTGACGGTCAAGACGAGCCTCGCTGTTTCCTCACATCGAGCGACGATCTGGATTCGCCCCCTGTCGTTAGAAAACTTGACGGCGTTGGAGATCAGATTGTATAGGACCTGTTTGGTCTTTTGCTGATCCAACTCGACTCGGTCGGAGTTGGGGGCCACGTCAACCGAGATCGCAATGCCTTTCTTTGATGCCGCGGGCCTCGTGACGGCGATGACTTCCGCGATCGCTTTGGACAGCGAGAACACCTCAGGAAACAACTCCATTTTTCCAGACTCGACCTTCGCAAGGTCCAAGACGTCGTTTATCAACTGTAAGAGGTGCCGTCCACTTGCGAGGATATCGGTGAGGTATTCCGCTTGCTTGTTGTTAACGGGGCCAGGTTTGCCATCCACTAGGAATTCGGAGAAGCCGATGATCCCATTGAGCGGCGTCCGCAACTCGTGAGACATATTGGCAAGAAAGCGATTCTTCGCCTCTGCCGCGGCGAGCAACTCCAGGTTCTTTTCGTAAAGTGCTCGCTCGATGTTCTTTCGATCCGTGATGTCCCGAATCGCGCTGGAAACCAGCATTCCTTCCTCGGTTTCCAAGGGGCTTAAGCTAATCTCTACTGGAAACTCGATTCCATCCTTTCGCAAGCCGTGAAGCTCAAGCCCAGCGCCCATCGAACGAGGCACTGGCTCTGAAAAGAAGCCGCCTCGGTGGCCGGGATGCTTGCCTCGGTAGCGAACGGGCACCAACATTTCCACCTTTCTGCCAATCAACTCATCGCGCAAGTAACCGAACAGGCGCTCAGTCTGGGAGTTCACTAGCACGATCGTGCCGTCCGACCCAACGATCACGATCGCGTCCGGCGCAGACTCCAAAAATCCCCGAAACTTCACTTCAGCTTTTTTTCGGTCGCCAATGTCTCGAATAGCGCTCATGACAAGAGTGCCGCTATCTGTTACAAGGGGACTCAAACTGATTTCGACTGGAAATTCCACGCCGTCCTTGCGTCGACCCGCGAGCTCCAATCCCGCCCCCATAGACCTGGCGCGCGGCTGAGCGAAATAATCCGATCGATAACCCACGTGACCAGCGGTAAACCTGGCAGGAAGGAGAAGCTCGACGGGACTGCCGAGCAATTCGCCCCGATCATAGCCAAAAAGGTGCTCTGCTTGGCTATTGGCCAAAACGATTCGACCTGTCGGGTTTGCCATGATAATGGCGTCAGGAGTCGATTCCAGGAGATCGCGAAACTTGGCCTCAACTAGCTTTGCATCGCGTTGAACCATCAGGTGGGTGATGTCCGCCGCCGTTGAAATGAAGTACTCGGTCTCGCCGCCTTCCCTTCGAACCGCCGTTCTTGACACCAAAACATTGATGAGCGATCCGTCCTTCTTTCGACGGACTGATTCGTATGTCAGCCTGCCGATTGTCGACACTTGTTCGAGAACCGACCTCTCTTCTGCTTGTCCGTCCGCCGGGACAACCAGTTCGACAAACGACTGTCCCAGCGCCTCCTCGGACGTGTAGTCGAAAAGGTCTTCAGCGCCGTGGTTCCAATAGAGGACCTCGCCATTCAAGCCGATGATGATCGTAGAATTGGGCGATTCGGCGAGTCGGAGGTCGTTGAAGTCAGGTTGCATTGGCGCACCTGCTCGCCAGTCGGGCGGGAAACATTCTGGAATGCCTGAATTTCGATCTGTCCATACAACCTCCGCTCTTCTTTGAGCTCGTTTGAGAACAGCTCTATTCTCGTCTTGGGACGATTCAAGTAAACGGAGATTACGACCCGGACCTATCAATTTGCGCGAAAATTCGTATTCTTTGCGGTTAGAGTCCAGGTGCTTGCTTTCACGAAGCGGGGAGCGTTTCATAAAAATCTCCTTTTAGGGCTTTGCTACCAAATCGATTCCGTCTATGTACGCCCCGGCGGGCGGCACGACGATTTCCTTGCTGAAGGAATGGCCATCGACCGTCGCGCGAACGACGAACTTGCCTACTGGAACTCGAGTCAATGCGTAAAAGCCGTCGTAAGCGGCTCGCTGGTGCTGAACAACACGATTGCCAGGTCCGACGACCTCGACGAGAACACCGGCCCCGGGCCGAATTTCACCATCTTCTCTTAAATACACGGTGCCAGTGACCTCGGCGGTGGCCACGATCGGCAAGTAGATCTCCTGGATCTTGCCCGGCCGAGGATAGACCCGCAAACCGGGTACGGAACACACAAGCAGTGGGTTATCTAGGCTGGAATCGGAAATTCGAATGTCCGCCGGCCGATTTGCGGCGAGCCCGTCGACCAGTAGTCTTCCGTCCTTGCCGGTCACCTTGTCGAATGACGAATCGTTGACGAAAACTGCCACGCCGGCTACTGAGGCTTCCTTTGGATCGAACTTGCCGGTGCCGTTGGTGTCGAGAAATACGTGCACAAGCACGGCGCCACGGGTGGTTTGGGCTTGAGCAGAGGACTCCCAACGACCCGTGGCGGGATTGCGGATGGCGCCGAAGGAAAGGTTCAGTCCCACAATCAGTCCGTGTTTCGTCGAAAGGTCGGCAGCCAATCCGTACGCGTACGCTCCCGTGTTTCGAGTCAGGGTCGCATTCAATCCAAAATTGCCATCTGTGGGGGACTGATACAGGCCGAGGGTGACGACTCGGAGATCCCGCAACACGCAACCGGTCTGGATCATGAGCGACTGAATGGTCGGAGAGTTCTGGTACTCGTAGCCGATGCGGCCCTGAAGGAATCTTCCGCCCTTCCAATCGCTCAACAGAAATTCGCCCATGCGCTGATCCTTAACTCCCGTTTGGGATTGCCAGGAAGACCAATTGGTAAGGCTCAGGCCGTGGGATTGATATGAAACCCGTCCGCGTGCCAGCCACTCTTGCGAGCCTTGGGTCGTATCCTCGTGGCTAAACTCCAAGTCGGATGGGGTCAAGCCAGACCAAGCCGGCATTGTCAAGTTTCCAAGCCGGAGGCGAGTTTCATCGCGTTGAGGGTCGAGTTGTGGACCATACACGTTGCTTGTGAGGCCGCTGATCGCCGTTTGACTTAAGTCAACCAAGGCTCGCCCCCAGTTCCACTGTCCATCAACTTGGCCGGCATGGCCGGACGCAGGATCTTCGACGACTCGTGCGGTCACGAGGGCCCCGTCAACGTAACCACGCATACCGGCCGTAGCGTAATCGTGCGAGCCCGTTGCCAGCGATTCACGGTTGATGATCGTAAAGGCGGTGAGGTCTTGCTTAAGTCCGATCTCGGTTTGCACGGCGCCTTCGGGAGATCGCTCCGATCCGCCCGCATATAGGCTATATCGGAGCGCACCAGGTCGCAAGTTGTCGCTCACGCTTCGAGTCACACTCTCTTCGCGCCGCTCTCCGAGGGGGCCGTTGAAAACGAGACGAAACCGGTTCGTCCCGATCGTTAACCGGATATTCCGAAATTCGTAGCGACCGTTGCCGCTCTCATGCTGATAGTCGGCAAGTGTCTTATCCTGGTAGAGTTCGACGTCCCAACCTGGCGAAAGCGGGTCAGAGATCACGGTTGAGTCAATCGCCTGGCCACCGGACAAGTCCCCATTCGCGATGGTCATACCCATTGCCGAGTGGGACTCCGAGACCAAGGGGACGCCCAAAGATGACACCGATCCGACCGTCGCTTCCGTTGCATGAAACGGCCCCAGCAAGCCGGCGCTCGGATCCTTTTGACCGTACGACAGATTCAGCGTTGCCGGCGCGCTGGATTCCAGATCCAAGAAACCGTTCATTGAACCACCTGCGACATCGCCCATCCATCCGGCGGTGTATCGGTATGGAGATGCCTTCAGGCCCACCGATGCGGAGTAATTCATCGACATCGACTGGTCGATAGCGGGTACTCCAAGCTGAGCATACGGGTTAGGGACCCTCGCGAAGCCGGGATCGATGTAGCCCCCCCTGGACGCAGAACGCATCTGTGCGGCTAGATTCTCTCTCTGGAGGCGAAGCTGGAGAGGGAGGGGATCTTTAGGGTCGACAAGAATGGCGGAACCCCTTTCGTCAAAAGTGATTCCAAGCGAAAACCAAGCGTTCAGGGCTCGGTAATCGACATAAATATCGGATTTCTGAACCTGCACAAGACTTGGATCGAATACGAGGTCCTTTCCTGTGTACCTAATTCGATGCTGAGCAACATCAAGACTGAAGGTGCGGTCGGTACGACCCACGAAGCCTTCCGCGGTGCCGCGAGCAGGATCGGTGCGAACACTGATCTCAAGCAAACGGGAAACTTCGCCGAGAGGTAGGAGAACTCCGCCTCCATTCCGATACCCCTCAAGATTGTCGGTGAGCGGAATAGACTTTAACCGCAGCGAAAGAAGGAGCAGGTCGTCTTCGGAAGGAACCACGGCTTTAACTGGGTTTTGTAGTTGAGAAGATTGAGCTTGAATGAGGACAGCGGTTGCGAGGAGAAGAGCCAGCCCGGCGACCCATCTGCCCATCATGGGTGCGCCGGGTTTGTTCATGGCAGTTCGACCGTCGACTTCGCGATGACTTGTCCGCCATCGGCATCCTGGCGGCGGTAGGTGATCTGGAGCGTCCCGCCCTCGAAATGTGCTGCTTTGTCTTGTGAGAGGAGTACGGCAAAGTTTCGGATGGAATTAGATGAATAGACTGCGACGCCATTGGCACGGGCAACCGTTGTGAACTTCCCGCCTTTTGGAGCGAATTCGACCCAGACGTCGCCATAAACGGAAGCGTTGCCAGTTCGAGTGATCTTGCCTACAAGTACGGGAGCGCCCTCGGGAGTCTTCATCAAACGAACTTCGGAGAGTTCAGTCGCGGATTTGAGCGCTCCATGTCGCACGATTACCGGAATCGACAAGCCGTAAATCGGCGTAAGCTTGATGTCGATTCCTTTCGCGGGGGCGCCTGCCGCTGCTGCTTGGACGGGGGCGTCGGACGATGACACAGCGCGGAACAGCATGTGGGACCGATATTCACCCTCGGCAAGATCTGCCGGCAGCCGCATTTGAACACGGACGATCTGGGCAACATGGGGCTCAAGCGTGACTTGGCGGGGCGTGAATCGCACGAGTTCGTCAGCGAATTTGTCGTCCGCACCCGGACTCACGATCTCATCGAGCTTGCCATCCTCGTTCATTCGCTCGTGAATCAGGCTGATTCGGTAGGTTGCCGGCTTGTCTCCGGTGTTGAGAAGATTGATTTCGGCGGTGCGCTTGGGACCTTCGAATACGATTCGGGTGGGAGCGATCAACAGATCGCCTGCTCCCTGGCGGAGGGGGGCGCCAGATTGGAAACCGGACAGTAAAGCGATGGAGGCAGTGAGTAGGGCAGTGGTCATTTGAATGGATTCCTTGTTGTTGGGTTATGGATAGCTGACTGTGACGTTGAACGAGCCGGAGTATTGGCCGAACATCTGATTGGCGGCGACGGTGAGGGTCCCTCCGACGTTCACGGTTGCGGAGCCGCCAGAGCTCAACGTGCCTCCGGTTGAGGGCGAGCCCACAATCGAAGAAATCGTCATCGAGGCCGAGCCACCGGCACGGTTGAGGGTGATGGAGGTTGGATAGGAGACAGAAAAGGTTGTGTTGGGTGTACCGAGCACCACAAATCCGGCGGCGCTATGGGTTCCCCCAGATGGGAGCATCACGGACCCGGTTGCGGTTCGGCTGCTTGAAGTCGAGAGAACGACAGTGCCGCCCGACGCTCCGGGGAAGATAAAGCCGAACTGCATGTCGCTCGTCTTGTAGAGAGCCGTCGAGAGAACAATCACAACGCTGGAACTCGTCGAGGGTGTCGATGTTTGCTGCGCGGAGGCGAAGGCCGATAAGAGGGCGAGCAGTGCGATCGAGCCGCATCTGGTTATGCTGGGAAGTAGGTTCATGATGGCTCCGCAGGGAGAATTGAATGCAAAAACTTATTGGTAAGAGAGCGTGACGGTGAAGGTCCCCGAATACACCCCGGCAGCCTGCGAACTGCTAACCGCAATCGTGCCGCCGACAGTGAGGGTTCCCGTGCCAGTCGAGCTGAGCGAACCGGTAGCGGCTGGGCTACTGGTTAAGGCGGTGAGTAGGATTGTGTTGCTGCCGCCCTGGAGGGTAAGGGTTACGCTCGTTGGCAGTGTAATCGTATAGCCGAGGTTAGGTGCGCCAATCAGACTGAACGACGCGGCGGAAGCTGGATAGGCGGATGCCGTGAGAAGAGTGATAGTCCCCGTGGCAGTGCGAATCCCGTTCGGCGAGACCGTGGCAGTGCCCCCCAAGGATCCGGGAATCATGGCGCCAAAGCGAAGGCTCGACGTATTTGTTACCGACATCCCTTGGATAATCGTTGTCGTGATGGATGCGGTCTTCGACGCGCCGTTCTGTGCGGAGGCGATGCGCGCGGCGCAGATCAACGCAATGGACATCAAGTTGGCGATTAACCGGATGAGCATTCTGCGCATTTTCATAAAGATCCTGTCCATTTGGGTGTATCCACCGAATCTGGGGCATAGCGGTAGCTAGCGATGCCCCGGAATTTCGGAAGTTCGATCGGTCGAACTATTGGTAGTTGACGGTCACGGTGAACGTGCCGGTATATGCGCCGGGCGTTTGAGCGGCGCCGACTGTGAGCGTTCCACCAACTGCAAAGGCCAAAGTTCCGCCGCTGCCGATCGTGCCGGAGCCAGATGGATTGCTCGAGAACGCATTCACGGTCATCGATGCAGACGAAGGACCGGTGAGAGTGGCCGAGGTCGGAAGCGAGATGCTGAAAGCGAGGTTCGCTTGACCGGAGACGGTGAACGAAGCGGCGCTAACCGGGAAGCTTGCATTAGTCAAACCGGCTGGTCCGTTGACGGATCGGCTGCTGTCTGTGCCGATCAATACGGTGCCGCCAGGTCCGGCGACGATTAGACCGAACTGAAGATCGGCGGTCTTGCTGATCGTGATGGCAGGAACGATCGTGGCGGAGGCGTTAGCGGTTGCGCTTGCTTGGGCAAAGGCGCTCTGACCGAGACCGACGAAGGCGGCGCAAATAGCGAGGGGCAGAAGGCGGGAGACGAAGCTATTTCGATTGTTCATTTTATTATCCTTGTTGCAGTGTCCGGAGAATTTATTTTCTCTTCGGGCCGGCATGCAAAGAATATTGGCGATCATTGCAAATATCTTTTGTCAGGAGTTCCAATGACATGGACATCAATGTCACGGTTAAATGTAACTAGCCGGACCAGCCGAACCTGAGCAAAAGGGTTGGCTAGACTGCTCGGATTGCGCAAGCGACGATCATCCCTGTCGGCGAATCGATCGCGGATAGTGCCGCTCGAATAATGAATTCAGTGCCATCGGAGCGGATGGCAGGAGTTTCAAGGTGCTCACCCATCTGGCGTCGCTGGGGGTCTTCCATATACGCCATTCGGTGTTCGGTGTGATGTTCCCGAAATCTCTGCGGAACCAAATTCAGGAGATCCTTGCCATGAAGCTCATTTTTCTCGTAGCCGAACATCTCCGTTGCGGCCGTGTTTGCGTAGGTGATCGTGCCATCGGCCGAAACAAGGATCATGGCATCGGGTGCGTTTTCGAGCAAGTCGTAATACCACGACGACGTACCTGCCGCAACCTTGAGTTGTAACTCTCTGAGAAGCTGTTCGTTTTCGCGGCGTAGAGCCTCGAGGGCAGTTTGCTGGGTTGTCTGCAGTGTGATTGCTACCAATTCCGTTCGACTGTAGGGTCCCATCTTCATGCGGACTCTTGCCCAATAGGTTCCAACCGTTGCCAAGCTTATGCCAAGCTTCAACGCAATGGCGCTATCGGTAAGCCCCGCTGTCGCGCATTTGAGAAGTTCCTGCTCGCGCTGAGACAGCTTCGCTTTTGGACGGTTGATTTCCATTAATTACTATCTTTCAGGCAATTACAGGCGCAAGTTATGCCCTGTCCCAAGTTCATCGATACCATCTATATCATAGTCCAAACCCGCGTGCAGCAAGATTAAGGCGATTAATCCATGAAAGAGCTATCCAAGATAGATCAAGAAATTCTGCGGTTCCTAAGCGAAGGGCTCGCAGACCATGAAATCTGCGTGCGTAAGCAAATAAGCCTCAGGGCGTTGGCGCGTGCAATCGAGCGAATCGAAGTAAGGGCGGCCCATGAATCTGACGACGCCGGCCGTTATTACGAACGCGCTCTCAAAACCCGCGCGCAAAATATGAACGTCTCCCTATCGGCTCGCATGCGCGCCTTGATGGACACGATTCCGCAGGCAGTACTGGTCATCGACGGTCGAACAGGAGCCATTAAAGAGTTCAACGCCGTCGCATGCGCCCTTTTTGGTTACTCAAAAGCCGAGTTGGCGCGGCTAAGGGTGGAGGATCTCGTTCCAGTCTCGAGCCGAAGCAACCACCCCGCGCTTCGGCTCGGCTTCTTAGCAAACGTTCGCAAGCGCGCGATGGGCTATCATCCGCCGATCATGGGTGTTCGCCGCGATGGAACGGAAGTAGAGATGGCGATCGCCCTCACCGCGACACCTGCCGACGACGATGTAATGGTCATCTGCACAGAGTTGTCCCGATGGGCCGAAGGCAATCCCGACGGTAAATCGATGATACGCGCTCATCCGTGAGTTGGCCACAGTTCGATTCGAGACAGGGTTTGGCGGAGTTTTAGACGCGGGTTGACGGGATGTGACGATGTAGTACATGCTGGCGGCATGTTCTTCCTAGCTGCTGCCGCTCTCCTCCAAACGGAGCTACGCCCTCTACCTCTCGTGCCATGGCCGGTTCATGTCGAAATGAAAGAGTCGGACTTCGATTTGAACGAGTCGACCAAAGTGGTTGCCACGGGCCGAGGGGCTCGGGAAAACGCAGACTACTTGCGCCATGCGCTTCGATTCACGAAGTTCCCCTTAAAGAGCGCCGCTGGACCGACCCCTCACGCCATAACACTTCACATCGTCAAACCGGATGCCGCGCTTGGAGACGAGGGATATCGCCTCTTCGTCGGCAACGCGGATGTAAACATCGAGGCGGCAACTTCGGCCGGGCTGTTTTACGGAATCCAGACATTCCGGCAACTGCTTTCGCCGTCCACATACGGCCCGGCAGCTGACCAGGGACCCACTTATGGCGTGCCGGGAGTCGAGATCCTCGACCGACCGCGTTTCGGCTGGCGAGGGATGATGCTCGATGTCAGCCGACATTTTTTCCCGAAGGAAGAGATTCTGAAGCTGCTTGACACGATGGCCGAGCACAAGCTCAACCATTTCCACTGGCACTTGACCGACGAGCCAGGTTGGCGTATTGAGATCAAGCGCTATCCGAACCTGACCAAGATCGGCTCGCTGCAGAACTACGACACGTTTGGCAAACCGATCGACGGGCAGAACCACGGCGGTTTCTACACGCAGAAGGATATCCGCGAAGTGGTCGCTTACGCGAAGAAGCTGCACATTACCATCGTGCCTGAGATCGAGATGCCCGGCCATTCGGTCGCGGCGATCGCAAGCTACCACGAGTTGGGCATATGGAACAGCCCTCCCAAGGCAAATCCCTGGGCGGTGGAGTCCTCGAATCTG
>Ga0207011_1017_pt3 | contig 31896 bp, 33 predicted proteins | sample Alteio_BWMinCont_79_FD_153466 | JGI IMG/M metagenome (GOLD analysis project Ga0207011, IMG submission 153466) | Enriched cells from forest soil in Barre Woods Harvard Forest LTER site, Petersham, Massachusetts, United States -... | ecosystem: Environmental > Terrestrial > Soil > Temperate forest >...
GCTCCCTGGGCGTCGCCCCCACCACCCGTTTCGCGCCTGTGCGCAAGGCATCGGCCACATGTTTCGAAACTTTGCGAAAGGACGCGCGATTAATCAGCGGTCCAATCTTTGTTTCCGGTTCAAGACCGTTACCAACTTTAAGCCGCCACACTTTTTCCGAGAGAGCCTCGACAAAAGCACCGCGAATTTTACGATGAAGGTAGACCCGATTGGTACAGACGCAGGTCTGTCCGGCACAGCGAAACTTGTTGGTGATCAGCGCATTGACAGTGGGTTCGATGGCGGCGTCATCAAAAACAATGAACGGCGCGTTGCCACCCAGTTCAAGCGAAAGCCGTTTCAACGTTCCCGCCGACTGGGCAAAGAGAAAACGCCCCACCGCCGTCGAGCCCGTGAAGCTGATCAGCCTCACCTGGTCGTTACGACACAGCGCATCGCCGATGGCTTTCGGCGGCCCGACGACCAGATTGGCATGACCTTTCGGCAGATCGATTCTTTCGAGAAGTTTCCACAGGGCCACGCACGTCAGGGGCGTAAGCTCGGCAGGTTTGACAATCGAAGCGCAGCCAGCGCCGAGTGCTGCGGCCAGTTTCTTGGCCAGCATCGCCAGCGGAAAATTCCACGGCGTGATCAGCCCGACCACCCCGGCGGGACGATGATGTACCGTCCACTGGCAACCATGGACTGGGGCATCGAGATGATGTGGAGCCAGTTCGTCAATCTTGTCAGCGAAAAAACGAAAAAAGCCCGCGCTGTAATCGACTTCAACTCGCGACTCTTCCAGCGGCTTGCCCTGCTCTTGCGTGATAATGCGGGCGAGCTCCTCGCGATTCTCCTTCAGCAACTGGTCAATGCTCCGCAGCCATCCGGCGCGCACTTCAAGCGAAGCGGTATCCTTTCGCAAACTTCCCGCCGCAGCCGCAATCGCCGCGTCCGTTTCCTTCGCGCCCATGACCGGCAACCGGGCCAACAACTCTCCCGTGGCTGGATTGCGCACCTCGAATGTCTGCTTGCCCTTGAGCGTCCATTTACCATCGATGAAGCCTCCGGACTGTTGCAGGAGCGACGAGATATGGCCTTTCTTGGAAGGAATCTTTTTCACCAGGCTTGTTCGTAGAGGTTGAGCGCGTCTTTGAGAGTGACCACGCATGGGTTATTACGGAGAAGACGTTCGATCTTGATCGCATCGGCGGCCATTTCTGGCAATGCTGATTCGGGCACTTTCGCATCGCGGAGTCGAAGCGGAAGACCCACATCAGCCCCAAGTTTTTTCATCTCATCGACAAACGCGCGAGACGTTTCAGCGCGGCTGCGACCCATTTTTTCCGGCAAAATCGCCCCGGCCAATGGCGCGTAAATCTCGGGGTCATGCTCGATATTGAAGGCCAGCACATGCGGCAACATCAGCGCGTTGCAAAGTCCGTGCGGCAAATGGAAGCGCGCGCCGAGCGGATAGGCCAGCGCATGCACCGCGGCGACCGGTGCGTTGGCAAAAGCCATGCCGGCCATGAGTGATCCATCGAGCATCGCCTGCCGCGCTACGATGTTTTGACCATCCGCCACCACCTTGCGCAGGTTCGCGTGCAACAGCCTCAACGCTCGAAGCGCCAGCGCATCGGAAATCGGATTTTTCAGGTGCTTGCTGGTGAACGCCTCAATCGCATGGACCATGGCATCGATACCAGTCGCAGCAGTTACCGGCGACGGCAAACTCAGGGTGAGTTCCGCATCGAGCAACGCGACATCGGGCAGTAACTGCGACGCAACAACCCCCTTTTTTTCCAGCGATGGCGTGGTGACAATCGCGATGGGAGTTACCTCGGAGCCCGTGCCCGCCGTGGTCGGCGCGAGCACGAGCGGCAAGCGCGGTCCGCGGGCCTGGCCTATCCCGTAAATATCCTCCAGCTTCTGCGGACTCTTCGCCAACAGCGCGACCAGCTTGGCGGTGTCGAGCGAACTTCCTCCACCGATGCCCGCGACGATATCCACGTTTTTTCCCCGTGCGAGTTCGACCGCATCCAACACGATTCGCTCCGGCGGGTCGGCCTGGACTTTGGCATAGACGAGTACCTCATCCATTTCCCCAGTCAACGCCGTGAGCGGACCGGCTAGCAGCCCCGACTTTTCAATTCCCGGATCAGTGACGATAAGCAGGCGGTGACCAGAAAGACTTTGTAGCACGCCTCCAAGGTTTTTGATCGCGCCGGGCCGGGACTCGATGCGGCGAACGGTTTCGAACGTGAAGGACATGGCCATACGGAATTCTGAGCCCGCAAAAAACTTGCTGTTATCTAAAGCTTATCCCCAACCATTTTAATCTCAACTCATGAGCGCGTAGCGCTTTTCGTCGATGATGAACTGAAGCGGCTGACCATCGACAAAACGTTGGAGATTTCCCAGGCACATCTCGTGCAGCGACAGCAACGGCGCGTCGGGGTCTTCAGGATGAATCGGCCAAAGAGCATTGGAGATCTGATGGCTGGTGAAGATCACGTTAGGCCAACGCCGCCCCGGATGATCGGCGGGCAACTGGTCGTCTCCCGCGAGAACATCGAGCCCGGCCCGCAGACGCCCGGTCTTGAGCTCAGCGAAAAGCGCGTCCTGATCGACGATACCGCCCCGTGCCGTATTGATCAGGATACCATGATCCGGCATCAGGCCGAGCAGCTTGGCGTTCACACTGTTGCGCGTCTCGTCGGTCAGGCCTGCGTGAATGACTATGGCATGGGAATTCTTGAACAGCTCCTCCAACGAGCCTACGCGTTCGATTCCCTCGAGCCAGTCGAGCGCATACGGATCGAAGGCGCTGATCACGGGGCGAAATGGGCGAATCAGATCGAGGAAACAGCGTCCGATAAAGCCAAGTCCATAAAGCCCGATTTTTAATCCGCGAAGCGTTCCGGTTTGCGCCACGGCGGCGGGCGAGCCGTTATGCCAAAAGCCGTTCTCTTTCTCCACGATGAAGCCGCGCAAATTTTTGCACAGCGCCAGCAGCAGTACCATCGCGCCTTCGGCCACCTCGAATGCCGGGGAATTGCCCCAGTTCGTGACGGGAATCTTCGATCGGATGATCTCGAGTGGAATCGTCCTCCGCATCTCCCCGGTCAGATGGCAGATGTACTTCACGTTCCCCGGCTCCGTCGCGATGATGGCCGGCACCGGCATTGCTCCCCAGCCGGTCAGCAGAATGTCCGCGGCTTGCATCCGCTCGATCAGCTTTACCTCGGGAATGTCAATGCCGGCGGGTATGATTTCCAGTTCACCAAAGGGTTTCAACGCTTCGCGAAAAGTATTGGTCCAAAGACGTGGGCTCGTTTCCCTGTGGGCAATGTGGAGTAGTTTCATGGGATAGGTGTTGATGGAGAAAATCTAAAACCAGCGCACCACAAGCGCCCGGTTTTCGCCAGCTTCTTCTGATTGAGAAAGTGAGACATCGACAGCTTTCTGTTCCAACTTCCCGCTTTCAAGCTTGCCGCTGCCGACGGTTATGGCAGAGTGAACCTTCCTGTCCGAACTTTTCGGCGAACACGGGCCGTAGCTCAGCTTGGTAGGGCGCTTCCTTGGGGTGGAAGAGGTCGAGGGTTCAAATCCCTCCGGTCCGACCCCGATTAGGAATCGAACCTGAAAAAGGGGTTGCGCAACTGCCAATCGGGTTGATCTTTCCTTAAGGGGCTGTCGTCCAGACCCATTCTCATCGAGGTTTCCGATGGCTCGAAAATTTCAAAGGAAAATATGAGCAATCAAGCAAAGCCGTCAGCATCCAACCCACCTCTAAAATCAGCAACTGTCGGGCTGGATCGACGCAAATTTATTGGAGTCGGATCTTCCGCATTGATGTTGAGCGCCCTTGCCCTATCCCGCGTCCACGCCCAGGAAATTCCCAAAGTCATTGAAGCACAACATGATTCGAGCGTAACTGACCCAGGGCCGGAAAACAGCAGCCTGAGCGAGATCAGCCCTGACGGTTTTGTGCCACCGCCCACCGATCATGGCGAAGCGCCGGAGTTCTGGAATTCATTCTCGGTCGCCCACCGGCGTATTCAGCCGGGAGGTTGGACACGTCAGGTAACGGTCGAGGATTTCCCGATCTCCAAGGACATTGCCGGCGTTAATATGCGCCTGACTGCGGGAGGAATTCGCGAGCTCCACTGGCACGAAGCGGCCGAATGGGCCCTGATGTTAAGTGGCAAAGGACGGATTACCGCCCTAGATTCTGACGGACGGGGATTCGTCAAGGATGTCGTTAAGGACGACCTCTGGTTCTTTCCACCAGGAATTCCTCACTCGATTCAGGGTCTGGAACCGGAGGGCTGTGAATTCCTCCTGGTGTTCGACAATGGCAACTTTTCCGAGGGCAACACCACGTTGATCACGGACTGGGTACGCCATGTACCCGGCGAAGTCCTGGCCAAGAACTGGGGTGTCTCCAGTCATGCCTTGGCAGACCTCTACACGGTTCCACCCGAGGGCCTTTTCATCTTTCAAAAAGATGTGCCCGGGCCGCTCGATGATGACCAAAAGAGCATCGCCGGGGAGAAAGGACTATCGCCCATCGCCTTCGATTTCCCCATGCATAACATGGCCCCGACTTTCAAAACAAAATCGGGCGAGGTACGCATTGTTGATGCCCAAAACTTCCCGGTGACCACAACGTCGATGGCGCATGTGACCGTCAAGCCCGGCGGCTTGCGCGAGCTCCACTGGCACCCAAATGCCAACGAATGGTCCTATTTTCTTCAAGGCAAGGGCCGGATGACGGTCTTCTTTACCGGCGCCAAGGCACGAACCATGGACTTCAAGGCTGGTGACGTCGGCTATGTGCCCCAGACCTTCGGCCATTACGTCGAGAATACCGGCGACACAGATCTCGTCTTCGTCGAAATGTTCAAAGCAAGTCGCTTCCAGGATCTCTCGCTGTCAACATGGGTGACGCACGCCCCCGCGCAACTGGTCATGGATCACCTGCGCATCAGCAAGGAGACGTTGCAAGCGATTCCCCAAGACAATTCAACGATCGTGCCTTCGTAACATTGGCAATTATTTTTAAGAAGTGCGTCTTTGGCCATCACTTGCTTAACGCCTTCGGAGCCGACTCCTTTGCGGTTTGGATGGCTTGAAGGGTAGCGGTTTTGTAGAGCAAACCGAGCGTCGGGACATTAAAACAGGTCTCGACGAAAATCTGCGCCGAAGACCCCGTCAGCATCGCCATGAGGCCGATGTGAATAATCTCGGTGGCCAGCTCCCCCATAACATGCACGCCAATCAGGTTCATGTTATCCCGACGAAAAAGGAGTTTAAGAAAGCCGTCCTTATCGCCGATGATCCGGCCTCGCGCATTGTTTTCGTACCGCGCGCGGCCTACCACGTAGTCGATGCCCTGTTTCTTAAGCGTCTCCTCGGTTTCTCCAACCATGCTGACTTCAGGAATGGTATAGATACCGTTGGGCAAAAATGGCGAGAGCGAACGGGCCTCAGCGCCCAAGGCATGTCCAATGGCCCGGCGGGCCTGCTCCATGCTGGTTGAGGCCAGCGCCGGAAATCCGATCACGTCACCCGCCGCGTAAATATGAGGCACATTGGTGCGGTATTCTTCGTCAACGGTGATAACCCCTCTTTTTCCCGTGGCCACGCCCGCCACGGTTAGATTCAGCGTCCCCGTGTTGCTTTGCCTCCCTGCCGCAACCAGCACCGCATCGACGGTCAAGGATGTGCCGGACTCGAAAACAAGTGTCACCTCGCCGGAAGGGAGCGTCGTGCATTTCTGGACTTTTTCGTTCCAGTGAAAGGTGATGCCGGTGCGCTCCATGGCGGCAACCAGCGCCTGCGAAACTTCTGCATCCAAAAAAGGCAGAAGCTTGTCCCGACCGTCAATGATGTGGACCTTGGCGCCAAGGGCGGCGAAAGTGCAGCCGTATTCGCTGCCGACCACGCCGGCGCCGATGGCCGCCATTGTCTTTGGAATGCGATCGAGTTTCAGGATCGTGTCCGAATCATAAATCTCGCCGGTGCCGAAAGAAAAAATATCCGGCCGAACAGGTGACGAACCCGTCGCAATCAGAATATTTTCCCCGTACAGAAGAACCGGGTCCGCTCCGGTTTCATCCCCGCCCTGCTGCGTGGAATCAGAAACCTGACGTACGCTGACCGTATGTGGATCGACAAAGGACGCCGTGCCAAAGAAAACATCCGCATGTTGGGATTCAAGGCGCTTCAAAAGGGAAGTATTGAAAATGGCTCGAACGTTCTGCTCATGGCCGAGGAAATCTGAGATCGTCACTGTCCTGCGCAGAGAGAGATCCACGCCATAAAGATTGCGGGACTTCAGTCCGGACAATGCCAGGGCGGTTTCGCGAAGCGTCTTGCTGGGAACGGTGCCGGTGTTAATACCCGCTCCCCCCAGCTCACGGTGGCAATCAATCAACGCAATAGACTTGTGGAGGGCTGCCGCCGCGGTGACGGCGGTCAACCCCGCCGGGCCGCCGCCAATAATGACCAGATCGTACTTTTTGATATCGTTCGACATAAGTTGTTAGCCTCAAGTTACCACGACCTCAGTTTAATCAACTGGGCTCTGGCGAAATAGGAAGCTTTCGCCCTTTACGTTTGCCAGAAACATGTCGGCTGTAACTTAATACCGGATGGCAGGGCGGCTCCCTCCGGGCCCAATCCCCCTTGACGCTCACCGACGCACTCCCTAGATAAGGATGTGCTCTGCTACCGATGGTTTTATGCCCAAAAGGCAGCTAGCCAGACATTTCTGTAAGATGCTACCATTTCATTTCAAAATCTCTCACAACTTCTCGCCCTTTCTTTCCCCCACTTAATTTTCCATGAATATTTTCTCCGGTCTTTTTTCCAACGACATCGGCATTGATCTCGGAACCGCCAATACCCTCGTTTATGTCCGCGATCGCGGCATCGTCCTGCGCGAACCGTCCGTGGTGGCGATCAAGGCCGGCTCCAAGCGCGTCCTCGCCGTCGGTGACGAAGCCAAGCGGATGCTCGGTCGCACGCCCGGCGACATCATTGCCGTACGCCCGATGAAGGACGGAGTTATCGCCGATTTTGAAATCACCGAGGCGATGTTGAAATCGTTCATCCATAAAGTGAGCAACCAACGCCGTTTTCAACGCCGTCCCCGCATTGTCATCGCCGTGCCCACCGGCATCACCGAAGTGGAAAAACGCGCGGTGAAAGACTCCGCCATCAATGCCGGCGCCCGTGATGTTTATCTCATGGAGGAACCGATGGCCGCGGCGATCGGCGTCGGCCTGCCGGTGCAGGAAGCGGCTGGCAACATGATCGTCGACATCGGCGGCGGCACGACCGAAGTGGCGATCATCTCCCTCGGCGGCATCGTTTTTTGCCGCAGCGTGCGCGTGGCCGGCGATGAGCTCGACGAGAGCATCATCAATTACATGCGCCGCGCCTACAATCTCATGATCGGCGAACGAACCGCCGAGGACATCAAGATCAAGATCGGCTCGGCCTACGCGGTCGAAAAGGAAACCACGATGGAAGTCAAAGGCCGCGACCTCGTCGCAGGCCTGCCCAAGACACTAACCATCACGTCGCAGGAAGTGCGCGAAGCCATGGCCGAACCGGTGCAAGTTATCGTTGAATCGATCCGCATTACGCTCGAGCGCTGCCCGCCGGAACTTTCCGCTGACCTGGTAGAGCGAGGCATCGTGCTGGCCGGCGGCGGCGCGTTGCTCCGCGGTCTGGACAAAATGCTGGCCGAGGAAACAGGATTGCCGGTCCACGTTGCCGAAGATCCACTCAGCGCCGTGGCCGAAGGAACCGGCAAGGTGCTCCAGGAATTTGAGTACATGAAACGGGCCGCCGAATCCGAGCGTCGGGGTTGATCCCGTCCGATGGCCATCGCCAAAGCTCGCATGGGCTAACCTATTTCGAGTTGATATACTCCGGTGAACAAAAGCGTCTATCTCATTGTGATTTCGGTGACCGTCGCCGTTGTCATCGTAGTCCTCCTGCTTCTGCCGAGCCACGTCACACAACCGATGCGCCTGAAAACCCTGGAGGGATTCGGCCCGGTGCTGCGTACGGTGGAAACACCGGTCAATCTTGTCACCAACATGGACAGCAAGCTCAAGACGCTGGACCAGGCCCAGGCCGAGCTGAAGAAGCTTCACGATCAGATCGCGGAACTCCAGTTGCGCAACCAATTGCTGGCGGACAAAGCGACGGAAAATGCGCGCCTGCGTGAAATGCTCGGCTTTCAAGCCGCCTCTCAATATGAATTGCTGCCCTGCCGGGTCATCAGCCGCGAGCCCTCCAGTTGGTGGGATTCGGTGCAAATCAATGTCGGCTGGGCGAACAATGAAGACCTCGATGCAAAGTACCATGGAAAGTACTCCCTAACGTCGGACCAACCCGTCGTTTCACCGCGAGGCGTGGTGGGCAAGACGGGCAACGTGTCCCGCTATGTGACGGACGTCATCCTGCTCGTCAACCAGAACTGCAGCATTTCCGCCACCGTCGAAGGCACTCACGATCAAGGCATGGTCCAGGGACAGGGCAACTTTGAGGAAGGCAAACCCCAGGTTAAAGTGAATTATCTTCCCAAGATCTCGCAGGTTGCCGTAGGGCAATTTGTCGTCACCAGCGGCTTGGGCCCCTACTTTCCCGCCGGGCTGCGCCTGGGTACCGTGACCGAGGTTCCGCCGCTCAAAAACGAGTACCCCACCTTCGGCCTTTATCGCGAGGCGACCATAGAACCAACGGCTGACCTGAATCAACTGGACGAACTCTTCATCGTCCTCGGGCCCAAACAGGAAACCAAAGAGGGGAGCAAGCCCGATTCCAGCTCAACCTCCGACGCAAACGCCGGTACCGACACCAATCCGTCAACCAACGCCAGCCCAGCGACCACCGACCCCAATAGCACGGACTCCAATCATTGAGGCGTGCCCTTTTAATCATTACTTGCTTTCGGCTCTGCCTGAGCTTAACTGACAATAAAGAGAGATATTTATGTCAACCAACTCCAATCAACATGCGTCGGTCACCCGGGAAAAAATCGCTGAAGATTTCAACGTCCTCAAAAAGGATGTTCAAGAATTGCTAAAGGCCACTGCCTCTGTGGTTGGCGAAAAAGCAGCCGAAGCCCGCGTGAAGGTCGAGGAAAGCCTGAAAGTCGCCCAGGACAAACTGGCCACCGTTCAGGAAACCGTCACGATCAAGGGCAAGGAAGCCATGGCCGCAACAGACGAGTATGTCCGCGACAATCCCTGGAATGCCGTCGGCATCGCCGCTGGGGTCGGATTCCTCCTCGGCATCGGTTTCGCCGCCGGGACATTCCTGCGCCGCCGCGAATAGGTCTCCGCTCTTCTCGCGCCATGTCAGCTCCTGAAAGCGTTGACCCAGGCGCCAGTCCGGGGTTATTCGGCTCTCTCCGCGCCTTTTGGGCCGTCCTGATCGCGATCCTCTACACGAGGCTCGATCTGGTCACCCTTGAACTGGAAGAAGAAGCAAGCCGGGCGGTGCAACTGCTCGCGGTCATTGTGGCCGCGTTGCTCTGCGCTGGCATTACGCTCTTTTTCATCATGTTTTTTCTGGTCGTGACCTTCTGGGACCAACGCATGATGGTCCTGGGCATCATCTGCTCCCTTGGCATCATCGCCAGCGTCGTTTTTGCGCTCGTCGCCAGGCAGATGATTCTCACTCGTCCCAAGTTTCTGTCCCAGACCTTGGCGGAACTGAAGCGCGATGTGGAGGGCCTCAAGCCTCCGGCTAAAACGACGGAGGCCAAACCGTGAGCCTGATCGAAGAAGAGGATTTTGTCGTCCGTCGAGACAAGCTCGCCGCGCAGATCGCCCGGCAACGCACTCAGCTCGCCTCAGCCTACCAGGACCTTGAGAAGCCGATCCGCTATACCGAATACGGCATGAAAGGCTTCGGATTCCTTCGTCAGAATCCATGGATTGTCGCGGCAGCACCAGCCATCTTCAGCCTGGTTTCATCCGCTCTGGGCTGGAGGAAGAAGAAGCCGGCACCCGCCCAATCACAATCGTCCTCCATCTCCCCGACTGCCGGAAAAAAAATCTCCAGACTGGGCCAAGCCGCGCTTACCGGCGTGGAGCAGGCTCTGCGGGTTTATAATCTTTACCGTCGCGTGCGGTCTCTCATCCCGTGAGCAAAACCAAACTCGGCCCCATGCCCAAGCGCTGGGTGATCAAGCTCGGCACCGGAATTCTCAGCGATCCCCGCGGTCAGGTCGACGTCGCCCAGATCAAGCAACTCGCCGCGCAGGTGGTCGAACTTCGCCGTCAGGGACACGAAGTGCTCCTCGTCAGTTCCGGCGCAGTCGGTTGCGGCATGTCTTTGCTCGGCCTGAAAAAACGCCCCACCGTCATGGCCGAACTCCAAGCCTGCGCTGCGCTGGGCCAGCCGCGACTCATGCGTCTTTACGACGAGGCTTTCGGGCATTCCAGCGTACGCGTCGCCCAGGTGCTCCTTACCTATCTCGAACTCGATAGTCGCTCGCTTTACCGCAACGTCCAGCGCAGCGTGGAACATCTTCTCCAGCACAAGGGCGTCGTCCCCATCTTCAACGAAAACGATGTCGTCTCCTACGACGAACTCGTCGGCGCGCGCTTCGGCGACAACGACCAGCTCTCGGCCCATGTCGCCATCCTGGCCCGCGCCGAGCGGCTGATCATTCTCTCCAATATTCGCGGACTCGCCACCAATCCGGACGGCACAGGTCGCCTCATCCGCGACGTGCGGGGCATCGATGCCAAAATCCAAAAGCTGGCCGGCGGCACGCAAAGCCAGACCTCAGTCGGTGGGATGATCTCCAAGCTCAAGGCCGCGCGCCTCGTCAATGACGCCGGCATCCCGATGCAGATCGCCAACGGCCGCCAAAAGAATGTGCTCGTCTCGATTTGCGAAGGCGAACAGGTCGGGACAATTTTCCATCCGTAGAAATTCTCATTTCGCACGGAGGACTGCAAAGGGCGGAAGAGGTTGGGATCAGAGTTTTGTGGAGGGACAACCTCCCGGTCGTCGGCGCGCAGAAGCGCGTCCCTTCATTTACCCTTCCCTCCTCTGCAGTCCTCTTCCGTCCTCCGCGGGAAACCTGCCTCCCAAAAAATTTGGTTAATTCCAAAAATCTGGTAACTTGATCAGTTCCCTATTCCCATGAGCACGACCCTCACCCCAGCTGAAACGCAAATTCGCGAACAGTGCCAAACTGCGCGTGAAGCCGCCAAGCTCCTGGCCACGCTGCCGACCGAGCGCCTCGACCACATGCTCGACGAGATCGCCGAGCAACTCGAAAAAGCTGCGCCCGATCTCTACGCCGCCAACGCCAAGGACATCAAAGCCGCCGAGGAAGCCGGATTGCATGCCTCGCTGATCGACCGGCTGCGCATCACCGAGAAAACGCTCGCCTCCATGATCAAGGGCGTCAAGCAGGTGCGTGCCCTGCCCCAGCCACTCGGTCAAAAGATCACCGAATGGACGCGCCCTAACGGCATCGTCATCTCGAAAATCCGGGTACCCATCGGCGTCATCGCCATCATTTTTGAATCGCGTCCCAACGTCACCATTGACGCCGCCGTCCTCTGCCTCAAGACCGGCAACGCCACCGTGCTGCGCGGAGGCAAGGAGGCGATCCATTCCAACCGCGCGCTCATCGCCGCACTACAAAAGTGCAAGTCGCTGCCCAAGGGCGCCGTGCAATTGATCGATAACACCGACCGCGCGCTCGTCCCTTTCCTCTGCCGTCAAAGTGACTACATCGATCTGATTATTCCCCGCGGCGGGCACAGCCTGATCGAGACGGTCATCGCGGAATCGCGCATCCCGGTGATCAAGCACGCCCACGGCGTCTGCTCCGTTTTCGTCCACGGCAATGCCGATCTCGCCATGGCAGAGAAAATCGTCCTCAACGCCAAGGTGCAGCGTCCCGGCGTCTGCAACGCCATCGAAACGCTACTCATCGACCGCGCCATCGCCGACAAATTCGTTCCTCAAATCGCCGCCGCACTCGCCAAGGCCGGCGTCGAAATTCGCGGTGATCGAAAGTTCATTGCTGCTTGTCTTCAATCCAACTTGGAGGTTCCCGACAACAAGGAATGGGTTGCCGATCTAGCCAAAGCCCGTTCAGAAGAAGATGTCGAAGCCGTTAATGCTCTCATTAAGAAACTGCGGGCCAAATCGAACGCAATGGAAAATCTGAAACTGACACTCGTAACCGAGGAAGACTGGACCACCGAGTACCTCGACCTGATCCTCGCCACCCGCGTAGTCGATGGCCTCGACGGCGCGCTGAAACATCTCGCGCAGTACAGCTCGCACCATTCCGATTCGATCATCACCGAGGACGCCGCTAGCGCGGAGCGTTATCTCAACGAAGTCGATTCCGCCACGGTCTACTGGAACGCCTCGACCCGCTTCACCGACGGTGGCGAATTCGGCTTCGGCGCGGAAATCGGCATCAGCACCGACAAGCTTCACGCCCGCGGCCCGATGGGCCTCGACGAACTCACCTCGTACAAGTTCGTCATCCGCGGCACGGGGCAGATTCGCACCTAGGCGCTCATCGTTGGAACAAGTCCCAATACGGCTTTGGGTTCGGTCACTTCCACGATCAGGCGGGCGTACCACTCATCCCGGAGTTCGACGACCACGGCGTTAGCAAAATCATGCACGTCGTAGAAGACATGCTCGCCGTTAACGTGATAGGTACCCGCAACAATTAACCCAGGCCAGCTTGTGCCCGGCGCTCGAAGACCGCGCCACTTGCCATCCATTTCCTTGTCCCAAGGCCGTACCCGGACCAGATGTTCCAAGGGAAATTCCAGACGACTCTTAAACGCCCAGAGCTTGTCCCAGCCGAGCACCTCGACCTTCAAACTGCCATCGGAAGCTTCGACGCGAGTCATAATTAAGGTTGGCACTCCTTCCCCTCCCCGCAAGTCCAAGATAATCCTCTTTTGCACTCACGCCAACTTGTGCCACGTTAGCCTCCTGCCATGACACCCCTCGAACGCGCCCAGTACGTGCGGGAGCACCTTCCCGCCGAGGGACTCTTCGTGGAGAAAGCGTGGCGCACGGCACCTCAACCCCTTGCGCTCAGCGCGACGCATGTTGAACTGCTCGAAAAACTCGGCCTCGTCCTGCACCGTTTCAACAACGCGTGCAACCTGCTCTATCGCCAGAGTGCGGCGGGCAAGGCGCATCCGTGGGTCGCGCCGCTGCTCGACGCGGGCAAGCCGGAGGAACTCATCGCGCTTTCGCGGCATGACAAGGTCAAGGGCCAGGTCTCCGCGGTGATTCGCCCCGATCTGATTCTCACCGAGGATGGCTTTGCCCTCAGCGAAATCGATTCCGTCCCCGGCGGCATCGGCCTCACCGCGTGGCTCGGCGAAACCTACTCGGCACTCGGCGAGACCGTACTCGGTGGTGCCGACGGCATGCGCAAAGGATTCGCCTCTGTCCTCAACGACGGCGAAGTCCTCATCTCCGAGGAAAGCGCGTCATATCGCCCGGAAATGGAATGGCTCATTGGCGCGGATCGCGTCCGCTCGGTCGAGGATTTTTCCCCCAGCGGCAAACCGGCCTACCGTTTTTTCGAGGCGTTCGATTATCCGAAGCTGACCAAATTCAAGGAAGCCTGGCAACCGGGCCAGCCGCTCACCGCGCCGCTCAAGCCGTACCTCGAGGAAAAGCTGTGGCTCGCGCTGTTCTGGTCACGCCCGCTTCAGGAATTCTGGCGGCAGGAGATCGGCGAAAAGGGCCAGAAATTTCTCCAGCGCTTGATCCCCTACTCGTGGGTGCTCGACCCCGCGCCGCTGCCGCCCCACGCGGTCATCCCCGAGATCGGTATCCAGTCGTGGCAGGAGATGGAACACTTCAGCCAGAAACAGCGGGAACTCGTGCTGAAAATTTCCGGCTTTTCACCGCTGGCCTGGGGTGCGCGCGGCGTCTATGTCGGCTCCGATATGTCCGCCGAGCAATGGACCGAACAGGTCCGCGCCGGACTCGCGGAATATTCAACCCATCCCCGCGTACTGCAACGCTTCATCAAGGGCTCGCTCTCCAAGCAGGATTACGTCGCGGAAAACGACGAGATCGTCACTCTCACCGGTCGCGCCCGTATCTGCCCCTACTATTTTGTGGTCGCGGACCGCGTCACGCTCGGCGGTGTGCTGGCCACTCTCGTTCCCGCTGACAAAAAATTGATTCACGGCATGCGCGACGCGATTCTCAGCCCGGCCGGCGCAGCTACTCAGACCGCTTAATTCGGGCCCGGAGGATTCGAAGCCGGTTCAGGATTCGGCGTCGGATTCGTTCGCGGCGTGTTATTCTCGCTGTTCTTGCTATCCGTACTTTGTACCGTACCCGGGATCGGCCGATTATCGTAATCGGTGGCGCAGCTGCACAAACTCACCGCCACACCGATAACGAGCAATGGCAAATAACGTTTCGTGTTCATGCCCCATGAAATTGCATGGCGCATGCCAAGTCTGACGACCTGCCGCAACCTGCTTGACGACAGCATGTTGGCATTTCATATGAGCCAATATCCACTCGCCTTTTGCACGGAAGCTGATCTGAATCCCGCCAATTGCCTAGGCCAACTTCAAGATGCCCTCACCGGCATCGAAATCGGCCTGCGTGCCGTGCGGAATGGTTATCTGTTCCACGAAATGTCCGATCGGCGCGCCCGTGACGCAAGGCATGCCAATCCGTTCCGCCTCGCGTTGAAGGCATGCTGCGATGCGCTCTTCCTCCGCAGAATCCATGTGATCAAATTGTCCGATGATCAATCCGCCAATTTTCCCGAGCACTCCGGCCAGGCGTAGATGACAGAAATTTCCATCGATGCGATAAGCCTTCTCGCCGGTGTCCTCCAGAAAGAGAATCACCCCGGAAAAATCGGGCTCATAGGGTGTGCCGAGCAGCCGCAACAGGCAGGTCATGTTTCCGCCAATCATCCGTCCGGTCACGCGTCCCGGAATGACGGTCTTGATCTCGGTCTTCTTTGGCCCATAAGATTCATTCCGTGAAAACAAAACGCGGTCACCGTCGCCCGGAGGTCGACGGCTACCATCGGAACTCATCAGCACCCGCCGGCATGGCGCCTCATTCCCCGGCTCAAAAGCGCTCGATGCATTGGGACCGTGAAAAGTCACCAGTCCTGCCTTAAGCAGGATCGCATTATGCATCGCCGTCACATCGCTGTACCCGATAAACGGCTTGGGGTTTGCGCGGATGGCCTCGTAGTCAAGCAGTGGTAAAATCCGGCATGAGCCATACCCACCGCGCAACGCGTAGATTCCCTTCACTTCAGGGTCGGCGAACATGGCGTTGATATCCACCGCTCGCTCCTCATCGCTGCCCGCCAGATAGCTGTCCCGCTTGCGCACATATTTTCCCGGCTTGAGACGGAAACCAAAGGCGGTCAGCCGGGCGATGGTTTCATCGATCAGTTCCGGCTTCTCGGGAGGGCTGGCCGGGGTTACCAGGCCGATGAGGTCGCCCGGAGTAAGTCGTGGAGGGAAAAGAATTGAAGGTGCGTTCATGGCCTCTGCCCGGTAGTTTTACGACTTCTCTCTTCAGTACGCCATGAACAATTTCGCCGACCTCATCCAGCAAAGCCCGACGCTGAATACCGCTCGCCATGCCATCCGCTTCCTGGCGCACCACGCCGGGAGCGAAGACCTGATCAGTTTTTACATTTACATCTCGGCCGGTCTGCTCGCGACCCTGCTGGTGTACCGCTTCAGCGGGCGTATTGTGCGCAAAATCCTGCGCAAGAGCCCGCCGGACCTCACCGATCGCATCGCGGATGCCCTGCGCACACCCGCCTGTCTGCTGACTTTTTCCTATTTTTTCATCATCGCTTTCGATGCCATTACCAAGATGCCGCCCGTGCTGTGGATGCACATGCACAGTGACATCTACCCCATCCTCAACGGCCTGCTCGTCCTGATCTGCTCGTTTCGCATCGTCGATATCATCGCTCAGATTCTCCGCAAACGTTGGGAAAGTGAGACGACAAACCTCGACGAGCGCTGGGCCGACCTGATCGGACGCATCGGCAAGCTCATCGTGGCCATCGGTGCGGGCATTTTCATCATCCAGAAAATCGACCCCAGCTTCAACATCGTCCCCCTGCTCACCGGCATCAGTTTTGTTGGCGCGGCAGTGGCGCTGGCTTCGCAAAGCACGATCGCCAATGCCATCGGTTCGATGGAAATCATGATCGACCGCCTTTTCAAGGAGGGCGACCGCATCTCCTTCGGCGAATACGACGGGTTCGTTATCCGCATGGGCCTGCGCAGCGTCACCCTCGCCGCGTTGACCGGCGAAAAAATCAATCTTCCGAACAAGGACTTCGTCGATAAACAAATTCGCAACTACACTCGGGGAAAGCTTCATCGCACATCTATTGTCGTCGGCGTCCTCTATGAAAAAACCCGCGCCGATCTCGAAAAGACCCTCGCGTTGCTGGAATCGGTCGTTAGCGCCAGTGCGCGCGTGAATGGTTGCGAAACCAGCCTGCTCCGCTTCGCCGATAGTTCCGTACAATTGCAGGCGATCTTCTGGGCGGACTATAAAACTTCTTCGGAGTACAACAAATTGATGAGCGATATCCAACTCGCGATCAAGGAGTCGTTCGACCAAGCCAAAATCGAATTCGCCTTCCCAACCCAGACGGTTTATCTGAAGAAGTAGTCTCACTTTATAATCTGTCATCCTGAGCTTGTCGAAGGATCAGTTCGGTCTGCAGCGGCGGTCTATTACCGCCATCGTGGAGGGACGCGCTCCTGTGCGTCCGCAGACGATCTGGAGATCGTCCCTCCAAAGATGCATGCGAAAGTCATCAACGTCTGTTGCAGGAAGGCTATGGACTAAACTGATCCTTCGACAGGCTCAGGATGACGGATAGAAAAAACTACAACATCCCCCGCTCGCGAAAATCGTCCCGATTGCCCGGGGCCGATGCCGCAATCATATCGACCATAAATTTGAGCAGGCAAACCTCCCAGCCGTCATCAACGCCGGTCAGCAAAGCGGTCAGCGGCTCGTTCTTGGCCTGCAATTCATCCTTGAGCTTGCCCGCGACATTTTCGAGCGACTCGTGCACGTCGTAGGAACGAATGTCCGATTTGCTCATGCGAAAACCATACTTGAGAAAAGCAAAGCGGCCCGCCTGAGCGCTGATCTGCTCGGCAAAACGCTGCCCCTGATCTCCAAATCCCTCCAGGAACAGGCGTGCCATATTTTGCGGGGTGACAATCTGCGGGCGCTCGGCGTGAATGCGGCCCTCGCGGACGCGGGAAAGATTCACCGCATCCATTTCCTCGGTTACGAGAAAATAATTCACCAGCGACGTGCCGAAGGTATCCAGTCGTTGCGCGGGAGCCAGTAGAACGCGGGTATTTTCCAGCGCGTACGTGAAATCATCAGGTGAAAGCATCCACCTCAAGCTGTCACATCTTTGCCTTGGGCACAATAGGCTTGGCGGGAACTCGCGACATTCACCGCCAATGCATTCTTGGCATCAGAATCTTTCCCCGGCAAAACTTTACGCTCCGGGAGAATATACGTATTCTTGGATATGGCAAAGAGCTCCCCCGCAAAGAAGTCCGTCAAAAAAGCCTCACTCCCACCAATCGTTCCTCCACAGGATGAACCCCTGTTGCCCGCCTCGGCCAAGACTTCGCCGAAACTAAAAGCCTCCCTGAAGAAAGCAGCCGAGCTCGGGACCAAACTTGTGCCCGCGGCACCGCCGACCGAAACGACGGGTGTTGTCACCCCAGCGCCGACAAAAAAGAAAGCCATCACCGTCAAGCTCTCCAAGCCAGACGCGGCACCCCAAAAAGCTTCCGTCGCCAAGACGAAGAAAACTTCCCCACCTCAAGAGAGCGGCCCGACCACTTCCGGAAAGCGGATCCTGTTCATCACTGCCGAATGCACTCCATTGGCCCAGACCGGCGGCTTGGGCGACGCTGTCGCCGGGCTGACCAAGGCCCTGATTCAGCGAGGCCACGAGGTGCGCATCGTTATGCCCCTCTACCAGCGTATCGACCGCGCTCGTTACGGAATTACTTTCTCCCGCTCATGCTGCGTTCATTTTGGCCGTGGCGAGGAAATCTGGGTCGGCATTTTTGAAGGCAAGCTCGACGGCCAGGTTCCGATCTGGTTCATCGATTACGAACGCTATTTCGGACGCCCCCACATCTATGACGGCGACGAGGACTCCTATCGCTTCGGCGTCCTGAGCAAGGCCGCCCTGCAAATTTGCAAGGACACCGCCTGGATCCCCCACGTCGCACACATCCACGACTGGATGACCGCCATTACCGCCGTCTTCCTCAAAACCTGGGACCGCGTGCTCTCGCCCCTGTCCCATACGGCCAGCGTTCTTACCATTCATAACATTGGCTATCAGGGCAAGTTCGATTCATCCGTACTCGGTTTCTACGGTTTCGGCGCCGATTACCTTACGCCAGACCGGTTCGAGGACTTCCAGGGAATTAATCTCCTCAAAGCCGGAATCCAGTACGCCGACATGGTCACCACCGTTTCACCAACCTATGCCAATGAGATTCGCGGCCCGATCGGAGGAATGGGCATGGCGATGTATCTGAACGACCGTGCCGACCGCGTCACCGGCATTCTTAACGGCGTCGATACGACGGTTTGGAATCCTGCCACCGATCCGTATCTTCCCGCCCGCTACAGCAAGGACAACCTCGCGGGCAAGGCCGAATGCAAGCGCGCCCTGCAGGAACGGTTCGGACTGACGGTCGATCCCAAGATTCCAATCTTCGCGGTCATTTCCCGCTTCGCTCCGCAAAAAGGTTTCGATCTGATGCGCGGTTCCCTTCCCCAGGCGCTGCGTGATATGATCATGCAAGTCGTCGTCCTCGGAACGGGCGACTCCTTCACTGAAAACTTCTTCCGCTGGTTGAGCGAAGCCAATCCTGGACGTGCCAATGCACATATCGGCTTCGCTCCGGAGGTCGCCCATCTCATCGAGGCCGGAAGCGACTTTTTCCTGATGCCTTCGATCTACGAGCCGTGCGGGCTCAACCAGATGTACTCATCGCTTTATGGGACGCTACCCATCGTGCGCGCCACCGGCGGTCTTGATGACACGGTGGAAAACTACGACGAAGCGACCGGAAGCGGAACCGGGTTCAAATTCTGGGAAATTTCCGGGAGGGCGCTTTACTACACGATCGGATGGGCCGTTTCGACCTGGCACGATCGTCCAAAACACATTGCCACAATGCAGCAGCAAGGCATGGCCAAGGATTTTACCTGGGAAGCTTCCGCGCAACAGTACGAGCGTGTTTATGAAAACGCGCTCACCCACCGCACCAAACTTTAGCCAAAATGAACGCGGCGGCGGTGTTCAACCGCCGCCGCGACAAAGGGTGCTTAAGCCTTGAGATGGCCCGAGACGTACTTGTTCATCTCGAACATCGTCACGGACTTCTTTCCGTCGAAGATCGCCTTGAGTGTATCGTCAGCGTTGATCTGGGTCCTGACCTTCTTGTCCTGAAGGCCGTTCTTCTTGATATAGACCCAGAGCTTGGAAACAATCTCCGTGCGGGGAAGCGGCTTGGCGCCGACGACTGCCGCTAGTTTATCATCCGGAGTTACCGGCTTAAGGAATGCTGCGTTAGGTTTACGTTTGGTGGTTTTCTTGGGTGCTTTAGTTGCCATGGATTGTTGCTAGCGGCTCCCATCCACTTGGAAAAGCCTTTTTTCTCCTCTGAAAAATTTTTTTACAGGCATTTTTTTTGACCACAAAGACGACATTGAAATTATTTCGCAAGAGGCGTATAGTTACGGAGCAGTGAAAAAGGTTACAAGTTTTGCCGTAGTCCTGTACCTGGGGACTGTCTTCCTCACAGGAGCAAGAGCCGATGATCCTGAAGTGCCGGCGCAGACTGTCGCAGAAAAACTCGCGCTCGAAGATCCCGATGGCGTCCCCATCGTAATCACCCATCCGGAAAAACATGAAACGACTCCGACAGAAGAGGACGCCGAGCGCAAACAAGAAGAGGAGGCCGCGACACAGAAGGACTGGCTCTTGCGCGCCTACGAACAAATTGCTCAAAGCCGGACGCATGATGCGTCCGGAGCTCAAGAAAATAATCTTTATTACCGGATCGCATCGGATAAGAACCTCGCAAAGCTGGCGGGCCTGTCCTACCTCGAAACGCCGCAGGAGGAATCAACCGCCGCTCTGCGAACAGGGGACAACGACTCCGGCAAGAGCGTCGTGACTTTGCGTCCCGATCCCGTGCCTTCTGAAAATGGCAGTCATCCTAAAACCAGCCTTCCCATTATTCAGCCATTCATCACTCCCCTCGACGCTGCAAACGCGGCCGGCCTGCACAATTTTTACGAGACACTGCCTGCCGCAACCACGCCCCTTGCCGCATCCACCGCCCCTCCCTCCTCCAACAACGAGCCCATCCAAAACCCGGCGGACTTTGACACACCGGGACAGATCGCCGCAGAAAACGATCCCCTGGGCAAGGATTCCTCAAACCTTACTTTCGGCATGCTTCCCGATGAAACGCTTCCCGGCACAGAGTCGCACCACGCCGATGCGTCCGACGGCGACCTTCCGTTGAGTACGGACGAGGCCCAGATTCGAAAACTGACCGACACCTCCATCACCGTTCCCGGGAGCATTAAAACCGTTCCTCCCGCCAGCGTCTCCTCGCTGGAAGTCAAAGTCGAAAATGATCCCGCACCGATCAAGCTGGTGTCGCCTGTCGTCGTCCGTCAACCAATCGCAAGCCCCTTCAGCATTTTGGATCGCTAGCCTCGATCCAACTTCTGTTTTAAGATTCCGGCGGTGGCGGAGGACCGACTGGCCCCCCCGGCTTGGTTAACGAACCTCCCTGCGTCGCCTGGCCTGCGGTCAAAAACTGGGTCAGCCCGTCACCGCGCAAATCAGGCGGAATCAACGTCACGTTCACATTGCCTTCGAGCATCTTCTGGTTCTCCAGAATTTCAAACATGACCTCCGCCACTTCCTTGTCCTGCGCAATCGTATTGAGCGCGCTGCCGACGATAAACGGACGCATCGCGGCGGCCTTGGCGAATTCAACCGCCGCCTGCCGGTCTGCCGTGCTGGTAATGAGATTCACCTGATTGGTGCCGTCCTGCCGGATGGCCGACGTCACCTGCCGGAGTCGGTTCACCACTTTTTCCTCGATCTGCTGGATCATGTTCGCGTCGCGAAAATGAACCTTCCGTACATAAACGGTGCCGAGCGAATAGCCCCAGTCCTTCGACTTGTCGCTCACTTCGTCGCGGACCAGCTTGCTCATCGTATGACGGTCTTCGAGCATGCTCGATAATTTCATGTTGCTCAGGTTACGCACCGTGGCGTTGCCGATGTTGGCTCGCAGCGAGCCGCGAGGATCGGCGTTCTTGAAAAGATAGGCCACCGGATCGCTGATCCACATTTCGTACCAAACCCCGATGCCCATCGGCGCGCCCTCTTCGGAATTCACCGGCTGGCTGCGCAGATATTCCTGGTCCAAACGCAGATCGACCACACGCACATCACCGAAAAAATTGACGAAAAAAGCCCGCCAGCTTAGGTCCGTCGCCAACGGGCAATGGATTCCGGGCTCGTCCAATACCAGGCGAATCTTGCCGAAAAGCACATAAACCAAACACTGACGTTCTTCCACGATCACATAAAAACCGAGGAAGCGGAGGATGCCCAGCAAGGTCGGCACAATGGCGAAGCAGGCAATAAACGTGACGAATGCGGCAATGGCCACCGTGCTAAAGCTCGAAACAAGATCGTCCATGGCTATTTTTTCATCTCCAGGATGATGTGGGAGGCTTTGGCGTAGAGCGCGAGGCGGATATTGCGCAAATAAAGCGGCAGTGCGTCCTGACCATTCTTGCGCAGATCGGACAACTGCGCCGCGAGCCAGGTGAGCGGCTCAACCTCAGCCTGTGCCTTGAGCGTCTTGATCTGCACCGCACGCTTCGACTGCACGATGCGCTGATCCGCCGAAGCCTGCGCCACGCTGATGTCCGAGGAAACCTGGTTGTGCGCCGTGTTGATGGCCGCCAACGCCGACTCCACTTCCGGCGGGGGATCGATACTGGTGATCAGCGCAGCGTCGAGGCGGATGCCATAACGCGCCGCTGAGGAAGCGCATTCAGTGTCCATCTGTTCATTCAGGCCGCGCAGGTTCTTGCGCAGATCGTTGATGGAAATTCCCTGGACCACCGCCGGCTCGACACTGCTTCCGTCCGGCACCACCGACGCGGTCACCACGGCCATCGGGGGAGCATCGAAATTCGCGATTCGCTCGCGCAGGATGGAGACGAAATATCCCATGACATGGGCGATCGGATTCTTCACCGCGAAGAGCGTCGCGTAGAGATTGCGCTCGGCGATGGTGTAGCGCAATTGTCCCGTGAGGCCCGTGTTCAACTGGTCCTTCGTCACTGCTTCGAGAACCTGATTGTTGTTGTTGGCGCGAGGGTCCTCTGGATCGAACGCGATATTGAGCGTCTGCGTCGCCACCGTCACTTTATACACTCGCTGCCAGGGAAGCTTGAAATAAGGGCCACCGGGGCCTTTGACCCGCAATTGCGGATAGGCGTAACGCTGCTTCTCTTCATCGGTCAACGTCTCCGCAATCGGATCCTGCAGCGTGGTTCCTTCGAGACGTTCCGCCCGCCCGAATGTGGTAATCACCGCTCGCTCGTTCTGGTCCACCGTGTAGATGCTCATCAACACCCTGACGACGAGGTAGACAACAACGCCCAGAAGCATTCCGAGAAGATACTCCATGCCGACTGCTTAACCCCCCGTCTGCCGCCCGACAAGCTTTAATCTGCTAACTTACCGCGCCCCACACTGCAATTCCATCAGCCGCAAAAATTTTCTCCAGGGCTTCATGCGCGCTGGCTTCAGTCAGTTGAAAAATCTCGGCGATGTCGCCTGCTCCGTTGGTCGAACGCGAAAGCTCCTCGAACCGGTCGGCAGGAAAGCCTTCGATGATCAAGTGCAGGACGCGGCGCGGCGCGGGAGTTTCGCTCATAAACGGATCAGGTAATCGTTGGCGCGAATCAATTCGGCAGTGCGCGCGGGCGAAACCACTTCGTATTTCCACGGCGAGCCTTCCAGCGCGGACAAATCGGTAAAGGAATCCTCCAAATAAATCGGACGCGGGAACTCGGCCACCAAGGGCAAGTAACGGGTAAAGTTGTCGTCATCGACCAACTCGTCCGCATATTCCTGAAGGCTATAACCCGCTACCGGACCGCGCAGCAGGAGCGTCACATCGGTCTTCTTCCAGACGCCAATCCCCGCCGCAATGCGGATCGCTTCCGCTGGACGCGCGCTGGTGCGCGGATCGGTTTCGATCATCACAAGGGTTTTGGGAAGCGACATAAACGTAAGCGCTAAAACGAAACAAACCGGTCCGTACTCCCCACCACGTCGGCCAACACCGTCAATCCCGACCACGCCGCCGAATCATCGAGTGGAATTTTCCGGTGTCCGGCGCCATACGCGCAGCCGAATAGACTCGCCCCGCGCTGCTTGAGCGCTTGCAGCTCCGGCGTGGCCACGGCGCGGACGCCTTCATCGATACAATAAAGATAGACTCGCACATTTGCTTCCATCGCCGCCTTCATCAACGCCAACGCAGGACGAAAGTTTGGATGCGTCGGGGCCGTCGTCAATAGCACGCCCAGCTTTTTGCCGGTGAGTTCAGCCATCTGGATCAGGCTTTCGGCTCTCCGGCCAGGTTCAACTGGGAAATCACCAGCCCCTCCGGCACCAGCATCACCGGAATCCGGTCCCGGATCGGATAGGCAATCTCGCGATCAACGCGAATCAGCGCGCCATCCACCGGCTCCCCCACTTCCTTGCCCGCCACGTTTCGTATCTTTCCGTTTCCAATGGCTTCGTTGAGCACGGAGATTTCGCCGTCCGTGGCCAGGGTCAAGTCTTGATGAGTTTCGGGACAGACCAAAAGGGCAAGAAGTTCAGGGGCAAGCATCGTGCTTAAAATTAGGGAGTTCCCGGGCAGGAAGCAAGAAGACGTGCTCCCGCGCATTTGCGGTATTATTAATTAAGAACGGTCGCTTACTATTGCTTAAAAGGACAAAATCGGCTCAATTAGCAGAATCGTGCGTTATAAATCCCTCCTTCTTTTAGGCGCTCCGGGTTCCGGCAAAGGCACCCAGGGCAAAATTCTCGGCACCATTCCCGGTTTTTTCCATTGCGCGTGCGGCGATGTCTTCCGCGCCGTTGATGTGCGCTCCGATTTCGGCAAGGCCTTCCTAGAGTATTCCGGGAAAGGACAACTCGTCCCAGACGACATCACCATCGGACTCTGGTCAGCCCAAATCGACGGCATGGAGCGCGCGGGCCGCTTCAAGCCCGATATCGATTTCCTCGTGCTGGATGGCATACCTCGCAACGTCAGCCAAGCTAAAATTCTCAGTGAAAAACTCGATGTTCGCCGCGTCTTTCACCTTCAATGCCCGGACAAAGCCAAGGTCTATGACCGCCTTCAGCGCCGCGCCCTGAAGGAAAATCGGCTCGACGACATCAATATTGAAGTAATCGACCGGCGCATGAAGGTTTACGAGGCGGAAACCAAACCCGTCCTCGAATTCTACGGCCCGAAGCTCATTACCGACATCAATACCGACCAGTGGCCTTATCAAGTGCTGCGAGATATCCTCAACCATGTCGAGCATTACCGGGCACAACCGGAAATCTAATTGATTAAACCGATGGCACTTCCACGGTTTTCCGTTGCCTGTAACCGCGGAAAGTAGCATCGTCATTTTATGCGCGCCATTTTTCTCGGCACGGCCGATGGTCATACAAGTGCCCGTCGCGAACATTCCGGCATCCTGATCCAGACTGAAGAGACCAGCATTTTGCTTGATTGCGGCGCAGCCGCCGCTCGATTTTTACTCCTCAAGAAAATCGAGGCTGACGTTCCCGAAACCCTCTGGATCAGCCACATGCACAGCGATCACACCGGCCAGATCTCCCAGCTTATCCAGTCGCTCTGGCTGCGCACCCGACGCGCTCCGCTGCATGTCTGTGGCCCAGCCGCCGTCCTCTCCGACATGAAGGATTGGCTGGAAAAATGCCTCCTCTTTCCGGAACTCATCGGCTTCCCCATCCACTGGCACCCGGTCAAGCCTGGCAAGCCTTACGTCCACGGCCCCTTCACTCTCACCGCTTTCGCCACCCAGCATCTCACCAGCCTGGCCAGTCACTTTAAGCGCGCCTATCCAAAAACCTGCTTTGACTGTTACGGTGTCCTTCTGGAGTACGAAGGCAAACGATACGTCTATTCCGCCGACCTCGCCCACCCGGTCGAACTGGTCCCGGCTCTTAAACATGGGAAAATCACCGCGCTTCTTTGCGAGCTGACTCACTTCCCGGAACGGGAGCTTTTTAGCGAAGTGGCCAAATATCCTGTGCAATCGATCTGGATTACCCACTATCCCGACCACCTGGTCCGCCGAGAACCCGAGCTAAAGTTAATTGCCCGCGAGGAAAAATTCCGGGGCGAGGTACATTTAATGCACGATAGGGTTGCTCATGAGATTTAAGTAGAGTTATATTGCGGGTAAGTAACCGCGCGTTTACCTTAAAGCCCACATGTCCGATTCGCTGACTCGCCCCACCCTGCCGACCTTTAGCTGGATTGGTCATCTTAAAGAAGACGACCGGGACTTGCTTAGTTCGTACGGCGAATTCTTTCCCGGCCATCCAGGCAATGTCATCATTGAAGAAGGCTCCCAGCAAACAGAAGTCTTTGTCGTCATTAGTGGCGAACTTGAAGTTCGCGCCAAGCAGGATGACGGAACGGAAACTTTGCTGGCTCGCGTCGGACCAGGCGAGACCCTCGGAGAAATCAGCTTGTTCGATCCGGGTCCAGCTGCTGCCACCGTCTCGGCGGTCGAATTCAGCCAGCTCTGGCGCATTGCCGATGCGGACTTGCTCCAATTTATGACCGATAATCCCGGTGCGGGTAATGTCCTCCTGCGGACGCTCGCCTCCATTCTTGCCCAACGCCTTCGCCAGATGAATCCGCGCGCTTTCGGCTTGAGCACTTATGCGGTAGTCGATTCCCCTGAATTGGCCAAGCAGCCTGCGGAGCTATCTTCCGTCGAATCCGCTGCGGCACCCGAGATTATTCCCTCGGAACCTCCGTTGGAAGTCGCCGCAACAGACCCGGGCACGAAGGTTACCCGGAAAACCCAGGCCGTTCCCGATCCCGACGCCGACCTCGGGCCACTTCACTCCTAGAGTCCGTCCTCCGGCTTTGTAAATCCGGGGCAATCCTTGAGATTCCCCCTGTTACTTTTTCATAACTTTTCGGGCAGATCGCGAATTAAGGTTGCCCGACAAGTTCCGCTCGTTACTTTGAGAAGATGCGCCGATCGGCGCACTCTTTAACCCCAGCCTAATTAAGTCTATGCCTCAAACTTCTGACATCGCACTCATCGGACTGGCCGTCATGGGCCAGAACATCGTCCTCAACATGAACGACCACGGCTACGTCGTGGCGGTCTACAATCGCACGGTCAAAAAAGTCGATGACTTTCTCGCCAACGAAGCCAAAGGCACCAAGATCGTCGGCGCCCACAGCCTCGAGGAACTGGTCGGGCTCCTCAAAAAACCGCGACGCATCATGCTGCTGGTCAAAGCCGGCGCGCCAGTGGATGAATTTATCGACCTGCTCGTCCCGCTGCTTGAACCGGGCGACATCATTATCGACGGCGGCAATTCCTTTTACGAGGACACCGTCCGCCGCTATGGTGCGCTGAAGGAAAAAGGCATTCTCTTCGTCGGCTCCGGCGTCTCCGGTGGCGAAGAAGGCGCGCGTCACGGCCCCTCGCTCATGCCCGGCGGAGCTCCCGAAGCGTGGCCTCATATCAAGGCCATCTTCCAGTCGATTGCGGCCAAAGTCGAAAACGGCGTGCCCTGCTGCGACTGGGTCGGCGAAAGCGGCGCGGGTCACTTCGTCAAGATGGTCCACAATGGCATCGAGTACGGCGATATGCAGCTGATCTGCGAAGCCTACCAGCTTCTCTCCAATCTCGGCCTGAACAACGATCAGATCGCCAAGACATTCACCGACTGGAACAAGACTGAGCTCGACTCCTACCTCATCGAAATCACCTCGAACATTTTCAAGTTCAAGGACGAGGATGGCAGCCCGCTCATCGACAAGATCCTCGACACCGCCGGACAAAAAGGCACCGGCAAATGGACCGTCCTTTCCGGCCTCGATCACGCCGCGCCAGTCACGCTCATCACTGAGGCGGTGTTTGCGCGCGTCATCTCCTCGCTCAAGGACGAACGCGTGGCTGCTTCCTCCGTCCTGGTCGGCCCCGGCGACGTCAAGTTCACCGGCGACGTCGCCGCCGCCGTGGAAGACATCCGCAACGCGCTCTATGCCTCGAAGATCATCTCCTACGCCCAGGGCTACATGCTGCTCCGCAATGTCTCCGAGCAATTCAAGTGGAAGCTCAACCTGGGCGCCATCGCCCTAATGTGGCGCGGGGGCTGCATCATCCGCAGCCGTTTCCTGGGCAATATCAAATCGGCCTACGACCGCAACCCGAACCTGACCAACCTTCTCCTCGACAGCTTCTTCACCGATGCGATCAAGAAGGCCCAGGGCGGATGGCGCCGCACAGTCGCCCTCGGCGCCACGCTCGGAATTCCCACCCCGGCGTTCTCCAATGCGCTCTCGTTCTACGATTCGTACCGCTCGGCCCGCCTGCCCGCCAACCTGCTCCAGGCGCAACGGGATTACTTCGGCGCCCACACCTATGAGCGCACCGACAAGCCGCGCGGCCAGTTCTCCCACACCAACTGGACCGGCCAGGGAGGCGCTACGGCTTCGACTACGTATAACGCCTAGAACCGGCTCATGACGCAGCCTTCCCCACTGCAGCGGCTCACCTCATCCGCCTCCTTCGTCCTTAACCCGGGCGAGGAGCGGATTTGGTTTGCGCAAATGTTGCGGGGAATCGCGGCGCTCTGCGTGGTCTGGTTTCATTTGGCGGAAGTTTACTGGAAAGACAACGCCTTCGTTTCCAAGCCCGCTTATCTCCCACCGATTGACCTGACCTCAAGGCCGCTCTACCTCTACGCCACTGGGTGGCTGGGCCATAATCGCATCGAACTGGGCGATTATGGAGTGGCCCTCTTTTTTTTGATCAGCGGGTTTGTCATCCCGTTCTCCATCTTCAAGATGGGCAACGTTAAATTTTTCATCCGCAGATGCCTGCGCATCTATCCCACCTATATCGTCGGCATGAGCTTCACCACCCTGGTGCTTATTCTTGAATCGCACCTGAACCAGATTCCCCTCAATTTTGATCTCTTCGGCTACCTCGCCAACGCCACTCTGCTTTACGATGTCTTTCCCCACATGACCATCGACGGCATCAATTGGACCCTTATCATCGAAATGCGCTTTTACCTGCTCTGCATGTTGATTATGAGCATTTCGAGCCTGCGGAGCCCCGCCACGCTTGGGATCGTCTCCCTGCTTCTCTGCCTCTCCAATTTCCTGCTCCTCCATGGCAAAACCGTCCTTGCCGGCGTCAACCTCGTCTACACGGCTACGGTGATCGCCCACTATTCGCCCTACTTGATTTTCATGCTCATCGGTGTTTGCTTTCACCATCTATTCCAAGGCAGCTGGTCGCCCCTTTTATTCGGCGCGATGGTCGCACTGCTCATGCTCTTTTTTTACGCCTGTTGTTCCACACTCACGAGCGGCCAGTGGATTCACCGACTCACCCGCGGCTACACCCTGGCCCTGGCCACTTTCTCCCTGATCTATGCCTATCGCGCGCGCTTCAAGCCCAACGCCGTGTTGAATTTCTTTGCGGAGATCAGCTTTCCTCTCTATGTCATTCATCATTTCGCCGGTTACGCGCTCATGCATCTTCTTTTCCAAATCCAACCCTATTCCCTTCTGGTTTTCACCGAAACATTCGCCGTTTTCGTATTTCTTTCCTATCTTTTGCACGTCTATATAGAAGTTCCTTCCAACCGGCTTGGCCATCTTCTCACCAAAGAAAAGTCTCACCCCAATCTGATCCTCAACCCCACATCCTGAACCTGACTCATGTCCATCGCCATCCTCGATCCCTCCTGTCCTCCCATGATTTCCAGCGCACCGGCCAAAGTGCCGCCGACGGCTGCGGTCATTTTCGGCGCAACGGGGGATCTCACTCATCGCAAAATCGTCCCCGCATTTTATCACCTGGCCAAAAACAATCTTCTCCCGGACGACTTCGCCATCATTGGGTTTGCCCGCCGCCCAAAGAGCGACGACGAATTCCGCAACGATCTGGGCGAAGCGCTCCGTCAATATTCCCACACCAAGCCGGTCGATGAGGAAGTCTGGAAAAAGCTCAGCGCCCACATCTATTACTTTCAAGGCGAACTCGATAATCCCGAGTCCTACAAGGCCCTCGCGGAAAAGCTCAAGAATTTGCCGGAAAGCCCAAAAATCGGGGAAAACTATCTCTTCTATCTCGCCACTTCCCCGGAATACTTTGGACAGGCCGCGCAGAATCTCGCCGCCGCCGGGCTTGCCAGCAAGCCGGACGGCACCCGGCATCGTCTCATTGTCGAGAAGCCGTTCGGCTCGGACCTCAAAAGCGCCCAGGAACTCAATCGCACCCTGCAAGGCGCTTTTGCCGAGCGGGACATCTTTCGCATCGATCACTACCTCGGCAAGGAAACCGTCCAGAACCTGATCTATTTCCGTTTCGCCAATTCCATTTACGAGCCGCTCTGGAATCATCTTTACATCGACCACGTCCAGATCACCGTGGCCGAACAGGTAGGAGTCGAATCCCGTGGCGGATACTACGATCATGCCGGCGCCGCGCGCGACATGCTCCAGAACCATCTGTTCCAGCTCTTCACCCTCACCGCGATGGAGGCGCCCGCCTCGCTCGACGCCGAATCGATTCGCGACGAGAAGGTCAAAGTTCTCCGCTCCATTCCCACCCCCTCGCTCGACTTCCTGCACAAGAACACCGTCCGTGCCCAGTACGGCGGAGGCTATATCAACGGCAAGGCCATCCCGTCCTATCGGCAGGAGGAGAAAGTCGCACACGATTCCCTCACCGAGACTTTCGTTGCCGCCCGATTTGAAATCGACAACTGGCGCTGGCACGGCGTTCCGTTCTATCTCCGCACCGGCAAGGCGCTGGCCACTCAATTCACCGAAATCAATATCGTCTTCAAGCGGCCGCCCAGCATTCTCTTCGCCGCCTCAAGCGATGACCGCCTCCGCCGCAACACTCTTCGCATCCGCATCCAGCCCAACGAAGGGATCAGCCTCAAATTCAACGCCAAGGTGCCTGGCAAAGCCGAAGCTGAACCGGTTGACATGGCATTCCTCTATCGAAGCGGATTCGACCACTATCTTCCCGAGGCTTACGAACGGCTCATTGTCGACTCCCTCATCGGGGAATCGACTCTCTTCACCCGTTCCGATGAAGTTGAGCAAGCCTGGCGCCTGGTCGACTCGATCAAGGACGCATGGGCCAAGCAGGGCGTGCGCGATCTGCCACTCTACGCCTGCGGTTCGATGGGCCCCGTCGAAGCCGATCTTCTCCTGGAAAAGGACGGACGTTTCTGGATTCGTCCCAAGGAAATGACCGCATGATGCAAAAGCCTAATCGCAGCAGGGTTCGCCGGAAGATTCGTGCGCTGACGCTCGGCTTCGTCCTGCTGCCCGCTTTTACGATCCTGCTCCAGGCACAAAACACACCAGCCGACGCCCCAGCTCAGGGACCTTGACCTCGGTGGCTCCCCAGGAGAATTCGATCTCGGCAGTGACATTGTGCTCCGCGAGGTAGCGCTTCACGGTCTCGACGAGTTCCGTGGCGATCCGCTTGCCCTGTAAATCCTTCACAGTCTTGATGGGGGAATCTTCGGGTACGGCGACGACCCAGCGGGCGGGCAGGCTGGTCGCCTTGCTGTAGGCGAGGTCGCACATGACTTCGACCTTGTGGCCGCTTTCGAGGATCCAATCCTTGCCGGTGATGCCGAAATCGAGGAAGCCCTGGGCGACGTAGCGGCTCATCTCCTGCGGGCGCACGAGGCGACCGTCGAGCTCCGGATCGTTAATGTAGGGCTTGTAGCCACGGCTGGACGACTGAACTTTAAACCCGGCGCGGCCGAGCAGTTCAAAAGTCGATTGTTCCAGGCTGCCCTTGGGCAGACCGAAACGGAGTGGCGTTTTGAGTGGCATGGAGAGCCTGAAATCCTGCGCGATTTGCCGGGGAAGTAAAGGCAATTGAAGCCCCAGCGGCATGGGCGAGTACTAACCAAGTCAGGGACTGGTCGGCGCCGCGTTGGTTGCTGGTGCGGCGCTGGTGGCCGAGGGCGGCGTGATCAGGGCATTTTTGCCGGGACCGGAGAGGACTTCCAAATACATTTTCAGGTAGCGGTTGGTGAGTGTAATGCCATACATGGTGCGCGCGGTCTGGATATCGTCTTCCGCGTCCTGCGCCTTGTCGGTGGATTGGGCGAGGGCGGCCTTGGCGAAGTAATAGGAAGGGTTGGCGGTGTCGAGCGGCTTGAGCTGGCTCGCAATTTTCGCCGCAGTTGTCAAATCGTCCGCGCCGACCCGGGTATAGACCATTCTCAGCAGGAGATCGGGATCGCCGGGTTTCAAGTTGAGGGCCAGATCGTAGAGCTTGGCCGCGCCGTTGAAATCGCGCTTGCGGAGGAGAAGATCGCCGAGGGCAAGCTCGACGTCGAGCGGTCCGGTGGGAGTGACCAAGGGCACCAGAAGCTTTTCGCCGTCGTCGTACTGCTGAAGCTCGGTCAGG